>BNJV01000462.1_pt1 | contig 111911 bp, 183 predicted proteins | sample 8540591 | NCBI WGS metagenome assembly BNJV01 (sample SAMD00202457, study PRJDB9452) | human saliva metagenome | host: Homo sapiens
TCACTACCAGTTCCCGAAACGTCGCTGTTCCTTCACGAGACCTTTGCCCTCCCACTGTGGGAAGGTGACACTGGTCTCTGTCCGCCCCCGAGTCAAGGAGCCGTCATGAAGATCGCCAGCAGAGCCCAGGCCGCCCAGCCCTTCCATGCGATGAGCATCGGCGAACGCGCTGGAATCCCTCCAGGCGGAGGGCCACTCGATCTCCAAGCTCAGCCTGGGTGAGCCCGACTTCGGCGCCCCTCCCGCTGTCCGCGAGGAGATGCGCCGCGTCATGGATGGCCGACCACTGCCCTACTCCCCGCCCTGGGCCTGCTCGCACTACGCGAGGCCATTGCGGGCTTCTACCGGGACAGGCACGGAGTCGAGGTCGATCCAGCCCGCATCGTCGTGACCACCGGCGCGTCGTCGGCACTCCTGCTGGTGGCTGCCGCCACCACACGAGCCCGGCGACGACGTCGTCATCGCGAGATCCGTCCTACCCCTGCAACCGGCAGCTCGTGGAGACCTATGGCGGTCGGATCATTCTGGCGCCCACCAGTCCCTGCCAGCCGTTACCAGATGGACCGAGCCTCAGCCGAGGCGGCGTGGACTCCGCAGACGAGCGCGGTGATGCTGGCGACACCGTCCAACCCCACGGGCACATCGATCCCCTTCGAGGAGCTGGCATCGATCTGCGCGCTGGCCCGTGAACGCAGCGCCTGGCGGATCGTCGACGAGATCTACCTGGGTCTGGCCGATCCAGATGATGACGGCACGCCGGCGCACAGCGTCCTGGAGACCGATCCCCGAGGCAATCGTCATCAACTCCTTCTCCAAGTACTTCGGGATGACGGGCTGGCGCCTGGGCTGGGCGATCCTTCCTGAGGAGCTGGTGCAACCCGCAGAGAACCTGGCTGTCAACTACTTCCTGTGCGCTTCGACGCCTATTCAGCAAGCTGCGCTGGCGGTCTTCTCCCCGAATCCATCTCGGTATGCGAGGACCGCCGCCAGGGAGCTGCTTGCTCGCAGGAGCATTGTGCTCAACGGGCTGCAACGCATCGGCCTACCTGTTCCGGTCCTGCCCGACGGCGCCTTCTACGTCTACTTCGACGTCTCCTCCACGGGGCTCGACGCCCAGACCTTCTGCCACTGTGCCCCTGGAGGAGGCGCATGTAGCCCTCACTCCCGGGACAGGACTTCTCCACGACCACGGCTCGCTCCCACGTACGGCTGTCCTACGCGGCCTCCCGTGACGAGCTGCAGCTGAGGGAATGAAAGCGCCTCGAAAAGACTGATCGACACGCCTGTAAATATACAGGCATTCAACTCAATGAATCCGACATCACCTCTGTGCACACAATTTGGTGCTCATCTGTTCACATGCTGCACAATTCTCTCTATGCCCTTGCAGACTCTGCTCCCTTTCCGTCGCGCTAGTAGTTTCTTTGGAGTAATCGCTGCCACCGAGATCATCAGGTCAATCCCGATCCAGAGAATACGTCAGCGCCGCGACGAGGGCCTCCTCCGCCCCTGCATCGGGGTGAGGAGTCCACATGGACTGAGCTCACTGAGCACCATCGGCCTGTCAGAGGTCCAAGCCCGATGAGGTTCACCACTGGCCCGCATAGAACGGCTCCTGGCGATCTGTGCGCCGTACTCCCCTGTGCAGCCGGGACCCGTGGGACCGTCTCATCTGCTCCGATCTCGATGGCAGCCCGCACCATGCTCTCCCTCGACTGGGAGTATGCTCCGCATCGATCTCCTCGCTCGGATCTACCGGCTTATCACGCTCAGGCCACCGCACCGGCTTCGATGCGGAGCGTGCCTCGCTGGGTCAGCACCTCCCTGGCGAGGCCGAGCGCCACGAGCTGTGGGATACTGCCGACTCGTCCTCGGGACGCAGCAAAGACGTTGTGGCGCCTCGAGCGCATGCTCAACAACGACCGGGACATCGAAACGTGGACTTCGCCGCCTGGGACCTGGTCCGTGCCGCCATGCTGACACGCTGCGGATTCGCGATGGGCTGGATGACTGAGGACGAGACCTGGGACACGCTCGCGGTCCTGGATCGTGCGCTGCGGAGCGCACTACCGGAGCTGGAACGCAGGTGTCGAGGTCATTCCGGCTGGCACGCTGGTACTGGAGCTCCGAGAGCGGGCAGGGACGAGCACTTCAACGACCTGCACGATCTCAACCGCTCACTGGTTCTCCTCGGCCCAGACGGTCCATGGGGGATCGTCGACTGGAAGGTAGCCACCCCCGAGGCCCTCGTTCCTGATCCTCGATGATCTGCTCGAAACCGGCATGGCTAAACCACTGGGTGCCGGCGAGCGGAAGCGCGCCACGCAGTGGGGCGCTGGGTCGACGATCAGGCCATTCTCCGCGGGCAGCATCGCCCTCAGCACTTCAGCATCCACGCCGAGCAGCACCACCGGTTCACGCAAGCGCGCCTGAGGCATCACGTCAAGACGATCCGCCACGAGGCAGCGGGCTCCGTCGGCCACCACCTTAAATAAAGAGCCGGCTAGGGAACTCATCCAGGACCAGGTCTACCGTGCTTATCAACCATCATCTCTGCTGCTTTGATGGCCCGACGACGGCGGGTCTCGGCGCGTTTCGCCTCACTGATCCAGCGCAGGTACTCGTTCCGGTGCGATGGAGGCAGAGCTGCGAATATCCTCTCCGCCGCCTTATTCTCCGACAGCGCATCGGACAGCTCTATCGGGATTCCTGCCTGCTCGTCACTCATTGCGTCTCCTCTGGCTGATTGACAGAAGTACCACACGGATAAAGAATCGAATAGGGCGCTTGTGGCGGCCCTCTCTCCTCCGTTGCCATGACCACCATAGCCACTCCCCCACCTCGATGCCTCCAACAGCATCACAGCTGCCTCAAGCCAGCACAGAAGGAGGACGTGATCATCCTCGACCAGCAGCGTGCCAGGGTTCCTCATGCGCCCGCTTCGGGGTGATGCAAGGCAGGAGGGCTGGGACGGCTTCGTGGACTCATTGCGGTGAAGCGCGGGCACCTGGTTAGCATCAACGTATGCCGGCCAATCCGTACGTATCCCTTCCTGCCTCAGCACCACCGGCGCGCGGCCTCCCTGGTACCCGAGTCGACGTGGTGGCGGTGGCACGGCCACCGTACGCACATCGCACGTGCCCCCGACCCGGGGCGCCGGCCCGGGTGCTGCTCGTCCACGGAGCTGGTGGGCACAGTGGAGCGCTGTGGCCGATTGCCGCACTGGTGGCCTCACGCGGCATCGACGTCAGCGCCGTCGACCTGCCTCTGTACGGACGCACGACGTCACCGGATCCCACGGCCGTGCGCTACGACACCTGGGATCGACCTCCTCGTTGACCTCGTCGAGGCCGAGCACGACCACCGTCCGCTGGTGCTTCTGGGCGCCAGCATCGGCGGCTTCTCGCCTACGAGGTGGCGGCCCCGCTCGCCGCACGTGGCGGCGGTGGCCGCCACGTGTCTGCTCGACCCGGGTGACTGGCGCGCCCGGACACATGACGCGTGCGGCAGCACTGGGCGTCCTGGGCGGGCCGTTGTCGGCACTCGCACGCGGAGGACTGGAGCGCACCATGGTGCCGATGAACGCAGTGGCGAACCTGCGGCGGATGAGCCGCGACCGCGCACTGTCTCGCCAGTGCGCCATCGACCCGGTGGGGGCGCCGCCAGAGTCCCCCTGGGGTTCCTCGCCTCTTACCTGCGGTTCGCGCACACCCCGCCCGAACGCAACTCGCACGCCGGGTGACGCTGCTGCACCGGTCCGGGACGCGTGGACGCCGATCGAGCTCAGCGCCCGAGTACTGTCGCGTGCCGCAGGTCCGGCCGAGCTGGTGGTGCTGCGCGAGTGCGGCCATTTCCCAGTCGAAGACCCCGGAGTCACGGATCTCGTCGACGCCGTCGCCGGCCTGGCTCGGCGTCTCCACTCGCGAGGTGGGACCTGAGGCCGCTGCGGGCGCGCGGGCAACAGAGGTCACGCCTTGGTGGACCCGGCGGACTCGAACCGACGACCGACGCGGTGTAAACGCGTTGCTCTGCTAACTGAGCTACAGGTCAGGTGCAGACATCCCCAGGCTACCGGTGCCCGCATGTCGACTGACGGCGCAAGCCGCCTCAGCCGGAGGAGACTTTACCGCCTCCCGCCGGGAAAGCCACCAATCATCTCCGCATCCTGCGGCACAGTACGTAGGGTCGACCACTGGAGCGACTCAGCGCCCTCGGCTGGAGACCCTGATACCGCTCCAGTGCTGCCCCATGAGGCGGCGGAGGTCGCATGCATGCCGGCTGTCGCAGCAGCCTCCTCCACCCTCGGCGGCCTGGACGGCGCCAGTGGTACGCGCCGCGGGCGTCCAGCACCCAGATGAGCCCTGCGCCGTCGAGGGTTGGCCTGGGCGTCCAGGAGGTCGGTGAGGTCGTCAACGTCGCCGTCGTCGTCCGCCACCACACGATGGCCGAGTCGGCCACGTCCCTCATAGTCCTCGTCCACCAGAGTGGTTCCGGTCTCCGCCTCAACGGCCTGCCGCAAGGTCTCGTCGACGTCGTCGTCGTGGCCGAACTCCTGAATGATGAGACCGGAGGCGAAGCCGAAAGCCCCACCCGCTGTACTCGCCACGTCCTTACACCGTCCTTCTGGGCTGCGCCCGTCTCGCTCGCCCGCTGCTGGGCGATGGGCACTAGCCCACCGCACCCGGTAGCCAGCGGCGCAAGTGAACACGCATGTCAGATTACCTTGGACTTTCCTTTGAAGATCGGCTCCAGCGCGACCAGCCGGCTTCAGGCCCCCACGCCTCCTCAGCCCTCGACACCGAGACCAACCCCGTTACCATGTGGTCACACGCATACGTGAGGTGGGACTTTCCTCCCGCCGTGTGCAGCGTTCACACCGTCGCAGGTCGTAGATTAGGGCCGTCATCCACAGCGGTCTGACTTCAGGCGTACGCCGACGCTCCATCAGCGCCACGGCACGCAATGAGGCTCGGACTGACCGCACAGACGCGAGGAAAGAGGATTCCGTGAGCCCCACCAGTGACTCCACGCCGCTCGTTGACGGCCTCCTGACGAAGGTGACCGACAACGACCCAGAGGAGACCAAGGGTGGCACGAGTCCCTCGATGCCCTCATCGCGGACAAGGGCGCCAAGCGCGCGCTCCATCCTGCTCAGTATGCTGGCTCAGGCCCGGCAGAAGAACGTCACGGTTCCCACCGAGATGACGACGCCGTACATCAACACCATCGACGTCGCCAGCGAGCCCTACTTCCCCGGGTGACGAGCGCCGAGCGCACCTACCGGCGCTGGCTGCGCTGGAACGCCGCCGTCATGGTCACCCGCGCCCAGCGACCTGGCGTGGGAGTAGGCGGCCACATCTCCTCCTACGCCTCGACGGCCACCCTCTACGGGTCGGCTTCAACCACTTCTTCCGCGGCGAGGACCACCCCGGCGGCGGCGACCACGTCTTCTTCAGGGCCACGCCTCACCCGGGCAACTACGCCCCGCGCCTTCATCGAGGCCGCCTCAGCGAGCCGGACCTGGACGGCTTCCGCCAGGAGGAGTCCCACCGGCAGGCGGCCGCGGCCTGCCCTCCTACCCGCACCCGCGCCGCATGGAGGACTTCTGGGAGTACCCCACTGTCTCCATGGGGCTTGGCCCGTCCGAGGCGATCTACCAGGCCTGGTTCGACAAGTACCTTCAGGGCGCCGGCATCAAGGACACCTCTCAGCAGCACACCTGGGCCTTCCTGGGCGACGGTGAGATGGACGAGCCCGAGTCACGCGGCATGCTGCGGCTGGCGGCCAGCCAGCAGCTGGACAACCTCACCTTCGTCATCAACTGCAACCTGCAGCGCCTCGACGGCGGTGCGCGGGAAACGGAAAGATCATCCAGGAGCTCGAGGCCTTCTTCAAGGGCGCGGGCTGGAACGTCATCAAGGTGATCTGGGGCCGTGGCTGGGACCAGCTCCTCGCCGCGGACAAGGACCACGCGCTCGAGCACCTCATGATGGAGACGCTCGACGGCGACTACCAGACCTTCAAGGCCAACGACGGCGCCTACATCCGCGAGCACTTCTTCGGTCGCGACCCGCGCACCGCCGAGCTCGTCGAGGACTGGACCGACGACGAGATCTGGGCACTGCAGCGCGGCGGCAACGACTACGCAAGATGTACGCCGCCTACAAAGGCAGCCACGGGCACAAGGCCAGCCCACCGTCATCCTGGCGCACACGGTCAAGGGCTATCTCCTGGGCGACCACTTCGCCGGCCGCAACGCCACCCACCAGATGAAGAAGCTGACGCTGGACGACCTCAAGGCCCTGCGGGACCGGCTCCCACATCGATCACCGATGAGCAGCTCGAGGCCAACCCCGAAGATGCCGCCGTACTACCGGCCGGCCGACGACGACCCTCGCTGCTCTACATGCTGGACCGCCGCCGTCAGCTCGGCGGCTTCAGTCCCCGAGCGCCGCGATGCCGGGCGTCGAGCTCGAGCTGCCGAGCGACAAGACCTACGACATCCTCAGGGCGGCTCGGGCAAGCAGGAGGTCGCCTCCACGATGGCCTTCGTGCGCCCTGCTCAAGGAGCTCATCAAGGACAGGGCATCGGCCGGCGCATCGTACCCGATCATTCCGGACGAGTCGCGCACCTTCGGGCTGGAGTCGCTCTTCCCCACCAAGAAGATCTTCAACACCCAGGGCCAGAACTACACGCCGGTCGACGCCGACATGATGCTGTCCTACCGGGAGTCCACCTCCGGTCAGCCCATGCACACGGGAATCAATCGAGGCCGGTCTCGGTCTCCCTGTTCCAGGTGGCCGGCACGAGCTACGCCACCCACGGCGAGCCGATGATCCCGGTCTCATCTCTCTACTCGATGTTCGGCTTTCCAGCGCACCGGTGACAGTTCTGGGCCGCAGGCGACCGAGCTGACCCGCGGCTTCATCATCCGGAGCCACCGCCGGGCGAACCACCCTGACCGGTGAGGGCACCCAGCACTGGACGGCCACTCCCCGTCATCGCGGCGACGAACGACGCCCGTCATCAGCTACGACCCGGCCTACGCCTACGGATACGGCATCGTGCGCGACGCCCTGGAGCGCTGGTGCGGGCCCGGACTCGGGCCGCAACCGGGACGTCATGCTACACTGACCGTCTACAACGAGCCGATCCACCAGCCGGCTGAGCCCGACGACGTCGACGTCGAGGGAATCCTGCGCGGTATTCACCGCATCAGCACGGCTCCCGACGGCGAGGACCTGAGGTCCAGCTCTGGCCTCCGGCGTCCGAGTGCCCTGGATCGAGGAGGCCCGCCGCATCCTGGCCGAGGACTGGGACGTACGTGCGCACCACGTGGTCCGTCACCAGCTGGAACGAGCTGCGGCGCCAGGGCCCTGGAGGTGGAGAAGGCCAGCTTCCTGGCTCCCCGATGCCCAGCGAGCAGGTCCCCTACCTGACGCAGAAGCTCTCCGAGCACTGCCCTTCATCGCCACCAGCGACTACGACCATCTTGTCCCTGACCAGATCCGCGCCTGGGTGCCCCGGTGACTACTACACCCTGGGTGCTGACGGCTTCGGCTTCTCCGACACTCGTGCCGCCGCCAGGCGCTCACTACCTCATCGACGCCCAGTCGGTGGTGGTTCGCGCCCTCCAGGCGCTGGTGGAGCAGGGACGCCTCGACCACTCCGTGCTGGCCCAGGCCATTGCCCGCTACGACTTGACCAACGTCAGCGCAGGCACCTCCGGCTCCCAGGGCGGGAGTCCTGACCCGCCCATGCGGCTATAGTTGGACGCACTGACCAATTGCGGTGCCGGTGGAACGCGGTCTTCCGCGTTCCACCGGCACCACCATATCTGCCGAATGAGGGTCCTCCGTTGTCCCGTTCCCCTGCTCCTGCGCTCCGCCTCCTTCATGGCCGCGTGCCTGCTGACCCTGTCTGGCTGCTCAGTCGGCTGGACCGGTACCACGGGGGCGTCCCTCGTCTCCGTCGAGCCAGGCTCATGACGCCGCCGCAGGAGGCCGAGGAGGAACCCACTGGAAAACTGGAGGACACCGGTCCCGTTGATCCATTGGTACGGGAACTGCGTCCTCCGAGATACGCGACTACGATGACGACCTGACCAACAACGACGCGGAGGACACCGAGCCCAGGCAGAGGCCGAGGTCACCAGGTGGTGCCCGCCTCCGACCAGGTCAATGTCACCGCCAACGGCTCTCCACCGATCGAGGTGGTCAAGGTCTCGGCTGGGGCACGAGACGTAACAATCACTGCAACAAAAACTCGTGGTCGTCATCGAGGAGAGATCGAGTCACTCACCGTCCACGGGGCTTTCGACAACACGATCTGGATCGATGCATCTAATAAAGTCACATTCGGCTCGAACGACGGAGACAACCTCAATTACGTCTTCTGGCGCTCCAGGCCTCCGCAGGCGAAGGTGGATCACAAGGCGTCAACATGATCGGCAAGGATGTTCACGCCCCGGTCGTCCCGCTCCTGCCGCTCCTTCTCGTGATGGCGGTCACGACAGAGTCGGACAGGCCGCCTTCCGACATCGGTGAGACGGTGCACCGTCAGGCCGAAGCCTCCTTATCACTCCGAGTCGGTCACCGTCGGACACAACCGGCGGAGTTGACGGATCGGATCCCGGTAGACGTTCAAGTCACGGAAATGGGGACGAAGAGGTTCTCCGGGCTGAGAATCTCATCAAGAACAGATTCTTCGAGCAGCCCCATCTCCAGAACCACCTCTCGCACGCTGCGTCCCTGAACGGGCACACTCTCGTCCCCACCAGGTCGCCATTGTGATGGCCGATCACCGGGTTGAGGTAGGTAACGATTCCCGATCGAGGTCCAGCACATTGCGACGGCACACTCCTCATTGGCCTCGATCCCCACGACACACAGCTCCCGCAGGGTCGACATCCCGCGGGTGAGCAGATTGATCGACTCGAAAATCGCCTGGGCGATCACCGGTTCCATGACGTTGAGCTGAAGCTGTCCCGCCTCAGCGGCGAAGGTCAGCGCGACGTCATTTCGATGACCTTGAAACAGACCTGGTTCACCACCTCCGGAATCACCGGATTGACCTTGGCCGGCATGATGGAGGAACCGGCCTGACGCTCAGGCAGCCTGATCTCCCCAGCCCCGCACGAGGCCCGGAGGACAGCAGTCGCAGATCGTTGCAGATCTTGGACAGCTTCACCGCCAGACGCTTGATCGCCGCATGCATCGAGACGTAGGCACCCGTGTCACTCGTGGCTTCCAGCAGGTCATGCGCTCCTCGAATGTCCAGACCGGTGATCTCCCGCAGACGCCCGACAACAGTGCTCTGATAGTCCGGCGGGGTGTTGAGCCCCGTGCCGATCGCCGTGGCTCCGAGGTTCACCTCCAGAAGCAGAGCGGCGTTGTTGTGAAGCCGACTGACCTCCTCCTCAACAGAACGGCGAAGGCCTCGAACTCCTGCCCCAGGCTCATAGGGGAACAGCGTCCTGAAGCTGCGTACGCCCCATCTTCAGAACATTGACGAGCTCCACCCCTTGGCACGCATGGGGCGATGGGTCGCTCAAGCTCCTCGATGAGCAGAGCCGACAAGAGTGAACAGCCCCAAACGGAATCCAGTTGGATAGGCATCGTTCGTCGACTGGGACTTGTTGACATGGTCGTTGGGGTTGACGATGTCATAGCGACCCCTTGGCATATCCCAGGAACTCCAGAGCGAGGTTGGCAATCACCTCATTGGTATTCATATTGACGCTGGTTCCGGCACCTCCCTGGAACTGGTCGACCGGAAACTGATCAAGGCAGCGCTCAGCAACCAGCACCTGGTCGCACGCCCACACAATCGCACCAGCAACCTCCGGGTCAAGAGCTCCCAGATCACTGTTCGCTAACGCCGAGGCCTTCTTCACCTGCACCATGCCACGAACAAAAGGCCTCTTCATCACCGACCACCGATCAGAGATCCGGAAGTTCTCCATCGCGCGTAGCGTGTGGATTCCCCAATAGGCTTCCAGTGGAACCTCCCGTGCACCAAGAAGATCTTCCTCCGTACGGGTTGCCTGCGTCATCTTAAGCCTCCGAGTTGTCTAGCCAGGCGCCTACGTGCGCACATCTATGCTGGCACACAGTGCGCACACTCAGGTCATTGCAGATTCACGTACCATGGGCTTCCACAATGGTTACGCTATTGTAACCTGTGTAATCCACTCCGCCTGCACGACACACCATCCTTAGTTATCCCCGTATTTTCAAGACAAACCCGTGTCGGATCACACGCCGCGCCAATCGAGGAACCTACTGTCGCCACGATATTCCAGTCGGTAGCATCCACAGCATGGATGAGTTGAGCGCTCCGGGAGTGTCTGCACTGCGACAGGCGCAGGACACAATTATTGAACACTCACTGGACCGCATCAGTTCGGCCCATGATTTCTACCGAACCCTGCCGGAAGGATCGCGCGACCAGATCGCAGCGGTGGCCCGCCTGGGCGTCACTATGTTCGTCGACTCGGCGGAGAACCCGTCGACCCCGTTGGCCCCCTCTCAGATCTTCTCCGTGGCCCCTGCCGCCCTGACCGGCGTGATCACGCTGGAGCAGACCCTGGCTCTGGTGCGCACCGTCCTCGACGTTGTTGTTGACGAGGCTCCTCGCGCCGTGCCGGCGGAGGATCATGACACTGTCCGCATCCTCGTCCTGACCTTCGGGCGCGACGTCGGCTTCGCTGCGGCTGAGGTGTATGCCCGGGCAGCAGAGGCACGAGGCGCTTGGGACGCCCGGTTGGAATCTGTAGCGGTCGACGCGATGCTCCACGACGCCCCCGAGGACGCCGCGACCAGGGCCGGAACTGCCGGCTGGAACGGAACCGGACCGGTGGTGGCCATCGCTGCCAAGACCACCCTGGATGCGCTCGGGGTCTCCAGGTTGCGCCACGAGTGCCGCAACCTGGCCAGTGACTGCCTGGTATCGGTGACGGCGACTCCGTCCTCATCGTCCTGGGCGACAGCTCAGGGCCCACGGTTCGGCATCCAGCACTCCTCCCGGGACGCCACTGCTGAGCAGCTGGTGGACCAGGCAGTCATGCAGGTGGCCGGCGGCCTGGGAGGGTCGGCCGTCGTCGGGCCCCGTGGTCTCAGGGATCTCGCACGCCGGCGCTCACTGCGCTCCGCGCCTGGCCGGGCTGCGGGCCCTGCCCGGGGTGGGCCGAGGCGCCCAACCCGGTTCACGCCGATGACCTCCTGCCCGAGCGGCTCCTGGCCGGCGACGAGCTCGCCGGGCGAGCAGATCCTCAATCTGGTGCACGCCCCCTGCACGAGATGGGCGACCCCTTCGAGAGCACAGTGGCCACCTACCTGGCCTGGGCGGGAGCCTGGAGGCCACCGCCGAAACCTGTTCGTGCACGCCAACACGGTGCGCTACCGTCTGGAGCCGGGTCAGTGAACAGGTCGGTTGGGACGCGACGAAACGCCCGCGACGGCCTCATGCTGCACATGGCGATCATCGTGGGCCGACTGGCTGTCAGCCGAGAGCCTTGACGCGCCGCGGACGATGGTGACGCATCCCCGCGTCCACCCTCACTGAGCGACCGGACCGTCCGTCCCATTTCGGACTGGTCGGTCGCTGCGCTCTATAACACGTGCGGTCCGACTCGCTCCCCGGTAACGCACCTGATTCGGAGCACCCGCTTCTCATCTGGGACAATGGTCCGACCTGCAGGCGCCGCCGCGGGCAGAACCACAACCATCATCGAGCCACAGTCGCCGTCACGGATCCTGGATGCTCCGTCGCGGCGTCAGAAGGAACCACCATGGCTGAGCAGGCAACGACGACGTCCGGTCCGTCATCACGCAGATCGTCAGCGAGGTCCGGCGTCGCCGCCAAGGACATCACCCGTCGAGACCACCTTCGCCCAGGATCTCGACGTCGACTCCCTGGGTCTGCTGACCATCGCCACCCAGGTCGAGGAGCGCTTCGGCGTAGCCCTCGACGACTCCCTCATCCCCGACCCCTGCCCACCGTCGGGCGCTGGTTGACCTGGTGACCTCCAGAAGGCCTGACCACAGACGCGAGCCCGGAAGCCGAGTGCCGCCCTGACGACGTCGTCGTCACCGGCCTGGGGACCGTCAACCCTCTGGGCGCAGACGTCGAGACCGACCTGGAGCGCTCTGCACGAGGGCACCTGCGCGGTTCGCACCCTCGAGCACGAGTGGGTCGGGCACCGCCGAGCTGCCCGTGCGGATCGGCGCCCCCCTGGCGGTCGATCCCGCCGAGATGCTCCCACCCCGCCAGATGCGCCGTCTCGACCGCGCCAGCCAGTGCGCGCTGCTGGCCGCCCGCCGAGGCCTGGGGAGCAGGCCGGGGCTCCGGGTCGCCCTCGCAGCGTCTGGCCGTGTCCGTGTCCCCGGCATGGGGCCGGTCCTGTCGGTCATGGAGGCGTGGGACACCCTGAGGACAAAGGGGCCCCCGGCGCGTGCTGCCGACGGCGGTCCCCGCGCTCATGCCCAATGCCCCGGCGGCGGCCGTCGGGATCGAGCTGGGGCGCACGGCGGTATCCACGCCCGGTCTCAGCCTGCGCCTCGGGGCGAGAGGCCATCGCCTACGGTGCGGACCTCATCGCTCTGGGACGGGCCGACGTCGTCGTGGCCGGGGGCACGGATTCGGCCCTTCACCCGATGACCGTGGCCGCCTTCGGCGCCGCCAGGGCCCTGTCGACGCGCAACGACGACCCGCAGACCGCCTCACGCCCCTTTCGCACCGGACCGCGACGGCTTCGTCCTGGGCGAAGGGCCGGGCTCCTGGTCCTGGAGCGAGCCGCGCAGCCACGGCCCGTGGCGCACAGGTCCTAGCCGTGCTGGCGGGCTCCGGGGTCACTGCCGACGCCTACGACGTCGCACGCCCCGGAGCCATCGGGTGCGGAGCAGGAACGAGCCCTGCGGCTGGCTCTGGAGCGCGCGGGGCCTTGATGCCGGCGCCGTCCGGGCACGTCAACGCCCACGCCACCTCGACACCGCCGGCGACGTCGTCGAGGCCGGTGTCCTGGCCAGGACGGTGCCGAGTGCGGCCGTCAGCGCCACGAAGTCCGCCACCGGTCACCTCCTGGGCGGGGCCGGGGGCCTGGAGGCGGTGCTGACCGTCATGGCGCTGCAGGAGCGCTGGGCCCCGCCCCACGCTGCTGCCAGCCGGAGTGGATCCGAGCTGGCCCGGCTCGGGCTGGACGTCGTTGGGCCGCAGGGCGCGCCCTGCCCCAGCTGGAGGGACGGCGGCCAGCACCTCCTTCGGCTTCGGTGGGCACAACGTCGCTCTGCTCCTCACCGTCAGTAGTCGTGCTCCGGGCGGGCGGCGCCGTGAGACCTCGCCTGTGACCCACCGCGCTGGACCCTGGCCGGTGCGGTCAGGCACAATAGCTGTGCATGCCGCGTACGTCATGACATGAGCCCGGTTGTAGGGTCGAGACCGTTGGGGAAGGCGAATCTCGAAACCAACCAGGGAGGCGATACTCATGATCGGTGCCTACACCCGCGGTGTGCTACTTTCGTGCATTCAGCACCTCGGGCGCTCTGCCCCACATCGAGTGGGCAGCGGCCGAGGGTGCTCGGTTCACGTGTCCACCTGGACTGGACCGAGCAGCCTGCGGCGCGGGGGCATGATGCGGGCCGAGACCAGCTGGGTGGGGACCCGCTGGAGCGGGAGCCAGTCTTGCGTCGGCCCTGCGCGGCTGGGCGAACCTGCGCTACGAGGTGACTGAGGAGGCGAGCGTCGGCACCGACGGCGGCCGCTGGTCCCACACCCCGATCTGGGCATCTTCCACGCCCAGACGGATGTTCACGGCAACGTCGTCGTCCCCGAGGACCGGATCCGGGCTGCGCTCGTCTACGCGGCTGAACCTGAGAGGATGCGCCGCGAGCTCGACCTGGCTCTGGGGACAGGCCTGGGACGACGAGCTCGAGCCCTTCCGCTACGCCGGAGCCGGTGCACCCGTGCGTTGGCTGCACCGCGTCGGCTAGGACACCCCAGCGGAGCTCGCCGCATCGCCTCCTGAGAACCGGGTGGGGCAACAGGTTTCATCACCTGTTGCCCACCCGATGCATCCTGGGGCGTTACAGCCCCTGCGCTCGCAGCTCCTTCATCGCCTTGGCCCGGTTCTTCGGTCGAGGGCGATCGAGGTAGAGGTGGCCTCCAGGTGGTCGCACTCGTGCTGGATGCAGCGAGCCATGAGCTCCTCCCCTCGACGACGACCTCCTTGCCGTCCAGGTCCACCCCTCGGCACGGGCGTACCAGGCCCGCTCCGTGAGGGAACCCTACAGCCGGCACTGACAGGCAGCCCTCGTCCCCGTCCTGGTACTCGTCCTTGGAGACCTCGACGATCTGGGGTTGAGGATGTAGCCGATCTCGCCGTCGATGTTCCAGGAGAAGGCGCGCAGACCGATCCCGATTCTGATTGGCGGCCAGGCCGGCCCGGCCGTCCTCATCGACCGTCTCGAGCAGGGTCCTCAACCAGGGCCTTGACGGAGTCGTCGATGTCAGTGATCCAGTCGCACTCGATGCGCAGGACCGGGTCGCCGATGATGCGGATGTCGCGGTAGCGCGGCGGCATCTCCCGCATGACCGCAGCGACGCGGTCGATGTTCGAGCCCATCTCGTGATCAGAGTGCTCGCACGCGCACCGGCACCCGATCGAGAACAGGCCACCTGGCCCCAGTGCCGAGCACGTGAAAAGCGAAGAGTCCTCGGCCTGATCGACGCGAGGACTCCCTGGTGGCTCCTGCGGCTGGACTCCGAACCAGCAACCGTCCGATTAACGGTCGGATGCTCTGCCATTGAGCTACGCAGGAATGCGTTTGACGCGCAGTGAACTTTAGCAACATCCCGCGGCGACGTCGAATCCGGCGAAATCGCACAGGAAACGCTGCATATTCCAACGACATCCCTACCGTGTGGGCAGGCCCACACCCTCACGGACGCGGTTTCTCCAGCTCCTGAAGCGCTCGGCGATCCTCCGCCTCGTCGACCTGTGAGATCAGTGGCCGAGTGACGGAGAGAGTCGCGTCACTGCTCCGTGACGCACGCTGGCCGTGGCCGTGGCGCCACTGGGGAGCGTTGCCACGGCGCTGTGGATGATGCGGCCTCGACCCGCTGGCGCAGGGCCTCGCGAAGGGGCCGCGTCCGGCTGGAGGCGTAGCATCGCCGCTGCGGACTCCGGCCGGGACCTTCAAGCAAGGGTCCTCGATCCTGCTGCGTCCACCTCAGGGTGAAGACGCGGTCCTGGCCGTCCCAGGTCCCCTGCTCCACCTCGTCCCAGGGTGTGCTCTTGGGCCTGCGCCCGTTGAAGACCACGAGGAGCTCGGCCCGTGGCCACCGCCCATGCCGAGCCCTCCGCGTCCAGGGGAACGGTGCTCCCCAGGGCGGGCCTCGCGCAGCTGCTCACAGCATCTCCAGCGGAAGCGCGGCGGTGAGCAGGTGGATGAGCCTTGACGACGGCGCAGGATCGGCACGACCGCCAGGCTACCCTGCACCTGCTCGCCTGACGTGGGCCACCGGCCCGGCCTCAGGCCCCTGCCCGGATCTGCATGCGCGCTGCTCGAGGGGCGGCGATCTGGGAGAACAGCTCGCGGTAGCCCTCCTCCTGCGGCGACATGCGCCGGTGGCCGTGAGCGCATCTCGACCAGCCGCGTTGATGCCCATGACGGCCGAGGGCGAGCACGCCCCTGGCGTAGCGCTCCAGGCCGGAGGCGTCCACCTCGGTGCCCGCCCCGGATCGTGGGCAGCGGCAGGGCTGCCACGGCGAGCTCGGTGATGGCGGCTCGACCAGGCCGATGGCGCCGTCGCGCACCTGCTGGAGCCAACGCAGCGTGGCCCGGCGCTGCGCCTCCTGCTCCCCCATGCCGCGCGGCCACCGCCTGCCGGACCAGCCCCGACCTCCCGGTGCCTCCGGCGGCGGCGACGGCCTCATAGACGGCCCGGTGGGCGAGCTGGCCGAAGCGAGTCGGCCCCTCAGCTCGTCTGGCGCCGGCCTGGTGGGCCGCCACCGGGAACTGGATGATGACGGCCAGGCCTCGCCTCGAGCTGCTCGACAGGGTCGGTCACTGGCGGCAGCCCGCACGGGGAGCGGCGGCATCGGGACCGGCAGTCTCGTCGGCCGGCCACTCGCCCTGCGCCGCGTGGGCTGTGCCCTCGCCGCCTTGCGGCCTGGACTGCGGCGTGGACCTCGGCAGTCGGGCAGTCCCAGCCATCCGGCGAGCCGTGCGGGTGTACTCGCGCTGAGCGCCCGGTCCCGGATACCCGGCCACGACCGGCGCCGCCGAGCGCAGGCCCCGGACCCCGGCCTCGGAGGTGTCCAGGTCCAGGTGGGACGAGGAGGTGCGGATGACGAACTCGAACAGCGGCACCCGCTCGGGACAGGCAGGCGCGGGATGCCCCATCCTCCTTCGCGCAGGTCGCAGGGGTCCAGGCCGCGGGTCGACGGCCACGAAGGTCTGGGTGGCGAAGCGCTGGTCCTCGGCGTAGGCACGCAGCGCGGCTTTCTGACCGGCCGCGCTCACGATCGAAGGTGAAGATGACCTCGCCGCCACGGGCCCCGTTCGCGCCCTGACCGGTGACGACGCCCCGCCGCCGGGTCGTCCACGTCCCCAGCGAGGCGGCGCACGACCCCGCACGTGGTCCGCGCCGAAGGCGGTCCCGCACGTGGCCACGGCCGCGGTCACCCCGGACAGGGTGGCGGCCATGCACGTCGGTGTAGCCCTCGACGACGACGATCCGGTGGGAGTGGGCGACCTCCTGCTTGGCCAGGTCCAGCGTAGAGGACCTGGCTCTGTGGAAGACGGGGTCTCAGGGTGTTGAGGCCCTGTAGCCCCTGGTCCTCCTCCGAGACTTGCGCGCCCGGAAGCCGACGGTGGCTCCGGTGACGTCCCGGATGGGCCAGATGAGGCGGCCGCGGAAGCGGTCATGTAGACGTGCGCGCCGTCCTGCCCGCCCCGGCTGCACAGGCCGGAGTCGACCAGCTCGGCCTGGTGTAGCCGGCAGCTGCGCAGGTAGCGGGCGAGGTTGTCCCATCCGGCGGGCGCGTAGCCGACGCCGAAAGTGCGCGGCGGCGTGGCGGTCGGCCCCGGGACGTGAGGGAAGTCCCGCCCCGGCTGAGCCTCGGGGTGGCAGAGCTGCTCTGCGGAACCAGGCCTCGGCCAGGCGGTTGGCGTCCATGAGGCGCTGGCGAGTGCCCGGCTGACCCTCGCCGGACCGCGCCGCCCTCCTCGTAGCGCAGCTGGACCCCGGTGCGGTCCGCCGAGGTACTCGACGGCCTCGGCGAAAAGCCGAGGTGGTTGATCTTCTCGATGAAGGTGATGACGTCACCGCCCTCACCGCAGCCGAAGCAGTGCCAGTAGCCGAGCTGAGGGGCGGACGTGGAAGGAGGGGTGCGTTCGTCGTGGAAGGGCACAGCCCCTTGAGCGAGCCGACGCCGGCGCTCTTGAGGGTCACGTGCTCGCCGACGACGTCCTCAAGCCTGGCGCGCTCGCGCACCGCCTCGATGTCCTCACGCCCCGATCAGTCCCCGCCACAGGGCCATCGTGGCGAGGGCACTCGACATCCCGGCGCCAGGGGCTTGCGGGCCCCCTGACCGCCGCTAGACCTCGGAGAACATGCCGCACAGCCGGGCGTGCCAGGCCCGCGCGAGAGGTAGTCCGTCAGGGAGGCGATCTGGTCGACGACCACCCGCAGGCGCTCATCATCGCTCTCGGCCCGGTGCCAGACATCGAGCGAGAACCGGGTCGATGCCCCTTCCCGCCGCCGGTCATGCAGGGACGTCGGCGAGGTCGAAGATGAGGGTGCGCTGGCGCAGGTAGACCGGCTCGTGCTCCCGCGGCTCCGAGTGACGTAGCGCACGGCGATGCCCTTTGAGCAGGAGGATCTCCGCGGCGGTCTCCTCGGGGACGACGAGCTCGGCCTCGTAGCGGGTCAGGGGGCCCGCGCCGTAGGTCTGGCGGGTGGCGGTGGCGACCGCTGAGACGAAGCGGCCGATGATCTCGCTGGTGAGGTTCTTCGAGGCGTGCGGCGTCGGCCACCGAGCCGTTGGTAGGAGCGGATCCAGTAGGCTGGCCGGACAGCCTGTCGAAAGCCGCCCCAGGGCGTCGGCGTCAGGTCGAGTGCCGTACCAGGCGCCGCGTGCCCTCGAGCAGCTCATCGACCTCGCTGCGGGTCGGTCAGGCAGGCCGGGTCCAGCAGCGTCCCCAGGGCGATCGCGTCCTCGACGTCGTGGACGGAGTAGCCGACGTCGTCGGACAGGTCCATGATCTGGGCCTCGATGCAGCGCCTGCCCTCCGGCGCCCCCTGACGCATCCAGGCGAAGATCTCGGCGTCGTCGTCGTAGGGCGGAGTACTTGCGCGCACTGCGCCCGCTCGGTCCACCCGGCCCCTCCCCTGGAGCCACGGGTACTTCGGGCGACGGCGTCGAGGCTGGCCCGCGTGAGGTTGACGCCGACTGCCGCCGGCCTCATCAAGGTCTTGGGCTCCAGCCGGGTGAGGATCCGGAAGGTCTGGGCATTGCCCTCGAAGCCTCCCGATCTGGCGGGCCACGACGTCGAGCGCCTTCTCACCGTTGTGCCCGTAGGCGGGTGGCCCCAGGTCATGGGACAGGCAGGCGGATCGACGACGTCGCGGGTCGCATCCCAGCGCCTGCGCGAGGGCGCGCCCCACCTGCGCCACTTCCAGGGAGGGCTGAGCCGGGTGCGCACGAAGTCGTCGGCCGACGGCCCCAGCACCTGGGTCTTGGCCCCATGGCGCCGCAGCGCCGAGGAGTGCAGGACCCGGCCCGGTCGCGCGTGAAAGGGTGCGCTGGGGATTCTTCGCCTGCTCGTGAACTAAAGCGCTCCACGTCCTCGATCGGTACCCGGACAGGTCAAGGGCGTCGTCGTCCGTCGATACGCACAGGCTCGGATCCAGATTTCTGCGCTGACATAGTCACATGGTAGCGCAGAAGCGGGTTACGCATGGTCGTCACCATTCCGACACCTCCGCACACCGTCCCAGGGGAGCACCGGTACCCGATCCCTCCAGCTTGTGGTCACCACGCACCCTCCTCACATCGATGAATCACTCTTGACGTGCAAGTCCCTGGGCGCGAGCCCGGCGGAAGGGAGACACCTGCCGTGACCACCACCACCACCTCGTTCACCGAGCCCTACGACGGTCCGGAAGAGTGGTGGCGCCACGCACTGGTCTACGAGGATCCCCTCGCCTGCCCTGGGAGCCGCCGAGCTGGATCCGCACCGATCCCCATCATCGAGCACGCCCTGCTACCTGGGCATGGACGCGGTTCTCATCCGTCCGAGCCTGCTCGACGTCAGTACCGAGATGGACTCGATCCGCCGGTTCATCGACGAGGCCGGGACGCAGGGGCCAGCACCATCGTGCGCATCTCCGGCGCGCTCGGGTCCGATCACGGGATCCCTACGCCAAGCAGACCACCGGCTTCGTCGCGGCCTCGAAGGCGCCGCTGACGACCTGCTGCGCCGCTCGGAGGCTCACCTGCAGGCCGGTGCGCCGGCATCGACTCCGTGCACGATCATGCCTCCCAGACTCACCAGCGAATCCGGCTGGATCGCCTCAGCGCCCTACTGCGCCATGCTGCACGGCCAGCTGGCCGAGTACGTCGACGAGGGCATCGTCGGTGCCGACGTGACCGCCGACTACCCGGAGTCGCTGCGTCATCACCTCAGGACGACTGGGTGCACCACTTGCGCGACGACCGTCTCGACGCTGACACGGTGGAACGTCCGAGTCGCTCACGTCCCCTGACCCGGTCGCTGGACGAGCACGACCGCTTCGGGGCACTCCCCACTTGGCGATTCCTGCCTCCCCACATTCTCCGTCCGAGCACCTGGATCCGGGCGACGGACAGCGCTGGTACCTCCGTCGACCACGACGAGACGGCTGCGTCGAGGGCTGGCCTGCAGGCCATGATGCTGGCCCTGCCCGGCTCGCTCTACTCGCGCCAGGCGATGAGATCGCCCTGTCCGACCCGACAAGCCAACCGCTCCCCTGAGCTGGCCGACATGGTGGCCGAGCAGCCAGGTGCAGTCCTCCCAGTTCGGCTTCTCCGACTCGCGACCGTGCGCCACGCGGCCCACGTGCGGCACGAGTACAACCTCGGCTGCGCCCCTGGCCTTCGTCACCGCTGGGAGTGGTGCCCGCCCCGAGACCCTCCTTCCTGGTGCGCGGCTCCTGGTCGTCGTCAGCACCTCCGACTCCCCGTCACCTGTCGGCCGAGGCCAGGTTCTCCCTATCGTCCCAGCCCCTGCGTCAGGAGGAGGGGCGCCCACTCGTGCCTCCGACAACGACGACGTGGCTGGAGGGATCTTCGCCGCTGGTGCGGTTCTACCATGGCTCCGGTGATCGCACTGTTCCAGTACCTCCAGCGCTACATCGTCGATGGCTCGATCTCCGGCGCAGTCAATGGGCTGAACGTGGGCTACACCGCTCCACCTCTCCTGCCCCGTCCCAGCACGTGAATCAGAGGCGTGAGGGCGCCTTGTCGCCGCCCTTGATTCACGAGAACAGCCCCTGATCTGCGAGGATTGCGGCTGGAGGGCCGGACGACGAACCACCGTCTGTTCACGCGAAGTGGCCCCCTAGACCTTCACCGATCCTCGTAGGATTCACTTATGCCGCAGAGACTCACTCACCGACATCGCTGACCAGGCAGGCGTGTCCACCGCCACCGTCTCGCGTGTGCTCAACGGAAAGTCCAACGTGGCCGACTCGACTCGGCGGCAGGGTGCTCGCGGCACTCGACATCCTCGGCTACGAGCGACCCGAGTCCGTGCACAGTCGTCCTGGGGCCCTCATGGGACTGATCGTGCCGGAGCCGAGCAATCCGATCTTTCCCTTGTTCGCCCAGCAGATCGAGCAGCTCCTGGCCCCTTCCGGACACACCCTGCTGCGCACCCAGACGCCCGGTGGCACTCAGCGAGGACGAGTACATCGAGATGCTGGTGGACCGGGGCGTCGCGGGGATCATCTTCGTCTCCGGGCGCCACGCGGACACCACCGGCGACGTCACCCGCTACCAGCGTCTGCGTGAGCGCGGCGTTCCACTGGTGACGGTCAACGGCAACGCACCGACCATCAAGGCCCCGGGCTTCGCGACCGATGACCGCCGAGCGACCCGGATGGCTGTGGACCATCTCACGCCCTGGGACACCAACGCATCGGGCTGGCCATGCGGGCCGATGCGCATGGTCCCGGCTCAGCGCAAGCGGTCCGGCTACGAGGACGCCATGAGGGAGGGCCCTGCCCGAGGAGCCCCTGCGGATCGTTGAGACGCTCTACACCTACGAGGGCGGTATCAGCGCTGCACTGCACCTACTCGAGCAGGGTGACCGGCATCGTGTGCTCCTCGGACGTCATGGCCTCGGAGTCGTCCACGGGTGCGTCAGACAGGCAGATCCGTGCCGCACGACGTCTCCGTCATCGGCTACGACGACTCACCGCTCATTCCCATGACCGACCCCACCGCTGACCACGGTGCGTCAGCCCGTGGGCTCCATCTGCCGGGCGGCCGTGTCCACGCTGCTGGCCCAGCTCGACGGAGAGCGGCCAACCGACACCGAGATGCTCTTCGCCCCGACCTCATCGTGCGCGACTCGACGGCCGCGGCTTTCATCGACTGAGCCGTAGGCGCACTCCGCCACGCGGCAGGCGCGCTGGTCAGCGCCGGTCCATGCTGGTCAATGCTGGTTCAGGGAGCACCGCGAATCCGTCCGGCTCAGCGCGACGTGCGGGCCAACCGGGCACCCATATCCGTCAAGCGGTCCTGAAGCGCGTCGGAACCGACGGCGTCCCAGGACTCAGCGGCATGGGGCTCCTGCAGGCTGTACGCGTTGGAGATGCCGGCGCCGGCGAGCTCACCGCGGGTGGTGGCGCAGCGCCCGCACACCATGGCGACCGGCAGCGCCTGGGAGGCGGCATGGCGGCCGACGACGCCCACGACCCGTCGGCCGGAACGTCGTAGAGCTCACCTGAGGCGGTGACCACCAGGTCCTGGCCTGGCACCGCCTCGGAGAGGCCGAGTATCTCCGTCATGACACGGGCCCCGGGCCGTGCCCAGGCCCCCAGGGCGCGCAGCACCATGGCACTGCCCCCGCCGCCGGTCCCCTCAGGTCGAGGCACTCAGACGAGGCGGTCCCACCGAGGTCCGCGGTGGCAGACGAAGGCAGCGCCGCCTCATCGAGCGCCGAGATGACGGGAGCATCTCTGCCCGCTCGAGGAGACCTGCGGTGCGCCGGCTTCGGCTGTGCTCACGGCCTCAGCGGCTGCGGCGCAGGCGCGGCGGTCCAGCTCCTGAGACCTGCCGGGGCTCAGGCGGCGATCCCTGGTCAAAGCCGCGCCCGCCCCGCTCAGTCCTCCCAGGGGCGATGTCGTCAGCCAGGACCAGTCCGATGCTGCGCCCGGCAGGCAGCGCCCGCGGCGCAGAAGCGCCCCCGAGGGCGTCCAGGGCTCCGGCCCCGCCGTCGTGGACGGCAGCGCGTGACAGGCCGACCAGGAGGGTGTCGGAAGGAGCCATACGGTCCACGGCGACGCCTATGACCTGACCCAGGCCATGGCGTGCTTCCCCGAAGCGCTTCCCTGGGCGGCCCTCATCGGTCGGGGGACCGCCAGCAGGCGGGCGGCGTCGAGGAACCAGGTCCCGCCTCGCCGGGGCGCCGACCGCCAGGGTTTGAGTGGACTGGGAGCCATCCTCACCAGATCCACCTCGCGGACCTGTCCGAGCGGTCCCTGTGCCTGGATGACCTCACGGGAGGCGATGCGCTCCGGAGCGATGGCCTGGGACGATCCCGGGCCGCCGTCGGACATGGGCATCAGGGTCAGAGCGTCACTGAGGACGTGCCGCCTGCCAGCCGCGCGCCAGGCAGGCGGCGACGCGGCCGGCCGGAAGACCGCGGCCGAGTCCGGCCAGCGGCACTCCGGCCGGCTCGGGCCATAAGCCCCCAGGAGCGAGGAGGACCCTCACTACCGCGGCCCGGAGGGAGCAGTGCCGGCGTACGGGAGGCGTCATGAGGCGATGGCGTCGCCGAGTCGGGCCAGCAGGAGGGCCTCTGCGACGACGATGTGCTCGAGCTCGCCCAGGTGCATGGACTCGTTCTCACTGTGGGCGCGGGTGTCGGGGTCCTCGATACCGGTGACGAGCACCTGGGCCTCGGGGAAGGTCTCCTTGAGAGTGGCGATGAAGGGGATGGAACCGCCCCTGGCCGATGCTGACGGCCCTCGGTGCTCCAGGCGGTGGACAGCGCCCAGCGGGCAGCCTCGGAGGCGGGGTGGTCTCGGAGCCGTCGAAGGCCGGACCGCCTCGCGGCCGTCGACGGTCAGCCGGCCGCCGAAGGGCACGTGCTTCTCCAGATGGGCGACCAGTGCCGCCTGCGCCTCGGCGGGGTCCTGCCCCGGCGCGATGCGCAGCGAGAGGCGGGCGGTGCACGAGGGGGTCAGGACGTTGCCGGCCAGGTCCAGCGGGGTGACGTCCATACCGATGAGAGTCAGGAGGGCTTGGTCCACAGCCGTGCGGTAGAGATCACCGGTGCCGACCAGCTCGACGCCGTCGAGGACCCCCGGCGTCAGCGCGGAAGTCGGCCTCGGGCTAGTCCGGGAAGTCGGCATCGGCCTGAGGTCGGCTGACCAGCCCGGCGATGGCGACGTCACCGGCCTCGTCGTGGCAGGAGGCGACCAGGCGGCACATGGCCGTGGCGGCGTCCAGGACCGGACCGCCGTACTGGCCGGAGTGAAGGGCGTGATCGAGCATGTCGAGGCGGACATCGACCTGGACGACGCCGCGCAGCAGGGTGGTCAGGGACGGCGTGCCGACCTTCCAGTTGGAGGAGTCGGCCACGACGATGACGTCGGAGGCAGCCGGTCACGGTAGGTGGTCAGGAAGTCTCGAAGGAGGGACTGCCGACCTCCTCCTCCCCTCGATGAAGACGGTCACCGAGCAGGGCAGCTCGCCATCGGTCAGAGACGTCAGGGTGCGCAGGGCGTGGGTGTGGGTGATGACGCCGGCCTTGTCGTCGGAGGTGCCGCGTCCGAAGAGGCGCTCACCGCGGCGCTCGGCGGTGAAGGGATCGGCCTGGTCCCATCCGGTCGGGTCACCGACGGGCTGGACGTCGTGGTGGGAGTAGAGCAGGACGTGCGGGCTGCCCTGGGGCCCGCCTTGTAGGCCAGGACGGCGGGCCTGCCGGGGGCGCCGTCCGGGGGCGGGCACAGAGAGGATCCGGCGTCCAGACCGCTGCGTCGCGCAGGAGCGCGGCCACGGCCTCGGCGGAGCGCTGGACCTGGGACTGGTCGTGGCTGGAGGCGGAGACCGAGGGATCGTCGACCAGATCGGCTCAGGTCCGGAGACGATGGCGGGCATGGAGGTGTACAGCGGTGCGCACGGCATCAACGGTGATCATGGTTTTCAGGGTATCGCCGCTGCCGTTAGTCTGTGCACCGTGAGCCTGTTCAAGAAGCGCAGCCAGACCCCTCGAGCCGGAGCCTGCAGTCGAGCCCGGCCCCCAAGCCCGTTGGGCAAAGGGCGCCCCACTCCCAAGCGCAGGGACCAGCAGGCCAAGAATCTGCACCCCGTGGTTCCCAAGGACCGCAAGGCCGCCAAGCGAGAGGCGCGAGCGGCCCGCGACGAGGCCTGGAAGCGGCAGAGTGAGGCCATGGTGACCGGTGACGAGAAGCATCTCCAGTCCCCGGGAGAAGGGGCCGGTCAAGCGTTACATCCGCGACTACGTCGACGCGCGCTTCAGCTCGCGAGTTCTTCATGCCCCTCATCTTCGTCCTGCTCATCCTCTCCTTCGGGTTCAACCACATCCCTGCCCCAGTACCCGGTGATCAGCTTCTACGCCGTGCTGGCGATGAACGGCTACCTGCTGCTCGCGATCGTCGACGCCGTCTGGTGCTGGAACCGGCTGCGCCGCCGTCTTCACAAGAAGTTCGGGGAGGAGCGGGTCAAGAACGAGGGAATGATCTTCTTCTACATCATGTCGCGCTGCTTTCATGCTGCGGCGCTGGCGCCGTCCGGCCACCCTGGTCGAAAGCGGGGCCAGTACCCTCCTGAACCCGCGCTCGTCCGACCCGCCCCGGTCCCGCGACGGTTCCCACGTCGTGGGACCCGTACCGTAGGCTGGTGTTATGGAACACACAGTTGGATACAGGCACCTGGGTTCGTCCAGGGCTGAAGATCACCGAGATCACTTACGGCAACTGGCTCACCCACGGCTCCCAGGTGGAAGCGGCTACGGCCATCGAATGCGTTCACACGGCCCTCGACCTGGGAATCACGAGCTTCGACACCGCCGACGTCTCACGCCAACACGGCCGCCGAGGAGGTTCTGGGGCGCGCTGGCCGGTCGGCGCCGCGAGTCCCTGGAAGTCTTCACCAAGGTCTACTGGCCCATCGGCCCCAAGGGCCCCAATGACGTGGGTCTGTCGCGCAAGGCACATCATGGAGGGCATCAACGGTTCCCTCACGCGCCTGGGCATGGACTACGTGGACCTCTACCAGGCCCATCGCTACGACCACGAGACGCCGCTGGAGGAGACCATGCAGGCCTTCGCCGACGTCGTGCGGGCGGGAAAGGCCCCTCTACATCGGTCTCGGAATGGACGGCCGAGCAGATCCGTGCCGGCCAGAGCTGGCCACGCAGATGGGTTTCGCGTCTGAAAGTCCAACCAGCCCTGATATCGCCCTGTGGCGGGTCATCGAGGACAGGGTGGTGCCCACCAGCCAGGAGCTGGGGCTGGGACAGATCGTGGTGGTCGCCGATGGCCCAGGGGTCCTGTCCGGCAAGTACCTGCCCGGCCAGGAGCCGCCCGCCGGCTCACGGGCCACCGATGACAAGGGCGGCCGGCAGATGATCTCGCGGTGGATGCGCGACGACGTACTCACTGCGGTCCAGGCCCTACGCCCGATCGCCCAGGACCTCGGACTGACCATGCCGCAGCTGGCGATCGCCTGGGTCCTGCGCAACCCGGCCGTCTCCTCGGCGATCGTGGGCGCCTCGCGCCCCGAGCAGCTGGCGGACACGGTCAGGCCTCAGGCGTGACCTGACGACGACGTCATGAGCCGCCATCGACATCGCCCTGGGCGACGTCGTCGAGCGGGACCCGTCACTGACCTCCTCCCCTGAGAAGCGCCCCGCCTGACGGGCGGGGATCGCGCAGTGCACGAACTGCGGAACCGGTCGACGCGGTGGCCAGGGCGCGGTTGATCCGCCCCGGCCAGGCGGGACCGTTGTAGATGAAGGCCGTGGAGGCCTGGAGCAGGTCCGCTCCGGCATCGAGCATGAGCTCGGCGTCCATGATGGAGGAGATACCGCCAACGCCGATAATGGTGGGCCCCTTCCCCAGCCGGCTGCGCAGGCGGCGCACGACCTCCAGGGAGCGGGGCAGAAGAGGCGCGCCGGACAGACCGCCGTCACCCAGGTCGTGGTCGATGGTAGTGTTGGTGGCCACGACCCCGTCCAGCCCCAGGTCCAGGACCAGGTCGGCGACGGCGTCGAGATCCTCATCGGCAAGGTCCGGGGCGATCTTGACCAGGAGGGACGGCGCCTGGCGGCCTGGTCCGCGGCCTCGCGCACGGCCTCGAGGATCGGGCGCAGCGCCTCGACGCTCTGCAGGCTGCGCAGCCCGGGGTGTTGGGGCTGGAGACGTTGACGACGAGGTAGTCGACCCACCGGGCCACCGCCTTGGCCGAGTAGCGGTAGTCCTCAACCGCGTCCTCAAGGGGCGTCACCTTGGTCTTTCGCCGATATTCGCGCCGACGACGATGGAGCGTCCCCGCGGGTGCGGCGCAGAGCGCGCAGCCGCTTGGCGGCCTCGTCCGCTCCGGAGTTGTTGAAGCCCATGCGGTTGCGCACGGCGCGCATCTGCGGGATAGCGCCACATGACGGGGCTTGTCGTTACCGCCTTGGCACGGGCGGTGAAGGTCCCGACCTCGATGAAGCCGAAGCCGAGCATGTCCAGGCCCTCGACGGCCCTGTCCTCCTTGTCCATACCGGCTGCCAGCCCCAGGACACCGGGGAACGGGGCGGGCGAAGGGACCGCCCTGCTGGCCGAGGGGACGGGAAGACGGGCGGCGCCCGCACACCTGGCGCACCACGTCCCCGATGAAGGGACCTTGCCAGTCAGCTCGATGGCGTCCATGCATACGTCGTGGATCAGCTCGGGGTCGATGCGGGTCAGGACGGTCTTGTACAGCAGGTCGAGCAGCGGTGCCAGGCTACCCCGGCACGGCTGGCACGGCTCCGCAACCGCGCTCGGTCCGAGCAGTCCCGCCCTGGTGGTCCTTGCTTCGCGTCGGGGCGGTATCACGGTAGCGTGGGGCAGTTCCAGCCCGGTCGCAGGCGTGCTCTGAGAGGTGGTCCGTGTCCTTCAACCGCGATATCCAGATCGATCCCAACCGGGTCCAGACCCGTTCCGGCGGCGGCCGGGGCGCCATGATCGGCGGCGGTTCGATCTTGACTGTCATCGCCGTCGTCCTCATCTCCCAGCTCACCGGCGTGGACCTGTCCTCCATGCTGGGGGCGCAGCAGCAGAATGGGGCCACGCGGCCGACGGCCTCGTCGATCGATACCTCCGTGTGCACCAGCGGGGACAGCGCCAACAAGTACACCCAGTGCCGCATGGTGGCCACCGCCGAGTCCTCGACGCGGTGTGGACGGATCAGCTGCCCGCCCAGGCTGGGATCACCTACGCAAAGCCCGAGTTCGTCCTGTGGGACGGCACCCAGATCTCCTCGGCCTGTGGCAACGCATCCTCGGCCGTGGGGCCCTTCTACTGCTCGAGGGACCAGACGGTCTACCTGACATGAGCTTCTTCTCCGAGATGGAGAAAGTCCCTGGGGGCCACGGACACCCTTTGGCGGAGGAGTACATCGTGGCCCACGAGTTCGGGCACCATATCCAGCACCTGACCGGGCAGATGGCCAAGGCCGACCGCTCGGGCAGTGGCGCGACGTCGGACTCGGTGCGCCTGGAGCTCAGGCGGACTGCTACGCGGAATCTGGTCAACCACGCCTCCTCCACCCCTCGACCCGGAGACCGGCAAGCCCTTCCTCAGCCGTCCCAGCAGCGAGGAGATCAGCGGTGCCCTGGGGCGGCCGAGGCCGTCGGTGACGACCACATCCAGGAGCGGGCGAAGGGACACGTCGACCCGACACCTGGACCCACGGCTCCTCCGAGCAGCGCGTTCGCTGGTTCACCACCGGGATGAACTCCGGCTCGGTACAGGCCTGCAACACCTTCGCCGTCGACGCCTCCAAGCTCTGAGGCGGACGCGGCGACGTCGTTCGTCGCCCTCACTCGTCTCCCCTACCCACCGATCTCCTCGGTCTGACGGGCCCGTCGCCTTCTGGAGCGGCGGGCCCCGTTTGCGTGCGACGTGGCGTCACACCCGACAGTGGGTTCATGACGCACACGTCACTGGCGACATCGCCGGTACCGGCCTTCAGGAGGACACCATGACCAAGGCACTCATCGTTGCTGAGTCCTTACTTCGGCAATACCCGGGCCATCGCCGAGGCCGTCGCCGCCGGGCTGATCGAGGGCGGCGTCGACGCACAGGTCGTCGACGTTTCCCAGGCTCCGAGTGCCCCTGCCCGCAGACCTGGATCTGCCTCGTGCTGGGAGCCCCCACCCACAACCGGGGCTGCCGACTGCGACCTCGCGGCCAAGGCCCTGTGAGCAGGCGGGTCGGGCGAGGCATCCCACGGGATCGGCGGGTGGCTGGAGACCACGGCGATCCCTGGCATCCACCGGCGCTGCCGCCTTCGACACGGTCATCTCCGGGGCTGGCTCAGCGGTTCAGCGGCCAAGGCGATCGCCAGGCGCTGCAGCGTCATCAGGTCGGCGGACGGTGTCGGTCAGGAGCTTTCTGTGGTCACGGCGAGCAAGGGTCCGCTGGCCGATGGAGAGAAGACCGACGCCCACAGCTGGGGACGCGAGCTCGTGGCTTCGGCGAACACCAGATAACGACAGGGCCTTGGCGACAACTACGCATCGCATCATCGGAAGGAAATCAGCAACATGACAGCAACGAACCACGACAAGTCGCCCCGGCTGCGGCTGAGCGGACGAAACATCGCCGGGGCGTGCCTGGCCGTCTGCGGTCTCCTCATCATCATCTGGGAGGGACGCTCAAGTCCGTCAACGTCACTGACCCCGACTTCATGAGCTTCGCAGTCAGCGGGCTGGTGACCGTCGCAGCCGGGGCCTGCCTGGCGACAGCACTTCCTCGCGCTGCTCGTGTCGCGCTCATCTGGCTGGCAACGCTGGCGTCGATGCTCTATCTGCTCATCCTCGGCATGGCGGTCATCGTGTCCCTGATGAGCTGTGTGGTGATCGCCGGGATCGCGGTCTGGCTGACCATCAGAATCCTGAGATGAGGTAAGGCGGCCTACTCGGTGCGGTAACGGCACAGCGGCGAGGTCGCCTCGGAGCTTTTTCAGACCGAACCGACTTCGCCGCCTCTTCCTGGGTGGTTCAGTAGTAGCGCCACTGCCGCATGTCTCGGTTGTAGACCTCGACGATCCGCGGATGCAGGAGAGTGGAGGGCTCCATGGTCTCGGTGCGGGCCGGTTTGGTTCGCATGATGAACTCCAGGGTCTCCCGGTCCTGGTAGGTCAGTCCCTCGGGAAGCGGCTGGCTGATGAGGTTCTGAGGCGTCCTGGTGGACAGCACGAAGCCCCACTCCCCGAAGGAGGGAATGTTGGTCGAGAAGGGCAGGATCTGCCGATCCGGTTGGGAGGTGGCAACGGTGCTGGCCACTGTGGAGAAGGCGTGGGGTGAGAAGAACGTGAGGTGGCCTGGGTGACCATGACACCCTCGGTGCCAGCCGAGCCTCGACATTCCGATAGAACTCGGTGGAGTAGAGCTTGGCGAGCTTCTCGTTGGAGGGGTCGACCAGGTCGACGAGAACGACGTCGTAGGTCGCCCTGGAGTCTCGGACGTAGGTGAAGGCGTCGTCGTTGACAACGTTCACTCTGGGGTCGGACAGGGATGCCTTGTTGAGGTCCCTGAGCAGGCGGTTGCTTCGCGCCAGCTCGGTGACGCCGGGGTCGATATCCACGATGGTGACGTCCTTGACGCTGGGGGTAGCGCAGGATCTCCTCGGCCAGCAGACCGTCACCGCCACCGAGCACGAGGACGTGAGCAGGATCCTTCACCGAGGTCATGGCGCTGGCGGACAGGGTCTCGTGGTACCCGGCCTCGTCCAGGCTGGAGAACTGGAGCCGTCCGTTGAGGTACATGCGCAGGTCGTCCTGGTAGTCGGTGAGGACCACCTTCTGGTAGGCGGTCTGCTGGTAGTAGACGACCGGGTCGCTGTAGGTGAGCGCCCACGCTGCGCTCGATGCGGTTGGCGGCCGCGAACATGCCGACCAGTGCCACGACGGCAGGCGAGTGCGCCCACAGGATCTCGGTGAGGTGCGCACCCTGGAGCAGGACGAGCACCGCGACCAGGACGTTGAGCGCCCCTGACCAGGTAGGGCCCCGCGCATGAGGCCCAGCTGTGGGAGGAGCACCAGGGGAAGACCAGGGGGCCACCAGTGAGCCGAAGTGAGTCGATGGCCATGACCTTGCCGAGCAGCTCACTGGTCGAGCGGCGCCCGAAGGCGGCGAAGGTCCGCACCAGCAGCGGGATCTCCAGGCCGATGAGGATGCCGATGGTCAGGCTGATGCCGCCGAAGACGACCCAGTGCAGGCGGGTGCGTCCGAAGGCCAGGTACAGCAGGAGGACGGAGTTGCCGCCGATGAGGCCCAGAAGCACCTCGCTGACTCCGAAGACGACCGCTGGCGCGGCGCGGAAGCGGTTGACCCAGCAGCGAGCCGATTCCCATGCCGAACAGGGTGATGCCGGTGGCGAGACTGAAGCTGAGGACGGAGTCGCCCAGGAGGTAGGAGGCGGCCGTGCCCAGGATGAGCTCGTAGATGAGCGCCGCCGATCGCGGCGAGCAAGGGCCCGCAGTGAACAGGGCGACGTTCTCTCGTCGCCCGATTCGACCGTGGGTCATGGTGTGCGGCTCAGCTCAGGATGGTGGCGGCGATGATGATGGCGATGGCGACGCCGATGCCGGCGAAGGCGACCCCCAGGCCGATGTTCTGGTCCTCGATGAGCTCGCGTCTGAGGTCGAGACGGAAGATGCGGTTGACCAGCAGCGCGAACACCATGAGCAGAGACCACTCCGAGCACCGCGTGAGACGATGGTGCTCAGCAGTGACTGCCAGTTGAGGTCGACCGATGAGTGGTGAGCGATGGTCATGAGCGACATGTCTTCTCCTTCGTGCATGACCGTCGAGGGGTTGAGTCCAGTGGGCTCCAGGTCATTTTCCGACGCTGCCGCCCCACCGCCGTAGACCGAGCGGTTGCGAAGATGAGAGCCGTCCTCCGCAGGACTGAAATCGTCATCATCAGTCCATCGCAAGGATCGCCATCAGAATGAGAAACGGAATGAGCCAGAATAGAGGTGACTGCTCCAACCACCCCGAAGTCCAGGGCCTGCGAGGAGATCCACCGGCAGAGCCTTCGTGCAACGCCTGGCACTCCACCACGGTCGACCCACGTGCCGACCGAAGATCTGGACTGCTGCCAGGTGTGAGGGTCGTGATGCGATATGCCTCGCGCTCCCGGCGGCGATGCTCATCGATCACGATGCTGGAAGAGGCTTCCTCGCCCCTTTGACCCGGAGCTCAACGCATGTCGTTGTTGTAACAGCTCCTGTCAGATGTGGGACGGCTCCTGTCTCATGGTCAATATCGGCTCGGTATACGTCCTTGACCTCAACGGAATACGGTCGACCATTGACCTTCAGCTGCAGGGTCTGGCCCACCTCGAGCGCGAGCGGATCGATCATCGGCTGAATAGGAACCGGCTCGTGAAGAACAAACCATATTGGTGTCTCGATTGATCTCGAGCCAGAGCTCTTGCTGTTGTCGTCGATCAGGCGCCACTGCTCCCACCGAGTGAGGGGCGCCGGCTTCGCTGATCCCGCCGTTTCAGGACAACTCGCCCCATGACGGTGTAGGAGTGACTCTTCTTCCTCAAGGAACCCCGAAGCGTCTCGCCGACTCTCAGATCACCTCTGATGCTCACAGTGTGATCCCCGAGCTGATCACCTGCTGGGCCTGAAGCCGCTGACGCACCATCTCCCCCACGGCCTCGATCTGCGCGGGGGTCAGCGTACGGCAGCTGGTGAGCGTCACGTAGCCGTCGCCGGACTCGGGCCAGGTGTGGGCGGCGATATGCGACTCGGATAGAATGACGACGGCGCTCAGGCCCTGGGGCTCGAACCGGTGGTGCGCACTGAGACGGCAGTCAGTCCCGCTTTCCGGGCGGCGTCGAGGAGAATCGACTCGACGGTGGGGAGATCGTTGAGCACGTGCGGCTCGGCCCCACTGATCTTGTAGCTGACAGAACACAGGCTCACCGCACTCACGCGAGCACGGTAGCAACGGGGCAGGCACCCGACAAACGGGGCGAGATCCCCATCCGCACTCGCTCGGCGCCGGGAGCGCATGGCGGGCACGCCGTCGCTGACGGGTGCGGACCCACTTGCCCACTCCGCCTCCGCCGCCTCCGCAGACCGGGCGGTGACGATAGGTCCGTGAGGAGCTCGAGTCCGAGGTGCTGGAGAGTCGGCTCCACCAGTGGAACGGCTGCTGCTGGAGCACGCGGAGAACAGTCCCGACGGCGAGTACAACACTGACGATGGCGGCGACGATAGCGCATCCGATGTTCCGGCCGGTTCTGCCGGCAACGGGTCGGCTGTTGCCAGGACGCGCCCGAAGAGCTGCTTCTGCTGGAAGTGGACAAGGAGGTCTTGCGTAGGCCAGGAGGTCACGGAAACGGTGGCTGTCGATGGTCAGTCGGCTGGTCACACCGGCCGGGTCTGTCAGCCGCAGCTCGACGTAGGTCATGGTCTCGCCGATGTTCAGCGGGCACCGGAGAGCCGATGGCGTTCTCGAGCGTGCCGGTGGTGACCTCCTCAACGAGAGCCTGGTGCGGAGTGCCGTTGATCGTCAGCTGCAGTCTCTGGCCGACGGTCAGGGCCCACGGCTCAATCGCCTCCTGGAGACGAACGGGCTCGTAGAAGAGGATCTCGCCGGGGTCGTGATCGAGCTCGACCCAGGTGTCGGCGTTGCTGCCACCGACGAGCTGCCACTCCTCCCAGTAGTAGAAGCAGCGGTCCTGGGCGTCCCACTCCTTGAAGAGCAGGCAGCCTCTGACCGACAGGGTGCCCGCACTTCCCTGCAGCATGTCGCCGACCCTGCAAGTTGGCTCGCGTGCCGTTCACCAGGACCCTCCCGTCTGCGGAGGGAGAGACGGTGCAGCGCTGCCGCCGTCGTAGCCTGGTCCGCCTGTCATCACGCGGGCACAGTAGCAACGTGGGCATGTCCCGGCAAACGGTTCGAACTCCCCATGGTCCGCCCCCACCAATCGGATCCGAGCGGATCATGCGATCCAGATGCCGTGTGAGACTGTCCCCATGCGCGTTGTTGAGATCGCAGAGCTCACCGGGACGACGGTGCGCACGGTGCGCTACTACCACTCGCTGGGGCTGCTTCCGGTTCCCGATGAACGTGGTGGTTGGCGCGACTACGACCTGGGCCACGTGGCCCGGCTCTCCCGGATCCGTTGGCTGGTCCAGGCCGGCGTGTCCCTGGAGACCATCAAACGCGTCCTCGACGAGCCCTGAGGCGACCGGCGTCGAGCAGATCGACGACGCTCCCGTGGCGGAAGCAGCTGGAACACGTCCACCGGCCGGCTCCGTTGTCGAGGACCCTGGCCGGGGCCCCTGTCCGCCGTGGAGGACCACCTGGCCGAGGTGACCAGGCAGAGAGACATGCTCGCCGGTCTGCTGGAGCGAGCCAGGACTGGTTCGACTGTCTCACCGATGTCCCCGCGTATGGCGGCCTTCTTCGACCGGCTGGAGCAGGCCGCTCCCGATGAGGCTACCCGCTGCGCTGTGCGCAAGGAGCGGGACCTGACCGACCTGGCCTGCTACCGCGGTCAGATGCCGCCGGAGGCAGAGTTCCTCTTCGTCGACCCGGATCCTCGCTACGACGCCGAGTCACTGGCCCTCTACTCCCAGGATCCGGCCGAGCTGTCAGACGCGCAGATCGAACAGCGCGCACGGGACATGGTGTCCCGATTGAGGCTCGGCTGACACCTGAGCACCTGCGGACCTGGCGAACAGCGTCGACACCGAGGCGGTGCAGGCACTCTTCCGCCTCATCGCCACTACCGGCTACCCCGATGCACGACTCATCCGAACCTTGGAACGGGAGTTCCTCACCGCGATCGATCGATGGCGCCTGAGCGAGTAAGCGGCACTTGCTTGGATGCTGCCGCGTGGGCTTTGCGTACGACGCAGCGTCACACCTCACCCTGGGGGCATGCCAACGACCACCGCCTCCCACAGCGTCCGTACTGCCCGCGCGGCATCACTCCCCTGCCATCGACGCCTCAGGGCTGGTCAAGACCTTGGGCCCCCTCCGCGCACTCGACGGTCTCGACCTGAAGCGTGAGACAGGGCCAGATCCACGGTTTCCTGGGCCCCAACGGTTCGGGGAAGTCAACGACCATCCGCGTCCTTCTGGGCATGTACCGTCGAGACAGCGGCATGGTGCAAGTCCTGGGCATGGATCCGCACCGCGACGCCGAGCACATCACGCGCCGGTGCACCTACGTGCCCGGTGACGTGGCGCTGTGGCCCACACTCACCGGGGCGCAGACCCTCGATGCCCTCGCCGCCCTGCGCAGCGGCGACGCGACCGCGCGCGAGGCCGAGCTCATCGAGGCCTTCCGACTGGATCCCCACTAGCCGGTCCGCTCCTACCCAAAGGCAACCGGCAGAAGGTCATGCTCGTGGCGGCGCTGGCGGCGCCGTGTGACCTGGTCATCCTCGATGAGCCGACTCTCCGACTCGACCCGCTCCAGGCCGAGGTATTCGTCGACGCGGTTCGTGATGCGGCCAGGGCCAGGGCGCACGGTGCCTCATGTCAAGCCACATCATGGCTGAGGTCGACCGCCTGTGCGACTCGGTGACGATCATCAAGGACGGGACGAACCGTGGAGTCGGGGCGGCTTGAGGAACTGAGGCACCTACGGGCCTCCCGGATCACCTGCGTGCTGCCTCCCGAGCAGAGCCCGGCTCCCAGGCGTCATCGGTGGTCGCGGTGGCTGCGCCGCGAGCGCGGAGCCCAACGGAGCCCGACCAAGGATCCCACCCGGGTCGCCCTGCTCCCGCCCCGACGCCGACGGCCTGCTGAGCGTCTCGGTTCCCCACGGACCGCGTCCCGGCCACGTTGCGTCAGCTGCTGGCCGCCGGCGCGCAGGAGGTCACCTGCACCCCTGCGTCCCTGGACGAGGTCTTCCTCCAGCACTACGAGGCGGCGGCGCGATGAGATCCGTTCCGCAGCAGTCTCGCATGCGATCTGGCAGTCAGTCCCATCTGGCGCTCTCCCAGGAGCGGGAACTGGCTCGTGGCACTGCCTGTGGTGACGGGACTCGATGACCGCACTGCTGGCTCCCAGCTACGGCGACACCTACGCCTCACCGGAGAGACCTGGCCCGGGCCGTGGCCTCGGCCCAGGTCTCCGACACCTCGACCTTTCTCTACGGCGGGCTCTCCGATACCGCGGGTGTTGTCCAGGTGGCAACCTGGGAGCTCGGAGGGCTCACCTGTCTGGTGCTGAGCATCGTCGTAGCCCTGCGCTCGGTGGCGCTGACACGCACTGAGGGAGGACCTGGGGCGCGCCGAGCTGCTCCGCTCGACGGGAGCCGGCCCATCCGCGAGCCTGGTGGGGCAGGGGACCTCGTCCTGGTCCCTCCAGTGCCTGTTCCTGGGAGCTGGTGCCGGTGCAGGGCTGCTTGCTCTGGAGGAGGCCGACGACACCGATGCCGCGGCCTACGGCGCGGTACTCGCCTCCACCTTGCTGGCAGTGGCCTGTGCGACGCTCGTCATTGCGCAGATGATTCCCGACGCCGCCACGGGCCGTGCCGTCGCACTGGGGGTCGTGGGGCTCATGTACACGGGTAACGGAATGAGAGCCTCCAAGGACTGGAACTGGGCGGGATGGGCGTCTCCTTCCGCCTGAGAACGGCGGCGGACCCCGGAGGTGAGAACTCCTGGGGCCCCGTCCTCATCGCGGTAGCGGCCAGCATCGTCGTGCTGGCGCTGGCCGGGGTGCTGACCCTCACAGGGATCTCGGTCAGGGACTGGTGCAGCTGCCCGCGAGGCGCTCACCATCGCTGAGAGTGGGCGGGCCGCTGACCTTGGCCGTCAGACTCAGCAGAAGCCAGTGTCTGGCGTGGGCGTTCCTGGTCTCTCTCGTGGCCGGGGTGCTGGTGTCGATGGGAGGCGACGTCGTCGACCTGGCTCGACAGGGCGGTATCAGCGGCGGATCCCTAGGATCACTTCTGGCCGGCGACGATCCCGGCGAGGCGTTCCTGAGGTACATCGGCCAGCTCGCAGGAGCACTTGCTGCAGCCCAGGGCGTGTCGCTGGCGTTGCGCTACAGCGGTGATGAGCGCCCGGACGCCTGGAGATGGTGGTCTCCACCGGGAACCGGCCTCTGCGGATTCTGCTCTCGTCATGGCTGGTGGCCCGCTCTCGGATCCGGGCTGACTCTCATCTGCGCGACGGTTGCGGCCGGGTACGTCGGGCGCTCCGAGCTGGATACGGACCTGATCGACGCCGTGCGTCTCGTAGCCGGACAGTGGCCCGCCGCTTTGGCGTCGGCGGCGATCGCCACGGCGCTGTGCGGGGGCGTGGCCCAGGGACGCGGGCTCGCTTGGGGTCCAGTACTGGTGGGGCTGGGAATCGCGCAGCTCGGCGGCGTCCTCGACCCTGCCCGAGCGGATCCGAGATGCCGGTCCTTTCGCCCAGGCGGGTGAGAATGGGAGCCTGTGGCTGCTTGCCGTGGCCACCCTGCCTGGCCACGGCGGCCTTCGGGTGACCCGCAGGGACATGAGCCTGATTGCAGCCTCGCGGCGCTCCCTCACCCGCCAGACGTCATCGTCCGCAATCCCCTAGAACGATGTGCTGGAAGACAGCGATCTCATGAGCCTCAGCCGGTCCCCCGCAGGTAGGTGTCCCAGTATCCCGGCCTTTGGCGCGACCTGCTCGACGACGTCGATCCACAACCCGCTGGGGTCAGCAGAACCGCAACCGGCGCTGGCCGAAGGGCTCGTCGGTGAGCGGGTACGTCACTGCCAGTCCCCTGCCCGTCAGCTCGGCATGAGCCGCTACTGCGTCGTCGACCTCCAGCTCGAAGCAGGCACCGGTTCCGGCGAAGGCATCGGGTCCTGGAGGAGCAGAAGGGTGGTCCGGCGTCATGAAGGCGATCGTGACCGCGCCGCTCATCCGTCATCAAGGTGAACCAGGAACTGTCGAAAACAGGATGGAAGCCGAGGAAGCGCCGCCAGAGTCGCGCTTCGTCCTTCCGGTCGTGACGATGATCGAGGTAGGTGTCTCGGATCCGCATTGTCGCCTCCAGGCGCCAGCGAAGGATTCGCATACGCATTGGTATGTCAAACTAGTTCACATACTCTTGGTATGTCAATTGTCGAGGTGCTTCATGGCAGGAACGAGAGCAGCCCAGCGCAGGGCGACGCAGACGGCACTCATCACCGAGGCGCGGCAGCGCTTCGCCACCGAGGGTTACGCGCGGTGCGGCTGAGCGACGTCGTCGACGCTCTCGGAATGACCAAGGGTGCGCTCTACCACCACTTCACCAGCAAGCACGATCTATTTCGGGCCGTCGTTCAGCAGGTGCAGCAGGAGGTCGCCGACCGGGTTCAGGCCGCGGCCCGGCCGGGCGCGGGTCCATGGGAAGAGCTCATCGCAGGCTGCGAGGCGTTCCTTGCCTCCTACAGCAGTCCCGAGACCCGGCAGATCATGCTCATTGACGCACCGACGGTGCTGGATGGTGCGAGTGGAAGGAGATGGACGGGGCATACTCCGAGAGGCTCCTGACGGAGGTGCTGACCAGCCTCATGGAGAATGGCACCCTCGTTTCCCCGACCAGTGGAACCCATGGTTCATCTGCTGTCGGGGCGATGAACGAGGGCCGCGTTGTGGCTGGCTGAGACCGACTCGCCAACGGCGCTGAAAGACACCATGGGTGCATTGCAGTGCATGCTCGGTTCACTGCTGAGCCGATGGGATCGCACCGTCAGCAGAAGCGAGTAGCGTCGACGGCATGAGCGAGCGACTTCCCTCTTCTGACAACGTGGTGCTCAAAGGGCATCCGCGAGGAGCCCAACCCGAGGACGGAACACGGGTCCTGGTGGACCGACTCTGGCCCCGAGGCGTGTCCAAGGAACGTGCCGACCTCGATGAGTGGGCCAAGGACGCCACCCCGACCACCGAGCTGCGCCGCGTCTTTCACAGCGGAGAGATGCCCTGGCCCCAGTTCGTCGAGGCCTACCGGGCCGAGCTCACCGAGCGGCCCGAGGCGGTTGCCGCCGTCGAGCGCCTGCGCGACGAGGCCCTGAAGGGACGGGTGACGCTCCTGTTCGCCGGCCACGACCACGTCCACTGCCACGCGCGAGTCCTGCGCGAGGCGGTCCTCGGCGTCGAGGAGGACCTGGCCTGACGGCGTCTTCGGCAGGGTCGGGGTCTCAGACGTTGAAGCCCAGGGCGCGCAGCTGCTCGCGGCCCTCGGGGGTGATCTTGTCCGGTCCCCACGGCGGCAGCCACACCCACTGGATGCGGACGTTGTCCGCGATGAGGGACAGGGCCTGCTGAGCCTGCTCCTCGATGACATCGGTCAGCGGACACGCGGCGGTGGTCAGGGTCATGTCGAGCACGACGGTCCCTGTCGGGCTCGATCGACACCCCGTAGAGCAGGCCGAGGTCAACGATGTTGATATCGAGCTCGGGGTCGATGACGTCGCGCAGGGCCTCCTCAATGGCGGCGACATCGACGCCCTCGGTACTGGCGACGGGGGCCGGTGGCTGCTGGGCGGCCATAGGGGTTGTCGGTGCCGGCCGGCACCTCGGTGGGGTTCTCGCTCATGGCTTCTCCTTCTTCCTCGGAGGTCAGACGGTGATCAGGCAGTGGGACGGTCGGGATACTCGGGGCCCTGCCTGCTCGACGGAAGGCAGGGCGACGCCGGACTCTGGCCAGGGCGTCCTTGAGAGCCATCCAGCCCAGCAGGGCACACTTGACGCGGTTGGGGTACTTCGAGACCCCCTCGAAGGCGGCACCGTCCTCGAGGTCGTCCAGGACGGCGTCGTCGACGCCCTTGCCGCGCGAGTGCATGAGGGTGTCGAAGTCCGCCCTCGAGGCGGGCGACGGTGCCAGGTCGGCGCCGTTGACGAGGTCGTGCATGACGGAGATGGAGGCCTGGGAGATGGAGCATCCATCCCCCTCCCAGCCGACGGCCTCAATCTTTCCGTCCTTGACGCGCACCCCCAGAGTCACATCGTCACCACAGGTGGGGTTCACCTGGTGGCTGGTGGCGTCCGGGCGTCGAGGGCGCCGGAACCGTGGCGCTCGCGGGAGTGGTCGAGGATGACTTGCTGGTAGAGCTGGTCGAGTTCGTTCATGCTCACCTCTGGAAGTAGCGTCGGACGTCAGCGATGGCGGACAGGAAGCGGTCCACTTCCTCGGGCGTGGAGCAGGCCCCCGAAGGACAGGCGCGAGGAGGCGTGGATGCCGAAGTGCTGGTGGATCGGCTGGGCGCAGTGGTGACCGGTGCGCACGGCGACGCCGGCGGCGTCGAGGACCTGACCGACGTCGTGGGGATGGACTCCCTCGATGGAGAAGGCGACCACGCCCAGGCGGTCGGTGGTGTCGGTCGGGCCGACCAGCCGCAGTCCGGGGACCTGGGTGAGGCCCTCGAGCACCTGCCGGGTCAGCACCTGTTCGGTGGCGTGGAGCCGGTCCAGGCCGATTCCTGCCAGGTACTCCACCGCTGTGCGCCATCCCGCGGCCTGCGCCAGCGGCTGGCTGCCGGCCTCGAAACGGGGCGGGCCGCTCATGAAGGTCGACGACTCCATGGTGACGACCTCGATCATGGAGCCTCCGGTCAGCACCGGCGGCATCGCAGCCAGCAGCTCCTCGGTGGCCACGAGCGCGCCGATACCGGTGGGGCCGAGCATCTTGTGGCTAGAGAGAACCATGGCGTCCACGCCGGTGGCCTTCAGCGAGCGGAAGTCCAGCGGGAGGTGGGCGGCGGACTGGCAGGTGTCCAGGACGACGAGCGCACCGACCTGCTGGGCACGCGGCACGATGAGGTCGAGCGGGCTGATCGCACCGGTGACGTTGGAGGCGTGGGTCAGGGCCAGCACGCGGGTGCTCCGGTGATGACGTCCAGCGTGCCGGTATCGATGCGCCCGTCCTCGGTCAGGTCCAGCCAGCGCAGGGTGGCGCCTGTGCGGGCGCACAGCTCCTGCCAGGGCACGAGGTTGGCGTGGTGCTCGGCACGGGTGACGACGACCTCGTCGCCCTCCCCGATGATGAGGCGCCGAGCCGGGTCATCAGCCGCGGCGGCCCCGCCACCGCGGGAGGCAGGCCGGCCCAGGCTGGCGTGCCCGATGGCCAGGGCCACGAGGTTGATGGCCTCGGTGGCGTTCTTGGTGAAGACGAGCTCACTGCCGCGCGCACCGACGAAGGCGGCGACGGCGTCACGGGCGTCCTCGAAGGTGGCGGTGGCCTCGTCGGCGAGCTGGTAGGTCGAGCGCCCCGCCGCACCGTTGGAGGTGCGGTGAAGTCGGCCTCCGTGGTGATGACACTGGCCGGCTTGGCCTGTGGCGGCCCAGTCCAGGTAGGCCAGGGCCCTCACCGTTGCGGGCGGGTCTTTCCAGGTAGAAACCGGCGCGGATCGCGGCAACCTCCTCAGCACTGAGCGCGCTGGCGGAAGGCGCCCCGGTGGATGGGGCCGTGGACTGGGTCAGCGGCGTGCCTTTCCGATTCGATGCGAGCTGTACCGGGCATGGTCGCCGACGGCTGCGGGCTGAGGTCACGAAGAACCTTAGTACTCTTGCTCGTGCGAGACCGACGACGACGCCTCTGATGCGGCGCGCCGTCGTCGGCTCCCTGCACGGAGTGAGGCCGATCAGGCCAGGTAGCGGTCGTAGCCCTCTTCCTCCAGACGGTCGGCCAGGTCGGAGCCGCCGGCCTCGGCGACGCGCCCGTCGACGAAGACGTGGACGTAGTCGGGCTTGATGTAGCGCAGGATGCGCGTGTAGTGGGTGATGAGGAGGAATCCGGCGTCGGTCTCGTCGTGAAGACGGTTGACGCCCTCGGAGACGATGCGCAGCGCGTCGACGTCCAGGCCGGAGTCGGTCTCGTCCAGGACGGCGAAGCGGGGACGCAGCAGCTCCATCTGGAGGATCTCGAAGCGCTTTTCTTCCTCACCGCCGGAGAAGCCGGCGTTGACATCGCGCTGGGAGAAGGCGGGATCCATGCGCAGGTTCTTCATGGCCTGGTTGACCTGACCGACCCACTGGCGCACCTTGGGGGCCTCACCGTCGATCGCGGTCTTGGCGGTGCGCAGGAAGTTGGCCACGGTGACACCGGGGACCTCGACGGGGTACTGCATGGCCAGGAAGAGGCCGGCGCGAGCGCGCTCGTCCACGCTCATCTCGAGCAGGTCGACGCCGTCGAGGAGGACCTCGCCGTCGGTGACCCTCGTAGTCGGGGTGGCTGGCGATGGAGTAGGCCAGGGTGGACTTGCCCGAGCCGTTGGGGCCCATGATGGCGTGGACCTGGTTGGAGTCGATGGTCAGGTCGACGCCCTTGAGGATGGGCTTAGCCGTCATTGGTAGGCCACCTGGACGTGGAGGTTCTTGATCTGCAGAGTACTCATGCGACGTTTCTTTCAGCTGGTAATGGGTCTGGTGACGAGTAGGCGGACCGCTGTGGGGTCCGGCCAATCACTCGGCTGTCGGTACGGCGACGGGGTCCTGGTCGGTGCGGGCGGCGATGAGGCCGGTGAGCTCGAGCTCCTTCTCGATGGCGGCCAGCGAGGGCGCTCTCAACCTCGTCGACACCGATCTCGGCGACGATCTCGTTGAAGAAGCCCAGGACCACGAGGCGACGGGCCTCGGTCTCGGGGATGCCGCGGGCACGCAGGTAGAACAGCTGCTGGTCGTCGAAGCGGCCGGTGGCGCTGGCGTGACCCGCGCCCTCGATGTTGCCGTTCTCGATCTCCAGGTTCGGCACCGAGTCGGCCTCTGGCGCCCTCGGTCAGGACGAGGTTGCGGGTTGAGCTCGTAGGTGTCGGTGCCACGGGCTGCCTGACCGATGAGGCAGTCCCCCACCCATACGGCGTGCGCGCCTCGGCCTGGAGGGCTCCCCTGTAGGTGACGCGGGAGTAGCAGTGGGGCTCGGTGTGGGCCACGTAGGGACGGTGCTCCTGGTGCTGGCCCGCATCGGTGAAGTAGACGCCGTATGCGTCGATGTGGCCGCCCTCGCCCGGAGAATCCCAGGTCGGGGCAGATGCGCACGTCTCCGCCGAGGCCGACGACGACGTGCTTGAGGACGCCCCCGGCCGGAGACCTTCACCCGGTGGTTGGAGGCGTGGACGGCGTCCTCCCAGCCCTGGACGGTCACCAGGGTGAGCTCGGCGCCGTCGGCGACCGTCACCTCGACGCCCTGGGTCAGGGCGGCGGTGCCGGTGTGGTCGAGGACGACGGTTCCCTTCTGCGCCGGACCTCGGCGGCGACGAGGATGTGCTGGGCAGTGGGGCGGGCGAGCTGCGCATCCTGGCCGACGACGTTCAGTCTGGCGGCTCGCTCCAGCTGGGCGCCGACTCCAGGGTCAGCACGGTGGCGGTCTCGGTACCGTTCCAGGCGGTGATGCCGGTGCGGTCGACCGGAGCGCCCACGGTACCGATGCGGGCATCGCTGCGCGGGACGGTCTCGAGGCGTGCGCCGTCGGGAAGGTCGGTCTCGATGCGGATGGCGGCAGCATCGGTCTCACCTGCGGCGGTGGCTGCGCGGATGGTGTCGAGGTCGAACAGCGGGGCGAAGCGCTTCATGGGCGTGAAGCGCCACTCCTCCTCGCGTCCGCGCGGCACCGGGATGTCGGCGGGGTCGAAGGAGGTGGGGCGATCAGCGCGCGAGGAGACGTAGCGCGGCCCGCCGTGGGAGTAGGGCGCCCTCGAGCGTGGCGCTCGAGTGGTCGGTGGAGAGTTCAGGCATGTGGAGGTGCTCCTTGCTGGGTACCCGGCCGGTGTGATCAGGTGTGTTTCGAATAACTGAAGAGGCTCGCTGAGACGGCGCGGTGCGGTGGTCTCAGCCCACCGAGTTCTCCATCTGCAGCTCGATGAGCCGGTTGAGCTCGAGGGCGTACTCCATGGGCAGCTCGCGGGCGATGGGCTCGACGAAGCCGCGCACGATCGTGGCCATGGCCTCTGTCTCGGTCGGGCCGCGCTGCATGAGGTAGAAGAGCTGGTCGGCGCTCACCTGAGACGGTGGCCTCGTGGCCCATCTCGACGTCGTCGGTACGCACGTCGACGTAGGGGTAGGTGTCCGACCGGGAGATCTCGTCGACCAGAGCGCGTCGCACAGCACGTTGGACTTGGAGTGGCGGGCGTTCTTCACGATCTGCACCAGACCCGCGGTAGGCGCTGCGGCCCTCCGTGGCGGGCGATCGACTTGGAGACGATGTGGCTGGAGGGTGGGGCGCCATGTGGACCATCTTGGCGCCGGTGTCCTGGTGCTGGTCCGCGCCGGCGAAGGCGATGGACAGGGGCCTCGCCGCGGGCGTGGGGCCCATGAGGAAGACGGCCGGGTACTTCATGTTCCGCTTGAGCCGATGTTGCCGTCGACCCACTCCATGGTGGCGCCCCTCCTCGCAGGTGGCGCGCTGGGTCACGAGGTTGTAGACATTGTTGGACCAGTTCTGGATGGTCGTGTAGCGCACACGGGCGTTCTTCTTGACCACGATCTCCACGATCGCCGAGTGCAGGGAGTCGGTGGAGTAGATGGGTGCGGTGCAGCCCTCGACGTAGTGGACGTAGGAGTCCTCGTCGGCGATGATGAGCGTGCGCTCGAACTGGCCCATGTTCTCGGTATTGATGCGGAAGTAGGCCCTGCAGCGGGATCTCGACGTGGACGCCCTTGGGGACGTAGATGAAGGACCCTCCGGACCACACGGCCGTGTTGAGGGCGGCGAACTTGTTGTCACCCGCTGGAACCACGGTCCCGAAGTACTCTGGACGAGCTCGGGGTACTCGAGCACAGCGGTGTCGGTGTCGACGAAGATGACCCCTGCTCCTCCAGGTCGCCACGGATCTGGTGGTAGACGACCTGACTCGTACTCGAGCCGCGACTCCCGCCACCAAGCGCTCGCGCTCGGCCTCGGGGATGCCGATGCGGTCGTAGGTGTTCTTGATGTCCTCGGGCAGGTCGTCCCAGGAGTTGGCCGGCCGGTCCGTGGAGCGCACGTAGTACTTGACGGCGTCCATGTCGAGCTGCGAGAGATCCACCCCCCAGGTGGGCATGGGCTTGCGCTCGAAGGTCGAGTAGGCCTTGAGGCGCTTGGCGAGCATCCACTCGGGCTCGCCCTTGATGGCGGAGATCTCGCGAACCACCTGCTCGTCAAGGCCTCGCTTGGCCTTCTCGCCGGCTTCGTCGGAGTCGTGCCAGCCGAAGTCGTAGCTCGTTGAGATCGAGTCGATGATCTCGTCGTCGGTGCTACGCACATTCTCGGTTGTTGGCAGTGTCATCGGGTTCCTTCCATTCGCTTGGTCTCAGGCCTCGCGTCTCAGCCGCCGCCCGGACCGCGCGCTTAGGCAGCGCGGGCATGGCGATCGGAATGTGGGTGGTGCAGACATGCTCGCCTCCGGCCAGGGTGGCCAGACGCTGGACGGGGACGCCGACGAGGCGGGAGATCGCCTGCGTCTCGGCATCGCACAGCTCGTGGAACTCCCCGGCAACATCGCGAACCGGACAGGTTGCCCTGACACAGCTGGATGGCGAAGGAGCCGTCCCTCGACGTCGCGAACCGAGGCCGCGTACCTGTCGAGGGTGAGGGCATCGGCCAGGGGCGCGCGCCCGCTCGGAGGGATCCTTGCCGGCCGACTCGACGACGGCGGCGTAGCGGCGCTCCAGGTCACGTGCCCCGCGCCGCGGCGAAGGAGTCGACCGCCTTGTCGCCGGCCACCTGGGACAGGTAGCGCAGGGCGCGGTTGGCCAGATCGAGTAGCCCTCCGCGAAGGAGGTGCGGGCCTTGGGCGTCAGGAACATAGATGCCGGGCAGGGCGACCACGGCCGCGCTTGCCCGTCAGGGCCGGGGTGTGGACCTCGATCTGCTCGGCATCCTCGAGCGCTGTAATGTGCCTGAGCACGGCGGCCGGCGTCAGACTCAGGACCTTGGCGAGCTGAGCCGCTGAGACAGGGCCCTTCTCAGCGATGAGGTCGAGCACACGCGCCCGCGTAGAGTCATCGTCACTCTGTGTCATGACTGCTCCTCCCCTAGTCGCTGCGACGCCTCACGGCCTGACCACGTTGCGGCCGGTTCGACCACGTCCTTGTTGGCCGAAGGAGTCCGAGAACCAGCCAAAGGGCTGGCCCAGGATCGGCTGCAGGGCGTCGCTGGTCGTCGTGCCACGAGTTTAACCAAGATCATGCTTGCCGAATTCAACACTGGCAAGTTCGTGACGGGGCGTCGCAGGTGGGATTGAACACGCACCCTAATCAAAGGCAAACCTTACCTAGGAACACCTAACTAGTTGAGCCTCAGGGCATGGAACCCGATCTCCTGCTACTGAGAGGCTGCGTCAACGGGCGGTCCAGAGACGATGAAAGGATGAGCATGGGCGTCCTCACAGCGAGCCCGTCGTGGCCGTGCACCGTGCCTCGTAGCACCCGCCTCGACCTCGTGGCCCACAACGGTTACAGGCTCTCGGGCTGCGCAGCCAGGGGGCGTCGGCGGGGCGCAGCTCGGCCCAGCCGCGAGCACGGGCCTGGGCGGTGGCCAGGACCCCAGCACGGTGGAGGGGTTGTGCAGACGCCCGTCCATGACGGCGTCGAGCACCTCATCGAGGCGCACCCAGGTGGGCACGAACTCGGCCTCCTCGGCCTCACGCGGGGTCCGCCTCTCCTCGGGCAGCAGGCTCAGGTCCTGGGCGAGGAAGATCCGGGCCCCCTCGGTGGTGAAGCCGGGAGAGGCGTAGAACTCGGCCAGCGTGTTCCAAGTGGCCGCGACGTAGTCCGTCTCCTCGGCGAGCTCGCGGGCGGCGGCGATCGGCAGGGGCCTCCCCGGCACGTCGAGCAGGCCGGCGGGAATCTCCCACAGGCAGGCGCGTACGGGATGGCGGTACTGGCGGACCATGAGGATCTCCGCGGCGCCGTCGGGCTGAGAGGAGTCCTCGCCCTCGCGCAGGGCGACGACGGCGACGGCGTCGTGGTGGACGACGACCTGACGGGCCACCGGATCCTGGCCGGGGGTGAGGCGCACGTGGTCGGCGTCGACGGCGAAGATCGGCCCGCTCCAGACCCGCTCACTGGAGACCAGCTCCCGTCCCGACTGCGTACGTCGACGAGCCTGCTCGTGTCACTCACGACGTCGCCATTCTTGGCGGCCCTGCTGTCCGTCCCATCCACGCCTAGCTCTTCACTCGCTGTCCGCGTCGTCGCTGCGCGCATCGGCGTACTTGATGGTATCGCCGTTATCGCTGTTGGCACCGGTGAAGCGCTCGGCCAGCTCATCACCTGGGACAACATGTTCCCCACTCCGGTGAGAGGCGTAGACCTCCCGACGACGATCCAGTCCTGCAGCGCACAAGCGCGGTGAACAGCGGTGGGCCCGGGTGGGGCGGGACCGGAACTCAGGATGGGCCTGTGGCGACGTAATAGGGTGCTGGCTGCGGTCGAGCTCAACGAACTCAGTGAGGCGGCCGTCCGGGGAGGTACCGCTGACACGTAACCCCACCGAGGCCAGGCGCTCCCGGTAGCCGTTGTTGACCTCGAAGCGGTGGCGGTGGCGCTCACTGACCTCATTGGTTCCATAGGCCTCGGCGACGATCGAACCTTCCGTCAGAACCGCTGGGTAGGAGCCCAGGCGCATGGTGCCTCGAGGTTCCCATCACCGTGGACGATCTGGCGCTGGGAGTCCATGGTGGCTACGACCGGATCAGGAGTGTCAGGCTCCATCTCAGTGGACGAGGCCGCGCTCAGGCCCAGGAGATTGCGAGCGGCCTCGATGACCATGCACTGCAGTCCCAGGCACAACCCGAGGGTCGGGACGCGGTGCCCCGGCCCAGCGCAGAGCACCAACTTTTGCCCTCGATCCCACGCACGCCGAAACCTCCTGGTACGACGATCGCGTCGACGCCGGCAAGGGCCCGCTGGGCCCTCAGGCGTCTCGCAGATGTCGGAGGCCACCCAGCGGATATCGACGCGGGCGTGGTTGGCGAAGCCGCCGTGACGGATCGCCTCGGAGACGGACAGGTACGCGTCGTGCAGGTCGACGTACTTGCCTACAAGCGCCACCTCGAGGCGGTGTCTGGGAGCGTGGACGCGTTCGAGCAGGCTGTTCCACTCGGTCCAGTCGACGTCGCGGAAGGTCAGGCCCAGTCGCTGGACGAGATAGGCGTCCAGGCCCTCGCGGTGGAGGATCGGAGGGACCTCGTAGATGCTGGCGGCATCCTTGCACTCGACGACGGCGTCACGGTCGACGTCGCACATGAGTGCCACTTTGCCCTTGATGCCCTCGGGAAGGGGCCGGTCGGTGCGCAGGACGAGGGCGTCGGGCTGGATCCCGATGTTGCGCAGTGAGGCCACCGAGTGCTGGGTGGGTTTGGTTTTGAGCTCTCCAGCGGCGGGCAGGAAGGGGATGAGGGATACGTGGACGAAGGCGACGTTGTCGCGCCCCTAGATCGGCGCGCACCCGTCTGGCGGCCTCGAGGAAGGGCTGGGACTCGATGTCGCCGACGGTGCCACCGATCTCGGTGATGATGACATCGGGGAGGTTGCCGTCGTCATCGGGCTCGGCCTGAGCGCGCATGACTCGCTTGATCTCGTCGGTGATGTGCGGGATGACCTGGACAGTGTCGCCGAGGTACTCTCCGCGCCGTTCCTTTGCGATGACGGTGGAGTAGACCTGTCCGGTGGTGGCGTTGGCCTTGCCGGAGAGGTTCACGTCGAGGAATCGCTCGTAGTGCCCGATGTCGAGGTCCGTCTCAGAGCCGTCGTCAGTGACGAAGACCCTCGCCGTGCTGGAAGGGGTTCATTGTGCCGGATCGACGTTGATGTAGGGGTCCAGCTTCTGCATGACAACGCTGATGCCGCGGGCCCGTAGAGGCCGCCCGAGGCTAGCGGCAGTCAGTCCCTTGCCGAGGGAGGAGACGACGCCGCCGGTGACGAAGATGTGGCACGGCACGGGGACCTGCGTGGGCTGAAGACGTGAGACCGCGTTGATCACGGAGTTTCAACGTAGCAGGCCCGACGAAACCTGCCCGACGCACTCGCGTCCTGCCTATGTCATCTGCGCTCAGTCCTGAGCCAGAACCACCTGGCGCAGCTGGGCCGCGAGATCCTCGGGTCCGGGAAGGAGTCCTGCGGCCTCGCGCGCTGAGGCGGGGCTCGGGAACCGGCCTCGGGATCGGTCAGGAGCGTGGCGAGCGCCCCGGCGATGGCCTGGGCCTCGGGGACGACGAGGACGGCCCCTCCTCTGGCGGTCACGGCGGTGCCGCCGACGTCGGTGGCCACGATGGCAGTACCGGTGCGCAGGGCCTCCTGGATGGTCAGGGGCTGCCCTCCCACAGACTGGTCTCGACGACGGCGTCGGCGGCCTCCATGAGGGAGGGCACGTCGGTCCGCCGCCCCAGGAGGGTCACCGGGAAGATGCTCAGCGGCGATGCGCTCAGCGGCCTCCTCACGGCAGGGCCCGTCCCCGGCGAGGGCCCAGGTGAAGGCCGGCGTCCGGCCTCGGCCTCGAGGAGAGGGCCGCAGCGACGTCGAGGAGCAGCGACAGGCCCTTCTGGGGCGCCAGGCGGGCGACGGTCAGGATGCGGGCACCCTCCTGGGGCCAGACGTCCTCCGGCGCCGTGGGAGCCCGAGGAAGTCGGCTCGGATGACGGATGCGGGAGCCGCGCGGGGATGACGGCTAGCTCGGACGCGCGGCACCGAGACCCCGCGCCCGCTCGGCCAGGTCGGGGCTGACGGCCAGGACGAGATCGGCGCGCGAGGCGATGAGCCGTTCGAGCCTCCCCTACCAGGGTGGTCAGGCGGCCTCCGACGGTGAGGTTGTGGAGGGTGACGACCAGCCGGGTGCGACCGCGCCTGCGTCGGCCCAGGGCGAGGGCGGCCAGGGCGCCGGCGCGCAGGCCGTGAGCGTGGACGGTGTGGGCCCGACGCCCCAGGCGACGCAACCTGGCCACGACGCAAGAGTCGCCGAGACTCGGACGGGCCCCGATCTCGAGCGCCTCGGCGCGGGCAGGGGCGACGTCCAGCCCGTCCAGGACAGCGGCGGGGGCCTCGACGATGACGTCGTGCCCGTCAGCGGCCAGTATCCGAGCGCAGTCGGCCAGGTGCGTGCGAACCCCTCCGGCGGCCGATCCGCTGACCTGGAGGATCCGCAGGCGCCCAGCGGACTGCTGCGGGGCGTCGGAGTCATTCGATCCGGCGCTGGTGCTCATGCCTTCTCCTTCTTCTTGTCCGCGATGCCGTCCATGTCCGTGGGTGTCGCCCGGCGCTCGCGCACCGTCCGCAGGAGGCTGCGGTCGGCCAGGTGGATCGCTGCCAGGACGACGCCGGCGGCGGCGACTGCCCCGCCACCGCGGTCAGAACCGCCAGGCTCAGGGAGGCCACGTGAGTGGTTGCCACCCGGATCGCCAGACCGGCAGCGAGGGCCACCGGGAACCCGGTGGCGAGAGCCGTGAGGATCGGACGCAGCACCCGGACTCCCATGATGCGGGCCAGGGCCGTCAGCAGGCCGACTCCTGCAACCGTCATTCCCACGGTGGTACCCACCCGAGTGCAACGAGGGTGGCTCCCCGTCACCGCCCGATGGCGCCATGAGGCGCACGCAGGCAGCGGAGGCCAGCGCGACCGTCAGCCATCCCGCCACCGTGGCGTGGGCGGCGGGCCGGGAGCGGTCGGCGGCGAAGAGAACCCGGGTGACCTGGAAGATGAGGGCGTAGCCGATCAGTCCCGGTGCCAGGACCGCCAGGGCCTGCCCCATCCCGTCGACCCTGCTTGAAGCGAGAAGAAGCGCTCAGCGGCGTCGCTGGCGGCCAGGAGCATGGCGCTCCCAGCGACGGCGACGGCGGTGACCAGGGCCGTCGAGGTGGCGACCAGCCCGGTGACGGCGCTGTCCGCGCCGGCGGTGCCGGGCGCGGCCCGCCGGTGAGCGGCGGCCTCGAAGGCCGCTGTGAGGCGGGGGTAGAGGACGGTGGCCACCGGTACCGCCAGCACCGCGTAGGGAAGGACGTAGACGGCCTGCGTGTACTGGTAGACGGCCGCCGTGCCGGTCTGTCCTCCCCAGCGGGCCAGGGCCAGGACCACCAGGACGCTCAGCTGCTGAGCCAGGATCGTCCATACCCGGCCCGCCCAGGCGCAGCGCCCGCCGGGCCTGTGAGCCGCCCAGCCTCAGAGTGGGGCGCAGTCCCAGTCCCAGCCGGTGGACCGGCCACAGCAGGGGCAGGCTGAGCGCCGCTACCCTGAGGGTGGTGCCCCAGCCGAGGACCTGCAGGGCGGGGGACGGAGGCAGCGTCGTCGCGCGTCGGCCAGCGCCCCGTAGAGGCCGTAGGTCGCCATGACAACGAGGCTGGAGAGCATCGGGGTCAGCGCAGGCCAGGTGAAGCGGTTGTGGGCCTGAAGGACACCGGTGAGGACCACCGCCACCCCGTACATGGGCACCTGGAGGGCGAACATGCGCAGAAAGGAGGCGACGAGCTCTGTGCTGAGCGCGGGGTCGACCCCTGGGAGGAGGGGAAGAGGGCGGCGATGGGGGCGGCGAAGACGATGAGGACCAGAGACAGCGGGGTCAGCACGGCCAGGGACCAGACCGAGCAGCCCGGAGGCCGTGGCGGTGACCTCTCACGCCTGCCCGCGGCGATCGGGGCGGCCAGGGCAGGGACCACGGTGGCGGCCAGAACCCCGCCGACCACGACCTCGTAGAGGGTGTTGGGGAGCTGGTTGGCGGTGGTGAGGCGCCCGCCACCGTGCCGGTGCCGACGGTGGCGGCCTGAACGAGCCAGCGCAGGAAGCCCAGGGCGCGGGAGACCAGGGTCAGGCCGGCGACCGAGCCGGCCACTGAGAGCAGGCCGCCGCGGCGTTGCTGAGCCGTCATCAGGGGCGGCGCCCCAGCCCGTCGAGCGCCGCCAGGGCGGGGTGTCGGCGATGACTCGGGAGAAGGAGACCTTCTCGCTGGCCAGGATGAGGCCGATGCCGCTCAGGGCGGGCTCCGGCACGCACCGCCCGGCTGGGGTGGCAGGCCAGGGCGGTGCCCAGCAGGGCGCCGACGGCGTTGGCCCCGGTATCGCCCAGCATCGTGTTCTCCAGGAGGTCCTCGGGCAGGGCGATGAGACTGACCCCAGCGTGCCCGCGGCCAGCAGCCGGGTGGGCTCGCCGTCGCGCCCGGGAGTGGCCAGCAGGGGCGCGCTCACGATGGAGGCGGTCTTGAGCGCCCGGCCGGGACGCAGGTCGAGAAGGTTGAGAAGATTCGCCCAGGAGGCGATGACGACGGCGCTCGAGGCGGCGTCGATGGCACTCGCTGCCAGTGCTCGGCCGCCTGCGGCAGCGCTGCGGTCACGGGCCAGCAGGACCCCACCGACAAGGGCGCCCTGAGCCGATGACGGCGATCTTGAGGGCCCTGGTGGTGACGCGCCCGTGGGCGAGCGCGGTCAGGTGCCCCTTGAGCCCCTTGGCGGGGGCGTCGCCGTCGTGGGCCCCGGCGTCGAGGTCGTCGATCAGGCCGGCGCACCCTCCGGCGGCCGTCGCGAGGGTGGCGGCGAGTCGCACCCGTGAGCCGCGGCGCGGCGCTGAGGAGCGCGATGCGGATGCGCCGCGCAGGAGCCGGCCGGTAGTCGATCGCGGCCATGACGGACCCGGCGGCGACGCCCACGCCCCCGCGCAGGCTCACGGTGCGGCCGTGGAAGTTGGTCCGGTCCAGGCTCCGGGGCGATGGGTGCCAGGGAGGCCGACCAGGACAGGGTGACGCCCGCCGCCTTGATCCCCACCTGCGCCAGGCGTCGAGCGCAGGTGCCTACTCGCGTGATCGTGCCAGCCATGGTCTCAGCCTAAGGCAGAGCGCGAGTGGATCGGTGGCGATGGCGGCCCAATGGCGTCGGCCTGCCTGATCCGCAGGAGATGCCGAGTCGGCCGGAGCCGACGGGGCTACTTGGACACTGGTGGCATGACGGCGTCCGCCCCTTTGTCGAAGCCGTAGTGACCGACGGTTCCGGCCTGGGTGGAGGCCAGGGCAGGGGGCGGAGACCGAGGCGGCGACCTGGCCGACGGAGTCCACGGTGGTCACCTTCGCACTCTCCGAGCGGATGACGGTGACCACGTTGTCGTCGCCGTCGGCGGACCCGACAACGACCGTGGTGGCCCGAGAGGCCGTACCGGTCAGGGCCTTGGCCCAGGCCTTGGGGTCCTGCCCTGATGAGGGCCCCACCGTGGCGCCCTTGGCGGAGGCGGCCTGAGGCCGCGGTCCGACGACGACGATCATCTCCGCGGGAGCGGTGAGCGCGGAGTCCACGGTGACGAAGGGAGTACCGGAGGTGTCCACGGTCAGCAGGTCCATGAGGGCTCGGGAGGCCTCGTCATTGCCGGTCAGGGCCTTGGCCAGCCCCTCCCCAGGATGCCGTTGGCGTCCTTGGAACCGGCTCCGCCCAGGTTGCCCTGGATCTGACCGGAGAAGGTGGAGCGGTAGTTCTCCCGGGACACGTCCACCCAGGTGGTGGTCAGGCTGACTCGGCCGGTGACGGTGGCGCCGGCCGTCTTGAGCTGGGTGGCGACGGCGTCGGCGTCCTCGGCCTTGGCCTCGGGCAGGAGCACCAGGGCGACCTTCTTGGAGGCCAGGGTCCCGGGAAGGAGGGTGCTGGCGGCCTGGGTGATGTAGGAGTCGCGCTCGTTGACCGCTCGCCTCGGTCTGCTCGAGCTTGGTCTGGGTGGCGTTACGGTCCTCGCGCAGGGCGGTGACCTGGTCGTTGAGCGCGGTTCCCAGTGAGTTCTGCAGAGGACCGGCGCCCAGCACGACGCCGACGGCGAGGGCCAGGAACACGGAGATGAGCGATACCAGGTGATAGCGGAAGTCGATCATGGTTGAGACCTTGGAGATGACCGTGAGAGGCGCTGCCTCCCAGATGGGCGGGGGTCGTTAGACAGTGGTGAGTTCAGGGGCCAGGCCCACCAGTGAGCGGAAGAAGTTGACGACGTCGTCCCACACGGCGCCGGACAGTCCCTAGGAAGGTCTGACCGGCCGGGGTGGCCATGAGGGCGATGGCCAGGGCGAAGGTGCCGGACAGCGCCAGGAGCAGCAGCCACCATCCTGAGATGCGGGTGCGGTAGAGCTGGGAGACGCCTTTGGCGTCGATGAGGCGGCCACCGACCCTTGAGCCGGGTCAGGAAGGTTGAGGACATGCCGGCGCGTCCCTTGTCGAGGAACTCGAGCAGGGTGGCATGCGTGCCCAGGGCCACGATGATCTCGGCGCCGGCCTCATCGGCCATGAGCATGGCGATGTCCTCACTGGTTCCGGTGGCGGCGAAGACGTGGTGCTCGACCCCGAGCCCTCGACATGGGCCAGGCCCGGAGCCCGCCCGTCGCGGTAGGCGTGGACGACGACCTCAGCGCCGCAGGTGAGCGCCTTTGTCTCGACACGGAGTCCATGTCGCCCACGATCATGGTCGGTTTGAAACCTGCCTCCAGGACGGCGTCGGCTCCCCCGTCGACACCGATGATGACGGGCTTGTACTCGCGGATGTAGGGCTTGAGGGCCTGGAGATCCTCCTTGTAGGAGTAGCCGCGTACGACGACCAGGACGTGCCTGCCGCCCATCTGCGTGGACAGCGTGGGCATGCCGACGCCGTTGAGAAGCAGGTCCCACTCGCCGCGCATGTACTCCCATGGTGTTGGCGGCGAAGGCCTCCAGCTGGACGGCCAGTCCTTCTTGGCCGCCTCCATGGCGTCGGCGACGGTCTGCTTGGTCTGGACCGAGCCCTCAGCGATGACCTGTTCCTCACCCGCGATGCGAACGGTGCCGCCCTCAACGGCGACGCGCTGGCCGTCGTGCAGGCGCATGACGTCGAGGGCCCAGGTCATCAACGAGCAGGGATGCCGGCGTCGACGAGAATCTCCGGGCCGAGGTTCGGGTAGCGCCCGGAGATCGATGGCGAGGCGTTGAGGACCGCGGAGGGGCCGCACTCGACCAGTGCCTCGGCGGCCACCCGGTCGATGTCGGTGTGATCAATGATGGCGATCTCGCCGGGCTGGAGGCGTTTGGTGAGCTTCTTGGTGCGTGCATCGACGCGTACGACACCGCTGGGCAGCTCGGAGACGGACGCAGATCTTCTGCGGAAGGGATTCCTCACGGATCGGATTGTCCCACGACTGCTTCCTGGAGAAGCTCAGCGGCGTGCCGGACCGCGGCCTGGGAGTCCTCGTGTCCCGACAGCATTCTGGCCAGTTCGCGCTGTCTCTCCTGGCCTTCGACGACGACGACCTGGGTGCGGGTGCGCCCCGGCTCAGACTTTCTCACATTCGTCCGGGACTCGTTCACGGACTCCCCAGAGCGTGGGGTCGGGTGAGGATGTCGGGGGACTCCGCCCCACCCACCGGTCCGGTCGCCGAGGCTGCCACCGGGTCGGGCACCGTCTCTGCGCACCACGAGATGGGTATCGGCCCACGCCGCCACCTGGGCCAGGTGCGTCACCACGATGACCTGGTGGTGACGCGCCAGACGCGCCAGACGCCGGCCGATCTCCCTGGCGGCGCGGCCTCCCACACCCGCGTCGATCTCGTCGAAGACGAGGGTGCGGGTGTGGGTCGAGGGGCGCGCGGAGGCAGCGGCGTCGGCGAGCACCACCTCCAGGGCCAGCATGATGCGGGACAGCTCACCTCCTGATGCTCCCTTGCCCAGAGGCAGGGCGGGGCACCGGGATGGGAGACGAGCTCGAGGGCGACGCGCTCAAGGCCGGTGGGCCCGGCCTCGTCGAGGGGCTCCAGCGCGACGACGAGCCGCGCCCCTTTCATCTCCAGGCCCTCCAGCTCCGTAGTGACGGCCTGCTCGAGACGCTCGCCGAGCCGCCGGCGGGCCCGGCTCAGCTCGTCACCGACATCCGCCAGCTCCTCATCGGCGGTGGCCAAGCGCTCGGCCAGGACGGTGGCGGTGTCCTGGGGGCCGTCGAGCTCGGCCAGGCGCGCGGCGGCACGCTCGCGCCCAGGCCAGGAGGGCGTCGACGTCATCGATCCGCTCCTGGGGCCGCCGATCTCCCGGCAGGCACGAGCGAGCTCTCCGCGCCGGTCCTGGACCTGGGCGAGACGGGCCGGATCGGCGCTGAGGAGGACAGGTACCCGCCCAGCTCGGCGGCGATGTCTGCCGCGTCAATGCCCAGGCGCTGGGTGCGCGTGGCGAGCTCGGCCAGGGGCGGGGTCGCGTTCGGACTCGGTGGACGAGGCTGCGGTGCGCGTAGGCGATGAGCGAGACGACGTCGGGGGCCTGGCCAGTGGCGGACTCCTCGCCGCTGAGCGCGGTGCGGGCCCCGGTGGCGGCTGAGCGCAGATCCTCGGCGTGGTCAAGCCGCTCGGCCTCCGCCGTCAGGTCCCGGTCCTCACCGCTGCGGGGGTCGACCTCCTCAGAGCCTCGAGCCAGGTGCGCAGCTGGGCTACTTCGACACTCCGGGCCTGGGCCGAGGCCTGCCACTCCTGGAGCTCCTGGGCGGCCTGCCGGCGTGCCTGGTACGCCTGGGAGTAACGGCGGCACAGGGCGGCGTGGTCGGGGCCTCCCAGGAGTCCAGGGCGGCGCGCTGGGCCGCGGCCGAGCGCAGCCGCAGCTGGTCGGCCTGCCCGTGGACGGAGACCAGCCGGCCGCCCACCTCGCTGAGCACCGAGGCCGGAACGGATCGTCCTCCCCAGATAGGCACGGGAACGGCCGGTGGACGGAACCGTGCGAGAGGCCAGGAGAAGGTCGTCATCGAGGTCGGCCCCTGGCCTCAACAGCCCGCGAGGCGGCGCGCGAGTCGGGGTCGACGAGGAAGGCCCCCTCAACCAGGCTGCGTCTCGGCGCCTGTGCGCACGATGGTGGTCTCGGCACGCTGGCCCAGCAGCAGCCCGAGTGACGTGAGCACCATCGTCTTGCCGGCGCCGGTCTCACCGGTCAGCGCGGTCAGGCCACGGCTGAGCGGAGATCAGCCTCGATGACACCGAGGTCCTCGATGTGCAGGGACTCGATCATGACGTTCCCTCCCGAGGAGTCCCGCCGGGTCTCGACGTCGGCGCTCTCATCGGCAGTGCAGACCATCGGTTGGTGCAGCGCCTCATCCTCGGCCGAGTAGGCCTCATCGGCGCTGCTGGAGGCTCGCCACCCCTCCACGGGCAGGTCGAACTTGCGCACCAGGCGGCTGGCGAAAGGGGCCTCGTTGAAACGGGCCAGGCGTACCGGGCGCTCCGCCCGGCTGACTCGGATCCGGGCGCCGACGGGGACGTCCAGGCTGCGCCTGCCGTCGCACCAGATCTCGGCGCCTCCGAAGCCCGCTCGTTGGACCACGACCTCCATGCAGGAGTCGGGCCCCAGGACCAGGGGCGGGTGAACAGGGGCGTGCGCGGCCACCGGCACCAGGAGGAGTGCCTCGACCTCCGGCCAGATGACGGGGCCACCGCAGGAGAAGGCGTAGGCGGTCGAGCCGGTGGGCGTGGACATGATGAGGCCGTCGCAGCCGAAGGAGGAGACGGCCTGGCCGTCGACGCCGATGGCGACCTCGATCATTCGGGCGCGGTCGCGCTTCTCCAGGGCCGCCTCGTTGAGGGCCCACTCACGGGTGACCGTACCGTCCGGGGAGATGACCTCCACGTTCATGGTGGTGCGGGTCTCGACGGTGTAGCGACCCGCAACGAGGTCGGCAACGACCTGCTCGATGCCGTCGGGGTCGGCCTCGGCCAGGAAACCGACGTGCCCGGTGTTGATACCCACCAGGGGGATGTCTCGCTCGCGGGCGACCTCGAAGGCACGCAGGATCGTGCCGTCACCGCCGAGGACGAGGACGAGGTCGACGTGGTCGGTGCACTCCGGACCGACGGGTCTCGACGCCGTGGGGCGCAGAGCCGCCGAGGCCCGGGCCACGGCGGTGGCCGTGGGCGCACTGGGTCTGGGGACGGGGACCGGTTTGTCGTTGAGGTCACGCTGCAGCAGCATGACGCGCGAAATCCTCTGGTGGTGCGAATCCGTCGGCTCAGCCGCACCGGTGGGGCGCATGACGGGCTCCAGCTTGCTCATGGTCGGGTCCTCGTTCTGCTTCGTCGGAAACCTGCTGCGGCGGGGCCGGAGGCGACGGCGTCCTCGACCTGGGCACGCAGGTCGTCGCCGCGCAGGTCCTCGGGGCTCCCCGGCGCGGGAGGCATGCATGTTCAGGAAGTACTCGACGTTACCGGCGGGGCCCGGGCAACGGGGAGGCGGTCACGGCGTCGACTCACTCCCAGACCATGGGCACGCTCAGCCACGGTCAGGACCGTCTCCACGTGGAGCTGCGGGTCGCGCACCACTCCCCGTGGCCGATCCGCTCCCTACCCACCCTCGAACTGGGGCTTGACCATGAGCAGGAGGTCGGCGTCGTCGGCTGCGGCCCGCAGCAACGGCTCGAGGACGAGGGTCAGAGAGATGAAGGAGAGGTCGCCGACCACGAGCTCGGGGGCGGGAGCGACGGCGGCGGGGTCCAGCGTGCGGATGTTGGTTCGGTCCAGGGCAGTGACGCGAGGGTCGCAGCGCAGGGACCAGGCCAGCTGGCCGTAGCCGACGTCAACGGACACGACGTGCTCGGCGCCGCGGCGCAGAAGAACATCGGTGAAGCCTCCGGTCGAGGCACCTGCGTCCAGACAGCGGCGACCCTCGACGCGAGGCGCCAGTCCGCGTTGCCCCCAAGGCCTCCAAGGCTCCCGCAAGCTTGTGGGCGCCGCGCGAGACGTAGTCATCTCCGGACGGGACCAGGATCTCGATGGCCTGGGCCGGATTGACCTGACGGGCCGGCTTGGTGACCACCTCGCCGTCAAGGGTGACGTGGCCGTCGGAGATGAGGGTGGCGGCGTGCGTGCGAGAGCGGGCCAACCCGCGGCGCACGAGCTCGGAGTCGATGCGGATGAGTCGGGCCATGTCAGCCTTCCGCCGCGTGCAGGACGGAGACGAGCTCCTCGTGGATGGCGGCCAGCGCACCGGCGCGCTCCTCCAGAGGAATCGTCCCGATCTGAGCGAGCTCGTCGGAGTGGTCGGTCAGGCCATGGGCAGCAGTGAGGGCGGCGTCGGCTCGCGGAGGCGCGGGCACCGGCGCCTTGGGCCCCGCCGTACGGGCGGAGCCGGGAGCGGGCGCCGTCTCCTGTGGGACACAGGTCTGCGGCTCGTTGCGGCTCATTTCTGACTCACCTCGATATCGTTCGTACGCGTGCTGCTGCTACGCCTCTTTTCCTCCTGAGGAGTATGACCGACCCGGCGGGTGTCTCAGGGGCTCGATGACCTCGATCTCGGGAAGCTCCAGCGCCGCGGCCTCACCCCGAGCGACCTGGGCGTCGGCCCAGGCCCATGCGGCCACGGCCCAGAGCCCGGTAGGAGTCCAGGTCGATGCGCACGGGCCCACCGGTCTGAGAGGTCACGGTCCCCCGCACGTCCAGCTCGAGTCCGGAATCGACGACGCGGGCGCACCGGCCGCCGACCTGCCACCACTCCTGGCCCTCGCGCACGACGCGCACGGGTGCGGGATGGGGCTCGGTCAGACCGCGTAGATCGGTGTGAAGGAAGCTGGGGCGCTCGGTGGCCGCAGCGGTGATGACCTCGCGCGCGCCCGAGACACCGGTAGGGCACGTGGAGCCCGGGAATCCCTGCGGCTCGAGCCCCGACGTGGTCGGTGTTGAGACGGTCACCGATGGCCAACGGCTGGTGCCCCCGGCCCGCTTGAGAGCACGAGTGTAGATGCCCGGGAAGGGCTTGCCCCGGCCAGGGCTCTTGACCGGAGGCGTTGACGATGGCGGCCACGAGGCTGCCGTTGCCCAGCGCGAAGCCCCGCTCGGTCGGCAGGGTCGCATCGAGGTTGGTGGCCACGTGGAGAGCGCCGGCGTTAATGGCGTAGACGCCCTCGGACAGCAGGGCCCAGTCGACCGCCGGGTCCCATCCCTGGACAACGGCCACCGGCTCGTCCTGAGCGCTGCTGGTCACCTGGAAGCCCTCGTCAAGGAGGGCCTGCCGGACGCCTTCTCCCCCGACGACGAGGACCATGGAACCGGGATCAACGTGCTCGGTGAGCATGGCGGCCGCGTCCATGGCGGCGCTGAAGACCCTCGGACGGTGCGGCGACGATGTCATTGGCCGCCAGCTTGTCGACAACCGTCTGAGGGGCCCTCGAGGCGTTATTGGTGACGAAGGACAGGTGCATTCCGGTCTTGCGGGCTGCATTGACGTTGTCGGCCGCATAGGGCACCCGGGCCTCGCCGGCGAAGCAGACGCCGTCGAGGTCCAGCAGCGCGACGTCGTATGCGGCGCACAGGGGCTCGTCGCTGCCGAGGAGCGTGGCGGTGGTGTACGTGGGAGTCGGCTCGGGCGAGGTCATCGGGGCTCCCTCAGGGGCGTCGTCGGCGGACGTGGTCATGGTGGTTGTCTCGTCAGTGGCGTCACTGGGGAGGCCGAAGTCTCACCCGCTTCCTCAAGCAGCTCGGCCATCTCGGCCTCAACACGCTCAGCGAAGGACTGCGACCACTCGGCGTCATCGTCCTGGTCGGCAGCGCCGAGGTCTGCGACCGTATCCGCGCTGGCCTCAGCAGGGTTCTCCGGAGGCCTCGGTGTCGTCGGCCCGAGCGTCCGCCACGACGTCGGTCTGTTCACCGGTTGGGGAGTCCTGATCCGGCATCTGGGCGTCGTAGTCCTCCTCGATGTCGAAGACCTCGACCTCGTCCTCCTCAGTCGGTTCCGGACCGATGCGGTCCCGGATGGCAGCGGCCTCACGGAGGCGTCCGAGCTCCTCAAGCCGGTCGGCTCGCACCGAGTGCAGGCGCCTGAGGGACATCGCTGTCGGAGGGACGCGCCCCTGATGGCGTCCTCGATGACGATGAGGCCGAGATCGGTCTGCCCCATCTCGTGGCGCAGGCTGGAGACGACCATGGCCAGCTCGGCGCGTTCGATCTCGTCGAGCCGACGTGGGTCGGCCGCCTTCGCGGCCTGGAGCGCCTTGTCGACGTTCCCCAGAGCGCGTTCGCAGTCGACCTCAATAGCCCTGTGCAGATCGATGCCGGACAGTCGCCTGGCGGCTCTGATCTCACGCAGCGCCTCGTTGTAGTGTCCTGCGAGGTACGCAGCGATACCGGCGGTCTCCCGCACGACGGCGACGCGACCCGCATGGGACGTGGCGTAGCGGGCGTGCTCGTAGGCCGTCTGAGGGTCGTCCTCCAGCAGCCGCTGAGCCATCACAAGATGACGGGCGACGTTCTCGGCGTTGGCTCGCCCCAGGGCACGCAGCTCATTCCTGGCGCCCCGCTCGAGGTCTGCGGGTTCGACCTCGTCCGGCACAGGAGGCTCGGGAACGCGCTGACGCTGTGGCGGGCGACCGCGATGATCATCGCGTCTGTCTCGGCCGTCCCCCTCCCGGAACGGTCGTTGAATCGACCTGTCCTCCTACCGCCTCGGTCAGGGCGCCTCTCACCGAAGCCCCCATCTCGACGTCGTTCACCCCGCCGGTCGTCCCACCGCTGACCGTCCTGGCGAGAGGTGCGCTCGTCATGATTCGGACGCCGAGAACGCCCCGGAGCGTCAGAGGACTCTCCGTGTCGGTCGTAGGACCGGCTCCGAGACGAGTGGTCGCCTTCAAAACGCTTGCGGCTCCCGAAGCCGTGACGGTCACCGTCTCGACGACGCCTACCTGAGTCGCCGTGATCCGCGTGGTGCCGACGATCCTGATACGCCATGGTCCTTCTTTCGCTCCGGAACTGCCGTCAGTTCCCTCGCTGTCATTGATTGCCTGGGAGGAGCCTACCCGGACCTCAGGCCATGGGCGTAGCAGGACCCGGTAGCACGGGTGTGGCGCGCAGCGCTCGGCTCCGCGCTCTGCGGATCTCGTATCTCAGAGGGCGTATGCCCCTGACGTTGAGTGAATAGCGACGACAAAAGTATCGGGTCGGCCTTCACGTCATTTGTGAAGGCCGACCCGATACCTGAGTGTGTGCTCGGTGGTGTCCTCACTCCCGCACCCTGGCGGGTGCAGTACCATCGGCGCTGTCGAGGCTTAGCTTCCGGGTTCGGGATGGGGCCGGGCGTTTCCCTGTCGCTGTGACCACCGAGACGACTGTTGGCAGTGCGGTGTGCCGTCTGTGTGTTGATTCGGTTGTGTGGTGGCTCGCCCCCTGCCTTTGCCGCCGCCCTACCCCGGGTGTGGGTGGGTGGTGGTTGAGGGGTGGGTTGGGTGTGACCGTATAGTGGACGCTTCGCGCTTAGCTGCTGTCTCCCCCACCCAGGCCCCTGTTGTGCGGTGGGTGGGGGGTTGTTGTTTGTGTCGGCCGATTAGTACCAGTCAGCTCGAGGCCGTTACCGGTCTTCCACTTCTGGCCTATCAACCCAGTAGTCTGCTGGGGCCTACCAAGAAGGACGAGTCCTTCTTGCGGAGACCTTTGTCTTGAAGATGGTTTCCCGCTTAGATGCTTTCAGCGGTTACCCGTCCCGAACGTAGCCAACCAGCCGTGCCCCCGGGCGGGACAACTGGCACACCAGAGGTTCGTCCGTCCCGGTCCTCTCGTACTAGGGACAGGCCTTCTCAAGTCTCCTGCGCGCGCAGAGGATAGGGACCGAACTGTCTCACGACGTTCTAAACCCAGCTCGCGTACCGCTTTAATGGGCGAACAGCCCAACCCTTGGGACCTGCTCCAGCCCCAGGATGCGACGAGCCGACATCGAGGTGCCAAACCATGCCGTCGATATGGACTCTTGGGCAGGATCAGCCTGTTATCCCCGGGGTACCTTTTATCCGTTGAGCGACGACCCACCCACACGGGATCGCCGGATCACTAGTTCCTACTTTCGTACCTGCTCGACCCGTCGGTCTCACAGTCAAGCTCCCTTGTGCACTTGCACTCAACACCTGGTTGCCGACCAGGCTGAGGGAACCTTTGAGCGCCTCCGTTACACTTTAGGAGGCAACCGCCCCAGTTAAACTACCCACCAGGCACTGTCCCTAACCCGGATCACGGGCCCAGGTTCAGGCGCACGCCATAACCAGAGTGGTATTTCAAGGACGACTCCACCGCTACTGGCGTAACGGCTTCACACGTCTCCCACCTATCCTGCACAAGCTATAGCGGGCGCCAATACCAAGCTATAGTAAAGGTCCCGGGGTCTTTCCGTCCTTCTGCGCGTAACGAGCATCTTTACTCGTACTGCAATTTCGCCGAGCTCATGGTTGAGACAGCGGGGAAGTCGTTACGCCATTCGTGCAGGTCGGAACTTACCCGACAAGGAATTTCGCTACCTTAGGATGGTTATAGTTACCACCGCCGTTTACTGGGGCTTAAATTCACCACTTCACCCGAGGGTTGATGGTTCCTCTTAACCTTCCAGCACTGGCAGGCGTCAGTCCGTATACATCGCCTTACGGCTTCGCACGGACCTGTGTTTTTAGTAAACAGTCGCTTCCCCTGGTCTCTGCGACCCACCCCCTAGCCCGCCACGGGGCTTTCAGGGATCAGGGCCCCCTTCTCCCGAAGTTACGGGGGCATTTTGCCGAGTTCCTTAACCATGATTCACTCGTGCGCCTAGGCATACTCTGCCCGACCACCTGTGTCGGTTTAGGGTACGGGCGGCCAGCCACCTCGCGTCGAGGCTTTTCTCGGCACCCCAGGATCACCCTGCTATCCCCCACCAGTGTGAGGGTCACCATCACGCCTCACCCCCGTCATCAAAGACAGTCCCCCGGATTTACCTGGAGGACGGGCTGCGCGCTTGAACGGACCAAGCCATCAGGTCCGCCGGGCTACCACTGTGCGTCACCCCTGTTAACACGCTTGCCTACCTGCACGGAGGATCCCCAGACCCCACCACCACAACCCACACCACCCCCGAAAGCGAGTAGGCGCGGCCTACATGGCGGCTGGGCGTGGGTTAGCACCCGCGCGTCAGCATGGGCGGTGCTTCGCCGGTACGGGAATATCAACCCGTCATCCATCGACTACGCCTGTCGGCCTCGCCTTAGGTCCCGACTCACCCAGGGCGGACTAGCCTGGCCCTGGAACCCTTGGTCATTCGGCGCTAGGGCTTCTCACCCTAGTATCGCTACTCATGCCTGCATTCTCACTCCCGCACCGTCCACCAGCAGTCACCCACAGGCTTCCCCCGGTGCAGGACGCTCCCCTACCACCCACGACCCCTGCCACCACACGCACAAGGCGCACGGTGAAGGGAACACATGTCATGGGTCCGCGGCTTCGGCGGTGTGCTTGAGCCCCGCTACATTGTCGGCGCACGATCACTTGACCAGTGAGCTATTACGCACTCTTTCAAGGATGGCTGCTTCTAAGCCAACCTCCTGGTTGTCTGCGCGACCGCACATCCTTTCCCACTTAGCACACGCTTAGGGGCCTTAGCCGGCGATCTGGGCTGTTTCCCTCTCGACCACGGAGCTTATCCCCCTGCAGTCTCACTGCCACGCTACAACCCGCACGGCATTCGGAGTTTGGTTGACGTCAGTAACCCTGTGGGGCCCATCAGCCACCCAGTAGCTCTACCTCCGCCGGGCAACACGCGACGCTGCACCCTAAATGCATTTCGGGGAGAACCAGCTATCACGGAGTTTGATTGGCCTTTCACCCCTACCCACAGCTCATCCCCCAGTTTTTCAACCTAGGTGGGTTCGGTCCTCCACACGCTCTTACACGTGCTTCAACCTGGCCATGGGTAGATCACCCCGCTTCGGGTCCAGAACGCGCCACTACACTCGCCCTGTTCGGACTCGCTCTCGCTACGGCTACCCCACACGGGTTAACCTCGCGACACGCCACTGACTCGCAGGCTCATTCTTCAAAAGGCACGCCACCACCCCCACACACAAACGCGTGGAAGGCTCTGACGGCTTGCAAGCGCCCGGTTTCAGGTACTATTTCACTCCCCTCCCGGGGTACTTTTCACCATTCCCTCACGGTACTATCCACTATCGGTCATCAGGAGGTATTCAGGCAGCCAAGTGGTCTTGGCAGATTCACACAGGATTCCACGAGCCCCGTGCTACTCGGGCACCACCCCAGACACGCACCAACCAGTTCCGCCTACGGGGGTATCACCCACTACGCCACGCCTTCCCAGACGATTCAGCTACAGATCAGCACGCACCCGGTCTCCGGCAGAAGACCAACAGGACAGCCCCACAACCCCGCACACGCAACCCCTGCCGAGTATCACACGCACACGGTTTAACCATCATCCGCTTTCGCTCGCCACTACTCACGGAATATCTTCTCCTACGGGTACTGAGATGTTTCACTTCCCCGCGTCACCCCCACACCCCTATACAATTCAGATGCAGGTGACACGACATAACTCGTGCCGGGTCCCCCATTCGGAAACCCTCGGATCACAGCCCGCCAGCCGGCTCCCCGAGGAATATCGCAGGCCACCACGTCCTTCATCGGCCCCTGATGCCAAGGCATCCACCGAACGCTCATAAAAACAAACAACACAACACACGACAAAAACACATTGTCGCAGACTTACAGTAAGATGCTCGCGTCCACTATACAGTTCACAACCAACCCACCCACACCCACCCCCACCCCTCCAACAAACAGGAGAAGCAGAAAAAGCAGGGCCAGGCAACCAGGGCGCACTGCCCCAGAACCCCGACAGCATGCCACCCCCCACAAGCACGCAGGGGCACCACACCGACCACCACGACCACAACAGCCGCGCAGCAGCGGGCGTGTCTCCTATGCCAGCACCAGGCAACCAACCCCACCCCAGCACCCACCACACAGGCAAGACACAGAGCACCAGCCAGCCACCCTGCTTTCCCAGCGAGCAGCCCCCAGCCGGCCCAGACCCACCCAACGGCCCAGACAAGATCAAACGACCAGGAAGCCACCCCACACAAACCTATCCTTAGAAAGGAGTAGATCCAGCCGCACCTTCCGGTACGGCTACCTTGTTACGACTTCGTCCCAATCACCAGCCCCACCTTCGACCGCTCCCCCATAGGGCCCACGGGCTTCGGGTGTTGCCGACTTTCATGACGTGACGGGCGGTGTGTACAAGGCCCGAGAACGTATTCACCGCAGCGTTGCTGATCTGCGATTACTAGCGACTCCAACTTCACGGTGTCGAGTTGCAGACACCGATCCGAACTGAGACCGGCTTTAAGGGATTCGCTCCACCTCACGGTATCGCAGCCCTCTGTACCGGCCATTGTAGCATGCGTGAAGCCCAAGACATAAGGGGCATGATGATTTGACGTCATCCCCACCTTCCTCCGAGTTGACCCCGGCAGTCTCCCCGCGAGTCCCCACCACAACGTGCTGGCAACACGAGACAAGGGTTGCGCTCGTTGCGGGACTTAACCCAACATCTCACGACACGAGCTGACGACAACCATGCACCACCTGTGAACCAGCCCCCCACAAAGGAGGAAACCCCGTCTCCGGAGCAAACCGGCACATGTCAAGCCTTGGTAAGGTTCTTCGCGTTGCATCGAATTAATCCGCATGCTCCGCCGCTTGTGCGGGCCCCCGTCAATTCCTTTGAGTTTTAGCCTTGCGGCCGTACTCCCCAGGCGGGGCACTTAATGCGTTAGCTACGGCGCGGAAAGACCCGGAAAAGGCCCCCACACCTAGTGCCCAACGTTTACGGCGTGGACTACCAGGGTATCTAATCCTGTTCGCTCCCCACGCTTTCGCTCCTCAGCGTCAGTAACGGCCCAGAGACCCGCCTTCGCCACCGGTGTTCTTCCTGATATCTGCGCATTCCACCGCTACACCAGGAGTTCCAGCCTCCCCTACCGCACTCAAGCCGGCCCGTACCCACCGCAAGCCCCCAGTTAAGCCAGAGGATTTCACGACAGACGCGACCAGCCGCCTACGAGCTCTTTACGCCCAATAATTCCGGACAACGCTCGCGCCCTACGTATTACCGCGGCTGCTGGCACGTAGTTAGCCGGCGCTTCTTATCCAGCTACCGTCAACCCACCCACAAGGGGCAGGCCTGCTTCACTGGCGAAAGAGGTTCACAACCCGAAGGCCTCCATCCCTCACGCGGCGTCGCTGCATCAGGCTTGCGCCCATTGTGCAATATTCCCCACTGCTGCCTCCCGTAGGAGTCTGGGCCGTGTCTCAGTCCCAGTGTGACCGTCCACCCTCTCAGGCCGGCTACCCTGTCACCGCCTTGGTAGGCCATCACCCCACCAACAAGCTGATAGGGCCGCGAGCCCATCCCCCACCAAAAAACACCCAAAAAGGCGCAATCTTTCCCAGGCCCACCATGCGACAGACCCAGAATATCCCGTATTAGCCACACTTTCATGCGGTTATCCAGAAGAAGGGGGCAGGTTACTCACGTGTTACTCACCCGTTCGCCACTCATCCAGGACCCACAAAAGCAGGCCCCTTCACCGTTCTGACTTGCATGTGTTAAGCACGCCGCCAGCGTTCGTCCTGAGCCAGGATCAAACTCTCCAAACAAAACCAACAAAAACCCCAACCAACCCCACACAACAAAAGCATGAAGCCAAGCCAGAGCAACAGTCAGTAAACAGCCCAGAAAACCAGACCAGGCCCCAACCCAACCCCCCACAACAAAACCGAGAGCCAGGCAAACCAAAACAAAACAAGCCCCCAAAAAACCACACACAACAAACAAAAGCCCACCTGCAGCCCCCAGGACCAAATGGCATAAAAAAACATGACACACTATCGAGTTCTCAAACAACACACCCACTGGAAATTCCTCGAAAGACTTTCGGCTCTCGCTTCCTTTCCAGAAGCGCCTGAGAAACTTTAGCGAGCCGCTTTATCTGAGTCAAACGATTGGTCGGTGACCCTCGTCTCTCATTCGGCTCTTTTCAGTTCTCAGGTCCCGGCCGGTCTGAGGAAATTCATCCTCCCCGTTTCGGGCCGGAGAGAACATTACGCACCTGCCACCAAGCCGTCAAACTGAAAAGCGGTGACGGTGCCCACAAGGCACCGTCACCGCTCTACAGCCTGGTCGAGGACCAGGAGGATTCGTGGATAGCACCTACATGGTGCGCCCGACAGCCAGGTTCCGCCGTCCCTTTACGAACCAGAACGACTCCGCCTGCGAGCAGGTGCTCCGGGCCGACGACCGTGGCCTCGTCCTCCACCTTGACGTTGTTGAGGTAGGCCCCGCCTCCGGCGATGGTCTTTCCGTGCGGCGTTGCGGCCCTCGCTCCAGCCCCGTACTGACGAGCAAGTCGACGATCGTGGTCTCCCCGACCACCACATCGCCGGAGGCAAGATCGGATGTGGCCGCCAGGATCGTCACCTCATCGATGTCAGCGAGGTCTCCGCGTCCCCCACAGAGCGGAGGTCGCAGCCTCGGCCTGAGCCGTGGCCTCGGCTCCATGCACCCAGGTGGTGACTTCATGCGCCAGGACGCGCTGGGCCTCGCGTGCCTTCGGGTTCTCAGCGGTCGCCGCCTCAAGACGCTCGATCTCCTCGCGCTCCAGGAAGGTGAAGACCTTGAGGAAGCGCACCACGTCGACGTCGTCGACCCTGCAGCCAGAACTGGTAGAAGGCGTAGGGGCTGAGCATCTCGGGGTTGAGCCAGATGGCCCCGCCCTCGGACTTGCCGAACTTGGTGCCGTCGGCCTTGGTGATGAGCGGGTTGGTCATGACGTGGACCGACGCGCCCTCGACCTTGTGGATGAGGTCCATCCCGCCCACGAGGTTGCCCCACTGGTCGTTGCCGCCGATCTCCAGGGTGCATCCGTAGCGCCGGTAGAGCTCGAGGTAGTCGTTGGCCTGGAGGACCTGGTAGCTGAACTCGGTGTAGGAGATTCCCTCCTCGCTGGCCAGGCGTCGGGCAACGATGTCCTTGGAGAGCATTGTGCCCATGCGGAAGTGCTTACCCAGGTCCCGCAGGAAGTCGATGGCGCTCATCGCCTGGGTCCAGTCCAGGTTGTTGACGATGCGCGCCGGGTTGTCCCCGCTGAAGTCGAGAAGGTTCTCGAGCTGCTCCTGCAGGCTGGCCGCCCACCCGGCCACCACGTCTTTGGTGTTGAGGCTGCGCTCGCCCTTGGCGCGTGGGTCGCCAATGAGCCCGGTCGCCCCACCAACCAGTGCCAGAGGGCGGTGGCCGGCCAGCTGAAGGTGACGCATGACCTTGACGGCCACGAGGTGCCCGTGGTGAAGGCTCGGTGCTGTGGGGTCGAACCCGCAATAGAAGGTGACGGCCCCGTCGGCGAGTGACGCTCGCAGGGCGTCGATATCGGTGTGCTGGGCGATGAGCCCGCGCCACTGCAGTTCGTCCAGGATGTCCGTCACTGTCCAGTCGCCTTCCATGGGTTGTCGTGCTTCGCGCACGCATGATCCCGGCGCGTCACGCTCGGGTCCGGCTGATACCTCCGGCGCAGATAGTCTGCCATGCCACGGCCCGGCTTCCGCGACGAGGCGGGATCGCAGAGCTGTGAGCCGGATGCGGGGAATCGTTCACAGGACCTTCGTCGGGTGGTCCCACATGAGGGTGTATCGGTAGTAGAAGCGCCGTCGGATCCTGGCCTCGGGAAGCATCCGGGATGCCGCTGCACGAATCTCGGCCAGGGACTCTCTTGGAGGACGCGTGACCACACCGATGTCGCGCGTCTCCCGGTGCAGGGCACCGACCGCGCGCAGAGGTAGGACAGCCAGTGCGGACAGCATCCAGTCCCACAGACTCTTGTTGGCGGCCAGGCCGACGACGATGAGTCTGCCGCCGGGCGCCACCAGCTCGCTCAGCCTCGCCAGGGCGGGTTCCAGCGGGAGGTGGTGCAGCGTGGCCACGCAGCTGACCGTCTCGAAGGTGCCGATGCGCTGAGGCAGGTCGGGCTCCATGACGTCGTCGAGGAGGACCTCGGCCTGCGGGATCTGCTTCAGGCGGCCACGTGCTCGAGCAACCGCCTGCTCATCGGGATCAAGTCCGACGACGCGGCGGCACACCGTTGCCAGGCGCTCGAGCAGGAGCCCGTCACCGCATCCGACATCGAGCGCGTCGCCACCGCGCCGCGCCGCGTCCATCACGATGCGCCGGTGGAAAGCGACGTTGTGGTTCCAGTAGCCATTGGTCACTGAGACTTCCTCACGGAGCAGCCACCATGGTCGGACCGGCCGTGTCGCCAGGGGTCTTGGGACTCGTGCTCTGGCCGAAGGACGCATCGGTCGCCTCGCCGTGGTGCGCTGCTGGTCCGCACACCACGGCACCGGCGTCGCGCAGCAACGCGTCGCGCAGGTGGGGCATGGTGGCGAAGTACGCCCTCATCGGCATCCTCCACAAGACGCGTTGCCCGGGCCCCGACATCTCGCCCTGCCGCCGTCGTTGTCACGATTCGGGCGCGAGCGTCCTTGGGATCCCTGCCGGCGCAGGACAAGGCCGGCCTGCTCCAGCCTGCGCAGCACCTGACTGGCGGTTTTCACGTCCATTCCCGCCTGGGCCGCGATCATGACCTGGCTGGCACCGTCTCCCTGCTCCTCGAGCCACTGCGTGCAGGACAGGAGGACGTACTGCGAGTGCGTCAGCGCGACGGGCTCCAGAGCAGCCGCGATGTCGCGCTGCCAGGCCAGCGCGGTCCTCCACATGAGGAAGCCGGGACTCGCCTCCGGCCCCTGGAACCGTGTCTTCACATATCGACCCTAGCAGCCTCGATGAGTGAGTCGATGGCCTGCGGAAAGTCCTCGGCGATTCTCGGACCGATCGCCGGTCCGGCATCGTCGGCACCGGGGCCAGTCGACGTCGAGGCGGGTGACAACAACGCTCTTCCCCTGTGTCTGCGTGGGCATGAAGGAGTGTGAAGGTCAGCTCCACTCCCCATAGGAGACCCGGTCCGCCTGGACATGAGGCGGCTCCCAGCGAGTCACCGTGATCTCTACGCTGTCCTGCCCAGCCGGTGTCATTGTGATCGATGCTCCGGGACCCACTGGCTCGCGTGGTTCGTAGCGGTCTCCCTGCGGGAGCTCGATCTCGCCGGAGAGCACCTTGATCCAGGTCTCCCAGAGAACCTCCACCGGGAGATCCGCCGTCCGTTCACACTCGGTCGACCACATTGCTTGTCCTTCCTGCGCGGTTACACGATCACGATGATCTCTGCAGAGATCATCTGTGTACCATTATTAGGTGATGCAAGCACTCAGGGCAAGCCGGCATCCGGCAGCATGAGGGTCAGTCCTGACGACGACGCCTGGGCGTGGCCGGTCTGTACGGTGAGACAGTCGGCTCATCGTGGAGCCAGAAGCGCCAGGGGAAGGCCTTACCGTCTCCCCCGGGGCCAGCGACCCCGGTGCGTGGCCCGCTCCGAATGCGCGCGGGATCCGGCGCCCGCCGCGCCTCCGGCAGCGTCAGGCTGATGCGCGATCCCGGGCCGCCCAGCAACGCACCGTCGTCGGATCGGTCCAGCCCGAGCGCCGAGCACAACCGGGCCGGACCGCGGGCCAGATCGCGATCAGTGCGCGCGGCGGGGCGACGCTCTCTGGCCAGCTCAGTCCCGTCCACCACCTCTCCCCCGCGCAGGAGCACCGCTCGCGAGATCCCCGCCGGTCCGGTGACGATGTTGAGGCAGTGATGCATGCCGTAGGTGAAGTAGACGTAGACGCACCCGCCGGCCTCGAACATGGAGGCGTTGCGGGCCGTGCGCCCCGAAAGGCGTGGGAGCCCTGGGATCCCTCCTCGCCTCGATAGGCCTCCACCTCCGTCAGCCTGATCGCGACGCGTCCTGCGGGCCGGCAACGGAGACAATGGCGCCCAGCAGCGCCGGGGCCACGTCCAGGCTGTCACGGCTCAGGATCGAGGCGACTTCGGACCTCAGTCTGTCGTGGCCCCCCATGACATCGTCCCTCGCGAGCAGGCTCAGTCCTGCTCCGCCTCAGCGTCCGTCCCAGTCCCGCCGTCCGCGTCCTCGTCATCAGACTCCCCTCGGCTCGGGCCACTGAGGACCCGCAGGGTCCGTCCAGCAGGGAGCCCTCCCAGGCGAAGACCCTCAGCTCGGCGCTGCGGGCGATGGCCCGGGCGAGCTGCTCGACGACTCGCACCGGCGCGGTGCCGCCGTGCCCGGTGCGGGCGGACACCGACCCTTCGGCTGAGAGGACCTCCCGCACGCCCGGGGTGAGCTCGCTCATCGATGGCGGTGAAGTCGTCGTCGGACAGCTCCCACAGCTCAATGCCGCGACTCGCACTCGCGCACGCAGGCACCGGAGATCTCGTGGGCATGGCGGAAGGGCACGCCGTTCTGACCAGCCACTCCGCGATATCGGTGGCAAGGGAGAACCCCTGAGGAGCCAAAGCGGCCATGCGCTCGTAGTGGAGGGTCATGGTGGGACACCATGCCGCTGACGGCCGGCAGGAGGATGGCCAGGTATCGACGGCGTCGAAGACGGGCCCTTGTCCTCCTGGAGGTCCCTGCTGTGAGGCCAGCGGCAGGGCCTTGAGGGTGGCGAGCAACCCGGTCAGGTCGCCGATGAGGCGTCCGGCCCTGCCCCGGGCCAGCTCGGCCACGTCCGGTTCTTCTTCTGCGGCATGATGGATGAGCCCGTGGAGTAGGAGTCGTCGAGAGTGACGAAGTCGAACTCCTCGGTGTTCCAGATGATGATCTCCTCGCTCAGGCGCGAGACGTCCACCGCGACCATCGCGAGGATGAAGCTCAGCTCGGCGACGACGTCGCGGGCGGCCGTGCCGTCGATGGAGTTCTCCACGGCCGCCTGAAGCCGAGGTCGGCGGCCACGGCGTCGGGATCCATCCCGAGCGTGCTGCCGGCCAGCGCGCCGGAACCGTAGGGACTCACGGCGGCGCGGGCGTCCCAGTCCTCGAGGCGCTCGGACATCGCGCATAAGCGGCCAGGCGTGGCGAGCAGCTGGTGGGCGACGAGGACCGGCTGGGCGTGCTGTATGGGTGCGTCCGGGCATGATGGCGTCGGAGGCCCGGGCGGCCTGGTCAATGAGGCCGTCGACGACGTCGAGGACGAGGCCGGCGACATGGCGCGCCTGGTCGCGCAGGTACATGCGGATAAGGGTGGCGATCTGATCGTTGCGGCTGCGCCCGGCGCGCAGGCGTCCCCCCAGGTCGTCGCCGGCGCGCTCGATGAGACCGCGCTCCAGGGCGGTGTGGACGTCCTCGATCGGAGACCCTCAGGGGCGAAGATGCCGGGCGACGACGTCGGCCCTCGAGGCGGTCCAGGGCGTCCAGCATGCCGGACAGCTGGTCCGGAGTCCAGCAGGCCGGCCTGCGCCAGGGCGCGGGCGTGGGCTCGGGAGCCCTGCAATGTCGTAGCGGGCCAGGCGCCAGTCGAAGTGGGTGCTGACCGACAGGGCGGCCAGCGCGTCGGCGGGTCCCTCCGGAGAAACGCCCTCCCCACAGGCTGACGCCCACAGGCTCGCGAGGACTGCTGCGAGTCAGAGGGGCGATCCGATCGACGGAGGCGGTGGACTGGCTGGAGGACTGACTCATGCCCCATCATGACCCATGCAGCCGCCCGGGTGCCTTAACGATCCATGCGGAAACCACTCCGTGGTGGCTCACTGGCGAAGAGGTAGGCCTGTCTCTGAGGAAGGCCCGAGCACGGGAGGTCGGCCGGGCGGCGCCGACCGCCGACCAAACGGGAAGGAAGAAAGGCCTGCCCTCTGACTCAGCCCTCATGTCATGATGAGCCAATGCCCGCCGAACAAGACACCCTTTTCCCAGGCAAGCAGTTCATCTCCACCGTGCTCGAGGCCTTGGAGACCAAGACCCGGATGACCGGGACCATCGCTCACCGCTACCTCATGCGTGCGGCCATGGCCGGCATGATCGTGGCGGTCTTCTACGTCGTCAACTACGCCATCGTCGGCGTCTTCGACGGCCTGCGCGTCGGGGACACCTCCCTCGCAGGGGTCGGCAAGATGCTCGGAGCCCTGTCCTTCGGGCCCGCTCTCGTCTTCATCTACTACACGAAGTCCGGAGCTGCTCACCAGCAACATGATGGTGGTGGTCATCGGCTACTACTGCAAGCGCATCTCGGCGTGGAGGACCCTGAGGGTGCTGTTCATGTGCCTGGCCGGCAACTTCATCGGGCGGGCCTCGTCTTCGCCGTCATGTACCACTTCTCCACGCTCGTAGACGGAGCCACCGGCGAGCAGGCCCGTGCACTCGGTGGAGGGCAAGCTCCATTACCCGTCATCGGCCTCCGGGTCGCTGACCTCTTCGTGCGGGCGATCCTGTGCAACTTCACTGATCAACCCTAGCGATGCTCCCTCATCTACAACGGCTTCATCCACGAGGACTGGTCCAAGATCTTCTCGATGATCATCGCCGTGTTCGTCTTCGCCTTCCTCGGCTTCGAGCACTCGGTGGCCAACACCGTCCTGTTCACCGTCGTCGGGGCTGACGCACGGCATCGACGTCCCTACCGGCCCTGGGCAACGTGGCCGTGGCGCTGCTGGGGAACTTCGTGGGCGGCGGTCTGCTCATCGGCGGCTACTACGCCTACGCCAACGACGACTCCCGCTGGCCGTGCCGCCGGCCCCACGAGGACGAGGTTCGGGCCCCGAGCCGGCCGAGTGAACCGAGGTCGACGACTCCCGGACACCGACCGCTGCCGCACCGGCGGGCCGGCACAGTGACGATCGAACCGGTTGCCTCCGCCCTACTCCACGGAGGCAACCGGTTCACCAGTGTCCAGCCAGGCTGAGTCGGACCCGCCCGGAAGAATCGGTGACGGGCCGGAGCCTTGCGTCAAAGATCCCCGTCAGAATCCCTGGCCGTTACCGGCGCGGACGTCACGGGCGGCAGCGAGCTTGACTGCATGCCGTAGATCTCGATGAACCCTCGCGAGGAGGACTGGTCGAAGGTGTCCCCACTCTCGTAGGTGGCCAGGTTGAAGTCGTACAGGCCGGTCTCGGAGCGGCGTCTCGGTGACGGTCGCACGGCCACCGTGCAGAACCATGCGGATGTCGCCACCGACGTAGCGCTGGGTGTCCTCGATGAAGGCGTCCATGGAGCGCTTGAGCGGGGAGTACCACTGGGCCTCGTAGACGAGCTCGGCCCAGGTCTGCTCCCGATGCTCCGCTTGTCAGCGGCTCTGCATGCGCTCCAGGGTGACGGCCTCGAGCGCCCTGTGCGCCTCGATGAGGGCGGACGGCCCCTGGGGGCCTCTGTAGATCTCACGGGACTTGATGCCCACGAGCCGGTTCTCCACCATGTCGATACGCCCCACGCCCTGGGCCCCGGCCCGGCGGTTGAGCTCCTGGATGGCCTCCAGCGGGGTGACCTCCCTGCCGTCGATGGCCACCGGGATGCCCTCCTTGAAGGTGAGGTCACCTCGTCGGGCAGCGGCGGGTAGGTGGGGTCATCGGTGTAGACGTAGACGTCCTTGTGGGGTGCGTTCCACAGGTCCCTCCAGGTAGCCGGTCTCGATGGCGCGGCCCCACACGTTCTGGTCGATGGAGAACGGGTTGTGCTTGGTGGTCTCGATCGGCAGGTTGTGCTTCTCGGCGTAGTCGATGGCGACGTCGCGAGTCAGCGCCAGGTCTCGCACCGGGAGATGCAGTCCATGTCGGGAGCCATCGAGGTGATGGAGACCTCGAAGCGGACCTGGTCGTTACCCCTTGCCGGTGCAGCCGTGCGCCACCGTGTGGGCACCGAACTCGCGGGCCGCCTTGACCAGGTGACGGGCGATGACGGGCCGGGAGAGCGCCGAGACGAGCGGGTAGGTTCCCTCGTAGAGGGCGTTGGCCTTGAGAGCGGGCATGCAGTAGTCGTTGGCGAACTCATCGCGGGCGTCGGTGACGTAGGCCCGACGGCGCCGCAGTCGAGGGCTCGCTGACGGATCACCTCGAGGTCCTCGCCGCCCCTGGCCGACGTCAACGGCGACGGCGACGACCTCTCGGCCGGTGGCCTCGCCGATCCAGCCGATGGCACAGACGTGTCCAGGCCTCCGGAGTAGGCCAGGACGACACGGTCCTGATGAGTGCCTCGGGGATCTCTCCTCTTCTTGATGGCACCAGCGAACCAGTGGTGAGGTGATGGAGGTATGAAGGGCTCTGGGGAGAAGTCAGGTTCGGGTCGAGGGGTCGGCCAGCGCGAGCAGGTGCCCCGGCCACCTCGGCGGCGACCTGGGACTGCGGGTGATGACCAGGATCGGTGTCGTCTCCGGCGATGCAGCCCAGGACCCCGGGCATCATGGCGTCGTCGACGGCTCCGGCGAGCAGCCGAGCGGCTCCGGCCGGAGTTCGCAGCACAAGTTGGGACCCGGCCCACTCAGCGGTGACGAGCAGCTCGGCGCACCACCGGGCCAGGCGAGGAGTCGTGGGCGGGCAGGGAATCGTCAGTCTCCCTCACCCCCGGCGAAGCCGCCGGCGTGGACCTGACCGGGGGCCCCGGCCCGGGCATCGAGTAGATGAGCTCTCCGCCCGGGGCACGGATCTTCGTGGCCCTGCAGCTCCACCCAGGTCCCGCGAGAGCGTCGCCTGAGTGGTGCTGGATGCCGCGCAGAGCCAGGGCCTTGCGCAGCTGGGCCTGCGAGCGGATGCGCTCACGGGAGAGGATCTGGACGATGCAGGCGTGCCGGGCGGTCTTGGTCGCGGGCGCCAATGGTGCCGCAGCTGCTGAGTCGCGCTGGGAGACCCTCGATGGCGGCGCTCATGAGCCAGCTTTTCTGGACAGCGCCCGAGCGAGGACCCTCGGACAATGTGGTGGTGAAGGCGCTCGCGTCGTCGTCGGACAGGATGAAGGGCGGTGCCAGGCGGATCGTGTCGGGACGCGGGGCGTTGACGATGAAAGCCGTGTTGCAGCCAGGGTGGCGGCGATCTCGCCGGCGGGTGGAGACCCGCGACCAGGCCGACGCCGATGAGCAGGCCTCGACCGCGCACCTCGTCGACGCCGTCGACGGCCAGCAGCTCGCGGGCCCAGGCCGAGCCGAGTCGCTCGACCCGGCCGAGCAGGTCCCTGTCCGCGGATGGTGTCGATGACGGCGAGCGCGGCCGCGCAGGCCACCGGGTTACCGCCGAAGGTGGTGCCGTGCTGACCAGGGCCCCTGGAAGGCTTGCGGCCTCACCTGTGGCGACAACTGCGCCGATGGGGATGCCGCCGCCCAGGCCCTTGGCGAGGGTGACGACGTCGGGCACGACGCCGGGGGCCAACAGGTGGTGCGCCATCCAGGCGCCGGAGCGGCCCATTCCGGTCTGGACCTCGTCGACGATGAGCAGTGCGCCGGCGGTCCTGGTCAGCTCACGAGCGGCCTCCAGGTATCCGGCCGGCAGCTCACGAACCCCGGCCTCGCCCTGGACGGGTTCGACGATGAGTGCCGCCACGTCCGGTCCCAGCGCGTTGCGCAGCGCCTCGGTATCACCGGCCGGGATGAACTCAACGCCGCCGGGCAGGGGCTCGAAGGGTTCCCGGTAGGCGGCCTTGTGGGTCAGGGCCAGGGCCCCATGGTCCGCCCGTGAAAGGCGTCCTGAAGAGCCAGGACGCGAGGACGGCCGGCGCCGCCGTGCCGGCGGGCGATCTTGAAGGCAGCCCTCGCTGGCCTCGGTCCCGGAGCTGGCCAGGAAGACCGGGAGTCGTGCGGGCCGGCCCGGGAAGGTCAGGAGATGAGCTCTCGGCGAGACGGACCTGTGCGGGGGGTGGTGAAGAAGTTCGAGACGTGTCCGAGGGTGGAGATCTGGGTGGACACGGCCTCGACGATTGCCGGGATGAGCGTGCCCCAGGCAGTTGACGGCGATCCCGGCCAGCAGATCGGTGTACTCCCTTGCCATCGGCGTCCCAGAGGTGGGCCCCCGCCCGCGCACCAGGACCCGGCCGGGGGTGCCGAAAGGTGTTCATGACGGCGTCGGTGTAGCGGTCCAGCCAGGCGGCGCCGGCCCTGTCTGCGGCGGGAGCCGGTGCTGGCGAGCCCGGTTCTGAGAGGTCGGTCATAGGCTCTTTCCTCCGTTCAGTGGCGGTACCGGGGCGTCCCCGGGGTGGATGACGGTACCGACTCCCTGGTCGGTGACGATCTCCAGGAGCATGCTGTGGGCCTGACGCCCGTCGACGACGTGGGCCTGTGCGACTCCCCGTAGACGGCCTCGCAGGCAGGCCTCCATCTTGGGGATCATTCCCGACTCCAGCGTGGGCAGGAGCTCCTCGAGCGCGGCTGCGCTGATGAAGGGCACCAGGGAGTCACGGTCGGGCCAGGCGGAGTAGAGCCCCTCGACGTCGGTGAGCATGAGCAGTGTGCGAGCCCTTGAGCGCCACGGCGATCGCGGCGGCGGCCGTGTCCGCGTTGACGTTCAGGACGGTCTCGGAGTCCGTCGTCAACGGGGCGACCGAGGAGATGACGGGGATACGGCCCTGGTTGAGCAGGTCGATGATGGGCTGAGGGCTGACGTCGACGACGTCGCCGACCAGCCCCCACGTCGACGCTGCGCCCGTCTACTGTGGCCAGGCGCTGACGGGCCCGCAGAAGTCCGCCGTCCTCACCGCTGATACCAACGGCGGCGGAGCCGTCGATGTTGAGCAAAGAGACGAGCTCGCGCTGCACGGAGCCGGTGAGGACCATGCGGACCACGTCCATGACCTCGGGCGTGGTCACGCGCAGGCCGCCGCGGAACTCCGAGCTGATGCCCAGTCGCTTGAGCATGGCGTTGATCTGGGGCCCTCCGCCGTGGACGACGACGGGGCGCACCCCGACCTGGTGGAGGAAGAGGACGTCCTGGGCGAAGGCACGTTTGAGCTCGTCGTTCACCATGGCGTTGCCGCCGTACTTGATGACTCATGGTGGCGCCCTTGTAGGTGCAGCAGTTATGGCACGGCCTCCAGCAGGACGGAGGCCTTGATCTGAGGGTGAGAGGTGTCCGGTTCATGTCGTGTAGTCCGCGTTGATGGTGACGTATCCGTGGGTGAGGTCGTTGGTCCACACAGTGGCCTCGGCCTGCCCCGCTGACAGGGCGATATCGATGCGGGTCTCACGCGGACTCATGTCCACCGAGTCCCGGTCCTGATCGGGGGCGCCGTGTCGGAAGATCGTCACGCCGTTGATGGTCACGTCGACCTCGTCAGGGTTGAAGGGGCAGACGTCCCGGGCACGGTTCCCAGCTGTGACAGGACGCGTCCCCAGTTCGGATCGGCCCCGGCGACGGCGCACTTGAGAAGGTTGAGGAGCTCACGGTGCGGGCCGCGAGCCTCCGCGGCGGCCTCGCTGACGGCGCCGGAGACGGTGATGGCGATGTCGTGGGTGGCGCCCTCGGCATCGGCTACTGAGACGCCGTCCGAGCCCTGCCCATCACATCGGTCAGCGCCTCGTCGAACTCGGCTCGGGAGGGCGTGACGCCGGAGGCCCCGGAGGCCAGCAGGAGAACCGTGTCGTTAGTGGACATGCAGCCGTCGGAGTTGATCCGGGTTGACGGTCCGCGCCGTGACAGACGCCAGGGCGTCCTGCGCCTCCCGAGGGTGAGGACGGCGTCGGTGGTGATAACAGCCAGCATCGTGGCCAGTCCTGGCGCCAGCATGCCCACCCCTTGATCATGCCGCCGATGGTCCAGCCCTTCTCGCCGGCACCGACCGTGAGGACGTCCTCCTTGGAGACGGTGTCGGTCGTCATGATGGCGGTGGCCGCGTCGGTCCCGGCCCGGGCGTGTCGGCCAGGGCGAGGGCCGCGACGTCGATCCTCCAGGAGGACGGGCATGTCGATGCGCTCCCCCGATGACTCCGGTGGAGCAGACCAGGACCTGGCCCGGCTCGGTCCTCAGCAGCCCCGCCGCACGGGCCGCTGTGGCCTCGGTGTCGCGGAGGCCTTGTTCTCCGGTGCAGGCGTTGGCGCTTCCGGAGTTGAGGACGACGGCGCGGGCGTGGCCCGGTCGGCCACCCTCCTGACCGGCCAGAAGCCGGCGTGACCAGACAACGGGGGCGGCGACAACCCTATTGGTGGTGAACACCCCGGCAGCGGTATCGAGCGGGCCGTCGTTGACGACGAGGGCGAGGTCGGGTTTGCCGGAGGCCTTGAGGCCGGCGCACACGCCGGCGGCGCGGAAGCCCCGGGCTGCTGTCACGCTCACGGTGCGACTCCTGAGTGGTGATGGCGGTGGTCTCCTCCAGCCCAAGAGCCAGGTTGAAGGACTGCACGGCGGCACCGGCGGTGCCCTCTGCCGAGGTTGTCGATGGCGCACATGGCGACGACGGCGTCAGCGCTGCGGTCCACCGCGACCTGGACGGTGGCGGTTCCGGTGCCGAGGACGGCGCCTGTCGTGGGCCAGGCGCCTTCAGGCAGGAGGTGGATGAGGGGCTCATCACGTCCGACCGCCCCGTAGGCGCTCTCCCATGCCTTCCGCAGCGCCGCCTGCGGGTCGGCGAGCTCACGCAGGGTGGGACTCAGCGGGGCGGTGACAGTGGCGAGGATGCCGCGACTCGCGGGGGACCAGGACCGGGTGAAGGACAGGTGCGTGGCCCCGGCATCGGCTCCGGCGACCTCCAGGTTCTGGATGATCTCCGGGATGTGCCGGTGGGTGCCACCGACGGCGTAGGGCTGGGCGGATCCCCAAGGCCCTCAGCGGCGGTGAGGTGTGGCTGAGCGCCTTGCCGGCGCCGGAGTAGCCGACCGCCAGGACCGCGGTCAGCCGAGAGGGATCGATGATCCCGGCTGTCACTCCCGGCTGGAGGGCCAGGGTGACGGCGGTGACGTTGCAGCCGGGGACCGCGATACGCCTGGCGACCGCCAGCTCGTCGCGCTGTGCACGGGCTCGCGACTCTCCGTCGTGCAGGAGCTCGGGCATGCTGCAGGTCCAGGCTCCGGCATAGTCCGAGCTGTAGAAGGCCTCCCATGCCTGCCTGCTGGTCAGGCGATGGTCCGCACCGCAGTCGATGAGGACGGGAGTGTGACCGCTGACGGTTCCGAGCTCTTCAGGGCGGCCGTGATGGCACCGGAGGCGCCGTGAGGCAGGGCCAGGAAGACGACGTCATGCTCGGCGAGGATCTCCGCCTCGGTCGGTTGGACGATCCTGTCAACCAGTGACAGCAGGTGCGGGTGGTGGTCTCCGAGGCGACTCGCCGGCCGACGACGCCGCGGTCAGTGCACCGATCTCCACCTCGGGGTGGGCCGTGAGCAGGCGCAGGACCTCACCGCCGGCGTATCCGGTGGCTCCAGCAACAGCAACTGTCCGAAGTCATGCAGCAACCATACATCCAACTGCATAGAAATACAGTCGCATGCGGTTACTGTGACTTTTTCTCGTCACTCCTGCGTCAGCCGTTACCTCGGCGAGAGGTGAGGGTGTCGTCGTAGAGCGAGGTGGCAATGGCATCGGCCCACTGACGCACTTGGTCCCAGTCTCGGTAGTCACCCTCGGAGGCGCCCCCCAGCCTGGCGATGGAGCGTTCCCGCAGGCTGAGCTTGGAGGGGTCGAAACGACCTGGGAAGGTCACTATGGTCCTCCGGGTCGATGGCCAGCAGCACCGGCCCCGATACGCATGGGGTCGGAGACCCTTGCCCTTCGGCAGACCGGACAGCCCCACGGAGAAGGCCCACACGGGCCTGGCCTTGAGGGACTCGTGGAAGCGCTCAGTGAAGTCGACCGCCTCCGGCGTCCACTTGGTCATGTAGACGGCACTGCCCAGGATGAAGGCGTCATAGCTGTCGACGACGTCGACGTCCTCGGGGCGCTTGATGTCAACATCGATCTTCGCGGCTTTGGAGGCGTTCGGCGATCACCGCAGCCACCTCATCGGTGGAACCGTGGCGGGAGGACGAGGTGAGCAGAATCTTCATGCCGCCTAGTATTACGGAGACCACACTCACTGTCTGGGACCCGCTGCCCGACGAAGGTGTTAGAGGCACCGGCAGCCATGATGTGCATCACACCATGACTGCCGGTGGAGATGAGGAAGCCTGTGCGGCTCAGCTGCGCAGCTCAGCCCCGAGCAGCTTGGCGGCTCGTTTGACCACGCGCTACGCACGCCGGCGGTCTCCTCGGCGGTCAGCGTGCGGTCGGGGGCGCGCAGCACCAGGGAGACGGCCAGCGACTTCTTGCCCTCGCCGAGCTGGGCGCCACGGAAGACGTCGAAAAGGCGAACCTCCTCGGCCAGGTCCCCGGCGGCCTGCCTGACCAGGTCCCTCGACCTGCGCGGCGGTGATGGCCTCGTCGACGACAAGAGCGATGTCCTCCTTGGCGGCCGGGAAGGTGGAGACGGGCTTGACCTGCAGCGCCCGACGCTGCGAACAGCCTCCAGCAGCGGGTCGAGGTCGATCTCGACGGCACAAGCCCGCTCCGGCAGTCCCAGAGCGCGGACCACCCGGGGATGAAGCTCGCCGGCGTGGGCGACGAGCGTCCCCGGGCTCGATCTCCTTGCCCCGGCGACGTCCGGCAGGCGGATCTCGCGGTGCGACCGGGGTGCCAGGGAGCGTGGGGCTGCTCCGGGGCGGCGACAACGATCTCCACCCCGAGCGCACCCGGCCACTGTGCGGACCACCTCAACGGCGTCGGCCCAGTCCCAGGGGCGGCCGGTCCCGAGGACTCCGGTGCGCCTCGTGCTCACCGGTCATGACGGCGCCGACGTGAGTGGGCTGAGCGGGAATACCTGCCCTCAGGGCCGCCAGCTCGGCGTCACTGGGCCGGTTGCCGGTTCCGGGGGATCGGTGCGGGCACCGTGCCGGCCGGATGGGTGACTGAGCCGACCTCGAAGACGGCCACGTCGGTCAGGCTCGCGGAGACGTTGCGCCGGGCGACCTCCACCAGGGAGTCCAGGACACTGGTGCGCAGGTGAGCGTCCTCGGCCAGCGGGTTGGCCAGGCGGACCGTCTGGTGGCGGGGTCGGCATCGGGAGATCTCGAGCAGGTCGTGGACGTCACCGATGAAGGGATAGGACAGGACCTGGGTGAGTCCGACGTCGACCAGGGCGCGCACGACGTCGCGGCGGGCCCTCTGATCAACGCTCAGCCCCGTGCCGGCGGGGGCCGTAGGACGATGACCGGGATGGAGTCGTAGCCGTCGAGGCGGGCGATCTCCTCGACCAGATGTGCGGGTCCGGTGAGGTCCGGCCGCCAGGTCGGCGGCGTGACGGTCGAAGCGGGGTTCCGTCTCGGCGGAGCCACTGCGCCCACGGTGCAGCCGATGGTGGTGAGCAGCTCGGTGGCACGGTCGGTGCCGTAGGCGACACCGGTGAGAGCGCTCGGCGGCGTCGGAACGCATGGTGATGGCCTCAGGGGCCCGGGTGCGGTTGACGTCGGTGGCCACGGGCTCGGCGCTGCCGCCGCCGTACTCGACGAGCAGGTCGACGGCGCGCTGGGCGGCGATGGGGGCCAGCTCGGTGTCCACGCCGCGCTCGTTGCGCTTGGACGACCTCGGTGGGAAGCTTGTGGCGCCGGGAGGAGCGGGCCACGGAGACCGGGTCGAAGTGGGCGGCCCGATGAGGACGTCGCGGGTATCGGCATCGACCTCGCTCAGGGCCCCGCCGAATACCCGGCCAGGACCAGTGCCCGTGAGCCCTCTGCCCTGGGGAGTCGGAGATGACCAGGTCCTCGGGGTCGAGGGTGCGGGTGACGTCGTCGAGGAAGGTGAGACGCTCACCCTCATGAGCGCGTCGCACGACGATGGGGGCGGCGAGCTTGCCGGCGTCGAAGGCGTGCAGCGGCTGGCCCAGGTCGAGCATGACGTGAGTTGGTGACGTCGACGGCCAGGGAGATGGGCCGCATACCTGCGGCGGTGAGGCGGTCCTGCATCCAGGCAGGGGACGGGGCTGCCGGGTCGATGCTGCGCACGAGGCGGGCGACGTAGCGGTCGCAGCCCGGGTGCCCGTGGATGGGGCTGGGGGTCCCTCAGGGACGACGACGTCGAAGCTGCCTTCGCCGGCCGGCGCCAGCCCTGTTGGGGTAGAGCCCCGTGTCGGTGGCATCGGCGGGGTCGGTGAAACGGGCACCGGTGGAGTGGGAGTACTCGCGGGCCACACCGCGCATGGAGAAGCAGTAGCCGCGGTCCGGGGTCACGTTGATCTCCAGGACCTCTCCCCAGGCCGAGGATGCCGATCGCGTCGGTTCCGGGGGCTGGCGGTTCCTCGCCCTCGTGGCCGTGCCTCGGCCAACCACTGCTGGAGCACGATGATGCCGGAGTGGTCCTCCCCGATGCCGAGCTCACGGGCGGAGCAGATCATGCCGTCGGAGACGTGGCCGTAGGTCTTGCGCGCGGCGATGCGGAAGTCACCGGGAAGGACGGCGCCGGGCAGGCAGACCACGACGTAGTCACCGACGTCGAAGTTGTGGGCGCCGCAGACGATGCCGCGGCTGGGCAGCTCGGAGGGCTCCTTGCCGGTGCCGGGGGCATCATTGTGCTCGGGTCCGACGTCGACGCGGCAGTAGTTGATGACCTTGCCGTTGGACTGCTCCCTTGGCCTCGCGGGTGAGGACCTTGCCGACGACGAGCGGACCGGTGACGGCCGAGGAACGATGCGCTCCTCCTCCAGGCCCACCCGGACGAGGTCGGCGGCGAGCTGCTCGGCACTCAGGCCGGCGGAACGTCGACGTGCTCGCGCAGCCATTCAATGGGGACGTAGGGCATGTCAGTTTCCCTTTCCGGTGGTGCCGAACTGCTGGGAGAAGCGGATGTCGCCCTCGACGATGTCGTGCATGTCGGCGATGCCGTGGCGCAGCATGAGGGTGCGCTCCAGGCCCATGCCGAAGGCGAAGCCGGTGTAGACCTCGGGGTCGATGCCGCAGGCCGTGAGCACGTTGGGGTTGACCATGCCGCAGCCTCCCCACTCGATCCAGCCGGCGCCGCCCTTCTTCTGGGGGAACCACAGGTCCATCTCGGCGCTGGGCTCGGTGAAGGGGAAGAAGGAGGGACGCAGGCGGGTGCGCGCCTCGGGACCGAACATGGCCTTGGCGAAGTGGTCGAGGACGCCCTTGAGGTGCGCCATCGTCAGGCCCTTGTCCACGGCCAGGCCCTCGACCTGGTGGAAGACGGGGTGTGGGTCTGATCGAGTTCGTCGGAGCGGAAGACCTTGCCGGGGCAGGCCACGTAGATCGGGGGCTGCTGATCGAGCATGACCCGGGCCTGGACCGGGGATGTGGGTGCGCAGCACGAGGTTGGCCGCCGCCCTCGGCCGCCCCCGACGCTGGAGCCGTCGATGTAGAAGGTGTCCTGCATCTGGCGGGCGGGTGATCGGCGTCGAAGTTGAGGGCGTCGAGTCGAACCACTCGTGCTCGACCTCCGGACCCTCGGCGATGGCCCAGCCCATGGCGACGAACAGGTCGGTGACCCGTCGACCAGGACGTCGAGAGGGTGGCGCGCGCCCGTCACCGTCCGAGATGTGGGGACGGTGACGTCGACGGCCCTCGGTACGCAGCATCTCCTCCTCGGCGGCGGTCTCGAGGGTCTCCCTGCCTGGCGGCCAGAGCCTTGGCGATGCGCCCGCGAGCGCCTCCCAGGAGCTTGCCGGCCGTGGGCTTGTCCGCCTTGTCCAGGGTGCCGATGAGCCGGTTGGCCAGCGTCAGGGACGAGGCGTCGCCGGTGTGGGCCAGGCGGGCCTCCTGAGCTCGGCGAGGGTGCCGGCTGCGGCGAAGGCGGCCAGGGCCTCCTCGACGGCGGCATTGATGCCGGCCTCGTCCAGGGGCGAGAGCGCGCCGGGAGCGTCAGTCATATGCGGTGCCTTCCACCAGGTGTTTCCGGGGTTGTCCGCCCTTAAGGGTAGTCCGCGCCGTCGCGAGGGGTGTAAATCGTCCCGTCATCGGGGTGGCGCGGCGAACCTTCCGCCCCTGTCATGCGGTCCGGTCAGGTTGCCGCCACCTGGGACTTGACGGTGACGTTACGTCACCCTGCCGAGATGGATTCATGCACGTCAGCGAGCTCGCCCGGATCGCCGGCACCACGCCGAGGGCGGTGCGCTACTACCACCACCTGGGTCTACTGGAGATCCCGCCCACGGTGCGGGGGCGGCGCGAGTACGGCGTCGAGCACGTGGCCCGTCTGCTGCGTATCCGGTGGCTGGCCGACGGCGGACTGTCGCTGACCCAGGTGGCTGAGATGCTCGCCTCGGACACGATCGGCACCGATCAGGACTCCCTGCCGTGAGGCGGTGCTGCGTGACCTGCGGGCCACTCGGGGCACGATCGAGGCACAGCAACGCAGCCTGGCCGAGCAGGCCTCCCGTGTCGATGAGCTCATCGCCCGGGTGGAGCGCGGTGAGGGCCTGTCCCCGCCCCCAGCGCCCTGACGCGTTTCTACGACGACATGGAGGCCAGGATCGCCCACCCTGGGCGGCAGCATGCGAGGACTGCGGGCCGAGCGCCAGATGATGGTGGTACTCGCCTGCTGGGCATGGTGCCCGACAGTGCGATCCCCTTCATCGAGGGACTGGATGAGGCTGATCGGGAGCTGGCCGCCCAGCAGATCGCGGACTTCACCCGGCTGTCCACATTGCCGGAGAAGGAGGGCCGGGCCGAGGCGCACCGGCTCGTGCACAACAGCTGGGGGCTGGCGTGCCGCCACAAGGAGCACGCCCTGGCCGTCCTGGACGACCTGCCCTCGGGCGCTCTGGGGCGCGCCATGTGGCGACTCACCCACGTGCTGACCACCTCCAGCTACCCCCACCCGGCTCAGCAGGCCTTCGTGGCTGAGCTCATGGAGCTCATGCTCGCCGATCCGGACTTCGCCGCAACTATCCGCCGCTCGGCGGGAGAGGAGCCAGTGCTGTGAGAGCCAAGGCAAAGAAGGCAACCAGGACGTCAGCAGCAACATCCCGTACGGACGCGGCTCAGCCCACCACGGATTCTCCCTCCCGCCGCGGTCCGTGACCTGACAGCCGGCCCTGAGTCACCGGTGCACGTGCGCGGTCTGGTCAAGCGCTTCGGACGCTTCAGGGCACTGGACCAGCCTCGACCTGGAGGTGGAGGCGGGCAGCGTCCACGGCTTCCTCGGCCCCAACGGTGCGGGTAAGTCCACAACCATCCGAGTGCTGCTGGGGCTCTACCGGCCCGATGAGGGAAGCGTGAGCGTGCTGGGCCGCGATCCGTGGAGGGATGCCGCGCTCATCAACCGGCAGGTCTCCTATGTTCCCGGTGATGTGGCGCTGTGGCCGGCCCCTGACCGGCGGGACAGGTGCTCGATGCCCTGGCCGGACTGCGCGGATCGCGCGACACCGATCGGGAGGCCGAGCTCATCGAGCGGTTCGAACTCGATCCGACCAAAGCGGGTACGGACCCTACTCCAAGGGAATCGTCAGAAAGGTGGCGCTCGTGGCCGCCCTGGCAGCACCGACACGGCTGCTCGTGCTCGACGAGCCCACCAGCGGCCTGGATCCCGCTCATGGAGCGGGTCTTCACCGAGGAGGTCGCCAGAGCCGCCGGCGAGGGCCGCACGGTTCTGCTCTCCAGCCATATCCTGGCCGAGGTCCAACGCCTGTGCAGCGCGGTGACGATCATCAAGAACGGCCATGTCGTCGAGCACGGTGATCTGGGAACCCTGCGGCGTCTGTCACGCACCCGTATCGAGCTGGGCGTTCCGACCGACGAGCTCGCCACCGTCTCGCAGGAACTGGAGACCATGGATCTCGACGTCGTCGAGGACAGCGGCCGCCTGAGCCTTGAGGTGCCGGCAGAGCAGGTGCCGGCGGTGCTGAGCCTGGCGGGCGAGCACCGGATCCAGGACGTCACCTGCGAGCCGGCCAGTCTGGAGGATCTCTTCCTGCGTCACTACGAGGAGGCCTGATGAACGCCGCATCGAGCACAGCAGCGGGCGCGACGGTGCCGGCCGTCAGGACCCGAGGGCGGGCAGCGCCCTGGCCGGATGGGAGCACCCGCCTGCGGATTCTGCTGAGACGATTCCGGGTTCAGGTCGCCGCTTGGCTGGTACCCCTGTGGCTGTTAGTCGGCGTCACCGCGCCGAGCTACGAGAGCATCTACCCTCGCTGGAGACCCGGACGGTGCTCATCGAGCAGATGCGCAAGTCTCCGGGAACCCAGCTGCTCTACGGCTATGTCCCCATGCCCGGCCGGCTCGGTCAGCTCCTGCAATGGGAGACCGGGACCTTCCTGCTCGTGTGCACCTCACTCATGGCGATCCTGCTGACCTGCCGGGATGCTGCGGGGAGACGAGGACGAGGGACTCACCGAGGTCCCTGCGCTCCACGGGCACCGGCAGGGCGGTTCCTCTTGTTGTTCCGGTGACAGTCGTGTGGATGGTCATCGGCGGCCCTGTCTGCGGGAGTCGGGAGGCATTCTGACCTGGCAGACCAGGAGCATTGAGGAGCTGACGGTCTCCGGGCGCCTGGGCACTGGCCGGGACGATCTGCGTGACCGGATGGGCGTTCTCGGCCATCGCGGCGGTGGCCTCCCAGCTGGGACGGCAGGTCGGTCAGGCTCGGAGCCCTGTCCATGATCGTGCCTCGCACTCGCCTTCGTGATGCGAGTGAGCGCCGACCAGCCTCAGACGGCAGCCGCTCGGACTGGCTCAGGTGGATGACTCCCTGGGCTGGCGCGACCTCGTGCGTCCTTACACCGATGACCGGTTCACGGTGCTCGCGGTGTGCTGCACCGTCGCCATCGCTCTGGCGCTCAGCGCCGTGGTGCTCGCCAGCGCGCCGCGAGTACCTGGACGGCTACCTGCCTCGACCGCAGCTCGTCTCAACGCAGGTGGAGGATACGCGGGCCACATGGATCTGCTCGCTCGTCTGTCCCGGCGCAGCGTCCTGGGCTGGGCTCTGGCCTCGACGGGTCTTGCGGCCCTGTACGGCTCGGTGTCGGGAAGCGTCAACGATCTTCTCGCCCCGGACTCTCCGACGGCGTCCTATGTCGGCAAGATGGCCTCGGGGTCCGCAGTGGAGCAGTTCATGTCGCTGCATGACAGTGGTAACGGTGCTGCTCGTGGCCGTGGCGGCAGTGCGAGGATGAACCGGCTGGCTGGGCCTGGAGCACGCGGGCCTGGTGGAGGTCGAGCTGCTACCGGAGTCAGCCGCAGCCGTTTGTTCCTCTCCCAGGTTCTCGGGCGCGCTGCATCGAGTCGATCAGTCCTGCTGCTCGTCTCGGCAACGGTCCTGGCGGCGACGACGGCGACTCAGCTCACGGACGACCACGCCGTGGCGCGGTCCTTCGTGTTCACGGTGAGCCAGCTGCCCGGCATGGTGGCGGCCGTCGGTATCGCGGCAGCCCCTGGTCGGGCATGGCACCGAGGCTCACGGGCATGTCCTGGGCGGTAGTCGCCTGGAGCGCCTTCGCCCAGTTCTTCGGCGGGTCTCGTCGAGCTCGAGGACTGGGCCAAGGATCTCAGCGTGCTCGGGTCACCATCTCGACGTCGTCGGCTCCCCCGACTGGAAGCCCCTTGGCCGTCCAGACTGCGGTTGGCCCTCGTCGGCATTGCGATCGGCCTGGTCGCCTACACCCGCCGCGACCTGCCCTCCTGATAACGAGACGCCGTTCTCCTCACCTCGTCATCATCTGTTACTCTCAGAGCACACAGGCCGCGGTGACCAGGTGGAGAAGGGCCACGACAAGAGGGAACGCAACCATTCCCCGGCACGCGGTGCACGACACCGATAGCGGCGTCTCCGAGCTGGGCGACCGCCGCTGCGACCAGGACGAGCAAGGTCAGCGCCGAGCAGGAGCCAACCAGACGACGGCAGCGACCAGCACTCCAAGCGGGACGCTCCGGGCCGCGTACATGGCCGGATAGAAACGTCCCCGGACTCGCCGTCCCCGGAAGGGTCGAGCGTCTGCGGGCGGATCACCGCGACGACACCGAAGCCTGCTGAGATGATTCCCAGCGACGAGTTCAGCAGTGCGAGCCACCATGGCATGAGGACCACCCCTCATATCATTCAGAACTGAATCATTCCGCAGTGTACCGTTGACGTCATGGGAAGAGAAGACGGTCACGCGATCCTGTCCTCGGCGTGCTTCCAGCCTCGGTATCACAGGAGCCCAGATCACCCGATCGTTCTCACTGCTCATCCAGCACACCGGCCTCACCCACAAGCAGGTGGGACTGCTCGCCGTCGTCGACACCGGAATGGCAAGCTCTCAGCGAGAGATCGCCGCACAGCTCGGTGTCGCCCCGAGCCTGGTGGTGTCGCTGGTCGACCAGCTCGTCAACATCGGCGCTGTGCGCAGGACGCGCAGCACGAACGGGATCGTCGCGTGCAGGTCGTCGAGATCACCGACGAGGGCGCGCGGCTACTACGGCTCGCCACCGACGTCGCCGAGACGCTCGACGTCGACCTGCGCAAGCGCCTCTCCCCCGGCGACCAGCAGGACCTGGACAGACTCCTGCCTCTCCTCCTTCAGTCCTCCGCGACAGCGGGCAGGGACAGGGACGTAACACCGAGCCCACTCGCTGGCCTCACTGCGCGAGGACGACGCGTTTTCCGGCAGCCGACAGGTTCTCAGCGTCGCGATGAGCCTCCGCAATTCGATCGAGTGGGTAGGTCGCGGCGAGGATCGGCTTGAGCTCGCCGGTGTTGACCTTCGCAGCGAGCCAGGCCAGATCCTTGGCACTCGGCTTTCCCTGACACCATGCGAATGACCGGTCCCGGCGAGAGCATCGGACTTCAGAATGTCCCAGAAGGCTCCGGGGGCAATGGCCGCCATACGCCCTCCGGGCCTGAGGAGCCCCCGATACGCAGACGCGTCGGTACCTGCGGTGTCGACAACGACGTCGTAGCGACCGGGTATGTCCGAGGGTTCCAGATCGTGGTAGTCGAACACCTGCTGCGCGCCAGCACCAGCGGCCACGCCACCACGGACACCGACCACGGCATCCACATCCGCTCCCATGATGCGGGCGACCTGAACCACCGTGGAACCGACACCGCCGTTTCCGCCCACCACAAGCACACGATCTCCCGGGCGGATCTTGAGAGGACGAAGGGCCTGCACAGCAGTCAGGCCCGCAAGAGGAAGGGCCGCGGCTTCAGTAAGGGTGACCGCACTGGGAGCAGAGGCGACCCTGATCGGCACGGACTCGCACGTACTGCGCCCCGCAGCCGCCCGCCCCGGAGGTTTCATCCCCCAGGTATCCCCAGACCTCGCGCCCCCTACCCTTACTCCCCCGACTCGATCGCCGACTTCATGCACGAGTCCAGCGAAGTCCACACCCGTCCCTTCGGAAACCCCATTCCGTCGAACAGACGCATCTTTCCTCGTCTCGTCTGAAGGTCGACGGCATTGATGCTGAACGCGGCAACCTCGACAACAACGTCCTTGGGGCCGGACTCGGCATCGTGGCCGTTCCCACCTCAAGCACCTCCGGAGAGCCGTAGGAGCGGAACTGCACCGCCCACATCGTGTCCTGCGTGTTCATCATTCCTCCTCGTGCTGCGCTACGCTACGTAGCGTAGCGCAACACGAGGAGGACAGCCACGGGTAATCCCGTGTCCATGGTTCAGCTTCTCTGAACGGCTCCCCAGTAGCGTCAGGAGGACCTCTGACAGCTCCTGCGCAGAGAGTCGGGCCGCACGTGGCTCAAGAAGATGCACATGCACGTACGGGACGCCGAGCAGTGCAGCGTACAGATCGTCGACGTCGATGCCCCCCTCCACTTCACCCCGGGATACCGCACGATCGATCATCGCCACGATGTCGGCGCGCACTGCCGAGACGACGCTCTGCTGCAGTCGTGAGGTGAGGTCAGGGTCACCGGCCATATCGGCCAGCAGACCGGGAGCGCGCTTCTGCCCGGTTCGACGGCGATGAGCTCAACCACTCGCCCAGCAAGCGTCTCAATGTCTCCGGAAAGGGACCCGGAGTCGGTGATCCCCTTCAGTGCCGCCACGATGAATGACAAGGTCGAACACCATCTCCGCCTTCGACTGCCAACGCCGGTAGATCGTCGTCTTGGCCACACCGGATTGCCTGGCAACGCCCTCAATCGTCAGTCCCTGATAGCCGCGAGAGCTCAGTTGCTCAAGAACCGCTGCGGACACTCTGGCATCGGTGTCGGCTCGACGCCGCGGAACAGGACTGTCCTCCTGCACGGCCTTGGACATGGAGCGCCTCTTCGATTCACGAGGACGGGTGCCTGCCCCTCCCTCGCCTCAACGTTAGGTCATCAGGCGCCGTCATCCTGGTACCGCTCAAGCGTGCGCTCCAGGTATCCAACGAAGTCCTGACGCAGGGAAACGGGTGCGATGACACGGGCGTCCGGGCCGAGCCGGAGAAGAATCGTCATGGCATGGAGGTGGTCCATGAACTCCAGCTGGAAACAGGTCCATCCGTCATCTCCGGGCGCTCGTCATCTTCATCGGTCGTCGTTGCGCGCAACGTCCACTCCCTGCACGTCACTCCAGCGCTCATCCCGCACCCAGGCGGTGGCGGTGATGGCCTCGAACCTCTCGAGAAACTCCTCACGCTGTTTCTGCCATGCCGTGGCCATGTCGAAGCCGGAGTCATGGAGCACGCCTCAGTAAGTACATCAGCCTCCTCGATCCGAGAGAGCTTGGTGAATCGAACCTCGGCGCCGTGTGAGGCGCACAGGTACCAGCTGCGACTGGCGGCAACCATTCCGTGCGGATCGACGACCTCCTGCGTCGTCGTCCTTGACTTGTCACGGAAGACCATACGCAGCCGATGGCGCGTCAAGACCGCTTCCTGAACGGCGCGGAAGACGGCGTCGCCCCGCCTCGCTCCGGGAAGGGAAGCCATCCCTGAGGATCAACCACGACGCGCGATGCAATGCCTGCATGGACCGGCTGCGATGGTTGTCGGGGACGGCGGCAAGCAGTTTGCGAGCGGCGGAGGCGAGGGCATCACCAAGGCCCAGATGCGCAGCGCCCCAACTGGTGAGACCGGCGAAGAGGGCTCGGCTCTCCTCACGGTTCAGTCCTGTCACGTCAATGCGAAAGCCGGGGTCGATTCTCACTCCACCGTGAGGTCCCCGCTCGCACCATACCGGCACTCCCGCAGCCGACAGCGCCTCGACGTCCCGCAGCACGGTACGTCGTGAGACCTCTAGCCGCTGCGCCAGGTCCGAGGCAGGCAGACGGCCGTGGGCACGCAGCAGCCAGATCATGGACAGCAAGCGGTCGGCACGCACCGACTCATCCTCGCACGTACGTGACACAAGGTGGCACCAATAGTCTCTAACCTCGATGCCGTCCACCGGGTTGTGTCCCGGTGAAGATCCTAGGAGCATCACTCATGACTGCCTTCGTTCCCAACAGCGTCATCCCTCTACGTCTCCGACGTCGAGGCGAGCACCGCTTTCTACCGCAGGATTCTCGGGCACGGACCGATTGAGACCCTATCCAGGATTCAGCGTCTTCGCATTGTCCGACGACGTCACCCTCGGCCTGCAGGGCGGCCGACGAGATTGAACCCGCCACGGAACCGTATGTGGGCGGAAGCGAGCTGAGCCTGAGCGACGTCGAGCACATCGATGTCGACCGCCTTTACGCGCATTGGAAGGCCCTGGGCATTCCCATGATCCTGGAGCCGACCGTGCTCGAGTTCGGTTACACCTTCGTGGCTACCGACCCCGATGGGCACCGCCTGCGTGTGTGCGCCACCGACACCTCAGGCTTCAGCTGACCGGCTCCATTCCTTGGGAAGAAGCGGACAGCGCCGGCCCGCCCTCACCGGGTACGTGACTCGATGTACCTCGCCAGCGCCCCCAGGGCCCAGTTCACGATGACGTAGAGGACGGCGATGATGATGTAGGTCTGGAAGAAGACGGATAAGTGAACTTCCTTCTTGGCTTGACCGATCATCTGGGAGCCCTCGGTACATGAGGTCGGGGTAGGCGAGCACGTAGGCGAGCGTGGTGCCCTTGATGATGGTGACCATCTGCGTGATGAGGGTCGGGAGCATGAGACGCAGGGGTCCTGCGGCGCCAGGATGAGACGCATCGTCAGAGACCGACTCATCCCCAGGGCCAGGGAGGCCTCGTCTGACCTCGATCCAGCGCCCGGACGCCGGAGCGGAAGACCTCCGCCGTCGTCGCCGAGGTGCACATGACGATAGGGAAGGGCCAGCTTCCAGAAATCCGAGACGCCCACGAACCGAGGAACGACCAGCAGGAAAGAAGTAGACGAGCAGCAGCATCGGTACCGCTCGCATGGCGTCGATCCACAGGCCCACCAGCCACCGCACGGGGCGGTTATCCAGCATGCGGAGCCAGCCCAGGACGATTCCCAGCGGGAAGGTGAGGACGGCCGCGACAGCACCTAGGGACAGAGTGTTGCCGGCCGCATCCAGGAGCTGGCTGACGACGGAGCGTCCCAGGAAGTAGCGCCACTCGGGGTAGTCGAGCTGACCCGCGAGGTCCAGCCGGTAGAGGACCGCGCCCAGCAGCGCCGCGATTCCGAGAACCGCGAAGACCGATCCGACGGCGATCACGATGCGCCCACGCGGCCCCGGCTCATCGAAGAGCAGCGCCGCGTCCGTCGCCCCGGCCCTTTTGCCTCGCTTGGCGGGACGGGGGTCCGTCATGGGCGTGATGCGTGAGCTCATGCTCGCTCCTTCCCCATGAACTCGAGGCGTCTCTCAAGGAGCCCGCCGAGCTTCGTGGCGGCGAAGGCGATCGCCAGGTAGGTCAGCCCTGAGGTGAGGAAGGTGATGACGCCCTCGGCTCGATCCTGGTTGATTCTCTGCGTGACCGCCGTCAGCTCGACGACGCCGACCGCGGCGGCGAGCGAGGAACCGATGAGGCAGGCGATGAAGATGTTGACCAGCGGCTGAATCGTGCGCGCCAGCGCCTGGGGCAGGACGATGCCGCGAATGATGAGCCCGAAGGGCATCCCCAGAGCGCGGGCGGCCTCGATCTGTCCCTTCGACACCGAGTTGATTCCGCTGCGCACTGTCTCGCACACGAATCCGGACGAGGAGAAGATCAGCGCGACGATCACCGACCAGAACAGGGGGATCCTGATGCCGATGTTGGGAAGCGCCAGGCCGATGAGCACCATGAGGCACAGGTTGGGGATATTGCAGGCCACCGTCACCCACGCCGCGCCCAGTGCCCGCAGCGGAGGAATGGGGCCGACCCGGAAGATGGCCATGAGCGATCCCAGGACCAGGCCACCCAGGTAGGACAGGACAGAGATCATCAGCGTGACCAGCAGCCCCGAACCGATATCAGCCAGATTGTCGGTAATGGCACTCACAAGTCGCCTCCTTGAAAGATACGGGTCGTCACCATGACGCGAACGCTGCCGGCTTCTCACGTCGCCGTCCCGGCGGGGGCGCCGCTAGGTCGACGACGTGACGAGCCGGCGGGCAACGAGCTCGTTCAGGACTCCTTCGAAGCCGCCCCAGAGCTCTGCTCGAGGCCGGGCGGAACCTCCTCTGAGGCGGAAGTCTGCTGAGCACCGTCGACACCGGCGGTCGAGGGACCCGGGAACCGAGCCAATGGCCGGCGGCTGAGGGGCGTCGCCACCGAGGGACTTGCCGATCGTCGCATCCCAGATCCTCTTCCAGGTGCCGTCCGCCTCGATCGTCTTCAGGAAGGTGTTGACGAAGGCCCTGTGCGCCGGAGTCCTGGGAAGTCCGATGCCGTAGGGGTCCTCGGCAAAGGTGTCACCGACGATCTTGACCTTGTCGTTGGACAGGACCTCGCTCTTGAGCAGGGACTGGTCCACGACGTAGGCTCTGACCTGGCCGCTCTCGACGGCGGCGACGCACTTTGGCCTGGGTGTCGAAGGGCTTTGGCGGTGGCCTTGGGGGCGTGCTTTCTTCAGTGCAGCAGCCGATGAGGAGCTGGACTGGACCGCGACGTCCCCGGTCAGAGTGTCCACACCGGTGATGTCCTGGTTGTCGGCCTTGACCAGGATGGCCTGACTGGAGGCGTGGTACGGGCCGGCGAAGTCGATCTTCTTGGCCCGCTCTGGGTTGATCGTGTACGTGGCCACGACCGCCTTGACCGTGCCATTGACCAGCACGGTCTCACGCGTGTCGGAGGTGACCTGCTGAACCTCCAGGAGGGAGCGGGCATCGTCACCGCCGATGATGTAGCGGGCCAGCGCCTGGGCGATGGCCGCGTCGAAGCCGGAGATCTTCTTCGTCTTGGAGTCCTCCCAGGAGAAGACCTCCGAGGTCTTGGTCCCACCGGTCACGAGCTTGCCCGCCCTGCTTCACGGCAGCGGCCCAGGTGGAGGCGGCCACGACGTCGTCGGCGGCCACAGGGCCCGGAGTTGATGGCCTTGTCGTAGTCGGCGTCGGAGGCCGACGACGAGGCGACGGCCTTCCCTGTCGGCGCCCGTGTCGGCGCAGGCGGCCAGCACACCGGCCAGGGAGACGGCGCCGGTGGTGGCCAGGAGACCGCGGCGAGAGAGAGTGGTCATGGTGTTCCTTTCGTTCGGACGGGGACGGACCGTCCCAGGCTCGGGGCCTGCTGTGGTGGCCGCGCCCGGGAGAAGGCGCGGTTCGGAGCTCAGTGGCTGAGCACCTTGGAGAGGAAGTCACGGGCACGCTCGGTGCGCGGAGAGGAGAAGAACTCATCCGGGCTGCCGGCCTCGACGATCTGTCCCGCCATCCATGAAGACGACGCTGTCGGCGACGGAACGGGCGAATCCCATCTCATGGGTGACGACGAGCATCGTCATGCCGGAGGAGGCCAGGTCCTTGATGACGTCGAGAACCTCGTTGATCATCTCCGGGTCCAGGGCGCTGGTGGGCTCATCGAAGAGCATGACCTTGGGGTCCATGGCCAGGGCGCGAGCAATGGCGACCCTTTGCTGCTGACCTCCCGAGAGCTGGGCGGGGCGCTTGTCTGCCTGGTCCTCCAGGCCGACCCGGGCGAGCAGCTCGTGCGCCCGCCCTCGGCCTGCCCTCGGGGATTCCGCGCACCTTGATGGGTGCCAGGGTGATGTTGTCCAGCACCGTTCGGTGCGGGAAGAGATTGAAGGACTGGAAGACCATCCCCACCTCGGCTCGCAGCTGTGCGAGCGCTCTTCCCTCCCTGGGGCAGCGGAATCCCGTCGATCTCGATCTCACCCTCCTGGATCGGCTCCAGGCGGTTGACGGTACGGCACAGGGTCGACTTGCCCGAGCCGGAGGGCACCGATGACTGCAACGACCTCGCCACGGTGGATGTCGAGCGAGACGTCGTCGAGAGCCTTGAAGCGGCCGTAGTACTTGGTGACGCGGCTGATGCGCACCAATACATCGCCGTCAATGGTGCGCTCGACGTCGTCCGTCGCGTCTGCGGCGGCCTGGCCCGGAGAAGGTGCGGATGTGGTCACGAGTACCTCGTCTCAACGTGGATATAGGAGCGACATCTGTCTCAGCGACAGCAACAGCAACACATCCACATGCGCACTACATTCCTCCTCAGCTCACGTCGGCCTCTCAGCCTTGAGAAAATCGGGTCAAAAATCCCTACGCCTCCCGCAATCCCCTCACTTCCCGCGATAAGGACTCGTGGATAGCAGGCCGTCGCAGTTCTGACCTTTCGTCAGGAAGAGTAGCACCGCCCACATCCAGGACGTCAACCGAGTCTCACCACCGCTCCCCTACTGGGATCATGGTCACACGCCGCGCAGAGCGCCCTAACCGCGCAAGTCGACCATCCGGTCGTAGTCTCATGCGCATGAGCCCCGCGAATACAGCCGATCCGCGTCGCCGACTCCAGCCCGAGCAGCGTCGGGAGGAGCTGGTGAGAGTCGGGGTCGAGCTGTTCGCAGAAGGAACGCTCGACCGCACCCACGTCAACGAGATCATCAAGCGGGCCGGCGTCTCACGCACGCTCTTCTACCACTACTTCCTCCAAGATCGCCTTCGCCCGAGCCATCGTGGAGCACGAGATCCTTCACCTTCACGGCCTGGTCGAGCAGCAGGTCGAGCCGACACCAGAGGCTGCGATCTTCACCTTCGCGGGCTATGTGAAGGCCAGGCCGAACAGCTTTCGAGCCCCTGCACACCGGCGGCCCTCGACCAGGACCCGGAGATCGCGGCCGCCCTGGCCACCAGCTTCGAGCGATACGGGCGCCTCGTCCTCATGCTAATGGGGGTCACGGAGCCTGATGAGCGCGCCATGTTCGCGACCAAGGTGTGGATCAGCACGATGATCGCTCTGTGCCTGGCCTGGCTGGATCACCCGGAGATCAGCCAGGAAACCATCACGAACATGTCCGCTCAGGCGCTGCGAAGCCTGGTCTCGCAGGCGCTGCAGGGCGATGCCCAGCCCCCGGAGCACACCTCGGCACACCCTCTGGAGCGATCTGACGAGTAGCCACTGCGGACGTGCGTCGACCGCCGCCGAGGCCCTTCCGAAGCAGCCCGCCCCACAGCACCTGTCCATCCCAATCCACCTTGCATGCATTTCTTCCGGCATTCCAACCGCATCGTAAGAATGGCATCTGTGTAAGAACAAACGTGCTAGCCCTCTCCTCCAGTTGTACGCGACGTGCAATAAGAGACGATGAGGGACCCTCGCACTGAGGCGTCCCCTCGCCCTTAGAGGGGAGCTGATCATGCCTGAAGGCACTACTGGGTGCGCGGTGGCTGTAGGTAAGAGCACGTCGCGGGTTCTCTTCGCTCCAGAGACCTTCAACTTCGCCGAGGGTGACCCCGCGCCATTGAGGTGGCGCGCCGGATGCCTTCGAGCGTGGAGTGCGTCTTGCGGGATTCTCGCGGCGCAACCCGAGTACATCAAAGCGGCAGGCTTTGAGTTCCGCCTGCACTCACCCGCACCTCAGCGACGAGGAGGGCTGGCTGGCGCTGAATTCGACCAGGGACGCAGCCTGCGCCACCCGTTCACCGAGCAGATGCTCACCCAGAGAGTCGCGAGCGAGCGAGTGCTACTGCGTTACCTGCGTCCGGACGCCGTCGTTATCGGAGTAACTCCCAGCCAGTTTATTTCGGCCCGAGCCGAGTGCGTGCCACTGGTTTTTCGCTACGGCCCTTCGCCTCCCACTGCTGGCCCACTTGGAGGCTGCCCGCAAGGTGGGCTGCCACCGGCTTTCTGCCCCGTACCACCCCCTCGAGGAGTGCCTGGTCGACAACGCGGCCGCCCACCTGCTGCTCCACACGGTTGGAACCCGAGTGCTCCTGTCACGCGCCTTCCACTGAGTGGCCAAGGCCAACGGAGTGTCCTGCCCCAGGGCTGTTCGCCGGGCTCACCGCGGACTCAACCTCATCGCCAGTGCTCCGCACCTCCTGCCCCGGTGGTTGGAGATGCCTGACGGGCACCAGGTGGTGGGACCGTGCACGCCAACCTGCCCGGGAGAGGTTCCCGAGTTCGTCACCGACCTGGCCGCCGGCCCCAAGCCCCTGGTGTACTTCGCAGTGGGCTCATCAGGAACCGTGAGCTCGTCCTGACGTACTCAGAGGCCTGGGACGGGCGGACTGTCTAGGTGCTGGCTCCGGTGCGCTCCACCCACCAGGAGGACCTCGAGACGCTACCTCAACATCCATGTCACTGACTGGGATCCCGACCCATCAGCTGGGCGACGATGTCGACCTTAGCCATCACCACGGCGGAGAGGGGACGGTACAGACCAGCTGCGTGCAGGGTGGCCCTTCATCGGGATCCCGTTGCAGCTCGAGCAGCGCTTCAATGTCCAGCGCTGCGTGGCCTTTGGCTCGGCTCGGCTCGTTTCCCAGAAGGAGGCTCGCAGGGCCGACTGGGCCGCCCTGGTGCGCGAGGCCAGCCGACGACGTCATGCGTTCTCGTGCTCGGCGCGTGGCCGAGCTCATGAAGGGCCTGGACGGCCCGGGCCGAGGCGTCGAGGGCGATCTGCAAGCTGCTCTGAGTCAGCTGCGTCTGTCTGCTGCGGTCCGCCGGCTGGGCGTCCCGCACGCCCGTACGGGCGCCGCGTAGAGACAGACGGCTGCGGCGGCCGCGACGTTGAGCGACTCCGCCTTGCCGTAGATGGGAATGGAGACGACGGCGTCGGCCCGGCTCAGCGCCTCTGCGGGCAGCCCGCGGGCCTCGTTGCCGAGCAGCCAGGCGCTGGGTGCCTCCAGGAGAGACTCGGCCTCGAAGAGGTCGAAGTCCTCCGCGTCCGTCGGCCGCCAGGACGGTGAGTCCGGCCTCGTGAAGGGCGCGGCCACGGCGTCGTCCAGGGCCACACCGGTGACGACAGGCAGTGGAAGAGGCTTCCGGCGGTGGAGCGCACAACCTTCGGCGCGGTGGGATCCACGCTGCCCCGCACAAGGACGACGGCGTCGGCTCCTGCGGCATCGGCGGCTCGGATGATGGCGCCGGCGTTCAGGGTCCTGGGCCTGGGTGAGGACGGCAACGAGCCTGGCCCCGTCCAGGGCGGTGGCCAGCGCTCGGAGCCGGAGGCCTCCTCGACGGCGTATGACGGCGAGGACGCCCTGGGCATCGGTGTCATGGCGTCCATGACCTGCTCACTGGTGACGTGCACGTAGAGCTCGGCCGCCACCGCCTCATCCCAGATCTCGCCGTAACGCCCGACGGCGGGCTCGGTGAGGTAGACGTCGAGCGCGCGCTCAGAAGCATGACGGATGGCTCTCACGCACGCCCTGGGGGCCTTCGACGAGAAGCGGCGGTGCTGGTCCGCACGTTTCGGCGGGACAGGCCCGCCACACGGGAGATACGGGCCGAGGCCGGGTTGTTCAGCACCTCGTGGCCGGTGGCCGCCCTCGCTGACGGTGCCGCTCGCGGCCCGCGGGCAACAGGCCTTCTCGGCAGTGTCATCTAGAAGTTCGTCAGGTCCGGGAGACGGATGCCTCATGGATGAGTCGGGCGAATGACGGGGAAACATCACTATTCCCCAGACGATCACAGCAAGAGAGTCTCATCCACCGGAACAAGATACCGAACCAAGTCACTGTAAAGTGGCTTTCATCTCATTATTATCACAACATGACCCACAGCGCCCTTCAGCCTCCATCCTCGACATCACCTTGCCAGCACCTTCACCCAGCGTTCTCGACATCTTCGTTGTCTGGCACCCAGAAGATAAGGAGGCGAGTATCTGCGACACACTATTTGAGCACTACCACTCCGACGCCTTTGCTGGACTCGCGGGAAGCTGCAGTGGAGGTCTACGGAAGATCGTGCGCACTGCCCGGGAACAACGAACTCCCCGCCCCCATCGTCACTGTTGATGGAGTCGTCGGCAACGGGAACGGACCTCAAACGCCAACGCAGCTCAGCACTCCGTCATCCTTCCATTCATTGATGAGCACCTCGTACGCGCATCTATCAACGAGTCCTCCGAATGGCGAGAATATCTTAGCGGCATCGCAATTTTACAAGACAAATGCAACCAGCCAAACTGCCACACATTGGTTCTCCCTATACTTACAAGGTAATTCCAGACTATTCAAACTCCCCACCATCGCTAGCCTTATGAACAAGCAGGGGTGAAACAAGGAACATTGGGAACCTGAGCGTCCAAAAAGAGACATTCCACCGTAGCTGAAGGTGAACTAACCAGGGACCTTGGACAGGCTATCATACAAACTCTTCTGCGAGGCCCTAAGAAAGCAGGAACGACTGCGCATATTCATCAGTCACTCGAGATACGATATCCCTCGAGAAAGACAAAAACGACATCAACCGACAGGAGTCGTATCAAAAGAGTCCGCTCATGGATAGAAAAAGAAACCAAACTCGCCGACTTTGTCGACATTCACGACATCCAGCCTGGGGATGACTGGAATAAAGAAATCGTAAAACAAGTTCAGTCCGGCGCACTACTCATGGTTCGCACTGATCACTACAGCAGTCGGGAATGGACGCAACAGGGAAGTCTTAGAAGCGAAAAGGCCGAGATACCGGTCGTCTGCCTCAGCGCACAGAAGGCGAACAACGAAGCTCTTTTCTTTCCGACCACGTTCCAACGGTGGCCTACCCTACCTCCACTGGGCGCAAACCAACCAGCACAAGAAGAAAGACCCGCAAGGGAAAAGCCATGTATCTGCCATTAAATAGACTTATCGACGAAGCACTCAGGCAATCACTGTGGTACCATCAGAAAATACCTCAGTCGGTTAACCAAACACAGGGAGAAAGAAAAAGGAGTTCCAAAAGAAGAACCTGATAGCACACACCAAAATGACAACCATGGTTTTGACGTAGCGCCAGACACGCTGAGCCGCTCATGCTTACGAGATCATCCGAGCACAAAACAAGTTCTAATGACACCCATTTGTGGCTTATTCACCCAGATCCACCTCTCCTTCCTCCCGAGCACGAGATAATGGTAATTTGTGCGCTCTCGCTTCGATACGAGCGTAGTCAAGGTTCACCTTCTCACCCCGTACATTCTTTGCTGCTGGAGGGTCATGTCAAGGAGAACCAAAACTCAGCACTTCAAATCTCGCACTAAACCGCCTCTATCAGAGTTCACTCTCGGGGTCTCTATGTCCCAAAATGAGGATATCGAAGCGTTAGGCCTACGTACAAAACATCTTGAACTTGTCGTGGCGGAGGTGGCGCAGATGATGCTATTATCTGGCGGCTGCATTACCTATGCCGGAGCAATCGGAACTCACATTCCAGACCTTACCGCCGCAGTCCTCAAAGTGATCCAGAAAGTACATTGAAGAGACCAAACTAGAACAGCACCGACTAAAATACGACAATAATAACGCACCCCAAACCCCAATCCATTCAGGAGACATGTTTAAACTGACTGTCCCTTGCATCAGCATCCGCAATAAGAAGACACTCAAAAACGCTCATCGATACCGCGAAAAACATTCGCGTCGACAGGAACCATTCAGTTGTTCGACGAAAATGGGATCGTACGACCAATTCGAGACGCCAAACCTTGGAAAAATAAGACTCAAATGAACAGACCTCTACGGCATTGAACAAAATCCGCAAAGAACTGCCTCGGTATTGTGACGCGCGTTTAGTCATCTGGAGGGAAAAACTATCCCGGCTGCGATTGATCCTCACAACGGCTATCTTGGCGACTTTCCAGGCATCATTGAAGAGTGTCTTTACACGGTCCGGAATAAGCAGCCGTTGTTCATAGCAGGAGGTTTCGGCGGAGCGGCAGCCATACTCGCACACCTGTTAGGAATATCCGACAATATTCCCATTACCGCAGAAGCCACAGCAGCTATCGAGATCAACCGCAGATACAAAAATGCCATTACAGAAATCAGGGACCTTTACGATAGACAATTGTCTGGACTTGATGATGAAGATCTAAGACGGTTGACGACGACTCAACGAGCTTCCGAACTCGCCGGACTCGTCATTAAAGGGATTGCTGCAACAAATGGAAATAACTCTCGTACATCACATATTTTCCATCTCGAGGAGCAGCAATGTCGTCACTTAAGGTATTTCTTACCTATAACGAAAGCGAGGCGGGTGAACAAACTGCGACAGAACTAAAGGAGGCGCTTTCGGCCGTGCACATTGATGCTGTTATGGCCAGGCATAGCATTGCGCCAGGAGCCGAGTGGGAACCAACAATCCGTCACTATCTCGAAGAGAGTAGTGCTCTGCTGTGCGTTGCCACCCCAGGGTTCTCTACCGCCCCTGGTGCCAGCAGGAGGTCGGCTGGGCACTCGGTCGCCACGCACCCATTCTATGGATTCAATATGAAGCCAAGGAGGTGCCTTGTGGATTCCTTGCTTCACAGCAGGCGCTCATACCTGATGACCCTAAATAACCAATCTCAAGTTGCTCTCTCTATTTTGGAGTGGCTAGCTGAAAACAGTAATACCAGGGATGATCTTGGAGATACGCTGCTAGACGCACTGGAAAAGTGCCAAAGCGTTACGACGACGCTCGTTCAACAGCAGAATTGCTTGCCATTTTGAAGAGTCTCAGCGCCCAGGAGTGGGACCGCGTCGAACGTGCTGCAGACAAGAACGATCTAAGTTGGCAATGCCCACGTTTGGACAGGTAAACCATTTCGTTCCGATGGAGCAGCAACCCACAGTTTTTGCAGTGGTTGAAGGAGAAACTCAAGACTTCGAATGTCACAGGATAGAACGCAGGCCTCACGTTGACGGCGGTGCCGCCACCCGGTCGGGGTGGCAGCACCGCCGTCGTCAGACGTGTTCAGCAGGCCATCGGCCCACTGACGTATGTCAGGCCTTGGGGGCGTTGACGTCCTCGGGGAAGGCCTTGCGGGCGACCTCCACAAGGGCCTTGAAGCCCTCGGGCTCATTGACGGCCAGCTCGGCGAGCATGCGGCGGTCGATCTCCACGCCGGCCAGGCCGAGCCCCTGGATGAAGCGGTTGTAGGTCAGGCCCTCGGCGCGGGCGGCAGCGTTGATGCGCTGGATCCACAGGCGACGGAAGTCGCCCTTGCGGGACACGCGACGGTCGCGGAACGCGTGAGACGCCGGAGTGGGTGACCTGCTCGCTTGGCCTTGCGGTAGAGGCGCGAGCGCTGGCCGCGGTAGCCTGAGGCCTTCTCGAGAACGGAACGACGCTTCTTCTGGGCGTTAACAGCCCGCTTCACACGTGCCATGGTGAGACTCCCTTGGTGGGTTGGGCGGTCAGCGACCGAGCAGCTTTCTGACCTGGCGGACGTCGGCCGGGGCGACCGGCTGGTCCTGGGACGCTTTGCGCTTGCGGCGGGAGGACTTGACCTCCAGCAGGTGGCGCTTGCTGGCCTGCTCGCGCATGAGCTGCCGCTGCCGGTGACCCGGAAGCGCTTCTTGGCACCAGAGTGCGTCTTGTTCTTCGGCATGGGTAATTTCCTCTTCTCGGTCCCTGGAAGACGGGTGGTCGCCGGGACTGCGGACCCCCGCCTCACGGTGGCGAGGGGTGGGTCGTTGGGTGTCAGATGAGTGTCGAGACCGCCGTCGGGCGCTCTCAGGCGTTCTCGCTGGCAGGTTTCCCTGTCTGAGGCCCTTGGCGCCCCTTGGGCGCCCGTCCCGCGTGCTTTCGGCACGGCGGGCGGCACAGGCCTCCTCGCGACGGCGGCGCTGATCGGACTTGACCTCGGCCTTCTTGCGGACCGGGGCCAGGACCATGACCATGTTGCGGCCGTCCTGGCGGGGTGGGACTCGATGGTGCCCAGCTCGGCCATCTCCTCGGCCAGGCCCTGGAGGAGCCTGATTCCGAGCTCGGGCCGGGACTGCTCACGGCCACGGGAAGCGGACGATGCACTTGACCTTGTCCCCGCTCCTTGAGGAATCGCTCGACGTGGCCGCGCTGGTGGCGTAGTCGTGCTCATCGATCCTGGGGCGAACTGGATCTCCTTGAGCTGGTGTTTGCCTGGTTACGTCGCGCGTCGCGTGCCTTCATGGCCGACTCGTACTTGAACTTGCCGTAGTCCATGAGCTTGCACACCGGAGGGCGAGCGTCGGGGCCACCTCGACCAGGTCCGAGATCGGCCTCCTCAGCCAGACGCAGGGCGTCCTCCACGCGGACGACGCCGACCTGCTCGCCGCTGGGGCCGACGAGACGCACTCTCGGGAACGCGGATCCGTTCGTTGATACGGGGCTCGCTGATGTCGGTTCCTCACTCTGAGTCACGGATGATTGCGGAACGAGGAAAGGCCCCCGTCCCTGCTGCGCAGGTCGGAGGCCTCGAGCCGAGCACGGCTGCCTCTCGGCCAGGGGCTGAGAGGTGACCGTGAAGGACTTACTGTCCTTGCATGAACCCGATTCCCGTGAAGGAACCCAGGTGGGATCGCTCCGCTTGCGCACCGGGCGAACCCCGGTTGGTCAGTGAGGAATACTACCAGGACACAGGTAGGCATTCCCAAGCATCTCCACCCCTACTTGACGTGAGTCCTCCCACGTATGCGGCGGATACAAGGCGGATGAGGACGTCAGGAGGCCCTTCTGTTCGTTCGGACGCCCCACAGGATGACGACAACGCCGGCGGCGGCCTGTATCCCGAGCACCGTCGTCGTCGGCGCCGCGATTCCGCAGGCGACGAGCGCAGTGCCAGCGCTCCCACGAGCGCGCGCATCAGGCCCTTCGACCAGCATCCGCACCAGTCCCGGCGGCAGCGACCCCACGGGAGAGGTCAGCGAGTCCCGCGGCGAAGTCGGGCATCGCCTGAACCCGAGCGCAGTGCCGCTCCGCCCAGGCCCATCCGCTCGCGAGCGCCAGGGCCGCCACACCCCGAGGGCCTCCCATGCCCCCGCAGCGCCCAGGGACGCCGTCAGCGGGCGCCAGGCTCAGCAGGGACCACGTACTCATGAAGAGCCCCGGCACGAGGAGGTGCCCCACCCGCACCAGCCAGGGCGGCACCGGCCATGAGGTGTCAGCAGCCCCGTCGAACCATGCCTGACGGGCCGGCTCGGCGACGGCCAGGGTCGCGATCCAGCCACCGGCGAGGTGAGGCCAGGGCGCGCATCGGGATGCCGACAGACTCCGACAGAGAGGTAGTACCGCAACGGCCAGACCTGCCCCGATCTGGAAGCAGTCGCCGGGGCTGGCGGCGCAGCAGGATCCAGTCCGCTCTGAGCCACGTCAGCACTCTGACAGACCGAGGCAGCCGGCGCCCGATCCGGGCCAATCGCAGTGGTGAAGGGGCTGCCGGCCGAGGCGGCGCCGGCGACAGCAGCCGCCCTACGGCTCTGGTGTCCAAAGACAGCAATGAGACGTGGGCACCGAAGGATCGGGCGACGACGGTAAGAAGCCCATCGTCGCGCACGTGCCCCAGGACGAGTCGTGCCTGCCTCCAGCGCAGAGTCCCAGCGAGCGACCAGCATCCCGGCCAGAGTCGCCACCACCATGTTCCCGGTCATCGAGCGCGGGAAGGGTGAGTGTCGTCCCCGCCAAGCAGGCTGCCGCCCCGAGCAGGATCAGGAACCGGCGCAGACGCGTTACCCTCGGCCCTGGACCTGCGCCGTAATGAGCTCGGAGAGCACCAGGCAGGTCCCGGCCGCGATCAGGACCGAGCCACGCCACGGCGGCACCCCATCCGCCTGCGGAGGCCAGTGCTGGAAGCACTCCCATCACCGCGCCCGCAGTGGCTGCGCAGGAGGTACTCGACGCGGGCCACGGGCACCAGGAGGGTGCCCCGGTCCCCGGGCATCGGCAGCCACCAGGCGGCCTCGTGGGGGCGCAGGAAGAGCGGACCGAGCCGACTGAGCGGGACCGATCCCCGAGTGCCACGGCAGCATCGTCAGGGCCAGCACCAGCCACCCCGGGTCAAGATCGAGCGCTCCGGAGCGGCAGCTCTGGCTCGACGACGGGGGCGGGCAGCAACCAGCCGGCTCAGGTGAGGGACCAGGATCGTTCCGACGACGACAATCGTCAGAAGCCCGGAGTAGATGTCACCACGAGTGCCCACCACCGCGGCGGTGCCTGCGAGTGCGTCTCCCGTCCATCGCCGCAGCTCGGCCCCGTCGGGGAAGGCGGCCACCCCCGACCGGGCCGAGACCGCCAATTCACCTGAGGATCCCATCTGCGTCACTGGGCCCATCCTCGATGGCGCGTACGCCATCGGCCACGTTCAGCAGCCGGGTGCTGCGTCCCACGAGGGAGAATCCTGGGTGGCGGCCTCCTCCACGATCTCGAGATCGTGGGGAGACCATGAACACTCCCCACCGCCGTCGCGCTCCTCGATGAGACGGTCGGCCGAAGCAGACGGGTCACCCGGTCCACCGCTGCTCCCGGCTCATCGAGATCAGCAGCCCGCGAGGCCGGGCCAGAGACCGACGCCAGCGCCAGACGACGCCGCTGCCCCGAGGAGAGCTCCTCGGGCAGGTGCCCGCCACTCGGGTCAGGTCCAGATCCTCCAGCAGGTCACCAACGACGTCGTCGGCGTCGGCGACGCCGTGACCGAAGCACACCAGACGCAGGTGCTCGGCGACGGTCAGTGTGGGGAGAAGGACTCCTGTCCCAGGTCGGTGGCAACGGCGGCGCGCTGAGCGCCTGAGCGGGGGTCGGGAACGTGCCCAAGAACCCGAACCTCACCGAAGCGGGTAGGGGCGCGCAGCATGCGCAGGATCGTCGACTTCCCCGCCCCATTGACCCCGACCAGGACAAGGACCCGACCAGGCAGCAGGTTGAAGGTCGCCGGAGCACAGACCGGCTCATCGCTGTAGCCGACACTGAGATCGTGGGCGCTCACCAAGGGCTCGGGGAGCGCTCTGAGGCTCCCGGCCCCACCCATCGAGTCATCTCCCCAAAGGGTGGCGCTGGCCACGTCGTCAACGGAATCGGGCCGAGATACGGGTCGAGAGGCGCTGCTCGCGCGAAACGAGATGCAGTGGTCAGTAGCACTATTCCAACACACGTTTTTCGGTGGTCTGGTCAAAACGGATGCCCTACGCTCGATCCCGCGAATGGAACAGTGTGAGACCTCCGCCCCTCACGGCGAGACCGATGGCGATCCTTCTACCTCCCGTCAGGCGGGTGCGGACTGGAGCACCACCAGGGACCCGGGTCCTGGCCGGGTGACGGTCTCCACCCGGGATCTCGCCCAGGTTCGCGCGATCGCGAGGCCTCCCGCCCGAACCGCCCAGAACGACGGGAGGGAAGAGGACGCCCTGGCTCTGCGCGACATCGTCGCCCGCTTCGACCAGGTGGCCGGCCCCATGAAGGACCACTACGGTCCGGGTCGAGCAGATGGAGCACCGTGATTCTGGGGCGTCCCTGGGTCATCTGACCGGAGTCACCCGGCGGCCGCGCCTGCAGTCGCGGCAAGAAGTGCTTGCAGGCCGGGAGCGGGCACAGCTCCACGGTATCGATGAGATCCCCCAGGCCGGGTTGACCATGACGTACTGGCGGTCCTCCAGGGCTCCGGGGCCACACCGGACCGGCCGCCCGCGCGGCATCGATGCGGATGAGACCCTCAGCTCCGGCGTCCTCTCCGGGACCGAAGGCCGCGCCGGTGACGCACCGTCGACGGCTCTCGGGCTGAGCACGTGCCTCGGCTGTGAACCACCGGCTCATTGCGCCGACGGCTTCCGAGCTCTCCCGGCCGGCCACCACGGCAGCGGAACGCGGCAGGCGTGATCCCGACTACCGGGTCGAGGCACCCACAGCTGGTCGGTGAACGGGCACGCGACCTGGGGCCCGCCCGTTCGGGCGCGACAGGCACAGGGCGCACGTCGCTGCGCCGCGGCTCGTGCGTCGGCGCTGGTGAACACCGGCAGGGCGGCGTGCTCATCGAGGCGAGCTCACCGCCGTCGCCACCGCGATCCTGGCGGGCGTCGGCGGTGTGCACCTCTGTGGGTCGGGACGCTCGAGCGCGATGACCGTGCGACGGGTCGACGCGCTGGAGCCTCGCTGCTCGGGCCTGGCGAGGCGTGGGCGGCGGCAACCGGGGACGATGGACGTCCGTCCACGAGCGCTGACCACAACCGGTCGAGGTACTCGTGGCGCGCCGCAGGTCCGTGGCCGCCAAAGGCCGCCTCTCAACCTCTGGACGGACCGTCCCATCATCTCCGGCGAAGGTGAGGGGCGCGGCAGAGCCCGCTCCGGCTTCTTCCTGGCCGCCGCATAGCAGCAGCGGCCACGCGCGCGCCGCCTCGGGCTCGAGGTCGGCAGTGGGTCATCCGAAGACCTGCTCATAACGCTCACCGTGGCGCGTCCGGGCCCTGGGGTTACTCGCCTCCCGAGCTCAACCACGCACCTTCCTTCGAGGATCTGCGGGTCGATCGGCTGTTTCCGGTGGCATCGCTCTACTCGTTGAGTACTGGTACATTGCGCCGCTTGTCCATCATCCAGAGCCTCGGTGCGCGAGGCATCTCTGACGTATGGACCGCCGTCGGCGTCATCGCCGCCGCGCTGGGCTGCGGGGCGCTGGGCATGGGCTGGTGGCTCCTGGCCATTCATCCTGCTGGCCGCCAGCTCGGGGGCGACCAGTCTGGACGGCGCCGTGGCTCCGGGCGCGAGGCGTGTCGAGGGCCCTTCGGCTTCGTTCTCCAACGAGATCGGGGACCGGGTCTCCGACCTGTTCACTCGTGGCCGGTCCGGTGGGCCTCGCCCTGCGCACGAGTTCAGCGACCACCACGGTCTACCTGACTCTGGTCTCTCTGGCGGCGGCAACGCTGCGAGCCTTCATCTCTCGCTGGCGCCGCGGGTGCCAGCGCCGCCGGGCTCAACGGCGAGCCGTTCGCAAGACTTCGAGCGGTGCCTGGCGGCGGTCGTAGCGGCCGCCTGCCCAGTACCTGGCGATGATCGCCTGGGTCATCATCGTGTAAGGCTCGGCGGGTGACGGCCTGCGTACGGCTAGCGGCGCGCAACCGCCGCTCGCCGGGCGCGCGCAGCGGCCCTGGCCGACACCATGCCAGCGCCGCCACCGCCGCGGGACATCACCCGTATCGGCCCGCGGTGTCTTGAGGACGAGGCCGCTCCGGGAAGCAGTCGTGAACACCGGCGCCCGGCGCCTGGGCGGGTCATGCGACCGGCGGGTGATCGACGCTGGATCTGTGGGCGGAAAGCCGCTCGTGGACCGTGAAGCCGTTCGGGCCGGGATGGGTCCTCACCAGGTCGAGCGGTGTTCCTCGCGGCCGCGGCCGGTAGCGATCCTGCTCTGGCGGCATCGGTGTGGCCCCTGTCCCGCAAGGCAGGGCTGCGCGTCCGCTGGACCACCTGGGCCATCATCGTCCCGGCGGTCGGTAGCCCTATCTGGGTCCGGACGGGGGACGACGGCATGCTTCGCTCGCCGCCACTCGAGCTAGCGGTCGGTTCGTGAGCTCTCCCGGCTCACTCGGCTGCCCAGGGGTGGAGAGACCCTGGTGCTGGCGTCACTGGCGGTGATCTGTCCGTTGGCCGCCTGGTTGCGTCCGGGCCTCATGGCACTCAGCTCTCGCTCACGGTGTCTCGTGTGCGCCGTGCCCACTGATCGTGATCCGGCGACGTCGAGCACGGCCTGCGAGGAGGGGCGACGATCGCCGGTTTCGCCTCGATCTGGATTCCCTGTGGTCCCTGGCGCACGCCTCGTGGTGCTTGTGGCACGACGCGTTCCTCATCATCGCCTTCGCGGCTGCGGCCGCCGATAGCAACCGCGTGGACGGCGGTACCCTCCTGCGTCCAATGGCGTGGGCGCGCCGTCCGCTGTCTTGTCGAGGCAAGACGCTCGGCGGACTGGCAGAGCCGTCATCGGGGCCCGCCCTCATCCTCACCCTGCTGGGCCACATCACGGCCTGGTGGTCGCCGTCGGCCTGGGCGGCGTTCTGAGGCGACCTTCTGGGTCGCTGCGTCCAAGCGCACCGCCGGGGTCAAGGACGCCGGCGCCTGGCTGCCGGGTTTCGAGGCCTCCTGGACCGCGTCGGCTCCTGCTCCTGGTCACTGCCTCTGGCCGCCGTTTCTGAGATGGGTGGACGCAGTCCTCCCGATGTCCGTCCCAGCCCGTCCCGTTCTCTCCCGGGTCCAGTCGCCTCCCCATCGCCTGCACAGCCCACGGAAGGGCAGCCCCGAGTGCCCGCTGCAGATACCCTCGTGCCGGGTCCGGCCGAGATCGCCTCGAGCAGACGCCGCCTGCGATCGATTGGCTGCAAAGCTTACCGCAGAAGGTCACCTGGCGCGCGGTGCTGCGTCGGCGTTTCTGGTCCGCCGTGATCGACTCCGTTCGGGGCGTGCGGGTCGAGGCGAAGTTCGATGCCACGACGGCCCTACGTCGTCGTCGCCATGGCATGTTTCCATGCCGGACACGATCGCCATGATGAGCGCCTCACCTCATGCGAGTAGTGCGGTCGCTGCCCAGGACTACTGGTTCACCACGTCGCTCTCGTCGCCTCGTGGCGGGGGACTGCTGGGCGCCTACCCGGTACGGCGACGACGCGACTGAGGGGGCCTACGAGGAGCTGCGAGGAACGGCTGGCCAACCGGGTGGCGGAGTCGATGAGACTTTCTCATCTTCCCCGAGCACCGCTCACGGACGGGACGGATGAGCCGCTTCCTCTCGGGGCCGCCCGGCTCGCCCCGTGACTTCGGCATCCCCGTGCTTTCACCGGTCGCGCTGCGGTGCAGGACGCGAGATGATGATGATGCCCAGAAGGGCGGCCTGCCCGTTACTCCCCGTCCGGATCCAGTGATCGGCGAGGCGATCGACAGCGACATGACGTGGAGGGCGTCGGCGATCTGGCGCGCGAGCGAGATCGTAAGGAGATGCTCCGGCGCCCGCCCGCGAACGAGCCGGTCTCAGACGTCTTCCTACCGCCATCACACTGCACACCGCGATGGAGGGGCGGCCGCGGAGACGCCGTGATGTTCGTCTGGGGCATGGCCGAGAGCATCTCGCTTCCCGATCGTGGCGGAGATGGCCAGGTGTGGCTGGGGCTGAGCCCACCCTGAGCGGATGTGGCGGCGCGCGGCGGCGTCGTGGCGGGATCGGTCGCGGAGACTGGCTGTCACGCACCTGCTGACTTGCGGACACGCCTCCCGCGCCGTGGACCACACACCGGAGATGAGGACGGCGACCTCCCGTTACCTGAGGTCAAGGCCCCCGCGGATACTGGGAAAGCGAGCGCGGCCGGGATCGGTGAGCTCTTCGCCGCCGAGGTCCGGGCGCCGCGACCCTGCCCTGCCTTCAGTCGTCATTTCACGCGGCGGCCGGCGAGCGTGCCTCGCGCATGGCGGCCTCCACCGCCATCGTCAAGACGCTGGGCGAAAGCCGCTGGGACCGTCTCCGGCGGCACTATGGCTACCTGGCGGCCACTGGCGTCGTGTTTACCGCGCTTCGACGTGTCCATCGAGGCACTGGCAGCGCTTGAAGCGTCCCTGGACGTCCGTGGTGGCTGCACGGCATCCGCAGCGCGATCGGTGCGGCGCCAGGCGAAGGAGTTCGGGCACGTTCCTTCGGCAACTCGCGCAGCTCTCGTCTGAGCTCGACCAGCGCCTCCTGGAGCGTGAAGTTGCCGTTGT
>BNJV01001969.1_pt1 | contig 111904 bp, 162 predicted proteins | sample 8540591 | NCBI WGS metagenome assembly BNJV01 (sample SAMD00202457, study PRJDB9452) | human saliva metagenome | host: Homo sapiens
TCAGTTACGCATTGCTGACGATCCCGGTCACGCCGTGGCGTCGGTGGTGCAACTCGAGCTGCGCAGGGTCCTCGTTGTCAGCGCTGACCACCGGGTCTTCCGGCTGGCGGGGTCGTAGCTGAGACGGATGCGCCCCAGCGCCCAGCCGTAGTGGTCGGCCTGAACGACGGCGATCTGGTTGCCCCTCAGCACCGGTGACGGTCTGGGCGAAGGGCACGTGGGTGTGTCCGGAGAAGACGGCGTCGACGCTCCCGCCGAAGCTGGTGGCGGTGGTGGCGGCGTCCTCGATGGCTGAGCACGACGACGACGTCGGCCTCACCATTGGCGGGATCGCCGTCCTTGAGTCTCGGCGGCACGGGCGTTGGCGGAGGCGACCGCTGGACCCAGGGGTGAGGGTGGACAGGGCTGAGGGTGACACGAGGGTGGAGCTCATCGGTGACGACGCCGACGAAGCCGACGCGCACACCGCCGACCTCCTTGATGAAGACTCCCTTGCCGCCGCCCTCGGCGCTCAAGGGAGCCGAGCCGGAGACGCTAGGCCAGGATCGGGAAGTTCGAGGCGGGCAGGATGCGCGTCTCCCGAGGTCGGTCAGGCCCTGGTCGAGCCTCGTGGTTGCCCAGGGCGGAGGCATCCAGGGACATCGCGTTGAGCGTCTCCATGGTGGGGCGGTCCTGGAGGATGGAGGAGACGTAGGCCGATCCCACCCACGGAGTCTCCGGCGGAGACGAACAGAGTGTTGGGGTTGGTGGCGCGGGCGGCGGAGACCTCGCAGGCCAGAGTGACGGCGCCGGGGTCCTCGACGGAAGTCTGCCCGGTGTTGCGGTCCGTCTGAGTGGTGCGGGAGATGTGGCCGTGCAGGTCGGTGATGCCCAGCAGGTCGATGGTGGTGGCGCCACTGGCCGGAGCGTCGCCGGCGCGGCCGGTTCGTCGGCACCGGCGGTCAGGGTGAGCGCGGGAGGGACTGAGGGCTGTCAGTGTGAGCGCGCACATGACGGCGCCGACCTTGACGGCCCGCGGGGAGCAGTCGCATGTCGTTCCTTGTCAGGCGGAGGGACGGTGACCCGGGAAAAAGATGAGGAGAGACATGACTAACCGTATGCGTCCACGCGACACGAGGCATTTTTTCACGGACACTCACTGACGTTCATCACCCAGCACTCGTGCCCGCCCCCTGGTGGGGTGGCGGGCACGAGTGTCGATCATCACTGCGTCAGCCTGTGTCAGACCTGCCGCGATCGCGTCAGTCGATCTGCCGTCTGCGGCGCAGGATGAGGTAGCCGCCGGCGATGAGGGTCAGGGCGACGACGCCGGCGCTGAGGGAGGTACCGGTGCGGGCCAGCGGCCAGCCGCCCGAGCCGCCAGATCGGCTGACCACCACCGCCGCCGCGAGCCTCACGAGCGGCGCTACCCGCCCGCTCGTGGCAGCAGGCAGACCGCCCGACACCGACCGGCGCCGCGGGCAGCCGTCAGCCTCCCAGCCTCCGGGCGAGGCCATCGCCTTCCCATCCGCACCGCAGCCGCCGCTGGGAGCCGCCGGCGGCGCGACGGTGCCGGCCGGCACCGCGCGTCTGACGTCGGCCCCGGAGGCAGTCGCCGACGACCGGAGGTCGAGGACGGGCGCCGCCGAGCCGGGCACTGGACGCGCAGCTGCGAGGCGCGGCCGATGGCTGCGCACCGGCAGTGGCCGACGGCGTCGCCGTGAGCTCGCATCGGCCGGCACCTCGACGTAGAAGCTGTTGAGGACCCGGCCGACACCATCAACGGACTCCAGGGTCACCCAGCGGCAGGTCGTGGCCTCAGCACTTCGGCAGGCACCGGTGGGCGCATCGGCCGGGCACCGCGAGGTCGAAGCTCGCCTTACCGGTGGTGGGGCCACTGCGGTCCACGGTCAGGTCGATGTTCTGACTGAAGAACTCCTTGTCCCCGGACACGGCGCGCACGCGGCGGGCCCCGAGAACCTGCTCGGTGAAGTGGGTGTAGGCCAGGGAGTCCATCGTCACTGTCACCGTGCCGGCCCGGCCGGGCCTCGGGACCGCACTCATACCCACCTGACGCTTGGCGTAGCTCGGCTTTGAGTATCTGCTGGTTGAAGGAGGCCAGGTAGTTGGTGGTGATGTCGCGTCCGAGCGACCCGACGTTCACGACCCCACTTCCGTGGGGGCGTGAAGCCGGCGCCAGCCGGTGAGCAGCTCCTGGGTGGAGGCCACGACCACCGTGTCCGCGTCCTCCAGGACCTGCCCGTCCACCCTGACCTCGCGAATCGAGGGAGCGGCGCCGTCCTCGGTCTGGGCGGCGGCGTCCGCAATGACATCGACGTTGGCGGACAGTCCCAGCTGGACAGCCGCCGGATCGGCTCCGGGGCGCCACTGCTGGGCGATGAGCGCCTTGAGCTCAGCACCAGTCATGGTGAGGTAGCCCATGGCCTTGTCATCCGGGCGAGACGTTACGGACCTCGTCGACCGTGAAGAGGCCGTCGACCTGGTCAGCGGGCACTTCTCCGTGATAGTTCCCGGTGCTCTTGTACCGGAAATCGGCTTTGAGGTCGTCGGCCCGGACTACTCCCACATAGTGCGCGGAGGCCGGCGGCCGCTCCATGGGATCGATGTCGGCGAGCCAGTATCGGTAGGACTCGGCCACCAGGTCGGCCGCCGTGGACTCGGTGCCGGTGTGGGCTCCGGGAGTCACGCCATCCGATCCACGCAAGTAGTCGGTGCCGAGCTGCGCCACCGGCTGAGCGGCCCCCAGATCCATCATCTTGTTGTATCTCTTATATGAGAAGATATTGATGCCGTCGAAATCGTCTTTGCTGAGCAGTACTCCTGCCTCAGATCCCGATTCTCCACGTTGACGACAGAGACCTTCTTGGTGTCCCGGTCGTAGTTGAGCCGAATCATCCCGAGCTTCAGACCGTAGTGGTCGGGCTGGACGACGGCGATCTCATTGCCCTCGACCCCGGTCACCGTCTGCGCGTAGGAGACGTGGCTGCGTCCGGCGACGACGGCGTCGACGTTCTTGGAGAAGCCCGTCGCCGTGGAGGCCGCGTCCTCGTGACTGAGCACGACGACGACGTCGGCCTCGCCATTGGCGGGATCACCGTCCTTGAGCTCGGCGGCGCGGGCGTTGGCCGTGGCCACCGCCGGGGCGACCGTGAGCTGTGCCCGGGTGGAGGAGGAGACCAGTTTGGGCAGCTCATCGGTCACCACACCGATGAAGCCGACCCGCACCCCGTCGACCTCCTTTGATGGAGATCCCGCGACCGTCCCCCTCTGCGCTCAGGGCATCGGGCCGGACACGTTCGCCGCCAGAATGGGGAATGTCGCATAGGAAGAACCCGACCCTCGAGGTCACCGAGACCATGGTCAAGCTCGTGCACTCCTAGCGCAGAGACATCCATGCGGAGCCGATTCAGCACATCCAGAGTCCCCTCATCCTTCATATGGGACGACAGGTAGTATGACGATCCGATATCGTCTCCCGACGAGACGAATAGCGTCATTGGGATTCGCCCTGTATGCCCTGACTCAGATGGCATCGCCAGGGATGCTCACACCGGGATTCTCCACCTTGTTGAGCGTCGACCTCACCCAGTCTCCGGATCCTTATGGAAACGTCGCTTTCAATGTATCCATGCAGATCGAGATGCCAACGAGGTCGATGGCGACTCCCCATCCGGGGAATCCAGTGGCACAGCGGCGTCGGGCCCTCCGGCGCCCTGAGCTGGGAGCCGTCCCCGGAGGGCGCGGCAATGGAAAGAAGGCTGAGTGCGGCGAGGGCCAGCGCACCGAATGCGGCGCAGACTCGTCCGCGCCTTCGCGATATGAGTCTCATCATATGTCCTTGATCAACGAGAAATGAGTGCGGGAAACGTGGAGGGAGAAACGCTGCATCATCGGTCGCCTCTCAGTCTTCCTGCCGTCTGCGGCGCAGGATGAGGGTAGCCGCCGGCGATGAGGGTCAGGGCGACGACGCCGGCGCCCCAGGGACGTACCGGTGCGGGCCGGTGGCCAGCCGCCCGAGCCACCGCCGGCTTTCGCCACCGGCTCCGCGAGCCTCAGGGGCGGCAGTGCCCGCCCCGCTCGTGGCAGCGGGCAGACCACCAACGCCGACCGGCGCCGCGGGACCGTCAGCGCTCCCATCTCCGGGTGAGGCCGTCGCCTTCCCGTCCCGGGACCGCATCGGCACCGTCACTGGGGCCGCCGACGCGACGGAGCCGCTGGCACCGGGCGCGACGACGCGTCGCCCGTGGCACCCAGCCGACGGCCCGGACTGGGGCGCGAGGGCATGCGAGCCGGGAGCCGCATGGGCGACCGTGGGCTGCGCATCGGCGGGCACCTCGACGTAGAAGCTGTTGAGGACCTTGCCGGCAGCGTCGACGGACTCCACGGTCACCCACCGGCAGGTCGCACCCGCCGCGCTGCGGCAGGCACCGGTGGGCGCGTCCGCCGGGATGGTGAGGTCGAAGACCGCTCTGCCGGTCGTGGGGCCGATACGGTCCAGGCTCACGTCGATGTCCTGGCTGAAGAACTCCTTGTCCCCGGAGCGGGCACGGACTCGTTGCGCACCGAGGGTCTGTTCGGGAGGCATTGGTGTAGGGCCAGGGAGTCCATCGTCACTGTCACCGTGCCGGCCTGGCCGGGCTTCGGGACCACGTTCATCCCCACCTGACGCTTGGCGTAGGACGGGCTCAGGGGCTTGTCGCCGAAGGACTGCAGGGTAGGAGATGAAGACGTTGTGCTGGAGCGTGCCGACGTTGACGACGAGCATCCTCGTCAGGACTGGGAAGTCGTTGTTGTCATGGAGCAGCTCGTAGGTGGAGGCCAGGACCACCGTGTCCGTGTCCCCCAAGAACCCGCCCGTCGACCCGGATCTCACGCACTGTGGGAACCTTCCCGTTCTCCACCGTCGCGTCGGGATCCACGATGACGTCAACATTCGAGGACAGCCCCAGGTTGAGCACGGGGAGGGCTCGGCGTAGAACCTCCACTGGTGGGCGATGAGCTTCTGAGCTTTGCACCATTGACGAGTGACGTAGGCGAGCGGTTTGTTGTCGGGTTGGACGCTGAGTGCCTCCTCGTAGGTCACCAGGCCGTCCTGGTCCGGGCGCGGGATGTCGTCGTGGCGGCCGGACTCGAGGTAGGTGAGGTCGTTCTTCACGTCGCGGGTACTGACGATGCCGACATAGTGGCTGGAGCCGGGAGGTTTGATAGAGGTGATCCAGCTGTGGTACGAGTCGGCGACCAGGTCGGCGGCTGAGGACTCCGCTGCCGTATTGGTGTTGGGGACACTTCCGTCAGACCCCGCAGGAAGTCCGCCCCGATATGCGCCAGCGGCTGCTTCGAGACATCCTGGCGGCACCTCTCGTACCTCCCAGGGTCTTGTTCCAGACCTCAGGAGAGGATCCTCGGCATGCGTAATGTCCGATCCACATGTTCTCTGCGCTGGAGGAGACGATCTTCCGAGTCGTTCGGTCGTACTCCAGGAGAATGTCCTCGAAGCTCCGGCCGTAGATCTGGGGCTGGACGACAGCGATCGAGTTTCCTCGAATCCGGTGACGACCTGTCCGTACTCCCCTGCCCCACGGCCGAGACGACGGCGTCGACGTTCCTGGAGAAGCTTGTCGCCGTGGAGGCCAGTGTCCTCGTGGCTGAGCACGACGACGATGTCGGCCTCACCGTTGGCCGGGTTGCCGTCCTTGAGCTCGGCGGCGCGGGCGTTGGCCGTGGCCACCGCCGGGGAGACGCTCAGAACCTCTCTGTTCGCAGCGGAGTGTTCGGACGGGAAGCTCGTCGGTCACCACGCCGACGAAGCCGACGCGCACCCCGTCGACCTTCTTGACGAAGACCCGCGACCGCTCCCCTCGGCACTGAGGGAAGCGGAGCCGGACACGTTCGCCGCCAGGATGGGGAAGTCGGAGGCTGGCAGGATCCTGTCCTCGAGGTCCTTCTACCCCGCCGTCGAGCGCGTGGACCCCCAGGGCTGAGGCATCCAGCTTCATCGTATTGAGGCCATAGATGATGGGCTGGTCCTGCACGAAGGAGGACGCGTGGGGCGAGGCGCCGATGTTGCCGCCGGAGGAGACGACAAGCGTGTTGGGGAAGTCCTCCCGGACCCCGCGGACAGCGCACTCGATTCCGATCAGGCCGTAGTCCCTGGAGGGGTCGTACTCCTCGGTCTCCGGGTTGTACCCGCTCGTCTCCAGGTAGTGACCGCGAAGGGTTGCCCAGGCCCATCAGCTTGATGCGCACCTTGTTGCCCGGATCGTCGGCCCCTTGGTTCCCGTCAGCGCCGTCGGGCGGTTTCTCCACAGCGGCGGCCGGCGGTATGAGGGATGCTGTCGGAGCCGCGACCATGGGACTCAGTGCAGCCACAACCAGAGCGCTCAACGCAGCGCAGACTCGTGCTCTCCGAGCTGGAAATATTCTCATGTCAATCCTCGTGGGACGTAGGGATGGAGATCGGGATCACGTGAGGAAAGGAACATCATCAAGGTACGCCCCTCCCGGGGATTTTTGCAGTGTTTTTACGATCTCAGCCAGTCGGTAGGTGCCCGGTCGTGACTTCTCACCAAGGATCTGCGTCGATTTCGCCCGCCCTCACAGCACAACGACGGCGTCCGTCACCTCGGAGAAGAGGTGACGGACGCCGTCGCTAGGGGCGCGGGCCCGGATCAGCCAGGTATCAGACGATGCCGTGGGCGATCATGACGTCGGCAACGCGGGTGAAACCGGCCGCGTTGGCGCCGAGCACGTAGTCGCCGGGGCGGCCGTACTCCTCGGCCGCGGCGACGCAGGAGTCGTGGATGTCAGTCATGATGCCGGTCAGCTTGGCCTCGGCGGTGGCGAAGTCCCAGCGGGTGCGGCCGGCGTTCTGCTCCATCTCGAGGGCGGAGGTGGCCACACCACCGGCGTTGGCGGCCTTACCGGGGCCGAAGAGGATGCCGGCCTTCTGGAAGGCCTCGACGGCCTCGGGGGTGGAGGGCATGTTGGCACCCTCGGAGACCACGCCGCAGCCGCCCCGCAGCAGGGTGTCGCAGCGTCGCCGTCGAGCCTCGTTCTGGGTGGCGCAGGGCAGGGCGACGTCGCCGGGGACGTCCCACACGGAGCCGTCGGTCACGAGGCGGGCGCCGGGGCGGCGCTCGACGTAGTCGGCCACGCGGCCGCGCTCGACCTCCTTGACCTGCTTGAGCAGCTCGAGGTCCACACCGGCCTCGTCGACGACGTAGCCGGAGGAGTCGGAGAAGGTGATGGGGGTGGCACCGAGCTGCTGGGCCTTCTCGATGGCGTAGATCGCCACGTTGCCGGCGCCGGAGACGATGACCTTCTTGCCCTCGAGCGACTCGCCCTGGTGGAGAGCATGGACTGGGCGAAGAGCACGGCGCCGTAGCCGGTGGCCTCGGTGCGCACGAGGGAGCCGCCCCAGGCCAGGCCCTTGCCGGTGAGGACGCCGGCGTCGTAGGAGTTCCGCAGGCGCTTGTACTGGCCGAACATGTAGCCGACCTCGCGGCCGCCCACGCCGATGTCGCCGGCGGGCACGTCGGTGGACGGGCCGATGGCGGGCCAGCTCGGTCATGAAGGACTGGCAGAAGCGCATGACCTCGGCGTCGGAGCGGCCGTGCGGGTCGAAGTCGGAGCCGCCCTTGCCGCCGCCGATGCCCTGGGCGGTCAGGGCGTTCTTGAAGATCTGCTCGAAAACCGAGGAACTTGATGATGCCGGCGTTGACCGAGGGGTGGAAGCGCAGGCCGCCCTTGTAGGGGCCCAGAGCGGAGTTGAACTCGATGCGGAAGCCGCGGTTGACGTGGACCTGGCCGGCGTCGTCGACCCACGGGCACCCGGAACATGATCTGGCGCTCGGGCTCGACGATGCGCTCCAGGAGGGCGCCCTCGGCGTAGTGGGGGTGCTTGGCGATGACGGGACCGAGGGACTCCAGCACCTCGTGGACGGCCTGGTGGAACTCGACCTCTCCACGGTTGCGGAGCCACAACCTGCTCGTAGACCTTCTCGACAACGTCCCTGCATGAGGGACTCCTTCGCCTAGCGGAATAAGCTCAGCACCTGGCTGGTCGCCGCGGCACCGCGAGAAGACTTCCACCGAGACGTTCACTGAGACGAAACATCTCGCTATCCGGAGGGAAACATAGGACCGAAAAGGCCGCATTTCGGACGATAATGCAGCCGAGGTCACAGTTCTCGGATGATCCTGTTATGAACGGTGAACAGTATTCGGACACCTGCGGCTCAGCCGGAGCGGCCCGCTACACCCACGGGCCACGGGGCGGCGGTCCTCACGCGCACTCGCGTCGCGGCGCTGACGGACTCGGCCGCCCATCTCCTGGGCCCACCTGAGCGCCGGGCATGGATCTGCTCGACGTCGGCTGCGGGCCGGCGATCCATCACCGCGGACCTGGCCGAGCGACGTGGCTCCCGGAGCGGGTCGTCGGCCCTGGATGCCGCTCTGGCGCCCTGGAGGCAGCCCGCGCAACGCTGAGCCGAGCGGGGCCCGTCCGGGCAGGTGGAGCTGACCGACGGGGACGTCATGGCCCTGCCCTTCGACGACGACTCCTTCGACGTCGTCCACGCCCACCAGGTCCCTCCAGCACCTCAGCGACCCGGTGGGCGCCCTGACCGAGATGCGACGGGTCACCCGCCCCGGCGGGATCGTCGCGGTGCGCGACGCCGTCTACTCCGCTATGACCTGGTTCCCGGAGTCCGAGGGCATGAGAGCTGTGGCGCTCGGTCTACATGGCCACGGCCCGGGCCAACGGCGGCGAGCCCGACGCCGGGAGCCGGCTGCTCGCCTGGGCCCGCCGGGCGCGGGCTTTCACGGACGTGACGGCCTCGGCCTCCACCTGGTGCTACGCCACGCCCGCCGACCGCGCCTGGCAGTCGACGACCTGGGCGCAGCGGAGCCTGACCTCCTTCGGGCCGCAGGCGGTGGAGCTGGGGCTGGCCAGCAGCACCGACCTGGAGACGATGGCCCGGGCCTGGCGACAGTGGGGCGGCAGCGAGGACGCCTGGTTCGTCGTCGTGCACGGCGAGGTCATTGCCCGCCTGACGGCGGACGCATGAGATCGGCGGCACCGTGAGTCTTCGTGCCGGCCGAAAGGAGGGCGGCTCCGGCACCGGGCGGGAGTCAGGCGCCGAGTCCCCAGATCGAGGTCGCGTCCGGCGCAGTGAAGCGGAATCCGGAGGCGAGCAGCGCCTGGGGACCGCGCGCTGGGAGGCACCGAGCAGCTCGGCAAGCATGCTGCCGATGCTTCCGGTACCGCCGGCCAGCCCGGTCCTCCCCGCCCGGTCCAGCAGGGACCTGGGGCACCACCGCTATCGAGGGCGGGCCGCAGGCGCGGGACAGTAGCCGGTGGAGGTCGCGGTTGCGCAGAGGCTCAGGCGCGGTCAGGCTGACCGGCCCTCGGATGTCGTCGTGCTCGATGGCCCACAGGAGGCCGGCCGCGGCATCCTCCAGCCCGATCCACGGCTGCCACTGGTCGCCGCGGCCGAGCCGGGCCCCCAGCCCCCACCCGGTAGGCGGCGCGAGGAGCCTGCCCAGCCCGCCCGAGGAGCTGACCACCAGGCCCGTGCGGACTGGACCGTGCGCAGCCCGGCCCGCGCCGCCGGGCCCGCAGCGGCCTCCCAACGCAGGCACAGCTCGGACAGGAACCCCTCACCCGGGCCGCACGCCTCGGTGAGGATCTCATCGCCCCGATCCCCGTAGAAGCCGGTGGCCGACCCACTCCAGCAGGACCCCGGGCCGCCCTGCCGGGGGCAGGCTCGCGGCGACCCGGGCGATGAGGGCGGTGGTGGACAGGCGCGAGGCCGCCAGCGCGCGACGGCGCGCCGGTGTCCAGGGGCGCGGCGCGATCGGGGCGCCTGACAGGCACACCACGGCTCTGGCCCCTCCAGGGCGCCGGGCGCCAGGATGCGCTCGGCGGGGCCCACCAGGCGTGCTCCCTACCGGAGGCATCGACCTCGATGCCCTCCCCGCGCTGCCTTGCCCGGTCCGCTGCGGTGGAGGATCCGGATCCTCCAGCCACTGTCCCGGGCCATATCCGCCAGGCGGGATCCGATGAGGCCCGCGCCGGCCACGACGAGCAGCCCCGGGCCGCTGCGGCGGCCGGGCGGTGCTGAGGGATCCCGTGAGTGCCCATTGACCCCACCCCTAGGCCCTCGGCTGCCCCTGGGCCCGACCTGCCCCGCCTGCGCCCCTGGCACCAGCGCCGGAGGCAGGATGAGGGCCCCTCCTCCTGGGTGAGGAGTGAGCCGTACGTCAGGGCCGCAGGATGCGCAAGACTGGCACCCACCCTCTAGGCTCATCTCAATGCCCGAGACACGCCCCGCCTCCCGCTCCTCCCGTGATGGACCTGATGGCTCTGCGCCCGTCATCGGAACTGCCCAGACCCAACGCCATGTCCTGACCCCGAGGTCCTGCGGACGGTGGCGGCCGTCGACCGGGTCGGCGACCTGACGCGCTTTCAACGTCGCCGAGGTGCCTCGAGCTCGCCCAGCGTCTCCGACCCCGAGGAGCTGCTGACGCCCGATGAGCACGATGGGCACTGGGGCATGCGCTGTCCCCTGGCCGTCTGAGCACGGGCAGCGCCTGTGGCTGAGCGAGGTGACCCCGGAGCAGCTGGAGCGGCTGCGGGACGGTCCTGGGCGAGGACGCTCGTCCACATCGCCTCCCTGGATGAGCCCGGCGACCCGACGGGGACGGCAGCGTCGTCGTCGCCGTGAGCCCGCGCCACCTCCTGGACAAGTGGGCCACCGGGAGTCCTGCGCAGATCGGCTACCCTGCACACCGTCCTGGAGGGACGGACCCTGCTGCGGGTCTCTCGGCACACCCTTGGCCGCCCTGCGCGAGGCGGAGGTGGACCTGGTGCCGCGTGCAGGCATCGTCCGGCTGCTGCACAACCCGCGCTTCCTCGCCTACGCGACCGTCTTCATCTACTCCTCGTTGCGGGCGCTGCCGGCCGTCTACGCCCCCGGCTTCCGCGGCAACCCCTGGGTGCTGTGGACCATCGACATCATCACCGCCGTCCCCCTACACATGGGGCATCATCGCCATGGTGGCAGGTCGAGCGACGCCGCATCCGCTTCGCCGGGTTCCTCGTCACCCTCATCACCTTCGTTGCGCCCTACGTGTACTTCTTCCCGGCGGGTGATGACGGACGACGGCAACCACTACCCCGGCTGGGTCGTCATGGTGGTCATCGGCCTGGTGCTGGCGACCTTCCTGCTCGAGGGCGGGCGCTGGCTGCGGGACGTGGCCGTCGCCCGGGGCCTGCGCACGCCGCGGGGAGGCTAGGGAGTCGCCAGGCTCGGATTACCGGCTAAGCAGCCGCCCCTGTGACCGGCTCGGCCCCGCGGATCGAGCGCAGGACCCCGGCGAGCAGGAACCAGCCACCGGAGACGACGATGACGGCGACCAGGCTGAGCGGCCGCTGGGGGTGGATCGCCACGAGCCAGCAGGTGGCCAGGAACCACACCGCCACCGCACCGATGTTGAGGGCGCGGAAGCGCTTGACGCGCGCCGGTGCGCGTAGTGCGTGGGCACGAGCGTGAGCACCACGAAGATGAGGGTGACGACGATGTTGAAGACCGCCGGGGTCTGCAGCACGTAGAACATGAGGGCCACGATGTTCCAGGCCGCCGGGAATCCCACGAAGTAGTAGTCGGTGGACTTCCACTGCTTGTTGGCGTAGCAGAACATGGACGAGCTCAGGATGAGGGCCATGAGCAGGCCGGCCACCGGCCTGGGCCCCATCGGCAGGGCCACGTACATGAAGACGGCCGGGATGAAGGTCCACGTGAGGTAGTCGACGACGATGTCCACGATGCCGCCGTCGAACCAGGGGATGATTTTCGAGACCCTGGCACGCCGGGCCAGGGTGCCGTCGACGCCGTCGACGACAAGGGCGACGAGCAGCCAGAACCACATCCAGGCGAACTCCCGGCGGGGGTGAATGGTGGCGAGCATGGCCAGGCTGGCCCACACCAGCCCCGACATGGTCAGGATGTGCACTGCCCAGGCGGCGGCACGGGCCCGTGCCGGGTACTGCGCCGTCGACACGAACGGTCCCCTCTCGGTGGATGACACTGATTCACGGGAAGTCTATGTGGTTCACAGCCGCAGCACATATCCGTCGGGCGCATGCCCCGGTGCGCACCGCCTCCCGCGCACGCGCCGATCCCTGCCTGACCAGTGTGTCCCCGTACCCAGCAGGTACGGGGACACACCGGTTGCTCGCGCCCGCGAGCGCGTAGGAGATGACTCACATGCTCACGTCGCGGAAGTCGAAGGGGTAGATCCCCATGGGGTTCCAGTGGGCGAGGAGACGAGCGCCGGTGGCCGTCGTGGGCCCACAGCTCGCTGGTGATGACGACGCCGCCGCCCTCCAGCTCACTGAGGTCCAGGCGGTGGTGGCCGTCGACGTAGTCGTCGGCCTGCTCCACCGGGTAGAGGGCCAGGTCGGCGGCGGGGACGGACAGGCCGGTGAGCTGCTCGTCGAGGCCGGCGAGGTCGTTGCCGGAGATGCCGTAGCGGCTCGCCAGCTCGTTGACGTCGCGGCGCGCGATGGCGGCGACGAACTCCTGACCTCGGTGTAGATCCGACGGCGCAGCTCCCTCGTTTCCCCCACGGTGCCGGGGCCGGCTCGGCGGGCTCCTCCTGGCGGCCTCAGCGTCTCGCCGGCAGCCCTCGGCGCCCTCCACGGGCGCCCCAGGTGTCTCGGCGTTCTCCCCGTTGCTCTTCCGCGTTCCTCAGCGACCCGCTCGGTCGGGACACTCTGGTCCACACGGTCCTCGGCGTCATCCCTCAGGCGTCGAGGCGGTTGGCGCGGAGGCCGCTCGAGCCTCAGGCTCCGCCGCATCGGCAGTGTCCGTGACGCCTCACTCGTCTCCGTCGCGTTCTGACGCGGGCGGTACCGCGCCCTCGACGGAGGCCGCGTACCAGGGATCTCCGCCTGCTCGGACCGTCCCTGCACTCACCGGGCTCCTCGGACGGCTCCCGGGTCGCCTGCTCGCCCTCGCGGCCGGCGTCGACCGGGATCCAAAAAGCCGAGACCGCCACGTTCTCCCAGGGCCTCACCGGAGGAGGCTGTCGGCTGCTGCTCGGGACAGCATCGGCCAGGGCCGACTCAGCCGGGTCGGGGCGACGGTCTCACCGGTGGGCGCGGCGACGGGCTCGCCACCGGGGTGCTCTGACGGAGGGGACCGCCACCGGCTCGTAGGCGGACCTCGGCCGTCCCGGAGGACGGTGCCGTCCGCGTCGGAGCGGCGACCGCGAGGGCTGTCTCGGGGACCGCATCGGCGGCGGCCTCAACCACCGCCTCCGGGAGGCCGGCTCAGCCGGGGTCTGGGCCGTGGCGGCGGCGTATCTGACCCGACGCGTGTCGGCGTCGGGAGCCGGTCTGAGGCGCCGGGGCGGCGGGCGTCTCGACGACAGCCTCGGACCTATTTCCTGCGGAGCGCCCCTCGGACGCGACGGGGACCGCCCCGGAGCGGCGGGCACCTCCACCATCGACGGCGTCGTCACGGCCGGCGCGGTCACCCCACCGTCCTCGACGCCCTGATCGACGGGGAAGGGCTGGACGAGGAGGGTCTCGCCTGTCGGCGCGGCGACCGGCTCGGTCTCGACCGGTGCGGCCGGCTGCTCGGCGCGCCCTCGGCCGGCGTGTGGGCGGTCGCGGCCCGTGCCGGGCCTGGCGGGCGACGGCCGCGTCCTCCGCCTCGGGGGCGGAGACCGGAGCGAGGGATCTCGGCCTCGGCAGAAGCGGACTCACCCTGCCTCCGCCTGCTCGGTCACAGACCCCCGCCATCGCCTCGGGCGTCGGCTTGGAGGCCGGTACGGGCTCGGCGGCCGCCTCAGGAGCGTTCTCAACGGGCTCGGAGACGGGAGCAGACTGCGACTCAGCCGGGCACGTTCGCACCGGTGGGCGATGGCGGCCTGGGCAGTGGCACCGGCGTCGACCGACGCATGCTCACTCCACCGGCCCCTCCGACGTGGCAGTGCTCTGCTCGGCCGCCTCCTCCACGGACTCGGGTCGACCTCAGCCGCCTCACCCCTCTCGGCAGTCTCAGAGGCCAGGCGCCTCCGTGGACCTCGGGACCCCTCCACGGCCGGTTCCTCGTCCACCGGGACGACCGGAGCGGACCCGCAACGGCCTCGGGCAGCGGGGCGGTGATGTACTGACGCCGCCCACGCCCACGCGAGTGAGCTGGCCGGCGAGGATCTCGGGGCGGCCGAGGTAGTCCCAGACCTCGCCGGGGACCCGAGCGCAGGCTCAGGGAGGGGGCGTCGAGGATGGCGACTCCCGCCGTCGGGCAGGAAGCACAGGAACAGCCCAGTCATCTCGCCGGTGGCGGCGTCCCACAGGCGCATCGGTGCCGTCCTCGGAGCCGGTGAGGATCCGGGCGCCGTCGGGACTCCACTGGGCGTCGGTGACGCCGAAGCGGTGGCCGGGCCAGGGACAGGACGATCTGCCGAGACCTCGTCCCACACGCACGACGCCGTCGTCGAAGCCGGGCCAGGACCTGGGTGCCGTCGGGTTCCACGCGTAGAGCGACCATGGCGGCATCGTCGCGCAGCGTCACGAGCTCGCCGGAGGTGATGACGTCCCAGACGTGGCGGCGCCGTCGGCACTGCCGGTGACGACGCGGGGACCTCCTTGGGTCCACACGACGTCGCGCACCCAGTTGCCGGTGTAGGTGTGGATGACTCGCCGGTGGCGGCGTCCCAGATGCGGGCGGCGCCGTCCTGGGATCCGGTCAGGACGCGCTGGCCGTTGGGACCCAGGCGACTCGAGGTGATCATGTCGCGGTGGCCCTCGAGGGTGAGGAGGCGCTCGCCGGTGGTGGCGTCCCAGATCGCGGCGCGGTTGTCCCCCAGGCCGGAGAGGATGCGCTCGCCGTCAGGGGCTCCAGGCGACGTCGTTGACGTCGTCCCTCGCCAGCGGTCAGAGCCTGGACGACGTCGCCGGTGGCGGCGTCCAGGATGAGGACGCGTGGTGAGAGGTAGGAGGAGGTGGCCAGGCGGGTGCCGTCCGGCTCCAGACGACTTTCGCTCAGCTCTGCGGGCGCCGTTGTCCACGGTCAGCCGCGCTCAGCCGGTGGCGGCGTCCCAGACGCGGTTGCCACCGATCTGGCGCCGATGGTGAGCTTCGTGCCGTCGGGGCTCCAGGAGACGGTCTCGACGGAGTTGCCGGCCCCAGGACCAGCTGGGTCTGGCCGGTGGCGGCGTCCCAGACGCGCACGGTGTCGTCGTGCGAGCCCTGGTGGGCCACGACGGCGCGAGTCCGGCTCCAGGCCAGGGAGCAGGCCCACTGGGTGACCGCGCAGGCTGAAGAGCCTCGCCGGTGGCGGCGTCCCAGACGTGGGCGGTGGTGCCGAGATGTCGTCGTGACGATGCGGCTGCCGTCGGGGCTCCAGGAGACGACGCTGACCCAGCGGCGCTCGCGGCCGTGGAGGCTGAGAACCTCTCGCCGGTGGCGGCGTCCCAGACCCGGGGCTCGGCGGAGTCGAAGGCGGTGATGATGCGACGCGAGTCCGGCTCCAGGAGAGGCCGGTCATCGCCTCGATCGGGCCGATGGAGTCGGCTTGCCGTCGGGCCCTCACGGTGCCGCCGCGCTCCCACGAAAGGCCATGGGGCCCACACGCAGCAGCTCGGTGCCGGTGGTGACGTCCCAGACCCGGGCGGTGCTGTCGCCGGAGGCCGTGGCCACGCGGGTCCCGTCCGGGCTCCACGACACGGCGGTGAGGTGCTCCGTGTGGCCGGACAGGGTGCGCACCACCTGGCCGCTGGAGGCGTCCCAGATGCGGGCCGAGGCGTCGTCGAAGCTGGTGAGGATGCGGGTGAGTCGGGGCTCCAGGCCACTCGTCCCCACCGACGCCGGAGCCGCCGACGCCCCAGGGTCAGAAGGTCGGCACCGGTGGTCGCGTCCGACGCGCACGCTGTGGTCCTCCGCCGCGGTGAGGAGGCGCGTACCGTCGGGGCCCCAGGCCACTGCGCTGATGGACAGGTTGGGGCCTGCGAGTGCGAACAGCTCGGTACCGCGGTTCGCGTCCCAGACACCGGGCCGTGCTGTCGTGAGATCCGGAGGAGGAGCCGCGTGCCGTCCGGGCTCCAGGCCACACCCCACAGCGCGTCGAAGTGGCCGGCACACAGTGACACCTCGCGAGGGTCGATCATCCCCGAGGTCTCTGGAAGGCACAGTCATGGTTGAAGTCTAGAGATCTCTGCGAGGTATCTGCGGCATCTTGAGCCGATTGCGAGCAGTTACCTGAGTGATATCTGGCAAACTGGCGGCTGAGAGGGCGCCACGCCGGGCGCGCGACACGCGAGTGACGCCTTCCTCTGCGCTACCAAGCCCCGTCCGGGCGGGGTCGGAGGGGCGTCGCAGCCGGCGGCGACCGACTCGCCCGCCACCTCGATATCTTCCCGAGACACCGGAGAATTGTCGCCACGTCGCAGGAGGGCCCGTCGAGAGGCGCCGTACGACATGGGTGCAGAGCGTCGCGGGCTGCGCTCACCCACTGCGCCTCACAACGGACGGGGGACATCCCACACGTCGCAGGGGACAGGATTTCCTGTCCCAGCAGGCGTGACACGTCCCGTGCCTGCAGAAGGTCCCGCCGACGGCGGCAGACATGAGGACCGCAGCTGGAGCTGCCCCCGACAGGGCACGCCCGACCTGGGTAGGAAGCATGCCGAGATCCACCATCCTTTGACGGGATACGAGCCGACGGGGAATCATTCGGCAGCTCGATGCGCCATGGACCACCATCACGCAGGGATGGAGTCATGACCGCGATCACGACCTCCCGCCCCATGAGCCACGAGATCGCCTCCGTCGGCGAGAGCCTTCGGACATCGTTGGCTCAAGAACATCCTGACCGCCGCCCTCGCCGGCATTCTCTGCCTGGTGCTCATCGGCGTCACGCGCACCGCTCCGCGCTGATCACCGGCGGGAGCATCGACCCGGGGCCGGGACGGTAGCGAGTCCTTCGGCTCACCCGTCTCGCTGACGAGCTCCGGCGAGTACCCGTGCCCACGCGCATGCGGCGTGGCCGGGACATCCACGTGACGGGCGTGAGCAGATGTCCCCGCGTGCGAGCCGCGTGCAGAGTCCTCCGTGCATACGGGATGGGAGGTCAGTCGCGGCAGGTCAGTCGCCAGTCGCCGTGGAAGACGGCCCTCGAGGTTGTTGCCGTCGGGGTCGAGGACGAAGGCCCCGTAGTAGCCGGGGTGGTAGTGCGGGCGCTCGCCGGGCGCGCCGTTGTCGGCGCCTCCCGCCGCCAGGGCCGCCTCCTGGAAGGCATCCACCTGCGCCGTCGACGACGCCGTCACAGCGACATGGCAGGGCGTCGGACTCTCCGCCAGGGCCAGCCACAGGTCCGCGTGCACCCGGGGCGCCCTCCGGCGCACCGGGCACCGGCCCGCCCAAGCCGGTAACGGGCCCGAACTCCATGACGACGCGGTATCCGAGCGGCGCGAGCGCCGCCTCGTAGAAGGCCTTGGAGGCCACCGGATCACTGACACTCACCGACACGTGATCAATCATGCACTCCAGGGTAGCCGATGGACCCGGAGGCTGCTGTCAGCCGTCGCAGCCCGGACGAGATACTTCGTAGGACTACGCGAGAAACGCCTCGGCCTGGCGAGTGGCAGGAGGCTGCGAGGGAGGGGTCAGAACAGGGCCGGCAGGACGCCCTCGACGTCGGCCCCGAGCTCGGCCAGGTCCAGGACGAGGGACGCCCGGCACCGCCGTCGCGAGCAGGTCGCTGCCGGCCACGACGAGCAGGTCGCCGCCGGTGGTACCCCAGGCGCGCCACGGCGACGTCCTCGGCCCTCGGCGGCCGCGGTCACGGCGGGCACGAGCTCCTCGCGCACGGCGACGATCGCGCGGGCCCCGGACTCGGAGAACAGGGCGGTGAAGTCGTCCACGCCCTCCTCCTGGATGGCGGTCAGGTCCACGCTGGCTCCGACGCCGCAGCGCAGGCAGGAGTCCACGAGGGTCTGGATGAGGCCGCCGGCGGAGCAGTCGCGGGCGCGCGCACGAGCGACTCACCGCCGGGTCCCCTCCGCGTCGCTCAGGGGCCAGCAGGACCCGCCCGAGCGCCATCTCCGCCTCGAGGTCGACGCGCGGGGCAGCCGCCGAGGTGGTCGTGGACCACACGGGACCAGGCCGAGCCGTCGAGCTCGTCGGCGGTGGTCGCCCAGGGCCATGATGGCCAGGGCCCTCTCGTGCCAGCCCTGAGGGGTTGGCTCGCGCACGTCGTCCATGACGCCCAGGACGCCGACGACGGGCGTGGGGTTGATCGAGGAGTCGATCTGCCCCTGACCTGCCGTGGGAGTTGTAGAGGAGACGTTGCCGCCGGTGACCGGCACGCCCATGACGGCGCAGGCGTCGGCCAGGCCGGTGATGGCCTCGACGAGCTGCCACATGGCGTCGGGGTCCTCCGGCGATCCGAAGTTGAGGCAGTCGGTGACGGCCAGGGGCCGGGCGCCCACGGTGCACACGTTGCGGTAGGACTCGGCCAGGGCCTGGGCGGCGCCGGTGGCGGGTCGAGCTTGGTGAAGCGGCCGTTGGCGTCGGTGGAGATGGCGACGCCGCGCCGGTGGCCTCGTCGACGCGGGATGACGCCGGCGTCGTCTGGGCTGGCACAGGGCGGTGTCGCCGCGCACGAACCGGTCGTACTGGTCGGTCACCCAGGCGGTGGAGGCCTGGTTGGGACTGGTGACGACGGCGCGCACCTGCTGGTCGAGCTCGGCGGCGCTTTCGGGGCGGGCCAGAGCCTCAGTGGTGTCCGCGTTGAGCTCGTCCCTGCCAGGCGGGGCGGGCGTGGGGCGCTCGTGGTGGGGCCCCTCATGGGCCACGGTGCGCGGGTCGACGTCGACGATCCGCTCCCCGAAGTGGTCGATGGTCAGGCGGCCCGATCCGTTGACCTCGCCCGATGACGGCGGCCTCGACGTCCCACTTGTCGATGACGGCCATGAACGCCCTCGAGCTTGTCGGGCGCGACGACGGCCATCATGCGCTCCTGGGACTCGCTCATGAGGATCTCGCCGGCGGTCAGGGTGGGGTCGCGCAGCAGCACCTTCTCCAGGTCGACGTGCATGCCGCCGTCACCGTTGGAAGCCAGCTCGGAGGTGGCGCAGGAGATGCCGGCGGCGCCCAGGTCCTGGATGCCGAGCACGAGCCCGGCGCCGAACAGGTCGAGGCAGCACTCGATGAGGACCTTCTCCATGAAGGGGTCGCCCACCTGGACGCTGGGGCGCTTGGCGGGCATGCCGTCCTCGAAGGACTCGGACGCCAGGGATGGAGGCACCGCCGATCCCTGTCACTCGCCGGTTCGCGCCCTGAAGAGCACCACCTTTGTTGCCCGGCGCCCGGTGGCGTTGGCCAGGTGGATGTCCTCGTGCGCAGCACGCCCACGCACAGGGCGTTGACCAGCGGGTTCTCCTGGTAGGAGGAGTCGAACTCGGTCTCACCGCCGATGTTGGGCAGGCCGAGGGAGTTGCCGTAGGTGCCCACGCCGGCCACGACGCCGTGGACGACGCGCGCGGTGTCGGGGTGGTCGACGGCGCCGAAGCGCAGCTGGTCCATGACGGCCACGGGCCGCGCCCCCATGGAGATGATGTCGCGCACGATGCCCGCCCACGCCGGTGGCGGCCCCCTGGTAGGGCTCGACGTAGCTGGGGTGGTTGTGGGACTCGACCTTGTAGGTCACGGCCCAGCCGTCGCCGATGTCGACGACGCCGGCGTTCTCCCCATGCCGACCAGCAGGTGCTCGCGCATCTCGGGGTGGTCTTGGCGCCGAACTGGCGCAGGTGAATCTTGGAGGACTTGTAGGAGCAGTGCTCGGACCACATGACCGAGTACATGGCCAGCTCGGCGTTCGTGGGGCGCCGTCCCAGCAGCTCGCGGATGGACTCGTACTCATCGGCCTTGAGCCCCAGCTCCTTCCAGGGCATCTCCCGCTCGGGAGTCGCGGCGGCATCGGCGACGGTGTCGGGGTGGGCGGCTGGGATCGCGGGTTCGGGCGCCATGGGTGCTCCTGGTCGATGAGGGAGTGCGGCCGGGCCAAGCCTACCCGCGCCCCACGGCGCCTCATCATCAGCACTCCGGCCGAGACCGCGTCACGCCCATACCAGACTCGGCCCCCGCGGAATCCGGCCGAAAAACATCGAGAAATGGCAACGAGGCGCCACGCCCACCCTCAAAGTGCTGCGCCTCACACGATTTCGAGGGAAGATCATGGCATGAGAGACATCGACGTCGCCCCACTGCCCTTGTCGCACCTGGAGAGCCACCTGGACGAGGTGGCCGTCAGACGGCTGCACACGAGCCTGGCGGGTGCCGAGGCCCCTGTTGGAAGGACGCACCGTGTGGACGGTGACGCCGTCGGCTGCCGCCGGTTCGAGACCGGCGGAGACGGTCGCACCCCTTGTGGGATACGCCCTGCGTACCGGCCTCGACGTGCGCTGGCTGAGCCTGGACGCCCCTGCGGAGTTCACCCGGATCGCGGCCCGCCTGCACGCCGGCATCCACGGCGACCGCGGCGACGGCGGCAAGCTCGGGGACAAGCAGCGCGACATCTACGAGCACGTCCTGTCCTCCAACGCGGAGAACATCGTCGACGAGGTCCGCCCCGACGACGTCGTCATCCTCCACGACCCGCCCACGGCGGGCCTGGCCAAGGCCCTCAAGGCCGTGGGCGCCACGGTCATCTGGCGCTGCCACGCCGGGGCCGAGGGAGCGGCGAGGCCGCCGACTACGCCTGGGCCTTCCTGGACCGCTACCTGGAGGACGTGGACCTCGTCGTCGTCTCCCGCCCCGAGTACCGCCCGCCCCACATCGAGGGCCGAGGCTGCGCGGTCCTGGCCCCTCCATCGACGCCGACTCCCCCAAGAACCGGGTCCTGGACCTGGACGAGGCCTGGTCGGTGGCGCGACTGTCCGGCATCTTCGCCGGTGAACCGCCCTTCGAGGCCGTGCCCTTCCTGCGTCACGACGGGCGCGCCGACGCCTTCCGCGGCCTGACCGACGACCCGGTCCTGGCCGGCGGCCCGGTGCCGCTGGGCGCCCGGGTCATCACCCAGGTCAACCGCTGGGACCGCCCTCAGGGCGGCTCTGGAGCTGGTGGAGGCCTCGCCGAGCAACATCGCCCCTGCTGCCCGAGGACGCCCACGCTGCTGGTCGGCCCCGACCCCGGACGGACCCTGAGTCGCAGACCGCCCTGCCGCAGATCGTGGAGCGCTGCTCGGTGCTGCCCGACTCGATCGCCTCACGGATCCACGTGGCAGCGGTGAGCATGGAGGACCGGGAGGTCAACGCCACTGTTGTCAACGCCATCCAGAGGGTCAGCTCGGTGGTCACTCAGCGCTCTCTTATCGAGGCCTTCGGCCTGACCGTGGCCGAGGCGATGTGGAAGAAGGCCCCGGTGGTCGCCTCCGCGGTGGGCGGCATCCGCGACCAGATCGACGACGGCGTCGACGGCGTCCTGGTCGACCCGCCGACGGCGTCGCCTCGGGCCGAGGCCGTGCGCGACCCTGCTGCTCTTCCCCGAGCGGGCCCGGGAGATGGGCTGGCCGCGCACGAGTCCGTGCGCCGGGAGTTCCTGTCCAACCGACACCTGCAGGACCTCCTGACATCGTGGCCGACCTGGTGGGCTAGGCCCGGCTGACGAGCAGGATGGAGCACTGGCAGTATTTAGCGTCGCGCGTTCGGGACCTCTCCCACTCGAACACGCGACATCAGTCACAATGCGACGTTCGCCGACTCGTCGACACGAGCACCACACACATGTACAAATCATTCGCGAGTACATGTGCATATTTGTGCTAGGGTGGGAGCTATCGACCTGAGGAGGAGCGCGTGGGAGCAGCAGAGGCGATCGATGTCGATGCGGCGTTGCGGGCGCTGGCCGACGGGAACCGTCGGGCGATCCTGCGAGTCATCCGCTCGGGGCCGCAGCCTGTCGGTGTCGTTGCGCAGGCGGTTGGGACTGTCGCAGCAAACCGCCTCGCATCACCTCCGGACCCTTCAGAAGGCGGGTCTGGCGACCGTCACCGCCGATCACACGCGCCGCCTGTACGCACTCAACACGGACGGACTCGCGGCGGTGCGCTCCTACCTCGACGACTTCTGGCCCGAGAGGCTGGCGGCCCTCAAGTCCGCCGTCGAGCAGCGAGAGGAGAAGCAGCATGGCTGAGTTCCGGGACTCCATCGAGATCGAGGCGCCCCCGCAGGCGGTGTTCGAGTACCTCACCACCAACGAGGGCATGACGGCGTGGATGGGGCAGTACGCCGATCTCGACCCGACGCCGGGCGGCCGGTTCGCGGTCGACATCGCCGGCTATCCCGTGCGGGGTGAGTACCTCGTGGTCGAGCCCGTTCAAGCGCGTGGTGGTCTCCTGGGGGTTCGCCGGCAATGACGAGCTGCCCGCCGGCGCGTCCAGGGTCGAGTTCCTCCTGACTCCGATCACTGGCGGCACGCGTGTGGACCTGCGCCACATCGACCTGCCGGAGCCCGAGGTCCGCGGGCACGCGCACGGCTGGGCCCACTTCCTGCCCCGCCTCGCGATTGCCGGCGCAGGCGGGGACGCCGGACCGGACCACTGGCAGCCCCTGACCGACTGATCGCCGATGGGAGGAGAAAGCCATGGCAGCAATGGCGCCCGAGCAGCGCATCCTCGTTCGGCGCGTCCGCGAGCTGGTGGATGACGAACCGGACGTGCGAGAGGTCTCCATGTTCGGAGGCCGCGCGATCATGGTCAACGACAAGATGATCGTCAGCGCGGGAAGAGACGGCGACCTCCTGGTGCGTGCCGATGCCGAGCGTCATGAGGCGCTCCTGAGCTGAGCCGGGTGCGACGCAGGCCCAGATGGGGTGCCGGGCGAGACATGGGGCCCGGCTGGATCACCGTCGCCCCCGAGGTCATCGCCGACGACGAGCGCTTGCCTTCTGGGTCATGCGCCATGAGGCACAACCGCACCGTCACCAGCGGGGAATCGGGAGCGCAGAGGTCCAAGAGAGCTGCAGGTCCTTCCAAGAACCGCGCCGAACCTCTCGAGGCATGGCTCGACGAGCACGTGGCAGCAGCGAAGCCATGAACCACTTCACTGAGGAGCAGCATATGACCACTGACAACAAGACCACTTCCGATCAGCGCTTTGGGTGTCGTTACCGCTTATCACGCGGCGTGGACCGGCTGGCGATCCTCGACAAAGCGATGAGCTTTCATGGCCGACGACGCAGTCGTGCACGCGCCAGCAGAGCTCAACGGCAAGGAGCGAGTACCGGTATACCTCGGCGGATTCATGGAGGTCATGGAGGGATACACGCCGCACGCCGCCTTCGGTGACGACAGCACTGCTGTGCTCTACTACTTTCCCCACACCCCTCAACCCGCTCCGCTCCAGTCGGGCAGTGTCTTTCTCGTTGAGTCAGGGTCTGATCAAGGAGAGCCATGTCGTCTTTCGATCGACTGTCCCCGCTCCCGCCTCCGAGTCCCAGTGAGCATCTCGTCAGAGTCGATCGTGGAAACTCATGCACGCGCGATCATGCACTCAGCAGAGTCGGAGACTCACGCTCGCCGCGAGCACCGCTCGCCTCGAGATGCGCCGATCTCAGCATCAGCCCCTGGCCGCGAGCCCACACGGCTCAAGATCTCAGGGGACTTCATCACATCACGTGAGCGAGAGTTATCCACAGGTCGTGTCCACAGGCTTGTGCAGGGTTGTGTGGGTTCTGGGATGTCGCCACTCCCCCTGTGCACAAGACCCGTTTCGAGACCTCCAACCCGGGTGAGCGATCACGCTGGAGGCTTCCCACAAACGCCGCGACGGACCTTGGGGCATCATCGCTATAGACAGAGTTTTGGCTGGAAAGACAGGGAAACTAGCCGATCAGTCGGGTCCTGTCCCCGGGATTCCAACAGCCACGACCCCGGCGACGGCGACAGCACATTCTTCATCATCGTGCAACTCGAACAAGACCGCTCCGAGGAGGTCCGGCAGTGAGTCACCCCTGCCCTCGCACAGTTCTACACAGGCCTGACACGGATCTGTGGATAACCTCGGAGGAGCGGGTGTCCCTGGTTCTCGGCCCCTGACGGCTGTCGAGAGGATGCCGAGTGGGCCCGCAGGCCCCAGACGGCCAGCAGCGAGTCGATGGCGGAGCGGAAGACTCCCCAGTCCCGTCGGTCCCGGTGCGCGGGCCGGCCTGTGAGCCGGGACCGAAACCGGGCTCCACGGCGTGCTCGGGGTGGGGCATGAGCCCGACGACGTTACCGCGCTCGTTGCGCACGCCGGCGATGTCGCGGGCCGAGCCGTTGGGGTTGCCCACGTAGCGGAAGACGATGAGCCCCTCCCCTCGAGGGCGGTCGAGCTCCTCGGGCGAGGGCGATGAAGTTACCCTCGCCGTTCTTCATGGAACGACGATCTCCTCCCCGTCCGTGAACCGGTTAGTCCAGGCGGTCTGCGCGTTCTCCACGCGCAGGCGCTGCTCGACGCAGATGAAGCGCTGGTCTCGCGTTGCGCAGGAGGGCGCCGGGCAGGAGGTGGGCCTCGGCGAGGATCTGGAAGCCGTTGCAGATGCCGAGCACCGGCATGCTCGCGCTCGGCGGCGGCCACGACCTCCTCCATGACGGGGGCGAAGCGGGCGATGGCGCCGCAGCGCAGGTAGTCGCCGTAGGAGAAAGCCTGCCGGGCACGACGGCATCGACCCCGTGCAGAGTCGGCGTCCTTGCTGCTACAGGCTCACCCGCCTCGGCTCCGGCCAGGCGCACGGCGCGGGCGGCGTCGACGTCGTCGAGCGTCCCGGGAAGGTGATGACGCCGATGCGAGCAGCGGGGAGAGCTGCTGGGAGACTCACTCACGGCTCAGGCCTCCTCGTCGGCGGCGACGGAGACGACGTCCTCGATGATCGGGTTGGACAGGAGGGTGTCGGCGGCCTCGCGGGCGGCGGCCAGGTGGTCCTCGGTGACGGGGTCGTCCACGGTCAGCTCGAAGCGGCGGCCCTGACGCACGCCCGGTGAACTGGTCAGCCGAGGCGGGAAGGCTCCAACGACCGCCTTGCCCTGGGGATCAAGAATCTCGGGCTGGGCATGACCTCGACGACGATGCGTCCCATGGGTGCTCCTCGGATAAGGCGGGATGAGTGCGCGCCAAGACTACCCGCACTTGGCCCGGGACAGTCGACCTGGCGCGGGCTCGACGCCGGACTCAGACCTGGCCGAGCCACTCGCCCGGCCAGGCGGATCGCGACGACTCCGCCCAGCGTGAGGGGCGGCGGTGGCGATGAGCCAAGCTCGGCCCCAGGATGAGGGCGACGACGGCGCAGACCACCGCGCTGGCGAGCATGAAAGCCGCTCACGCCGCCAGGGCAACACCGGCGGGGCGTGGGATCGACTGGTCGACGGTGGAGGTACCCATGACCGGCGTGGGGACCGGAGTCCACAGTGGGAGCTGTCCGTCGCCGCGCTCGGAGGTGCCCAGCAGGAGCGGGTCCGCGAGCGCGGGCCACCAGTCGGGCGGGATCGTGAACCCTTGACGGTCCCGGTGGTCAGGCCCGGCGGCGGCGTCGAGCACGCCGGGCTTCCAGCGCTCGGCCTCACGGCGCACGGGGTGCCTCCGGCCCAGGCCAGGCAGCCGGCGGCGGCCACCAGCCCGGCCCTCGCCGAGGACCGCGACGAGCCACGGCGGGATCCACAGGTGGCCGGCTCGGCGTTGCGGGCCAGGTTCATGGCCGAGGCGGTGGCCAGAACCAGGCCCCAGCAGGGCGAAGGCCACGCCGGCCAGGCGCTGGCGGCGCACGGATGCCGGGCCAGGGGAGCGGGTCCGGGCGCTGGAGTTCTTGGCGCGTCCGCGCCCCACGCCCCCAGTCGGTGCCCGGAGGAGGGACGCGCGGGGCTGCGTCCTTTGGCGGGGCCGCGCCCCACGCCCCAGTCGGTGCCGTCCCTGGGCCTTGATCTCCTCGGCGTCCAGGGCGTTGGTGGCCGCCTCCCAGGCGCTGGACTCGGCCAGGATGCCGCGTCCTCCTCGGCCTCGGGGCTGCGCCGCGCGTGCCCGTGCGGTCGCGATACTGGCGCGCCTGGAGCCGCTGCCACGGGTCGGAGGGGCGCCGAGCGTCGAGGCCGAGATGCAGCGCCGGGGCGCAGCCGAGGCTGCGGGCTCGGCTCGGCTGGCGCGGAGGCAGGTCGCTGGGCACGGCCTGGGCCTGCCCTGGGAGATGGTGAAGACACGGGTGGTGGTGCTCCCCGCTCGGGGCGCGCCACCCCGGTCCCTCGACAGCGGTGGGGCGCAATGACGGGCCGTGGTGAGCGGCCGTCGGCGACGACGGCGGCCGCGGCCCTGCCCTGCGGGGTGCCGGCGCGAGCCAGGGGCACTGGCGGCGCTGCCGGCACTGGCGGAGAGGGAGATCGGGTCGCTCCGTCGGGTCGGAGCTCACCGTGACCCCGGGGTCGTCGGCGGGTCCGTCGACGGCGCGCAGAGCGACCGGGGAGGCGGCGATCCTGCGGACACGGCCAGAGTCGGCCCAGCCGGTGGGCGTCATCGTCAGACGACGTCGGCCAGGTCGATGGCGATGGCGGCGTCAACGGCGTCGGCGGTTCCCGAGGCGATGGCCTGGGCGGCGGCTGAGCGCAGGTCCTCCTCCGACATGACGCGGCTGCGCCACCTGCGTCACGGGCGACCGGCGACGCCGTCGGCCGAGCCTGCGGCGGATGGGCCGCGGAGACGCGCCGAAGCGACCGAGCCGGTGGAGACCGGGTTGTTGCCGGAGCGGACGACCTCAAGCAGCCCCGCTGCCGCCCGGGCCGAGCGGAGGCGCTCTTCGGACGTGGGGGCCGCTTGGGCATGATGCCCCAGTTGACGGGCCCCTGCTCGTTGTCGGGACGTCGGTCACGAGGAGTCATGAGATCACCTGTCCCAGGATGGAGGCGAGCCCCAGGGCCACGAGCACGAAAACCGGTGGCACCGAGCAGGAGCTGGCCGACACGGATGAGGGTCTCGCCGGTGGAGGTCCCGGCAGTGCTGTCGGCCGCACGTCCGAATGACGTCGCGGCCAGTGCGGTGGTGACCGGGCCGGAAACCACGTCGAGGGTGGTCAGCTCACGCCGACCGGTCGACTCGGGGACGAGCACCTGGTTCCCCGGAACGGTGAGCGTTGCCAGATCGGTGCTGGGCAGGGCGGCGTCGTCGACCGAGCCCCGCTGCGAGGACTGGGAGCCCTGGGCTCCCTTGCCCCTGCTGCCCTTGCCGCCGGCCCCTTCTGGAGGACTCGGCCGCCCCGCCTGGGCCTGAGCCGCGCGGACCCGGTTGCGCCCAGGCGCAGGCGGGGGCGTTGACCACCAGGAGCGGGCGGAGAGCCTCAGGGAGGCGAGCATGCCCAGCCCCACGAGGACGAGGGCGGTGCCACCCAGGACGTGGAGGTCTCGGCGACCCCTGAGGGCGGAGGTGATGGCAGGGCCGACAGCGCCAGCACGATCGTCAGGACGAGTGAGGCCGACGAGGACGTAGAGCCCGGCCCCGGTTTTGAAGGCGCGTGCGGCGCGCGCGGTATCAGGGGAAGGTCCGACGGGTGAGGTCGTGGTCATGACAGCTCCAGGGGGCGACCGGTCAGCCGCTCATAGGCCTCGAGGTAGCGGGCTCGGGTCCGTCTCGACGACGTCGTCCGGCAGGGGCCGGGGCTCCTGGCCGCCGTCGGTCTCCAGCCGGAGGCCGGGCGAGTGAGCCAGTCGCGCACGTACTGCTTGTCGAAGGAGGGCGTGACCCGCCGGGCCCCCAGGCGTCAGCGGGCCAGAAGCGGGAGGAGTCGGGGTGAGGACCCTCATCGCCCAGGATCAGGTCGCCGTCGGCACGTCGGTGCCGAGCTCGAACTTGGTGTCGGCCAGGATGATGCCGCGCGTCCCGGGCGATCCCGGGCGGCCCGGGAGTAGAGGGCCAGCGTCGGTCTCGCGCAGGGCGGTGGCGGCCTGTCCCCCACCATCTGGATGACGCGCTCGAAGGTGACGTTCTGTCGTGCTCGCTGAGCTCGGCCTGGCGGCCGGGGTGAAGATCGGCTCGGGCAGGCGGGAGGCCCTCGGTCAGCCCTCGGGCAGGGGCCACGCCGCACACGGAGCGGCTCTGCCGGTACTCGGCCAGGCCGGAGCCGGTGAGGTAGCCGCGGGCCACGCACTCCACCGGGCACATCTCCAGTCGCCGGCAGATCATGGCGCGCCCGGCGACCTGGGCGGGAACGTCGAGGGAGACGAGGTGGCTCGGGGACGACGTCGGCGAGCCGCCTCGAACCACCAGGAGCTCAGAGCGGTGAGGACCTTCCCTTGTCCGGAATCGAGGTGGCCAGGATGTGGTCGTAGGCGCTGATGCGGTCCGAGGCGACCACGAGGAGCATCGTCCTGCCCAGCCCAGCGAGCCCGTCGGCGGTAGGGGAGCGTAGACGTCCCTGACCTTGCCACTGGAGCGGTGCTCCCAGCCGGGATCGTGGGGGCCTGGGAGTCAGCTGCTGAGGCGCTGGACCGACTGAGGCGGAACTCGCGGACTGAGTCATACCCCCATCCTGCCATCGGCGGGCGGCCCGTGTCCGTTTCCAAGCTGCGGCGTCGCCTGCGGGAGTCACCACGGGACGACCACCCGCATACCGCGCTATGACGCCCATTCATCCGGGGCGGGTCGTCGGAGGGAGTCGCGACGCGACCGGAGCAAACTCACCGACAGGATGGGAACGGCTCGCATCTCCCACCCCTCCCGGCTTACAGGACAGAACGCTGACGTGGGTCACACCGCGCTGCGCACACCCCGCACAACCATCAAGAGGCCGCAGGTCTCCCAAAGGAAAGAGACGAGCGGTGTGCGTTTGCTCTCGGAAGAAGTGCGTGGGTCACGCACCCCGTCTCTCGCGCCGTGTCTGACGGCGCTGATTCCAGGGTTCAGCATACGGCGAGCCGCGCACTGCGACCGCGACGGCCAGGAGACTTACTCGGCCCCGTCGGCACTGTCGGCTCCGTCGGCACTGTCGGCACTGCCTACATTGTCGGCACTGGCCGCCTGGGCGATGTCGGTGCGGTACTGGGCGCCCTCGAGGTTGATGCGCTCGACGGCCTCGTAGGCGCGCTCCGCGCTGCCTCGGCGCTCGCCCCCAGGGCGATGACGGACAGGACCCGCCCGCCGGTGGCCACGAGCTCCCCGCGCTCGGTGGTGCCGGTGCCGGCGTGCAGCACGTGGACGTCGTCGAGCTTCTCGGCGGCCTCGATCCCGGTGATGGTGCCGCCGGTGGTGACGGTTCCGCGGTAGCCGGGGGCGGCGATGACGACGTCGACGGCGCACTGCTCGGACCAGGTGGGCCTCGGGGGCCTCGGCGAGGGCGGCCGGTGGCGGCGGCGTGGAGGAGCTCTGGCAGGGAGGAGGTCAGGCGGGCCAGGACGGCCTGGGTCTCGGGTCGCCGAAGCGCACGTTGAACTCGACGACGCGCAGGCCGCGGCTGGTCAAGGCCAGGCCGCAGTAGAGCAGACCGATGAAGCTGGTGCCGCGGCGGGCCATCTCGTCGACGACGGGCTGGGCGACCCGCGCACCACCTGCTCGGCCAGGTCGGCCGGGAGCCCGGGGCAGGGGGAGTAGGCGCCCGCTGCCGCCGGTGTTGGGGCCGGCGTCGTCGTTGAGGAGGCGCTTGAAGTCCTGGGCGGGGCCAGGGGGCGGACGGTGGCGCCGTCGCACACGCAGAACACGGAGGCTTTCGGGGCCGTCGAGGTAGTCCTCGACGACGACGCGGCGCTGCCGCGGGTCAGGCAGGCGCGTCCGTGGGGCCAGGGCGACGGGCGCTCGTCGGTGACGACGACGCCCCTGCCTGCGGCCAGGCCGTCCTCCCTGACGACGTAGGGGCCCCGAAGCGGTCCAGGGCGGCGGAGAGCTCGGCCTCGGTGGTGCACACGGCGGCCTCGGCGGTGGGGACGCCCGCGGCGGTCATGATCTCCTTGGCGAAGGCCTTCGAGCCCTCCAGGCGGGCGGCCTCGGCGCCGGGGACCCGAAGCAGGGATCCCGGCGTCACGCACGGCGTCGGCGACACCGGCGACCAGGGGCGCCTCGGGGCCGACGACGACGAGGTCGGCCTTCATCTGCGTGGCCAGGCCACGACCTCCGGGACGCTGGGGTCGATGTTGAGGTTCGTGGCAATGGCCGACGTACCGGGGTTTCCTGGGGCGACGATGAGCTCAGTGGTCTGCGGGATCACGGGCGAGGGCACGGGCCAGGGCGTGCTCGCGCGCGCCGGAGCCGAGGAGCAGAATCTTCACGGCGACAGCCTAGATGATGAAGGCCGCATGAGGCCCTGAATCACGGGGAACCGCGCGCCTGGGGTCGGCCTGAGCCGCTTCGGGAAAACCTGGATCGCAGCCAGGGTACCCTCAGGCCGTTCCGAAGTACTCAGGCCTCGGTCAACAAGGCATCAGGAGGCCCGGGTGGAAGTCGATCAGTCCTCTGTCAGGAGGTCACTCGATGCAGAGCCGGGCCCGCCCCCGCGAGCCCCTCGCCGGGAGACGACAGTGCCCTCACCGAGCTGGGCCCATGGCCACGGCGCCGGACCTGGAGCGGATCGTGACTGACCTCGTCGCCCAGGCGACCCCCTTCAGCGCTCCAGGACCGCGCGGACCTGATGGCCCTGCGCGGCTTCGGGCCTCGAGACGGCACCGCACGTGACGGTCAAGGAGAACCTCGCCGTCCTCACCGTCGTCTTCCCCAGCCTGGACTTCTCAGCCTCCTACCGCACCGTCACCGATGTGCTGCGCCTGGCGGTCGCCATGGAGGGTGGGTGATGTCTCCCTGGCCGAGCCGTGCCGGTTCCCTCCTTCTCCCGCGCCCAGCGGCGCCGGCTGCTGGGACTCTGTGGAGGAGATGGCTCGGCGCTCCGAGCGGTGGAAGCGGCTGGCCCGTCACCTGCGTCCCGGCGACTACGCGCGTCGTTTCCCCGCGCGCCGCCGCGCTCCTACACCAGGTCGCCTCCGGGGGCGCCGAAGCGGGTTTCACCTCCCACCTGGAGGAGGCACTGGCGCGCCACGACGTCGAGGGCGCCCTTCGTCTGCTGGCCGCCCGCCCGGGGTCTTCGCCCGCCGACTCAACCACCTGCTGAGGCTGTGCGCCGATGACGCCGCCCGCGAGCGCGTAGTCGCCGAGTTCGCCCGGGTCGCACCCGAGGTCTCGCCACCGGTCCTGGTGCGCCTGTGGGAATACTTCCTCCCCCGCCGGAGACGCTGCCGTGGCGGGTCGTTGCCATCAAGGCGGCCGCGGGCACCAGACGGCGCTCATTCCCTCCACCCGTCGCTCCCGGACCCGCCGACGCCTTAGTGGTTCGCGCCGTCGAGGAGGCCCTGCGCGGCGGGCGCGCCTGGGGCAGATCAGCGTCGACCAGGGGCTGTACGAGGGCCACACGGCCCCTGGTGGGTCTGCGCTCGGCCTCACTGGCATGCGCACGGCGGGGCGCGGCACCCGCCTTCCCTGCCCGAGGGCGAGACGATCCGATTCTTCCTGCACTGGCGCGACCTGCCGGAGCCGCACCCGGGATGCCCCCGGCCTGCCGGACCTGCTGCCGCGGAGGACAGGGATACCCTGGTGGACCTGGACCTGTCGGCCTTCTTCGTCTCCCGAGGACTTCTCGCGCGCACCGAGCAGATCGCCTCACTACAACCTGCGCTCGACGGCGGCCGTGCACTCCGGCGACCTCACCTCAGCGCCAGACGGGGCGGCCGAGTTCATCGACGTCACCCTGGCCGAGGCACTGCGGCAGGGGTGGCGCTACGTCGTCATGACGGTCCATCCTTCTCCCCACCACCGGCTCAGTGAGGTGCCCGAGTGCTGGGCGGGGCGATGGCCCGCGGCGCGGACCCGCAGAGCGGGAGGTCTTCGAGGCCTCCACTGTGATGCAGCGCCTCGACCTGGTCTCGCCCACGTTCAACGCGACCCCGTTCGTCATCGACCTCGCTGAGCGCCGCCTCATCTGGTGGGACCCTGCCCGTGGGGTGGGCGAGCACCAGGTGGCGAACCTGGATCGCAGCAGCAACCGGGTCCTGGCGCACCTGCTCGACCTGCTGGAAGGGCAGCGCATGCCACTGGCACACCCTGCTGGGGCTCCTGGCCGACGACGTCGTCGAGGACCCCGATAAGGCCGAGCTGGTCTTCGGTGAGGGCGGGATCCCTGCCGTGGCAGACCGAACGATCCTGGCGCTGCTGGGCCCCGCGGAGGTCACGGCGGAGAGGATCCCCGACGTGGACGGGGCGAGGCGTGCCGGCAGGCGGAGTAACCTGGGCCGCGCCCGGCCATAAGGGTGCTTCCTTCTCCTCACATTTCTCCCAGCGCCTTCGCTTTCCCGGATGCAGCCGGGCGGGACCACCAGTGGCCCCGCCCGACTATTGCGTGAGGATCAGAACGTGGTGAGCAGGAACCGCGCACCGTGGGTCCGCCACCTCCACCATGCGCCCGAACGTGAAGTCGAAGGGCTCGACGATGACGGTTCCTCCGAGCTCGCGCACGCGCTGGGCTGCGGCGTCGGCGTCCTCAACCCCGAAGTAGATACGCCAGCGCGAGGGACGTCACCCCCGAAGTAGCCGGCCCGACCGACGCTGCTCACGGACCTGCCCCCCGACGACGCTCGTGTAGAAGTCCTGCTCCTGGTCGGCAATGGTCAGCCGGCGGGTGGGCCACCGGCGACCTCCCGGTAGAAGCGCTCGGCCGGCTCCAGGTCACCGGCCAGGACGTCGAACCACACCGGCATCCCCGGCCTGGTGGGGTAGGGCCCCTCGCAGTCCTCGTCCTCCAGGAGCCCGACGACGTTGCCGTCGGGGTCGGAGGCAAGGGCGTAAGCCATGGTCTCCGTGACGTCAGTGGGCTCCACGACAACGCTCCAGCCAACCCTGTCCGCGGCTCCGGCGGCGGTGCGGACGTCGTCGACCATGAAGCTCACCTGCCAGCCGGGGTCCCCGGGCGCCGCTTCGGCGGGTTCTGAAGGAGCCGATGAGTCGACCGTCGTGATGCACCTCGGTGGTCAGCGGCCCGCCCGGTTCTGCACGGGTGATCTCCCAGCCGAGAAGGTCCCGGTAGAACGCGGCCGAGGCGTCGATGTCTGGTGTGTACAGCTCGATCCAGCAGGGAAAGCCGGCGAGGCGCTCGGCTGGCTGGGCGGTGGCGTCGGTCATCAGTGGCTCCTTACGTATCCGGCTGCATGTCGAGGGACGTCCTGACGTTCCATGACGGTAGACCGACCGGTACGCCCCGAACGACTCTGATCTCTGCTGTTCTGCCCCTGCAGGTCCTCGGACGACCCTCAGACCACCATCGCCGCCAGTGCCACGAGGACCGCCGGATCCCAGGGGAGAGCGGCGCGCACCGGCAGGGGCGACGGGGCCGGGGACGGCTCTCAGGGACACGCAGCCGCGCGACGAGGGGCTTGTGGGGGCGAGTTGCTCGTGGACGTCGGCGCCGTCGGGAAGATGGTGGCGAGGATCCAGGGACGCCCGGGACCACGGGCAGCTCGACCTCGTCGATGTGTCGGCGCAGCGTGCCGCTCATCGGCAGACCACTGGGGACGGGACGAGGAAAGGTACCGACCCACTGATAGGGGGCCGGCCCGAGCGCGCGGCGCTTCTCCTCTGGAATATCAAGGCGAATGCGGATTCTTCGCTGCCGGGACCAGGGAGGCTCACGGCCGGCAGAGTCCGCTCGGCAATCCGGTCGGCGATGCGGCGCAGAGCACCGGGCTGGGTTCCGACGTCGCGTAGGAAGCGACGGCTGAAGGTGCCCACCGAGGTGTAGCCGACCTCGTGGCAGGTCTCGGCCACGCCCAGTCGGTGGGTGACGAGGAGGTGCTTGGCCTCGTGCAGTCTCCAGGCGGCCAAGTAGTCCATGGGCGAGGTTCCGACGACGGACGTGAAGACCCGAGTGAGGTGGGAGGGGCTGTAGGCGAGGTGCTCAGAGAGATCCCCGATGGTGACACGTTCGCGGAAACGAGTGCGCAGGTACCGGGTGGCTCGCAGCGCCAGGTCGGCGGAGGTCTCGTCAGGCGGCTGGCCTGCCTGCGCCCCGTCAGCGCCCGGAACAGCCTGAGCAGAGTCGGACGACATGAGCCCGTCAAGTGAGTACTCGCGCATGACGGCACGTTACACAGCGGTGACCTCCAGAACGAGGGCCCGCCTCTGAGCCCCGTCAGCCATAGGCGACTCAGCGCGGCGCGAGTCCGGCGAGGTAGGTAGTCATGAGCCACTCGGCCTGGTCGGGAACCATCTCCGCGGCGCGGCCGGGCAGCGGCCGGGCGACAACGGCGATCCCCATGATGAACCGCACCGCCAGGACGTCGTCGCGCACGAGTCCCCAGCATCATGCGCATGAGCCAAGGCGGCCTCAACCTCCTTAAGCGTCCGAGCGCGTCGATCCAGGACGCTGGCGAACTCGGCGAGCTGGGGAGCGTCATCGGCGAAACGGTCCTGGAGCGCGCCGATACGTAAGCTGCCGAGGCGTTCGGCGAACTCCCGCCAACGCTGCCGACTCGCCTCTCCCTCGCGGAACCAGCGGGCGACGTCGGCGACCTGGCTCATGGTGTCGAGGACCAGCGCTTCTTCGAGGGACCCACGGGTCGGGAAGTGGCGGTAGAGGTGGCGACTCCGACCCCGGCACCTGGCAATAGTGCGCAGGGAGACCTGGGGCCTTGCTCGGCCAGCAACTGGGCGGCCGAGTCGAGCAGCTGGCGCTTGTTGATGGCGGCGTCGGCGCGCACGAGGTGCTCCTCTCACTGGACGGACTTGCTTCAGTATATCCGAAGCAATATGCTCCGCTTCGTAAGCGGAACACTGCTCCTCTTGGAGGGACCCATGAAGCCCACAACCACCACCTCAGCCGCGTCCCCTGAGCACCGCCGAGGATCACGAGCACACCGTCCTCCACCTCCGGAGACCCAGAACTCGGGAAGAAGGACTCACCAGACGACGTCACCCAGGAGAACAGGACGGAGACCGAACCGAGCGACCGGTACGACGGCTGCTGACGGTGCTCGTCGGCGTCCCAGCGCTGCTCATCGTCATGCTCCTGTGCTTCCTGACGCCGTCACTCAACTCCGGAGCCAAGGACCTGCCGCTGGCGATCGCCGGACCTCCGCAGGCCACAAACCAGATCACGAGCGCCTTGGAGGCCAAGGCTCCAGGCTCCTTCGAGACCACCGCCTACGAGCAGCCGGACCAGGCCCGTCAAGCGGTCGAGCGACCGTCGGGCCGTCGGCGCCATTGCCGTCGGGGCCAACGGCATCACGATGATGACCGCCTCGGGCGCGGGAACGCCTCACGTCCAGCTGCTCAAGGGGATCGGCGCCGGATTGGAGGCCACTGGCCAGCACGTCACCTACGAGGACCTCGCCCCCATGACGAACGAGGACCCCACCGGCGTGACGATCGCCTCCCTGGCACTACCACTGGCCTTCGGCGGCAATGTCTCAGCAGTCCTCCTCATCACCCTGCTCAGGAAGAGCCCGTGGCTGCGGATGCTGGGAGCGGCGCTCATGTCTCTCGCCTCAGGTCTGGCCATCACCGCCCTGCTGCAGTTCGGCTTCCACACGATCGATGGCGGTTTCTGGATGACGACGGGCGCGCTGACCCTGGGGATCGCGGCGATCTCACTGACCGTCATTGGAGCCAAGGACCTGCTCGGCTACCCAGGCCTGGGGCTAGGCGGGTTCCTGATTCTGTTCATCTCCAACCCACTGTCCGGCATCGCCACCGGCCCGCAGTGGCTGCCCGCTCCGTGGGGCGAGATCGGTCAGCTCATGCCGATCGGCGCAGCCGGGACCGCGATGCGCTCCGCGGTGTTCTTCAACGGCGCAGGTGCCGGCCGGGCGGTCATCGTCCTGACCTGCTGGGCGCTGGCAGGGCTGGTCGCGTCCGCCCTGGGCGCGCGATCGACGGCTCGCCGCGAGCGGACGGCCGTGGAGAGGAAGGCGGCCGTCGCATGACCCGCCGCCCTCACGACACCTATTCATGACGCCACCTATCGAGTCGCCCCTCCTCCACGCCCTGGAGGAGGGGCGACTCACTCGCCGCCGACTCACACCAAGGACACCCGCACTCTCAGTGCTCATGACAAACCACTGGCCATCACATGGCAGATGCACTTGAATCTGCATCATTTGATGACGGAACTGATGCAGAAGGTATCGTGCGAACCACTGTGACACTCAGCGACGAGCTCATTGCCAACACCCAGGAGCTCACGGGCATCACTGAGCGCACCGAGCTGCTGCGAACCAGCCTGGAGACCCTGGTCAGGGTGGAGAGCGCACGTCGCCTTGCAGCTCTCGGCGGCTCTGATCGGAAGGCGAGCGCCGCTCCACGACGTCGGAGCACCAGCCGGTGATCCTCGTCGACACATCGGTATGGATCGATCACTTTCACCACTCGGACCCAGTACTCGTCAACCTGCTGCACGAGAACGAGATCGGAGCCCATCCACTCGTGGCGGAGGAGCTGGCGATGGGTTCACTCAAAGCCAGAGATGACGTCCTCAAACACTTGTCGCACCTCCACCAGTTCCCGCCCCTCTCCCATGACGAGCTGCCGGCTCTGGTCGCAACGCATGCGCTGTGGGGCCGGGACCTCAGCCCAGTCGGTGCACACCTTCTCGGCTCCGTCATGCTGGTCCCCGGCGCTTGCCTGTGGACACGCGGCAAGCGGTTGCTCCGCGCTGCAGACGAGCACGGAGTCTCCCTCGTCGAGGGAGACGACGGCTGAGGCACCTAAGGCCGCTTCACCGAAAAGCCTGACTTGCTACGCTACAACGACAACTCAGCACGCCCAGAAAACGGACCGATGTCAACCCCCAGAATCAGCCCCCTGTACCAGCCTCCCTACCAGCCTCAGTATCAGGCTGCGCCTCCATACGGGTATCCGCGCCCCCGCCCGACACACACCGGGAAGCTGGTCGGAGCGATCCTTCTGTTCGTGGCCGGCCCAATCCTGGGTCTCAGCATCGTAGGAATCGGTTTTGCAGTCGTCGCCGTTAACATCGCCACCGACGGAGATGTCATCTCCAACGGCCAGCGAATCACCCTAAGCGCAGGTGACGAGCGCACCTGACGTAGAGGACGGTGAGTTCGTCGACATCTGCTCCATCACCACCTCTGAGGGCAGGACATCGCTACCACCCGCAGCACCGGAACACGCATCACAACCGAGGGTTCTGCCTATCACTCCGTCCTGAAGTTCACAGCGACGACGTCAGGAGAGTACCGGGTCTCATGTGATGGTCTGGGCGACGACGACCCGATTGCACTGACCCCAGAAACCCACCCTCGGCATGTTCACATGGCCACCGTAGCCGGTCTAGGCGTTGGCTCGGCCTGCTGGATCATCGCCATCATCCTCCTCGTCCGGCGCCACTGCCCTGGCCGCACAGAATCAGGCGGGCTGACCCTGGTGAGGAACCGCTAATCCGATCCCGCGTTCGAGAATCTCCTGCCCTCCCTGCATGCCCGCATTCCTCAAGGGAACATAACGACTGGTTTCCCGGGTGGCGCATAGGGCGACCCCTAGAGCCAGATCGCCTCGCACCTGGCGACCAGCTGCGCCTGCCGGTGCTGAAAGCTCCCCATGTGACACCGGCGCCGTCCAGGGCCAGGTGCCTCCCGTTGCCGTGAACAACGAAGATCCGGTCCCGGCGACGAACAGCCCGGAGCGGACTCCGGCCAGACGCACGAGCGTCGTCCAACGCGAATCCCATGCTCGTCCACGACGACTCGTTGGAAGCATCTCGTACATCTTGTAGAGCGGATACGCCATGGTCACCGGCCCTGAGCAGAAGACAGAACACCGCGAAGGCGATATCCGATCCGCTGAGCGGCTTTGTCTCGAGGAACAGCTGCTGACCACCGATCACCATGAACAGCACCCCCATGGCGATGAGGAAGAGCCCGCCGTTGCACAGGTGCTCCCTGATTCTGCGCCAGAGCGGGTGCAGAACACTCAGGCGGCTGCGCTGCATCATCTTCTCTGCCCCGTGCCGGCCCCGGGCCGCCACGAGACGAGGGTCCTCGCTGACGGCGGCGTCCTCCGAGACACTCACCCCCGCGAGTAGATGTAGTACTCCAAATCCCCCACAGCCGCAGAGGCGCGGTCCTCAGAGCTCCCCCACGTCATCCCGATGACGCATCCGGGAAGCCTGATGGCATCGTCGCCGTCACCATTCTCGATCGCGATCCGAGTCCGCTCAATGAATCCGCTGTGCGCCGCGTCAGTCAGATTGAGCGTCGACAGCGTGAACTCGAGGCCACCGACGCCCAGGGACGCCGCTCGGTGAACAGCAGGCGTCGCATGGCGATGCCGTCCTCGCTCAGCACCGTCCGACGCCGCAGGGTATTGATCGCCCAGACCACTGGAATACCGAACATGATCACCACGGCCATGGTGTCCTTGACTTCATACTCGGTGACGTAGGGGCTCATCAGCGGCAGAGCGTTGTAGATCATGCCGGATACTCCCACCACGAGCGCCACCAGTGCACAGCAGCGGATCATCACCGAGCGTCGCAGGAGCAGACGCCCATCAGCCGTCTCCGTCGCCCACCACCGCATCGACTTCCCCAGCGTCTCATCGAACAGGTCCCCACGACCGCCTCTGAAGCCGTTGTCCTGCCATTCCATGCTCCGCACCTTCCATGCCGCTGCAGGTCGCCAGCACGATGGAAAGCGACCCGAGCCCCTCGCCATAGGCCCATCGTCACTGTAGTAGCGAGCCTGGCGCCGATTCCGCCTTCCGATGGGCACCGTTCACCATCCCGTCTTCGACGTCGCCCCTCGTGAGCGAATGGGGCTCCGACCGGCTAACCGGTCGGAGCCCCCTGTCTCAGTCCTTTCTCAGGAAAGGACCTCAGCTGCGATCAGGCCTTCTTGGCCTCGTCGATGCGCGCACGGAACCTGGCGAGCTGCTCCTTGATGGCCTCGGGTAGCTTGTCACCGAACTGCTTGTAGTACTCCCTCGGTGTCGTCCATCTCGGCGGCCCAGGCCTCGGGGTCGATGTCGTACATCTTGGCCCACCTCCTCGCCCAGGTCGAGGCCCTCGAGGTTGAAGTCCTCGAACTTGGGAGTAGCGGCCGGTGACGCCGTCGACGGCCCTCGACCTCACCGGAGGCACGGCGCACGATCCAGTCGAGCACGCGGGAGTTGTCTCCGTAGCCGGGCCAGATGAACTTGCCGTTCTCGTCCTTGCGGAACCAGTTGACCTGGTAGACCTTGGGGAACTTGTCACCCAGCTTCTCCCGCATCTCCAACCAGTGCGACCAGTAGTCGGCCATGTGGTAGCCGCAGAAGGGCAGCATGGCCATGGGGGTCGTGGCGCAGGGAGCCGACCTTGGCGTCCAGGGCGGCGGCGGTGACCTCGGAGGCCACGGCGGAGCCGATGAACACGCCGTGGGCGTTCTCGTACTGCTCGGCGACCAGCGGCACGTTGGTGGCGCGGCGACCGCCGAAGAGGATCGCGTCGATGGCCACACCCTCCGGGGCCTCCCAGTCGGGGCAGATGATCGGGCACTGCGAGGCCGGGGTGGTGAAGCGGCTGTTGGGGTGGGCGGCCTTCACCCTCGGCGGCGTCGGCTGGGTGAAGTCGTTGCCCTGCCAGTCGATGAGGTGCTCCGCATCGGGGCGTCGATGCCCTCCCACCACACGTCACCGTCGTCGGTCAGGGCGACGTTGGTGAAGATGGTGTTGGCCTCATGGTGTCCATGCGGCCATGGGGTTGGTGTCGTAGGAGGTGCCGGGGGCGACGCCGAAAAGCCGGCCTCCGGGGTTGATGGCGCGCAGGCGCTCGTCGGGGCCGGGGCGCATCCAGGCGATGTCGTCACCGACGGTCTCCCACCCTTGTAGCCCGGGATGGTGGGCTGGAGCATGGCGAGGTTGGTCTTGCCGCAGGCGCTCGGGAAGGCGGCGGTGACGTGGTACTGCTTGCCGCTCTTCTCGTCGGTCAGGCGCAGGATGAGCATGTGCTCGGCCATCCAGCCGTCGCGGCGGGCCATGGTCGAGGCGATGCGCAGCGCGTAGCACTCTTGCCCAGCAGGGCGTTGCCGCCGTAGCCGGAGCCGAAGGACCAGATCTCGTTGGTCTCCGGGAAGTGGGTGATGTACTTCTCGTCGTTGCAGGGCCAGGTGGTGTCCTTCTCGTGCTCTGCCAGGGGGGCGCCGACGGAGTGGACGGCCGCGACCCAGGGGCGGCCCTCGGCGATGAGGTCCATGGCGGCCTGGCCCATGCGGGTCATGATCCGCATGTTGACCACGACGTAGGGGGAGTCGGTCAGCTCGATGCCGAGCTGGGAGATGGGGCCGCCCAGGGGCCCATGGAGAAGGGGATCACGTAGAGGGTCCGGCCGCGCATGGCGCCGTCGAACTCTCGTTGAGGATCTTCTTCATCTCGGTCGGGTCGTACCAGTTGTTGGTCGGACCGGCGTCCTCCTCCTTCTCGGAGCAAATGAAAGTCCTGGACTCCACACGGGCGACGTCGCTGGGCAGGGAGCGCGCGAGGAAGGAGTTGGGGCGCTTGTCGAGGGTTGAGGCGCGTGACACGCCGGACTCCACCATCTCGGTGGTGATGCGGTCCCACCTCCTGTGAACCGTCCGCGAAGTAGACATCCTCGGGTTTGGCCAGCTCCGCGATACGCGTGACGAATTCGATGACATCCTCTGGGGCGTTAGCGGTGCGGCGGCGCGAACGTCCTTCTCAGACACAGTCATGCGAGTCCCTTCCTTGGGTATGTTGATCCGGTGAGCGCGCCGTTGCCGGCCCGCTCGGTCGAGGGCAATCCTCCCCCACCCAGCGCCTCAGGTCACATCGCCGAAGGTCCCAACTCGGCCTCCCTCCCGGCCGGAACCAGCATGCGATCGGCCACATTTGGGAGGATGTCGGCTTTTGCCACCTTTGAAACGGCATCGTTCCGCCCTCAGTGAAGGTCCAGTGCGAGCGTGTAGCGTTCCCGCATGTCCGTTGCGCAGCCCTCCGCGTCCAGTTCCACGAGCTCCTTGCCAGGCGCTCGCCCCCGCCCGCCGACTACCCGGGCCCTTCGACCGGCCGTGGTGACGACCGTCTCCTGCCTGACGCTGAGCGCATGCACCGCCCACATCGACATGGAGATCAGCTCTCAGGGCAGCTACGACGTCGCCCTGGAGATGCGGGCACGACCGGAACCGTCTTCCCCAGGAAAGGCCCCCGACTGCTCGGCCTACTCCGACCCCACCGCCCTGGGCGTGCCCGCCGACGCTTCTGTCAAGTCTGTCAAGGCCGAACCGATCTCCGACGACGACGGCCGCGGCTGCTCGGTGAAAAATCAAGGAGGTCAAGGTCCCCAGGCCTCGGAGGCTAAGCCAAACACCATCGTCGTGCGCGACGGCGACGTCTACAAGGTGACAATCCCTCCACTCCCAGCCGACACGTCGCAGGACTCCGGCGGGACCGACGGCGCAGCAGGAATCGCGCCACAAGCCTCTGCTGCGCCGTCAGACGACCAGAGCGGGCCCCAGCCGGAGAGCACCTCCTTCAAAGGCGTGGTCGACACCAGGGTCTCCGTCACCTTTCCCGGCGCGGTCACGCAGTCAGGCGGGGGAAGGTCTCGGGCACCACAGTCACCTGGGACAATCCCGACACCGTGGTCGAGGGGTCAGCGCCTCGGGCTACGCTCGGGACGGCCAGGGCGTGTCGTGGTGGAGCCGTTCCCGCATCTGGCTGACCGCGGGCCTGGCCCTGCTCGGCGGTGTTCTGGCTGTAGCCGTTCTGCGACGAGCGCAGCAGCGGTCACGTACCATGGAGGAAGCGCCGAGGCGACACTGAGCGTTCCGACTATTCCACGTAGTCGCAGCGCCGAATTAGAATCGCCGCATGGATCATGACTCCCGCACTGTCAGGACTGTCAGGCGACCCGTGGTCGTGGCGGTCCTGACCGGTCTCGCACTGCTGCTGACCGGCTGCGGGGCTCACTATGACTTCGTCATCCACGACAATGAGACCGCCGATCTGACCTACGTCATGTGGACTCCATCGGGGCTGTCGCTCATCAACAGGGAGAGCTGCACCGAGGAGAAGCTCGAGAAGTCCACCCCTGCCCAAGGAAGTCAAGGGCGATCTACACCTTCACGTCCCACAATGGGCATCCGGCGTGCCAGGTCACGCCAAGTCGGTTCCGCTCAACAACCTGCAGACCGACATCTGGACGATCAAGCACCGGAGCGGGCAGTACATCTTCGACCTGTCCCCCGAGGCACTGAGCAAGCTCGGTGCGGGACGGCTCCTCCCTCCTCCTCCAGCGCCTCAGAAGGCATGAAGATCTCGATAGCCGTGACCTTCCCCGAGAAGGTGACGAAGTCCAACGGGAGGAACGACAACAACAAGGTCACCTGGGACAACGTGCTGGAGAACCCCGAGGCTCTCCACGCCGAGGGCGGGACGGGAGGTTCCACCTGCAGTGGTGGATGATTGCAACGGCCAGCGCCGTCGTCCTCCCTCATCATTATCGGCGTCGTGGTGTACCTCTTGAGGACTCGCCGAGCCCAGCAGCTGAATCCGGCGCTCGCGTACGGCGAGTCCCGTTCAGGGGCCGTAGCCACCAACGCCATGTCTCCGGAAGTCTACATCGGCGGCCCATCACCAGTCTCCCCCACCTCCTCGCAACCGATGCCGGGATCAACCCATCCCTATCCTGTCACCAACCTTCGCGACGGCTACGCCCCTACTCCCCGACCCGCCCGGACACCAGCGCCTTCCCGCCGCCTCACACCCCTGGAGGCGCAGGCGTCTTCAGCACCTACGGAGCCCAGCAGAAGAGGCATCAGTCACCCGGACCGGGGTACACACAGATGCCTTATCAGGAAGGGCATGGCCCCGCGGACTTCTCAGCCCCCGTCACCGCAGCCCCGGTGACGGCCTCCCTCAAGCGGGGAACGATCCCCATGATGGATCCGGTTACAACCTGCATCTGAACCGCTACTGTGTGGGCATGACATCTGCCATCGCTCGCCACATCCCCAGGCCCCTGTCCGTATTGACGGCGCTTGCAGCCCCCTCACCCCTGTCCGCACCCTCGCACTGGTCGGCGCCCCGGGACACGCTGCCCCCATGGCCGACGACTCAACCCCCGACCTGAAACTCACTCTACGACATCGTCGTCAAGTCCGACGACACCGTCTCCGTGAAAGCGGTAATGACCGACAACAGCGGTTACGACATTTTCACCGAAGACAACTGTAAAGCCGAAGATTTCGCCCAAACACAGCTCGGCAAACAAAAACAAGGATGCCAAAGCCACTTTCAAGAAGGAAGGCGAATCAAACATCTGCACGATTGAAGGATCCATTTCCGTCAAGGACGCTAACTTTGCCACCCATAAGGGTAACGAATACAGCGTTAAGCTCGGTAGTGGCTCGACAAGTGACGATTCATCGGGCCAGTTCGACGTCACCCAGAGCGTCACCTTCCCCAGGAAAAAGTCACCGACGCCGACGGCGGCGAGGGTCAGCAACAAGGTCATCTTCACCGACCCTCAAATCCCACACTGTCAAGGGCCAAGACGGTTCCATCCCCATGTGGGTCTGGCTCCTTGTCGGAGTCGGTGTCCTGGCGCTGATCGAGGAGCGACCGCGTTCTTCATCGTCCGCGGTAAGAGGAACAAGGCCCAAGCACCCCTACGGGGCTCCCGTTCAGGGCTACGACCCGAACCAGGCGTTCCTCGGTGCAGCCCGGCCAGCAGGCGGGCTACGGCACTCCCCAGGCCCAGCCCGGTTATGGCGCTCCCGGACAGCAGGCGGGCTACGGCACCCCCAGGCCCAGCCCGGTTATGGCGCTCCCGGACAGCAGGCGGGCTACGGCACCCCCAGGCCCAGCCCGGCCAGCAGACCGACGACGGCGCTCCGGGCCAAGGCACCTACTAATTCTTCCCCTCCCGGTGTTAGGCCCCACGATCTGACGATCCGGGGCCACAACACTTTTCTCTCGCATCATCATTCCCCATGCGAGACTCCCATCAACACCAACCAGCGAGGGTGAGGACTATGGCCCCAACCGCCCCTCCTCCACCTGGGACTGAGCTCCGACAGCGGCACCGAAACTCTTCACATCTAGCGACGATGCCCTCTGCACCGTCCTCCACTCACCCCACCCTCACCACTGAAGGCCGTATATGCGCTACCTCACCCAGAGACACACCCCAGCCACGAGTCTCGTCGGGATGCTCTGTCTCGCCACCTCGCTCCTCCTGGCGGTGGTGGCATCCCCCACCAGCGCCACACCCCCTGCAAAGCCCTCGAGCGAGGAGGACCTGCGTCAAAGAGACCTTCTCAGACGCTTCTTCCACACCAGATATCACCTTCTCCAACGATAACGGAACTCCACCTGTAAGGCTAAATTCACTTCGACCGTATCCAAAAGTAAACTCGTGTCCCACGACGAGGATGAATACGTCGTCGACAGCCACAATGAATCCACATCCAAGGACAGCGCCGCCGACTCATTCGCCCTCACGGTGTTCCCCGGCAAGATAACCGATGCCGGAGGGGAAAAACCGGGGAGATGAGAAGAACAAGGTCACGTTCGACACCTTCTACGACCATAGGACCCGCGGCCAGGACACCGCCAAGGCAGTATCTCAGTCCAATCCGACACCCTCATCCAGTTCGACCTCCTCGTCTGACTCAGCGGCTGGACTGACAGTCATCATTACTTTACTCATAGTCATCGCTGTCGTCGGGGCAGTTGTCGGTCTTGGTCAGGCAACACGCCTCAAGAAGAGTCGGAGCAGAAGTACCTGGATGCGCTAGGACAGCAGCCTCTTCAAGCAAACACTCTCATCCCCGCCTCCTCAGCCAGTCGCTTTCCTCTCAAGCGCAGACAGACCCAGTCCCCATCCACCCCTCCTATTGCGCCGGCTCCCCAGCAGTGCCAGCCGCCTTATTCTCGAGGACCGACCCCCACGCTGCCGGGAGTCAGTGGGCGTATCCACCATCGAACCACAATGGTTACGGCGGCTACCGAGTTTTCAGATTCCGGCAGACACGCCGAGACGATGATGGCGACTGCCAGCTGTGGCGCGCCACCAAGACCTGCCCCGTCAGCCTGCACACGCACCGGCCCCTGCTCAGTCGCAAGCTCGGCACACAGCTCAGGATGATGCGAGTAGAACGCCATCACCCGATAAGCGAGTGACGGGAGATCGTGGCCTCACGACCCGGTCCGACGCCAATCGCGGAGACGCGGCAGCGGGCCAGCTCCTCGATGCGCAGCACGTAGTCCTGGGCCGCCTGGGGCAGGTCGGCGGTTGCGGACCTCGCTGATGTCCTCACCCAGCCGGGCAGCTCCTCGCAGACGGGGACGGCGTGGTGGAAGTCGGACTGTCAGCGGCATGCTCCCTGGGTGACGGTGCCGTCGATGTCGTAGGCAACGCACACCGGAATGGTCTTGTGCCCGGTGAGGACGTCGAGCTTGGTCATCACCAGGTCGGTGAGCCCGTTAACGCGTGCCGCGTACCGAGTGATGACGGCGTCGTGCCAGCCGCAGCGGCGCGGCCTGCCGGTGGTGACCCCGAACTCGCCGCCCTCGGTGCGAAGGCGCTCCCCGTGTCATCAAAGCAGCTCGGTCGGGAAGGGCCCCTCCCCACACGGGTCGTGTGAGCCTTGACCACGCCGACGACCGGAGTCGATCCGGGTGGGCCCACGCCGAGCTGCGCGTGCAGGCGCCGCCGGCGAGTGGGGTTCGAGGAGGTGACGAAAGGGTAGGTGCCGTGGTCGATATCGAGCATCGTGGCCTGCCCGGCCTCGAACAGGACAGTCTTGCCTTCATCGAGGGCGTTGTTGAGCAGCAGCGAGCAGTCGACGACCATGGGCCGGACCCGGTCGGCGTAGGAGAGCAGCTCATCGGCGACGGCGTCGGCATCGATGGCCGCCCGGTTGAAGACCTGAGGAAGAGGCTGTTCTTCTGGTCCAGGGCGGAGTGGACCTTCTGACGCAGGATCGACTCGTCGAAGAGGTCCTGGACGCGGATGCCCACCCGGTTCATCTTGTCCGGCGTAGGTGGGGCCGATCCCCCGGCCGGTGGTGCCCAGCTGACGCGCGCCCAGGAAGCGCTCAGCAGTGCGGTCCAGAACCCCGGTTGTAGGAGGGGATGATGTGAGCGTTGGCGCTGATGAGGAGGCTGGAGGCGTCTTGCCGCGGGAGGTGATCTCAGCGATCTCGCTGAAGAGGATCTCCAGGTCGACGACGACGCCGTTGCCGATGATGGGAGTGACCCCGGGGGTAAGCACACCGGCCGGCAGAAGGTGGAAGGCGATTTCTCGCCGTCGATGACGACGGTGTGCCCGGCGTTGTCGCCGTTGAACTTCACGACGTAGTCGACGTCCTGACCGAGGCTGGTCAGTCGCCCTTGCCCTTTCCCTCATCCCCACTGGGTCCCAACGACGACAACGGCTGGCATGGCTGCTCCCTGGCTTCAGTGATGGCGTGCCGGTGGACACACCGTCCTCCAGCCTACCGGAGCCGAGCGACGAGCCCCGATCTGTTCCTCTACCGACTGGGCGAAGAGACGATACGGTGAGATACATGCCTCAGCTGCCACCGTTCATCGCATCTCCCCGCCGCGCTCTGCGCTGGCGGCCCTCCTCATCCTGACCGTATCCGCTGCCCTGGTCCTGGGCGCGCGCCTGCAGCATGGCCTCCCAACGGCTTCGACTCGTCGGTCGTGTTCAAGGCAACCGTTGATATCGTCATCGCGACGAGGACGACACTTTCACGATGAAGGCGGTCATGACCGACAACATCCGTTCTGGCTTTCTGTCTGAGAGCAACTGCGATGGGGGACTCATTCTACGGCAGCAGTCTCGGTGGCAAGGCAACAGCCACGTTCCAAAGAGACGACGGAGGCTCCCAGACCTGCACCATCGAGGGCAGCGACGGTATCGACAACAGCAATGGCAAGATCACACACAAGGGCGATGAGTACATCGTCAAGACCAGAGGCTCGTCCGATGCGTCCTCCTCGTCCGTTGGGGCGAAGTACTCCCCAGACCGTCACTTTCCCCGGCAAGGTCACTGAGGCCGACGGCGGCAAGGTTGAGGGGTAACAAGGTCACCTTCGACGACCTGGATTCTGCACGAGGTCAAGGGAAGGACAAGGCCCCCAGAAGACAGCCTCGCAGGATCCCGAGGGAGAGCGGCTCCACTCCTATGTGGGTCTGGGCGCTTGTCAGGGTGCTCGCCATGGCCATCGTGGGCAGCATTGTTGCCGCGGTCGTCATGAACCAGCGGAAGAAGAACCACTCCCAGCTCGTTCCCTGCGCAGCTCCGCTCAGGCTACTGATCCCAACCAGACCCTTTTCAGTCAGCTGGTTCAGCCTAGCCAGCCGGGCTATGCAGAACCTGCCATCCAGCCCACCAGCAGCCCTACAACAACCAGCTCGGCCAACTGGGCCAACCGATGCCCCGAGCCCTCACCAGCTGCCATGCAGAGCCTGCCACCCAGCCCTACCAGCAGCCCCACAACCAGCTCGGCCAACCGGGCCAAACGGATGCCCCAGCCCTACCAGCCGGGCTGGCGCAGAACCTGGCACCCCAGCCCTACCAGCAGCCCCACAACAACCAGCTGGGCTGGCCAGCCCAGGAATCTAAAAGACCCAGAGACGTCGGGCCCCGGAATCAGTCGATCGCCACGACGCTGTGCGGTGCGCCGCACTCATCGCACGCACTCACAGCATTCAGGACTCCGGACGTCGAAAGCGCTGCTGAGCACCACCATGGTGGAGCGCTGAAGGAGGGCAAACGAGACAGGTCTGGAAGGCCGGCCCGAGAAGAACACATGAACCACGCGACCGCGCCCCGAGCGACTGGCAGCCCCCAGAGGGCGATCATCGGCGCAGCGACGATCACCAGAGCGAGCACGGTGACTCCGAGACGCCCCTACCGCGAGGCGAAGCGCGTTGGACAGGTGCCCGGAGACCGGGGCATCGAAAGAGGGACGACCAGCGGCAGCAGCCAGACGAGTATCGCGGCCAGGAGCACTCCCGGCCAGTCACCACGCGGACAACGCACCGCTCATGCGCACTGTTCCGCTCCCCAAGGCGGAGCCGGACAGAAGCAGGTACTCCCAGCCGCTCAAGGACACCAAAACAAGCACCGGCAGCCACCAGGCCAGGGATTGGCGCAGGTTGAGGCGGAAGGATCGCCACCAGGCACTCATAACCGTCGGGTCACCGTCGGCCGCCATCTCGCCGGCCACACGGGCGCAGGCGGTCAAGGAGCTCCTGCCGTCACCAGGGGCAAGCAGCCGGCCAAGGTGAGGACGTTGAGGATGACGACGTCCGCCGCTGCGACCAGGCCCGGTAGGCTGGGCTGTCGGGACCGGGGAACAGCGCCACAGGGGCTCCTTCAAGCGGACTCGAGCAGTAACAGGTGGACATGATACGGGCGGTTCTCAAGGCCCCACTGCCGGCCTTGAGAACCGCCCGTGTGCAGGACCCGTGTGGTGCGTGAGTCGGCCCCGACCGCTCCCGCGGCCACACCCTCGATGATGTGCTTCTGACCGAAGGGTAGAAGGCGACGATCGGGACGATGGCGAAGACGAGCATGGCCATCCTGGGCACCATAGGTCCTGTTTCCGTTGGAGCCCGTCAAAGCCTCGGATGACGATCGGGATCGTCTTGCAGCGCTCGTCCTGGCCGATGACGAGGTTGGGCAGGAGGAAGTCGTTCCACACCCACATGGCATTGAGGATCGCCACGGTGACCGCTGTCGGCTTGAGCAGCGGCAGGCCACTCTGAAGTAGGTCTGCAGCGGCGAGCAGCCGTCCATGTAGGCGGCCTCCTCGATCTCCATGGGGATCGACTTGATGAAGCCGGCGAACAGGAACACCGACAGCCCACCACCGAATCCGAGGTAGAGGACAATCATGCCCCAGGGCGTGGCCAGGCCGAGCATGTCGGCCACCTTGACGGTGGGAAACATGACCATCTGGAAGGGGGCGATCATGGAGAAGGCGAAGGCGTAGTAGATCATGGAGGTCCACCACGTCTTGATACGGGTGAGTGTAGGCGGTCATCGCCGTGAGGAACACGATAACGATGACGGAACCCACGGTGATGAACAGCGACCAGCCCATGGCACTGGCGAAGCCCGAGAGGGCCAGGCCGGTGGCATAGTTGCCCAGGCCGACTGAGCTCTCGACGTCGGCAGGCTGAAGGGCTCGTTGGAGATGAAGATGTCTCTTGAAAGAGTTGGACAAGAACGAAGACGAGAGGAATCACCCACACGAGGACAAGGACGATCAGCAGACCGAACAGGGCGTTCTCGGCCGGCGCTGCGCTGAGGAGCCTTCCGCTCGGAGAGCGGCTTCAGTTGTTGTCTGGACGGCAGCGCTCATGCGTCGACCTCCTGGAACGAGTGGCGCGCAGCTGGATGAGCGCGATGGCGGCGACGATGAGGAAGAAGATGACGGCCTCGGCCTGGGCCACACCCACTCCTGATGGTTCTTCACATACATCGTTTTGACGATATTGAGAGCCGCCATTTCGGTCTGCTTGGCAGGGTTACCGTTGGTCAGGGCGAGGTTCTGGTCGTACATCGCTGAAGGTGTTGGCCAGAGTGAGGAACAGGCAGATGGTGATCGAGGGGCATGATCATCGGCAGCGTCACGTTGCGTAGCGTCTGCCACCTGCTGGCACCGTCGATCTGCGAGGCCTCAACGAGCTCGGGCGGCACATTCTGCAGACCGGCGATGTAGATGACCATCGTGCAGCCCATGAGCTGCCAGTTGACGAGCACGACCAGGCCGGCCAGCCCCAGTCGCCAGTCATTGACGATCGTCTCTCCCCAGCGCTGAAGAATCGCATTGAGCATCACCTGCCAGGTGAAGCCCAGGACGATCGCCGCCGATGAGGTTGGGCATGAAGAAGACGGCACGGAAGAAGTTGGTAGCCGCGCAGCTTGCGGGTCAGGATGTAGGCCAGGGCGAAGGCCCCAGGTTCACCGTGATGATCGAGATGATCGACACGAGCGCAGTGAACCCGCAGCGCAGGAAGGAAATGGCTCCTCCCGCTGAATGCCCTGACGTAGTTGTCAGGTGCCCACGAACCGAACGTTGGTGAGGGTGCTGAACTTGGTGAAGAGAGATAGAGCCCCATGAAGAAGGGGACGATGAACGCGATCATGAAGGCTAAACAGGGTCGGCCCCGCAAAATTGGGAAGAACTTTTCAGTGCCTTGGTCATATCTACCTCCGGTGCAACCGACACCCGCCGGGCAGGCTCGAGTACGAGAGCTTCCCGCCGGGGCAGGCAGCGCGCGAGACGAACGGCTCGAACGTGCCGCCCCGAGGAGAGAGGGATGGGGAGATGAGTCGTCGTCACGCCGTCGTCGACAGGCTCAGTCGGGCCTGGACCGGCTGAAACGACTCGACGGCGTCAGCCCTCCTTGGCCTCCTTCTTCTCCGTCGCCCGGTCGGAGACGAAGAAGTCCTTGACCTTCGCTCAGTCCTCTTGCCGGTGGCGTACTGAGCCAGGTGCTGGCCGAGCTGGTTCTTGAAGTCCTGGCTCGGGAAGGTCGGGAAGACCCACTTGACGGGCGTGAGGTCCTTGTTGGTGATGGCCTCGGCGACCTCCTTGCCCAGCGGGTCGGAAGGGGCCAGCTCGGTGTAGGCCTTGTAGGGCGCAATGATGCTGAGCTTCTCAGCGGCGAGCTGGAGCCCTCAGGATCGGTGAACAGCCAGGTGAGGAAGTCCTTGGTGGCCCTTCTGGTCACCCTCGGCGGCCTCGGAGTTGACCGTCAGGTAGTTCTCGGTGCCGATAGCGATGTTACTCTTCCTCGCCGGAGACGCCGATGTGAGATCGGCAGGAAGTGGATGTCGCTCCTTCTTGACGACGTTGCCCGACTCGCTCTCAACCTGCGACCACGCCCAGTTCCCGTTCTGGACCATGGCGGCCTTACCGACGGCGAACTCCGACATGGCGTCCTTGACGCTCTTGGCCCCGGTCTGCTCGGCCGGCACCGTGGAGTTCTTGGTAGGGAGGTCGAAGATCGCTGTAGTTGTCCGAGTAGGTCAGCCCGAGCTCGTCGAGGTCGTCGACCTGGCGTCGCGGTACTCGTAGTAGACCGGGTGGTTGGCCAGGTGGGTCGCCAGCGCCACTCCCGCCGCGAAGGAGGTGGATGCGAAGACGCCCTCGATGCCGAGCTCGGCCTTCTTGGCCTCGTGCATGTCCTCGACGACCTCCTTGAGCTTGTCGAAGCCCTTGATCTGGTCGACGGCGGTGGCCTTGGCGCCTCCATGGCGAGTACTTCTTGAGGATGGCGGCGTTGTAGACGATGCCATAGCCCTCGATGGCCAGCGGAACACCACGACCTTGCCCTCGTCGCCCTTGAGGGCCAGGGACTCATCCGTCAGCTGCTTGGTGAACTCGGCGTCGGACAGGTCGGAGGCGTAGTCCTTCCAGTTGCCGTAGCCCACAGGCCGTTGAGGTTGAACAGCGTGGGCGGGTTGGACTTCGCGATCTCCGTCTTGAGGGTCTGCCTCGTAGGTGCCGGAAGCAGCGTGACGACCCTTGACGTTCACACCGGTCTTCTTGGTGTGAGGCGGCCGCGACATCCTTGAACCCCTGCTCCGCCTCGGGCTTGAAGTTGAGGAAGTAGACGCCACCGGCGCCATCCGAACCGGACGAGCCCTTCGAGCAGGCCGCCGAGTCGCGGGCGACGCGAGCGCAGCAGTTCCACCGAGCATGGAGCGGCGGGAGATGAGTCGCATTGGGGTCCTCCTTTGGACGCATGGGACAGGCGCGGACAGAGGCGTCCGCGAGGTGCGACTGCCGTGTCGCCGGCGGCGGACCCGTCGGCTCAGCGGCGACGACCTATCATGGCACATTTCCGCCCCACATTGCTGCAAGGTTTGCAATCAGTGCTCTGGGTCTCGGTTCAGCATCGTTCGCCATGAGCACGCCGTTTCCCTGAAGATAGCAATTTCTATCCCTTCTCCAGCAAGCTCCACCATCACCCACCCCTGTGCAACAATGCAACGATCGGTCAGTTCACCGTCAGGGGAGCCCCATCGGTCCCGGCGTTCACGACGTGGTCCCGGCACCAGCAGGGTGCCAGGACCACGAGCAGCGATCAGTCGCCGTTCAACCCTGTACGGGTGAGGGCTCACTGCGGGCGGAGCCGACGGAGCCGAGACGCTCGCAGGCCTCGATCGACACGGGCGGCCTGCCCCTCCTCAGCGGCCTTGCCCCAGGCGCGCGGGTCGTACTGCGCTTGTTGCCGACCTCGCCGTCAACCTTGAGGACGCCCTCGTAGTTGGTGTACATCCAGCCGGCGACCGGACGGGTGTAGGCGTACTGGGTGTCGGTGTCGACGTTCATCTTGATGACGCCATTTACGCACCGCGGTGGCGATCTCCTCGTCGGTGGAGCCGGAGCCGCCGTGCATGACCAGGTCGAAGGGCGAGCTCTTGTCGCCGACCTTGGAGGGACAGGCGGTCGCCGAGGCGCTGGCCACGTCCTCCTGGATCTCGCCGAGGATCCTGGACGGAGCTTGACGTGGCCGGGCTTGTAGAGCCGTGCACGTTGCCGAAGGTCAGAGCGGTGATGTAGCGGCCGTTCTCACCCAGGCCGAGGGCCTCGATGGCCTTCCAAGCGTCGTCGGCGGTGGTGTAGAGGTTGGCGTTCTCCTCACCCTTGATGCCGTCTTCCTCGCCACCGACGGCACCGACTCTCGATCTCGAGGACGACGTTGGCGGCCTTGGCACGCTGAGCATGTCGACGGCGATCTCGATGTTGTCGTCAAGGGCCTCAGCGGAGCCGTCCCACATGTGGGAGTTGAACATCGGCAGCTCACTGTTCTTGACCTGCTCGGCCTCGATCTCCAGGAGCGGGTGGATCCAGTCGCCAGGAGCTTCTTGGGGCAGTGGTCGGTGTGCGAGACCAATGGTGACGGGTAGAGGTCACCACGGCGCGGCGCTGGGCGGCGAAGGCGATCGAGCCCTGACGCGGTCGAGGCGAGAGGAACCGGACCAGTAGGCGGCACCACCGTTTGGAGATCTGGACGATGCCATCGGACTCGGCGTCGGCGAAGCCCTGAGGGCGGCGGACAGAGTCTGGGACGAGGTGACGTTGATCGCGGGGATGGCGTACTTGCCGGCCTTCGCGCGGTCAAGCATGTCGGCGTAGGACTCTGCTGCAAATGGCCACTGGGTGCCTCCTGATTTTCTGTATGAGCTCAGTGGTGCAGAACGATTTGTTCCACGATTTCGAAGCCACGTGAACCGGATCATGGTCCCAGGCCGGGCTCCATGCCGTTCAAGACCGGCTTGGTCCCACCGCCCCATGCGGCAGGGTGAGACAACGGACCGAGGGCTCCCGGACTCAGTCGGGCGCCGCCCCGCGTGCTGGAGGATCCAGGCGTGCATGGCCACGGCCGCTGCGGCTGCCACGTTGATGGAACGGGTGGAGCTGTACTGGCCAATGCGCAGCAGCCGGGAGCAACCGGCGCTCAGCTCGGCGCTGATGCCTCCCCTCGGGCCGAAGACCACTGAGGCAGCGCTCAGGGCAGATCGGCGACCTCCGGGGGCTGAGCGGGACCGTTGTCGATACCGATGACCTCGTAGCCTCGGCCCGCGCCCAGGCGAGTAGCTCGCCGGGCTCGCAAAGTGTGGCGCACGTCCAGGTAGCGGTTGGTGACCATGGCGCCGCGCTTGTTCCAGCGGCGTCGACCGATGATGGACGCCGGGCCACGTTGAAGGCGTTGGCGCTGCGCACGATGGAGCCGATGTTGAGGTCCTGGCTGCGTTTCTCGATGGCGATGTGCAGCCGGTGGGCGCGGGCGGCCGGAATCGGCGCGGATCGCCGCGAGCGAGATCCAGTGGCGGTAGCGGTCGACGACATTACGCCGGTCTCCGTCGGCGAGCAGCTCGCAGTCATAGCGGGGATCGGTGGGCCAGGCCTCGCGACCGCCGGACCAGGGCCGACACCGACCTGACGGACATCAGCCGGTCGGTCCTCCTCCGCGCCGGCGAGGCGCAACCGCCAGGACCGTGCGCTCTTGAACAACGTCAGCCCTGGCGCCCGTCCCACGTTGCTCCTTCTTCCTCCACAGCCTGTCGACGATCTGGTCGTAACCCGTCGGGTCAGAGGGACGGACGTAACGGTCGTGCTCTTTCAAGGTGGTGAGTGCCTCGTGCGCCTGGTTCCTGTCGATCCTGCCCATAACCTCGAAGTAGGCGAGAAGATCAGCGGTCCCCAGACAAGTAGACACGGCCGCCTCGTGACGCGCCCGTTCTCGAGCCCCACCGTCATCAGTCATAAACACTGCGCCGAAGAGATCCGCACGACGGGGAGATGATCACGAGTGTCTCAGCCTCACCACGATACTTGTCCGATGATTCCCCGGCTCACGCGCATACTAGTCAGCAGCGCCTCAATGTCGACATGCTCACCATCCTGCGGATAGATGACCTCACCACAGGTCGCACGGATAGCCGGGTCTGCGCTGTCGAGCCTCAGCTCGTTCCTACTCCGGCGCCACTCCCCACTCGATGGTGGCACACCAACGACCCCGTCCCTGGACAAAGGTCCTCAGATGGTCCACATACCCCAGCAATGCCATGTTGATGAAGACTGTGTTGTCAGGAAAGAAGAAGGGACGAGGAGACACAGATCAAACCAACCCGTCCAGCAACTCGATGTCGAGCTCGTGAGGGCTAACCACCTCATCGCCATCGTCGTGTTCTTCCTGTGCAGGCAGGCCAAGCACCCAAGAGAGCGAGGCCTGAGGGGCATTTCCGTCCGCGACCGCACGGCGCAGCCCTGTGACAACCCGTTCAGGAAACCGACGACGAGCGGAGTACTGCACACGCGCGGACACATCGGCAGGCGCCGCAATCGATGCGGGGAGCGACGCTCGCAGCAGTGCATCCGTCGATCCAGCCAATGCCGAGCGCGCTTCGTCGCTGGGCGTCACACCCAGGTACTTCAGTCTGACCTCCAGAGCTCGGGTGGACACTCCGAGCTCCCAGCACACGCGGGCGACAGTCACGGCCTTCGCACGCAACCAGTCAATGGAACAGACACGCTCCACAGGCATGAGTAGATCGGCTGCGAAAGCGTTCGCCATGTTCTCGACCGCCTGGCCGTCACATGAGGACACATCCTTGACGCGGAGGTGCCCGAGCTCGTGGGCGAGGGTGAAATTGCTTCGGAACCAGCGCTCAGTCGCTGCTAGAACGATGACCTCACGCCCACCAAGAGTGAGCGAGTACCCATCTTTAGACAACGGGACAACGACCACTCGACTCAGGAGACGTTCTCGACCCTGTCGTAGAAGCAGGAGACAAAGTCCTCACCCAGGGCAGAGCGAGCACTCGCCGCAGCCTGCCGGATGCTCGAGTTCTTCACGTCAGCTGCACTTGCCGGTAGACCAGGGCGATGTCCTCAAGCACCCGCAGATCGGCAAAGGGATCACACGAATAGGTTCCCGTGGGTCGGTCATAACCGTGCCTCGCAACCGCGCGGACCTCGAAAGGATCTGCCTCACCGGTAACGAGCCAGTGCATCGTGACTCCAAGATACTCGGCGATAAGCGCGGCCTCAATGGACGACAAGGAGCGGGTCCCGGCGAGGGCCTTGGACATCGCCGATTCGCTCAAGCCAACAGCAGCAGCCAGAGCCGCCTGAGTCTGGCTGTGCTCGACCAGCGTCTTTTTGATGCGCGACCAACGGATCCCATAGAGCAAGCGTACGCACCAGTTTCGATTATCGAAAGATCGATCAACCGTAGGACACGCCACATCACCCAGGGAGACTCAGTTGTCTGTCCCGCGAACAGAGCAGAAGGAGACGAACGCTCAAGGTAAGGACTGCGAGAATCTAGCCCAACCCCAGGTCGGTCAGACCGAGCGCTGCGTGGTAGGGCAGGCCGGCGGCCTCGATGCGCTCGCGCGCCCCGGTGGCCCGGTCCACGATGACGGCGACGGCCCGCACGTCGGCACCCGCCTCACGCAGGGCCTCGACGGCCTCCAGGGGTGAGCCGCTGGTGGTGGAGGTGTCCTCCAGGACCACCACGGAGCGACCGGCGACGTCGGGCCCCTCAATACGACGGCGCATGCCGTGGTCCTTGGCGGCCTTGCGCACGGCGAAGGCGTCCAGGTCCAGGCCGCGCGAGGCGGCGGCGTGCAGCATGGCGGCGGCCACTGGGTCGGCCCCATGGTCAGGCCGCCGACGGCGTCGATCTCATCGGTGCCCAGCGCCTCCTCCAGCATGTCGAGCATGACGTGGCCGATGAGGGGGGCGGCCTCGTGGTGGAGGGTGGCGCGGCGCATGTCCACGTAGAAGTCGGACTCGAGGCCGGAGGCGAGGGTGACCTTGCCGCGGACGACGGACAGCTCATTAACGAGCTCGGCCAGGGCGGGCGATATGGGAATCGTTGGTGCTCACGGCTCCGATGGTAGTGGCCGTGGGCGCTTGCGTGCCGGGTAGACACCCACCGCGACCAGAGCCCGCCCTCTTCCGCGTGATGCGGAGGGGCGGGCTCTGGGAGAGTCTCGGTAGGGGAGGTCAGGACAGGGGCGGCTACAGCGGCGTCGTAGTCGGCTCCTCGGCCGACCTCGGGGACCCGTCTCGGTGTAGATGACCCTGCCGTTCTCGTCAAGAACGACAACGGCGCGCGACAGCAGGCCGGCCAGCGGGCCGTCGGCCAGGGTGACGCCGTAGTCGGCGCCGAAGGTGGAGCGGAAGGTCGAGCCGGTGACCACGTTGGTGAGGCCCCTCGGCGCCGCGAAGCGGGAGCCGGCGAAGGGCAGGTCGGCGGAGACGCAGACCACGGTCGTGTTGTCCAGCTCGGAGGCGAGCTTGTTGAACTGGCGCACGGAGGCGGCGCACACCCCGGTGTCCACCGAGGGGAAGATGTTGAGGACCACGCGGCGGCCGGCCAGGGACTGGCTGGTGACCGGGGCGAGGTCGGCGCCCACGAGGTCGAAGGCGGGGGCGGTCGAGCTCACAGCGGGCAGCTCGCCGACGGTGCTGACGGGGTCTCCGTGGAAGGTAATGGAAGCCATGGTGTGATCGTTGCAGGTCGCCGGTCTTCTGGCCATGCCCTCAGCCCTGGGCGATTCTCGGCCCGCCCGACAAGGCTGAGAACCCCGGCGAACGGATGAGCCTGTCACAACGGAGACTCTTAGATGGCCGCATCGCCCGGCCGTGACACATCTGCGCAGTTCAGCGCCGTTGGAAGTCAGCGGTGGCGGCAGCACGCAGGAATCGCGGGTGAAAAAGCCCCATCTGTGACACTTTTCGCCGCGATGAGCTCTGCGGCCTCACTCGGGGTCTCGGCCCGGAGCGCTCGGGCCCGACCACCCGGCGCACGAACCAGCGGGGGAGCCAGTCGCAGAGCGGCGTTGGCGCTGCGGTAGCGCAGGCTCGGGGTGCAGATGACCTGGCCGCGTCGCACTGCGGCGAGGCCGTCGATGGCGACTCGCTCGGCGTCCAACCATAGCGGCTCCTTCCACTGGGTCTCGTCGATACCGGCCGCCGCGTGGAAACCGGTGGACCAGCCCGGGGCACAGCGCCGTGGCGGTCACGCCGGTGCCGGCGAGCTCGGCGGCCAGTCCCTCGGTGAACCGGAGCACCCAGGCCTTGTGCGCCGCATGAGCACCCATAGCGGTGTGCGCGGTCATGGAGGAGACGTTGAGGATCGCGCCGCGCCCGCGCTCCACCATGGCGCCGGCCGCGGCATGGGAGGCCACCATGACCGCACGGACCATAACGTCGAGGGCCTGCTCCTCACGGACCAGGTCTCCTCCGACGAAGGGCTGCCCCAACCCGAAGCCGGCGTTGTTGACCAGGAGCCCCACGGGCTTGCCCGGCTCACGCAGGCGCTTGGCGATAACCTCGAGCTCATCGCGCTGAGACAGGTCGGCCTGCAGGTCTCCACCTGGACACCGGCGAACTGACGCATCTCCTCAGCCACCTCCCGCAGGCGCTCGGGGGTGCGCGCCACGAGGACGAGGTTGTGCCGGGCCTGGGCGAGCTCGCCAGGCGATCTCAGGCCGAGACCGCTCGTGGCCCCGGTGACAAGTGCGCTGTTCCCATGGCGGCAGACTAGAGCGATTGGTGAGTACTTGATGGGAATCGAGCACCGGCTAGTCTGCCTTGCCATGCGCCTGGCCACCTGGAACGTCAACTCCATCCGCACCCGTGTCGACCGCGTCCTGGCCTTCCTGGAGCGCGAGGACATCGATGTCCTGGCGATACAGGAGATCAAGTGCCGCCCCGACCAGTTCCCGGTCGAGCCCTTCGAGGGCCGCCGGCTACGAGCTGGCCGTCCACGGCCTCAACCAGTGGAACGGGGTGGCGATCGCCTCGCGTGTGGGGCTCGACGACGTCGCCACCTCCTTCCCGGGCCAACCCGCCTGGGCGCCCAAGCCCGAGGTCGAGCCGGTCGTCGAGGCCCGGGCGCTGGGGGCGACGGTGGGTGCGGCGTCGGACGCGACGCCGGTGCGCCTATGGAGCCTGTACGTGCCCAACGGCTGCGAGCTCACTCACCCGCACTACACGTACAAGCTCGACTGGTTGCGGGTGCTGCGCGACGACGTCGCCGGCTGGCTCGGCTGACGAGCCGGACTCAGCGCGGCGCCGGCAGGTGACTGGAACGTGGCGCCGCGGGATGAGGACGTACGGGACATGAGCGTCTTCGAGGGCGCCACCCACGTCTCAGCACCGGAGCGTGAGGGCCTTCGCCGCCTTCGCCGCGGCGGGCATGCACGAGGTCACGCGCGAGCGGGTCACCAACCACACGTACTGGGACTACCAGAGCTGCGCTTCCCGAGGAACGAGGGCATGCGCATCGACTTCGTCTCACGCCTCGCCGGCTCTGGCGGGACGGGTCACCGGCGCCGCCATCGATCGCGACGAACGCAAGGGCAAGGGCGCTCCGACCACGTCCCCGTCATCGTCGAGGGTCGACTGAGGCCGAGGGCGACGGCCCCGCGAGCGGGCGGACACCGGACACCCTTCGCCCACAGTCCCCTACAAGGCCAGGATCTGGTCGCCGAGCTCGGACCACGTCCGCCGGTGAACCACCCGAAGCGCCGGGCCCCAGGAAGACGGCCTGGCGCTCGGCGACCGGATCCACCCAGATGAAGGAGCCCGACTGGCCGAAGTGCCGGAAGGTCTGCGCGCTGTTGCCGGCGGTCCAGTGCGGGACACGGCTCACGCACCTCCACCCCGCAGGCCGAAGGGGTTTGGGGTCTGACGCCCATAGCCGGGTAGAACGCCGTCGAGACCGGGCGGGACCGGTGTGCGGGGCGCGCTGCGCGAGCGCGGGCGAGACGAGGTCTCTGGTGCGGCCAGCTCCCGGGCGAACAGGGACAGGTCGCGGCGCTGCCCTCCCAGAGTGGGCGGGCGAGCCGGGGATGAGAACGCTGGCCATCCCCAGAGGCTCGAGCACGGTGGTCTCCACCCAGGTCTCCAGGGCGTGCCGTGGCCTCCTCGAGGCGCTCCCCCAGGATCTCGATACCGCGGTTTGGAGATGCGGCGCGTCCCGCTGCCAGGCGCTCATCGGAGTCGGCCGCGATCCCCGAGGAGTGGGACAGCAGGTTCTCGATGGTCGCACCCTCAGGCGCGGGCGCGCCGGCGGGGGTCTCCAGGTCCAGCAGTCCCCGGTCGACGGCGACCAGGGCCGCCCAGGCGACGATCGGCTTGGTCACCGGGGCGAAGGGGAAGATCTCGTCGACGTCCCCGGCCTCCAGGAGCACGCCGTCACCGGCGGCTGACCTGCTGGTCACGACGAGGGCGGTCGGAAGGGGAAGGCGACCAGTGCCGGCAGAGCCGGGTCCTGCGCCCGAGAGGTGTCCGGGGTGGTCATCGCTCCTCCTCACCTGGTTCGGCTCTCGACGCAGCCGGCCGAGCACCCTCGCGACCGTACCTTACGCCTCGAGGACCGGCACGCCGTGAGTCTGCGAAACCTCCCGGCTCGCGAGAGGATCGGGGCGATGCCCTTCTATCACCGCCCACCCGCCGACCGCGGCCCGCTGCGCCCCCGCTCCCCCATGGCTCTCGGCCAGGCGGTCCCCGCCCCCACGGCCGTTCAGCTGGCCGGGGCAGCCGACGTCGGCTACGCCGTCGTCGACCTGGAGACCACCGGCCTGTCCCCGCGACGGATTCGATCCTGGAGGTCGCCTCGTGACTCACCGACGCCGCTGGGCGCGTCGAGCGCAGCTGGTCCACCCTCATTGACCCCGGCGCCGGCGTCGGGACGTGGGCCCCACCTATCCACGGCCTTGTCGCCGAGGAGCTCATCAGGGGCGCCCGGCTTCGACGACATCGCCGACCTGCTGACGCTGACCTGGCGGGCGGGCGGTGGTGCCCACAATGCCCGCTTCGACGTCGGCTTCCTCACCCAGGCGCTGGGGACTCGGGGCTGCTCGACCGCGGCGCGCGGGTGCCGCGGGTGTGCACGATGGAGTGGGCGCGCCACTTCATGACGACGCCGTCGCGTCGAGCTGACCACCTGCTGCGAGGTGGCCGGGGTGGAGATCGGCCCGTCACCACAACGCGCTCGACGACGCCCTGGCCGCTGCCGGCCTGCTGCGCCACTATCTGGCGGTGGGGGCTCAGCGCGGCGAGGAGCCGGTGGCCTGGGCCCGGGCGCTCGTTGAGGCTCGCCGCTTCACCGGCTGGCACTGGGATGCTCAGCGGGCGCGGGTCGGCGCCGAGCGTCTCACGGAGCGCACCACGCCCGGTGCCGAGCGAGGCCCGCCCCCGGGTCTTAGGCCTCGGCGGCATCCTCCCAAGGGAGACGAGGAATCCGTCGTCATCCACGGCCACCCCGGAGACGGAGGCCACCAGGACGGTGGCGAGCTCCTCGACCAGGTCCCGGGCCGTCTGACGCTCACGGCGCCGGGAGCGGGAGACCACTTCGGCGTAGGCGTCGGCCTGGTCCTGGGGATCCAGCGCGAGGTCGTAGGGACAGGACCGCCCCGCGCCCACGGCTCTCCGCGCACGGCCAGGGGCAACCCGTCGGTGGCGCCGGCACGCACCTCGATGCGCCCCAGCCCTCGTGCTCGAGGTCGACCGGGGTGACGACTGCGTAGCCGTCACGCACCTCCTCGATGACGTTGCCGGTGGCGGCGGCGACGATCTCCTGACGCATCGTGTCCTGGCGGACCTTCTCCGAGCCGCGCCAGGCCTTCTCGAAGACGTCCGGGCCGATGCGCTCGACGAGGCTCTCCAGCTCCTCGGGATCGATGGCATCCAGCCCGACGGCGCCGCGGGGCTGAACGGCCTCCAGCGCGGCGCTCACCTCGGGGCCACGGGCTGCAGGACGGCCACCAGGTCCTCCGGGCCGAGCCACACCGGGGCGTAGACGGTCAGGAGGCCGAGACCTCCGGGCTGGGCTCGACCAGGACCGGGTCCTCGGTGTCCCGCGCGAGGATGAGCCGCGGGGCCCCGGCGCAGCGCCGGGCGATGGCGCGCAGGCGGGTGAGGGCCACCAGCTCGGCCCCCGTGGGCTGGGCGTGGGGAAGGCGTCGGAGAGCGGGTCCAGGCCAAGCGAGCTCAGCCGGCAGGGCGCCGGCACGGATGCGGGGGCAGTCCAGGATCATCAGCTGCGTGGTCACTCCGGCGCGCCCAGGAGGCCGCGCATCTCGGCGTCGACCTTCAGGGCCCCAGCAGGAGACCCCGGGGAAGAGCTGGAGGCTGGAGACCCCCACCCAGCCGGACTGGATGTCCTGGGACAGGGCCAGGGCCTCGACCTCGTCGGGGCGACGTCGTCGGCCAGGAACAGGACGTGGTTGGTGTCCAGGAGCCCGACCGGCAGCATGGAGGCAGAGGTGAAGGTGCCGGTGTCGGTGGGCAGGGAGACGGCGAAATCGGTTGAGTCGCTCATGCGTGCTCCTCCTGAGATGGCAGCGACACCGTCGACGGGGGCCGCGGAGGTGTCGGGGATGCGAGTGCGGTGGAAGGAATGGTGGGATCGGGAGGCCGTCGGTCCGCGCTGGCCCTGGTAGCGCGAGCCAGTGGCGCCCTGAGCCGTAGGGGACCTGGGCGGGGCTGGACAAGCGGAAGAAGCACAGCTGCCCCACCTTCATCCCCGGCCAGAGCTTAATGGGCATGGTGGCTGCGTTGGACAGCTCCAGGGTGACGTGCCCGGTGAAGCCCGGATCGATGAATCCGGCGGTGGAGTGGGGTCAGCAGCCCCAGACGCCCCAGACTGGACTTGACCCTCCAGGCGGGCGGCGACGTCATCAGGCAGGGTGATGCGCTCGTAGGTGGCCCCAGGACGAACTCCCCGGGGTGCAGGACGAAGGCTCGTCGGCTCCCGACGTCGACCAAGTGGGTCAGTCCCTCCTGGTCGGCGGCCGGGTCGATGACCGGGTAACGGTGGTTGTCGAAGAGACGGAACCAGCGGTCCAGGCGCACGTCGATGGAGGCCGGCTGAATCATCTCGGGGTCGTAGGGGTCGAGGACGACCCGCCCGGCGTCGAGCTCGGTGCGGATATCGCGGTCTGAGAGCAGCACGGGCCCGATTGGCCAGGTCCTCCCGGAGGCGTCACACGGACTCCGGCGCCGAGGGGCCCGATGGGGCCGGGTCTCCCCTCAGTTGCTCAGCGGCATGCCGGAGGCGTCAACACCCCACGGCGGCTCGCCGGGGCGGGCCACCAGGATGAGGATACCCTCGATGAAGGTCCAAACGAAGATCGGAAGGGCCAGGATCCCGCAGGTCAAGAGCGTGCCCAAGAGTTGGAAGAGCCCCTTGCCCGTGTGACCGAGGTAGAGTTGTGGATCCCGAAACCACCGAGGAACAGTGCCAGGATGCCGGCGGCCACCCTGGACCTGCCCGGGTAGCCGGGAGGACCGTAAGCAGGGGCGGGACCGTATCCAGGAGGCGCGTTGTATCCGGGCTGGGACCCGTATGCGCCTGCGGGTCCCAGCCCGGCTGGGCACTCGGGATCATAGGGGCCGCCGTGGGGCGGTACCCGCCTGACGGGTACTCCGTGGAGGCGGACCCCTGCAGGCAGCACCGGCACGTCCGGGGAGGACCCATAGTGGGCTCGTGAGAGTTGGAGGGGATCAGTCATGCGCTCACCACACGTATGAAGACGTCAAAAAGTCCGCGAGTGAGTGCGTAGCGGGCGAAAGGCATCATCGGCGCGGCCCCGAGGGCACCTCCGCAGGCCGATTTGCGCAGACGGCCTGAGTCTGGGTTGAGACTTCCGCACGCACCTGGGACGCACGTCCACCGGTGCCACGCGGGTGTAGTTCAATGGTAGAACTTCAGCTTCCCAAGCTGACAGCGCGGGTTCGATTCCGTCACCGCTCAGGCCGAGGGCCCGGACCATCACGGTCCGGGCCCTCGTACTACTGTGCTGAGCGGTGGGGAATTCGCCGCCGTCGGGGGCAGGACTCCCGTCCTCGCACGCGTGACATGCCCCCGTGGGTAAGAGGATGTCCCCTGCCGCGCGGAGCGACCCCATCGAAGGACACCGGGCTATCGATGTACCCCGTCGCTCATCGACTTCGCCAACCCGTGGATGGAGAACCGGTTCGTCTCTAGACTTTCTGCATGCCAGATCACGAATATTCGGTGCGCGTGGAGTGGACCGGCAACCTGGGTACGGGCACATCTGGATATCGCGCCTACTCGCGAGACCATGATGTCCGAGGAACCACCACCGATCTGCCGGTGATCCACGGATCAGCGGATCCCGCGTTCCGAGGGACGCTCACAGGTGGAACCCTGAACAGCTCCTGCTCGCCTCGCTCGCAGTGCCACACTGCTGTGGTACTCCACCCTCGCAGCAGACGCGGTGTCACCGTCACCTCCCTACTCAGATGCCCCTACCGGCATCATGGCCCGAGCACCCAGGCGGAGTTGGGGAGTTCACTTCAGCAACCCTTCACCCCTGCAGTGACCATTGCTCCGGACAGTGATTCTGAGCGCGCAAACCGCATTGCACGACCGAGCCGCCAAGTACTGCTTCATTGCCCGATCAGTGAGCTTCCCAGTCCACCACGAAGCCGTCATCACGACTGAGCAATAGTGAGGCGAGGTCCTTCACCCTTTCTTTGCCCGCTCCCTTCGAGGCGGCTCCGACGGCGCGCAGCCGGCGCCGCCCCGTCAGAGTCAGGACAGGACGGCCTGCAGGTTCACCTGGGCGCTGTTCAGGATGCCGGCCGGGTCGCCTCCGGCCAGCCCGGGCAGTTCGTTGTCGAAGGTGGCGATGATGTCCGAGGTACCGGAGGCGGAGGGCACGGGCTGGGAGTGCTCGACTCCGGCCAGGAAGGCCGCCTGGTCGGCGTGCTTGCCCTTCCAGGTCTCGCCGGCGGACTTGCCCGCGGGGACCGTGCCCGCCGCACCTGCCAGGGCCACCTGCCGCTCGGCGGCGGTGAGGTACTCCACGAGCTTGATGGCGTCGGCCTTGTGCTTGGAGGCCTCGACGACGCCGTAGAAGGTGGGGAACTGCAGGGTCCCTTGCCGCCGCTGCCGGCCGGCAGCTCAACCACCTTGTAGGAGACGCCCGAGTAGGCGTCCGCCAGGGTCTTCACCAGGGCCTCCGTCTCGATCACCATGGCGGCCTGCCCCTGGCCGAAGGCATCGGCGGCAGAACCGGCGGGCAGGTCGGCACCCCACCCGGCTGAGCGGGAGGACAGGAGCGTCTTGACCTGGGTCAGGGCCCGCCACCGAGCCCTCGGAGGAGGCCGTAGCTCGTACCGTCGGCGCTGGTCAGTCCCCCACCGCCCTGGACGAGGAAGGCGCCCACACGCGTGTAGGAGGCGTCGAGGGTCATGCCGACGACACCACCGGAGGTGAGCGTGGCGGCCACCTGGTCGAGCTGCTCCCAGGTGGTCGGGTAGTCCGAGTCACTCAGGCCCGCGGCCGACCACAACGAGGTGTTGATGTACAGGGCGAGCGTGGAGACGTCCCGGCGCGCCGCGCTGATCCTCTCCTCGCCGAGTGGCACTGGTCAGCAGCGCGGGTGCGCGTCCTTGACGGCGGACGAGTCCTGTCCCAGGAGTGCAGGGCACCGCGTAGCTGGACAGCTGTGCCGGGTTGAGGACGACGTCGATGGTCGGCTCGGCCGTGATCCCGCGGGCCAGCTCCTGGGAGACGTCGGAGATGGGCTCGACGTCCACCTCCACCTTGGTCTCTGGTGAATGCCTCCACCGCCTTGGACAGCGCCTCCGCGGCGGCCTCGCCCTCATCGGAGACGATGAGCGCCATCTTGCCCTCCTCGGTGGCCTCGTCCTTCGACTTCGACGAGCAGGCGGCGAGAGTGGCCGAGACGGCCAGCCCCAGAGAGGTCAGGGCGAACGTCCTGCGGGTCAGCATCATGTGTTCTCCTTGAGGGAATCCCGAGTGCCCTGGGAGCGGGGTGAGCCTGGGCCGCAACGGCGCCTGTGGGGCTCGCGTTGAGCGACGTCGGGCGGGGACGGCGGAGGGCACTACGGGCCCCGCGTCTGCCAGGGAGGAAGCGTAGGCCATTCAGGCCGCGGGCTCGGACTCGCTCGCCCCCGACCACTCACTCACGGGAGGTCGCGGCAGGGCCAGCACGACGACGCCGGTGGCCAGGGCGTCCACGAGGAACCAGCTGGCCAGCCACAGGCCGGCGGGAACCCGGGTCAGGTGGGCCAGGGTGCGGTGGTCCTGCTGTGGGTCACGTGAGGCGGCGACGTCGCGCAGGGAGTCCCAGGCCCCGACAAGCAGGGCCAGCCCGGTCCCGGCGACGACGCCGTCTCGCCACTGCCCGCCCCACCACCACAGGGCCCCGGTCAAGACGGCTACGAGCAGGACGAGCAGGACCGTGCGCACGGAGCGAGGACATGACCAGCAGGACTGCCAGGAGGACCAGCCCCAGCAGCAGGGACCGCACTCGCCCAGCCGTTGAGGGCCAAAAGCACGACGACGGCCCCAGGACGGCAGGGGCGGGGTAGCCGGCCCAGGAGGTGGCCACCGGCCGGGGCCGGTGGGTTTGCCGGCGGTGACAGCGTGCCCGGACAGGTCCCGGCTCACCACGAATCTGAGGAGCGCCGCCCACCATGAGGCCGACGGCCGCACGTCCGGCCTCATGGACGATCGTCACCAGGGTGCGCGCGCGGCGGGCCGGGCCCCAGGCCAGGACGATGAGGAGGATAGCCAGCGCCGGCCACATGCACGCCGGGATCCAGGCCGACGACGCTCGAGGCGCGGGCCAGCAGGTCGTTCCAGGTCTCAGTCCAACTCAGGTTCACGGACGGAAGTCTGCCAGGCTCGCCCGCATGCGCGGGAGCCTGGGCCCACGCTGTCAGCCGACCGCGCTGTGATGAAGCGAACTGAGGCCTCGGCGCCCTCCAGGGGCTCGGTGGCGTGGGGCTGTGGAATGGTCGGAACCGCATGGGCGGCTGGCGGGGCCCCTCACCGCCCGCAGTACCGAAGGCGTCCAGGCTCTCCAGGTAGGCCCGGCGCTGCTCCGGATCCGCGGGGTCGGGCGCCCGCCCACGACGGTGGCGTGGATGAGGGGATGACCTGCTCGGGGTCCTGGGCCGGGATGAGTCCCCTGGTCCATGGCGTCGGTAAGGATCGAGGAGAGCATCTGGGCCAGGAGCGCGCCGTGGGCCTTGAGGCGGCCGGCGGTCCCGCGTGAGACGGCCCCGGACAGCGGTCCCGACGTCGGGAAGTGGAAGTGCCGTGCGATGAGGGCCTGCTGGCGCACGTAGATGCGCAGGCGGTCGATCGGGTCCTGGTGCCGGCCAGCGCCCGGGAGAGCTCCTCGGCGTAGCGACCGGCCCTCGTGCTCCATGAAGGCCAGGAGCAGGTCCTCCTTGTCCGCGAAGTGGTTGTAGACGGCGGTGCGCCCCACACCCGCGTGGTTGGCGACGTCGGACAGGGTGATCTTGTCGAAGCTACGCCGGCTCATGAGCTCGGACAGGGCGTGGAACAGGGCGGTGCGCGTGCGCTCTCGATGCTCGACCAGTGAGGAACCCAGGATCTTCGGCATGAGGCAACCCTAACTCAGGAGATGACGCGAGCGATAGAAGTGTCAGAAAAACTGGGAGGAGGCGACGCTGCAGCGCTGAGGACGGTTCCCGGAACCCGCAGCCTCGGGAACCTTCGTGCGAGCGCTCGGTCCGCGCTGCCACCACCCCGGTACCCATCAGCGCCCCAGTGCGGTCACGAGCGCGTCGATGATCGGCAGGTCAGCCTCCAGCCACGGCAAGCGGCGCAGCTGATCCGGCGGATCCAGGCGCACCACTCCAGCCGCTGGTGGTCGGTCTCCGGCCCTGCCCGGTCCCCGGGCGGGCGGGCTCAGCCAGCCACACCCGCATCCTGAAACCGTGCATGGCCGGCCACGCCGGGGCGTCGTCGCCGGGGCCACTGTCTTGCGGCGGCGGAAACCGTCAGCTCCCAGGGGACGACCAGCTCGGATCCCAGGCGGATGCTCAGGCCGATCTCCTCGTCGAGCCTCGCGGGCCAGAGCCTCGCTCAGGCCGCTCTGGCGGGCTCGACTCGCCGCCGGGAGCTCGAACTGTCCGGCGTGCTCAGGCGGGCGGGAACGGGCCGCGCACAGCAGGGTGGTCGGATGCTCCAGGTCGTCCAGGACCGCTGCCGCCACGACGAGGCGGGATGCCTGCCCTGTATCGGAGCCGCTCACCAAGGCTTTCCCCTCCGCCGCTGCCGCCGGGCTTCTCGGTGGTTCCCGGCCGCCGTTGTTGCGGTCCCGAGGCGCTTGGCCCGGTCATCGACCGGGTCGGGGTCGGCTGGTGCTCGGGGTGCTGGAGGAGGTCTCGCCCGGCGAGCTCGACGCCGACGACGAGGGGGTCGAGCTCGGATCACTGCTGGGCTGCGAGGAGGGTCGAGCTCCGGATCACTGCTGGGCTGCGAGGAGGGGTCGAGCTCGGATCGCCGCTCGGCTGGGACGACGGACTCGAGCTCGGGTCACTGCTGGGCGTGGCCGACGGGCTCGAGCTCAGGGAGGATTCTGCCTGGGGCGGGGCGGCACCTCGCAGGTATCGGCCGCCTTCTTGGCCGCCTCGACGTGCTCGGTCACGCCGCGGGCTTCCGCCTCTGGGCCTGGCCCGCCAGCGTGAGGTGAGCGACGGCGCTGATTGATGCGTACCATGCGCTCGAGCCGACCTCGCTTCGTCTTGGTCTTCGGTCGACCTGGCCGTGGGGACCTCACGAGAGCCTGGTTGAGGTGCTCCGACCGCGGAGGTCGGATCCTTCGCGGCGAGCTGCCCGGTCCCAGGTTGAAGTGGACGCGCCACTGCTCCAGCCAGGGATTGATCGTGGCGACCGTGCGATAGCGTGACAGGGCCGTGTCGTAGTGGCCGGCTGCTGCGGCACGGTTTTCGGCCAGAGAGAAGAGGAAGATCGACCCGAGCCACAGGGAGACGATGGTGGCCAGCGCCGCAGGCACCCTCGCCGATCGCTCGGGGAGCCGACGACGCCGTTGGAGACGCGCCTCCCCGCCGTCTGGGGTCCTCCGAGGCCGGTAGAGTGAGGAGGCGTCGTCATTCGGGTCCGCGTTCTGCAGGTAGTCAGACCTCCTGCTCCGGGGAGCACTGGTGGCTCCTAGTGTCCTGTGCATCCTCTGCGCACTGTGGGCAACGCCGGGCTGCGTCCCCTGCGCCCCGGCCCGGGGAGCTCGCCGGGAGTGTTTCCTATCGTCATCATCTTCCCTTCCCCCTGAGAAGACGGCGACGGTCGGCTCGCATGAGATCAATGATCTCCCACAGCAGCAGACCGAAGGCGATGAGTCCCAGTGGCCAGGTCAGGTACACCCGCGTGCTGGTCTTGGACCGTCCGTCAGCGGAGAGCGGCCTCGATGTCGACGTTGGTGAACTTGCTCGTCGGGTCATCGTTCGACCCGCCAGTGCGGTGGGAGTCGCGGGCCAGTCCTGGCCACCTTCTGGAGCTCGTCGGCGTCGATCTTCGACACCCCGGGCTGCCCGCCCTGGCCGTCAGCGATGATAGCCGGACTGGGTGTCTCGCCGGTGGCCCGGCGAGCCGTCGTAGCTGCGCTCTTCCCGCCCTCGGTGGAGCCGTAGCCCAGCACCGCGCCGCCGGCAACGACGCCGGCCAGGGACTGCCAGGAGACGCCGGCGCTGTCGGCCGCCTGAGCTCCGCGCCCCTCGTCGGTGGCCTCGCCGTCGGAGAAGATGTAGACGAGGCGGATGTCGTTGGGGTCGGGCGGCGGGACTCCTGCCAGTGACCCGTTACTGGCAACGGGCGCCACCCTCGAGCGAGAGCCGGTGGCGTGCCCCGTGACCTCCTGCTTGAAGCGAGCCGATCGAGGCGTCAACGGCGTTGGTGTCGTAGGTCAGCGGCAGCCCTGGCCGCGGTGTTGTCCAGGGCGATGATGGAGAAGCGCGAGTCCGGGAAGGCTCGCGGATGGCGCGCATGTCTGAGCGCACGCCGTCGAGCCTGGTGGAGGCCGACTGGTCGACGCCCTCAGGCCCCTTGCCCTGGTAGTCCTCCGCGGCCATGGACCCGGTGCGGTCCACCACCATGTAGATCTCCACGTTGGAGACGCTGCATGGCCTCGCTGCCGCGGATCGCCGGCCCCGCCAGCGCCAGCACGACGACGATGACGATGGCCGGGCGCCTCCACCAGGCCCGACGGGCGGCCGGCTTCGGCATCGTCACGGACCGGCTGTCGCCGGAGGATGAGCAGCCCCTGTCAGGCCGCCGCGATGAGCAGGACGAGGATCCACCAGGTGATCTGGATGAACGCGGAAGTCTCGATGATCGGAACCGGCTTCATGCTCGCCTCAGGTAGTCAGTCCCAGGTAGCCTCAGAAGCACCAGCGAGAGCGTGATGACGAACCGCTGGGGACGTCAGTGCGACGGGTCTGCTTGCAGGGCCACCGAGCGCGAGACCTCGGTCTTCTCCAGCCCCTGACGATCTGTCCCCGGTACCGGAGTCCTCGACGTCGTAGAAGCGTCCCTTCCCGGCCTCAGTGAGGTCTTGAGCTCCTCACGGGACTCCTCGGGAGTCTTGTCGAGCAGGTCCCGTGAGGCTGATCCTCGTCGGCGCCGTAGATGGAGAACAGGCGGATCTTGCGCTCGGCCACAAGGTTGACGGCGCGGGCAGAGTGTGGATCTGCTCGTTGTCGGGTCGATGACCCGTTGTCGGTGGCCAGATGATGGAGCGGGAGCGTTCCAGGCCCCTGGTTGTCGAGGCCTGGGCGCAGGAGGCGAGCCCGTCACCGGCCAGGGAGGAGCCGTAGACACCGCGCTGTTGGTCGTGCCGCCGAAGCCCTCCTCGAGGCGGCCTTCTGCTCCCAAGGAGACGTTCTGCGGTCGATGTCCGGGACGTCGCCCCGGCCGTGAGCTGATCACGCAGCAGCTCAGTAGTCGTCCGTCAGCGGGACGATGGTCTGCGCGATGAGTTCCAAGCCACGAGCCCCACCCGTTCGCCGTCGAAGTCCTTCAGGATCTCGGAGAAAGGTCGTCAGGACCGAGGGTCGATCCCTGACCATCGACGTCGACACGTCAGGCACAGGGACGATGTCACGGTTGGCCAGGGCGTCAGGGCGCTCGGTGACGCGAACGGGCCGACCGGCGATGGCGGAGGCTCAGCAGGGCCGAGACCAGCATGACTCGCCATGAACGCGTGCAGCCAGCGCTGTGCCCTGGATGCGCCGGCGCACCGCCGGCAGCTGGAACAGGCTCGCCGAGTTGGCCAGGCGGCGGGGCGCCCGCCCCGCCCCGCCCGTCTCCAGGGCGGCTGGAACCGCTTCGGTGTCGTGGCAGAAGAGCCCTGCGCTGGGGCGGCGGTCGATGATGAGGACCGCGATGACCGCCGCCACGGCGATGACGATCAGAACGATGAACAACCAGCGCATCACCATCGGGTGACCACCTCCCTGGCGTGGGTGAGGGCCTCCTGCGCGGCGGCCTGCGGCTCACGGTCGAGGAGGGCTGCTCCCCATAAGGCGAGCAACCGCCGCGACGTGCCCCAGCGGGTCTGGCGTCAGGGGACGTCCGCCGCGCGCACGCTGCGGCGACGCTCCTCCACCGAGCTCGGCCCGACGGTCGCGAGCCATGTCCAGGATCTCCCGAGACCGTGGCGGTGGTGATCTCCTCCCCGCTACGGACCCCGGCGAGCCGCAGCAGCGCGCGCCAGTTCAGGTGCCTAGCTCGCGCAGGTCCAGATCACCGTTGTCCCAGCGCTGGGGATCCGCCGAGACGCTCACCCCACTGGCGGCTCCTGGGGCGCCATGGGAATGTCTCCGAACTCCTGGGAGGTGTCGCGGCGAGTCCAGGAAGGTTCGCAGCAGCCAGGCCGTCACCAGCAGGAGGCCGACGACCATGACGATGACCATCCATATCGGCATGAGAACCGGGGCATGATTCTGCATGGGTCACCGCCTCCCTCTGGCCACGGCGGCGCGTTCACGCTGGAGGAGCTCGGCGATGGGTCGATGAGCGTCTCCTCGGAGGAGACGACGCCGCTACTCCAGGCCGGGCGTCGAGCACCTGCTCGACGGTGGTGCGCCACTGCTCGCGCACCACGGCCGCTGAGCGGCCAGAGTGGGAATCCGAGCGCAGGAAGGCGCGGGGATCCGAAGGGCAGGTCGATGTCCCGCCCCGCGGCCGCCGTCCGGGCGCAGCAGGTCGTCGTCCTCGATCTGGACGACGATCATCTCGTGCTGGATCGACGGGCGCCGCAACCGAGGTCGCGGCATCGGGGCCGGGGTGGGCGGTGTCGGTGATGAGAATGACCAGGCTGCGTCGACGGTGCCAGGTGCTCACCCGTTCCACGAGGCGCGGCAGGAGCGGCGGCAGCGCCCGGGGCCAGCTCGAAGACGCTGGGGGCGCCCCTCGACGGGGACGTCGAGGTCCTCGAAGGTGCGGGCCAGCAGCGCCAGCGAGGTCTCCACGTGCTTGGCCCCGGAACGGGCCGGGCGCGAGATCGTCCGGCCGGCGTCATCGGCCACAAGCGCCACCAGAGTCCCCCGCATCCGAGCCAGGTAGGCGAAGACCTCCGCCACCCCCAGGGCCAGGTCGCGCTTGTCCTCGCCCTGAGGGGTCATCGCCGCCATGGTCCGACCGGTGTCCACGGCCAGCACCATGGGCATCATGGACTCACGCTGGTAGCGCTTGATGACCGGCTGCCCCCAGGCGGGGCCGAGGACTTCCAGTCGATGTCGGAGATGTCGTCCCCAGGGCCGGTAGAAGGACATGTCGTCGAAGTCCCTGCCCCGCCCGATGAATATCGACTTGTGGCGTCCGTCGAGCAACCCCGTGGCGCGGCGCAGGGTCGGCGAGGCTCAGCGCCGCGCGCGAGACGCTCGATCCGCGTACCGCGCCGGCCCTCGCCGGAACCGGACTCGAGGCGCCCCGGGGACGCCATGTACCTCCGTGCTCATCGCTGTGCTGGTCACCACCGGGCTCAGGGCGTGGGGACGGCCGCGAAGATGGCGTCGATGATCGCCTCGGGCGCGACTCCGTCGGCCAGGGCGTCATGGGTGAGCACCAGCCGGTGGCGCAGCACCCCGCGACGCAGCATGTAGACGTCGTCCGGGGATGACGTAGGTGCGTCCCTCCTGAAGGGCGACGGCCTGGGGCCACCTTCATAGGCGCGAGTGCCTCCGCGGGGAGGCACCCGCGCACCTGCCGGTCAGGCCGGGCACGGGCCGCGGACCTCCGCCGCGGGAGGGTGTTGATGAGGCGACGATGTACTGCTTGATGACGGGATCGGCGTAGAGCCGCTCGGCGGCCGCTGGAAAGCCACTCGACGTCGTCGGTGGAGATGGGCCGACCGGTCACGAGGCTGGTCGAAGGTCCCGTTGGAGATGCGGTCCAGGACGTCGGCCTCCTCGAGGGCCGTGGGTGAGGTGAGCACCTCCTTCATGAGAAGCGGGTCCATCTGAGCCTCGGGCGGGACGTAGGTGCCCTCCTCCTCGATGGGGTTCTGGGCGGCCAGGACCATGAAGGGATGTCGGCAGCGGGTAGACGACGCCACCGATGGAGGTCTGACGCTCCTGCATGGCCTCGAGCATGGCCGACTGGGTCTTGGCGCTGGAGCGGTTGATCTCGTCGAGCAGGACGATGTTGGCGTGGACCGGCCCCAGCTGGGTGGTCATCTCACCGGTGGAGGAGTTGAGGATCTGAGTGCCCACGATGTCGTCGTTGGGCATGAGGTCCGGCGTGCACTGGATGCGCGGAAGGAGCCGGAGACGGCCGAGGGCCAGCGTCTGGGCGGCAGTGGTCTTGGCCAGACCGGGCACCGACTCCAGCAGGATGTGACCGCTGGACACGAGGGCGGTCACCAGGGGCGCGTGCGCAGCTGCTCCTGACCGACGACCCGCTGGGCGAAGATGTTGGCCACGGACTTCAGCAGCTCAGCGGCGCGCTCCCGTCGGCGTCCCCGGCGCCCCGACGGGCTGGAGGCGGCCTTGGCCTCGCGTCGCAGTGCCTCACGGGAGGGCAAGGCCGGTGTCGACCTCTCCTCCGCCGGCGCCGCCGGTCCGGCAGGAGTAGCCGGGAACCGTCATCCTGGATGATGCGGGAGGCGCGCTGCTAGACCCCGGCGGACTGCGGGTCGATCTGAGGCAGGACCGAGGGCGGCTGCCGGTCCGGAGACCGCAGCCCCTGCCCCGAGGAGGAGCCGACGGGCTGACCGGACTGTCTGGCCGCCGGCTGCCCGGCTGGCTGGCCGCTCGACTGACCGTACTGCTGGCCACTGCCCCAGCCACCCGGCTGACTGCGGGTTGGGCTTTTGGTACTCGAGCTGCATGCTCATGGTTCTCCCTCGCTCAGTTCTGGCTTGATTCCTCGCGCCGTGCTCGCGCCTGGATAGGCAGCGCATTGGCAGACTATACGAGCCGGGGCCACCTGGGCGCGAGCGGAGGAAGTCCTCCCACAGCCCTGGTGAGGCCTCTATTTTTCACCGGATTGGCGCTATTCGAAGGAAATGTGAGACGAGTCGTCATGCGGGCGGCCACCCCGGGGTCAGAGCTGTCCGAGGTTCACCCGGCTCCCGGTCAGGCTCAGCCGGAGCCCGTCGTTGGTGACGATGGCGCTGGTCGGGCGCAGCCCCGGCGGCAGGGACTTCGCGGGGATCGTGATCTGCGAGGAGTCCAGCCCGACGTGGCTGGAGCATGCTGCTGTCCCCGCAGGCCACGTCGACGCCGGCATCCTTCCCACCCATACACGGGAGGAGGTGACGGTCAGGACCAGGCTGCCGTCGGCACCCAGCGACGGGACGATCTCGGCCTCACCGCTCAGACCGAGCAGGAGGCCGAGGCCCGATGACTCCTGGATCCTGGGCACTCGTTCCAGTGCGCTGGGCCTGAAGGGTGACGCCCTGCAGCTTCGGGTGCAGACGCAGCGGCGAGCGCGGTCACCTGTTGCCAGCTGATGGTGCCCGACGCCGTCACGGCGTCAGTCAGGGTCAGGGCTTGCGCAGGGCTGATGTGGCTGAGATCGACATCGACGTCGCTGAGGGGTGACCGAGGTGCCGCTCTGCCGCGAGGTGAGCTCCAGGCTCGAGGAGTCCACGCTCAGGCTGTCCAGCGATCCACCGACGATCTGGCGCAGAACGATTCCCTTGGTGGCGATCCGGGCGTCCTCACTGAGTCCTGGCAGGGCTGAGCGCACGGCGGCGTCGATCTGCCCGCGCACGAGGTACTCCATCCCGACGGCCCCGGCGCTCAGGATGACGACGAGCACCACGAGGACCACCACCCATCGTCGAGCGCGACGTCGTCGGGCAGGACGGGAGCCGGTCACTGTCCGAGGCTCCTCCTCGGAGAAGTCCTCCTCCGAGATCTCACCCTCCGAGAGGTCCTCCTGGGGATCGTCCGCCAGGACCTCGTCGAGAGCGCCCTGTTGGGGAACTCCTCCTCAGTGGTGCCCTCCGGCTCCCGGGGCGAGTCCTCATCACCCCGGCGACTCGTCGTTCCCCGCGTCACGTCATCGCCTCGGCGCCGACGGCGAGCTCTGGGCCACCGGGGCGGTGCTCACCGGGCGCTCGGCCGTCTGGTCGGCAGGGGCCTGGTTGGCGGCCCACTCCTCGTCAAGCATGTAGAGGGTCCTCGGCGGTGACCATGAGTGGACACGGCGTGCTCCACCAGGGCGGGCTGCGCCGGTTGGAGGCAGCTCCTGCCACACGACCGCCGCGCAGCCCGCGCACCCCACGGTCGAGGCTTCTCGCAGACGTTGTCCAGCTTGCGGTTGAACTTGCGGTCAGCGCCAGCCCAGGCGCGCCGCGCCGCCGGAGGGGATCCTCGGCCCCGGTCCCGGCCCGTTTGAGCACCGGCTCGGACAGCGCCAGGACGAGCAGCAGCTGGGAGCGGGTCATCGGAGTCACCCCGATGGTGGTCTGGCCGGAGGACTGGCGCACGCCGTCGATCCCGGAGAAACGGTCCTCCCCGGAGGTGATGAGGTTGATCTCGTAGGTGGTCGGGCCGGCGGAGAAGGTGAGGATGACCCGCGGAAGACCAGCGGCATGCGGGCGCCGGGCCAGCCTGGACTGGACCAGCCCCTCGCCGTCGGTCAGGGTGGCCGACAACCGCGACCCCTCGTTGGCGATCCACCAGAGGTTCTCAGGTGGGCGAAGACCAGGAAGCGGCGGTGGAGGTGGGGTTGTCGATCGATATCGAGATCTCCGCCTCGGCCGATGACGAAGGTGTCGGCTGAGAAGCGACCCGGTGAGATCTCTCCGGAGAAGTCCAGGACGAGCTCGTCGGGCTGCTCCGGATTGAGCCTCCGGCATCTCGCCGTCCACGTCAGGTCGCTCATGAATTCTCCTTCCACGGTCCCGGCTCGCAGTCGGCACCCGGGTCCAGTCTTGCCGACAGCGGATCCGCACCGGCGAAGCACTTCCACTCGGACGTGACCTCAGCCACTACGCCCCTCAGCCATGACGGCGGATCGATACGAGGCGTCACCCCGTCGCCGACATCCATGAGGGTCCCCCATGAAGACCGGCGTCGGCATTCCCGATCCCAGCAGGGACCGGTGTCGCACCGGGCGGGCCAGGACCGTGCCGTTGGACGAGCCGGATCCTGGGCCAGGATGCTCCATCCCGAGGTCGTGAGCATGAGGGTGGGGAGCGCGACACCATGTGCTGCGGGCTGGCCGCACGGGACCAGGGCCACGATGTGCGGATCGCCCCCGGCCTGCGCCTGGGGGCGCGCCTCGATGACGACGTCGCCGGCGACCTCGATAGCGGCGCCGGTCGACAGGGTCAGCGTGGCCAGAGTCGGCCGGCGCACGTAGGACAACCCTCCCGTCAGGGGCTGGGAGCAGATCGGCTCCCGGGAGCTCAGGGGTTGGCGTGCCCTGAGGGCAGATCGAGGACCCGCACAGGGGGCTGCGATAAGAGCCGCCTCGGAGGCGGAGACGACCTCCGTGTTGGGCAGGGCCTCCAAGGGCTGGGGCGCCCCGCACGGGCCTGAGGCTGCTGCTCTTGGGTGTCCGGCGCGGTGGGGGTGTTGGCCGTCAGGCGGCTGCCCGAGCTCGCCGAGGTGCGGTGGGGGAGCCCGATGGGCACTGCGAGCGCGCGCCTCGATCCGGGCTCCGGCTCCGGGGTAGTCCGGGAACGGGCTCACGTCGCCCGGTGTCCACCCCCTCCGCAGTAGCCTCAGCGGCCTCCGAGTGCTGCTGCTCCGCGAAAGCTCGACAGGTCGTCAGCGGTCCTGAGTGCCCGTCTCCAGCGGCTCGGGAGCCAGAGTCCGCGGACCTGTCGGTCGTAGCGTGAGAAGCAGCCTCAGCAGGAGAATCGGCCTTGGCGGGAGACGGCGTCTCCGGGGCTCCGGGCCGCCTCCTGGGGCGATGGAGAGACCGGGAGATCGGGGCAGTCGGTTTGAGCAGCGTGGTCTCGTCACTCGGCTCCGCCGGACGATGCCGGTGGACTCCGATGCCGTGGACCGCAGGTCGAGCGCCGCGGCGCTGCCACCTGCAGGCCGCCGCCGCGGCCTGTGGGGAGGACGCTGTCGGGGCCTGCGAGGCCGCCGGTCCCACCGTCGGCAGATAGGTGCCGCCCAGGGCCTTCAGGACTCGGAACCCCGTCTCAACGGAGACATCTCCGGACTCGGAGCCGGCGGCCGGGTTGATGATGGCGATCCCGTCAACACCATCGACCCGCAGAGCCCCGTCCGACAGGCGCGTCAGCCCCTCGGGCAGCGGGAACACGCTCAGGCGGCAGGAGAGGAGGGAACCGGGGAGACCGTCACTGCGCCCCTGAGTGCTCGCACCGTCGGGCTGGACGCGTGGACCTCCGGCAGAAGAAGTCGGCACCTGGAGAGTCGACGACGACGGCGGTGGTGTTGTCATGCGCCCTCCAGGGAGGCGGCCACGAGGAGCTCGGCCGTGCGCTGCGCCGTGTAACCGGCCGCCAGCACGGTGGCGATGGCCTCGTCGTCGAGCTCGTCACTGAGGCCGTCGGAGCAGATCAGGAGCCTGTCCCCAGCGGCCACCGGAACGGTGTGGGGTCCGGGACGGCGGAGTCGGCGATGCCTCCGCCCAGCGCCCGGGTGACGACGTTGCGACGGGGATCGCTGCGCGCCTGCTCGGGGTGGGCTCACCGGTCTCGATGAGAATCTGGACCCGGGAGTGGTCGCGGGTGGACCTGAGACATCCATCGCAGCAGGTAGACCCGGGCGTCCCCAATGTTGAAAATGACCCAGGTCGGCCGCGTCGCCCCTGCTCGTCCGCCATCCAGGCCAGGATGACGCCAGCGATCGTCGCACCGGGCAGGTAGGCGGCGTGGGACGGGATGGCGATCGATCGCCTCCTGCGCGGCCATGACCGCGCGGACCACCGTGTCGACGTCGGCGACGGTGGACTGACCAGTGAGTAGAGGGGTCGAGGGCGACCTGCGTGGCCATGCGGCCGGCGGCGTGCCCGCCATGCCGTCGACGACGACGAAGGCCGGGCGATGGCGAGGTAGCCGTCCTCGTTGATCGTCCGCAGGCGCCCCGTCAGTGGCCGCGCCGACAACGACCCCGCTGACACCGTCTTCACCGCGGATCGCGATGGCATCGGCGTCAGCACGAGACGTGCTCGGTCATCGCTCCCTTTTCCTGCGTCGCTTGCACTCCCCTAGTAAGCAGCACCCCGTCCGGAACCACCGCGTCACCGCCCGAATTTCACCATGTGGGAGCCCACAGCGTGCCGAAGCGACATCGCGAGCTCCCGCTCCCCCGCCAACCTCGCCTTCACAGCTGCCGTCTTCGGCGACGATCCGCCGTCGGCCGGCACTGACGAGCTGCGGCCGTGACCGTCAGGCGGTCGAACAACGGTGTCCTCAGGTGAGTCTTCCAGGGTGGCCGTACCGGCCCACATGCCGCCGAGGGTGGTGCTGCGTTCCCTGACTCGGTATCGGGCGGCCCGACACCCAACCGCCGACGGCCCCCAGGTGGTCACAGCCTGGACCGACGTCGTCGACCTCGAAAGGACCAGCATGTCTCAGGCCAGGACGAGCTTGTCGCGCGAGCGCGGATCCCAATGCAGAGTTGGAGACCCTCCAGCAGCTGGCTCAGAACTATCCCGGCCAGCGCTTCGCTTCCGTCAGCCGACGCACTATCGCTCTTCCTGGGTGGCTGGGAACCCTGGGAGACCCCGCGGTCGACGCAGTTCTGGCCTCTCGCGGCAGCCAGCCTCAGTCAGTGCAGTCATCGCCTCAGCTGGCGTGTGGTCTCGCCCCCGGCACCCAGCCGAGCGCGCCGTCGGCCAGGTCCTCGAGGCCTCAGGTGACCCTGCCCCGTTCGCTCCGGTCCGGCAGCGCAGCCTCCGGCGCCTCTGCGATCTCCCGCCACCAGCTCGAGCCTGCAGGCTGCAAACGCCTTCACACGCAGCCGGCGCGCGAACACAGGTTGACGGCTTCCAGACCACGGGCGACCCGACCGCTCCGTCTCACATCCCGTGCCCGCCCAGTCGGTAGCCCCCAGTCACCGGCCCGGCCGCGTTCAGCCCGCCCTGCAGCAGACCTTCCAGCGGTCGTGAACGTCTCCCAGGCGCAGAGCCGGTCATCCCCGCTCATGCAGCCATCCCGGCCGTGACCAGCGACAACGGCGTCTTCGGCGTCGGCACCGAGGACGACGATTCCCAGCCCTCCTCCTTCCTGACCTCCAACCGCATCCTGCTCATTCTGGCGCTCCTGGTGGCCACCGTCCTGGTCTTCCTGGCGACCTGGTACCTCTCCGGAGGCAGCGGCAGGGCTCGGGCACCGAGGGCGGCCGACTCCGGCCGAGGCGCAGCTCGGGACGCTCTGCTCCCGGACGCCCAGTCCGCCCGGCACGCAAGGCCGCCCCGAGCGCCTCCCGCGCGCCCACGCTCGGCGCGCGCGCAGCGGGCCAGGGCGCTGTCCGCCTTCGACGCAGCAGCAGCATCCTGCACGACCTCGGGAAGGATGGCGCCACCTGCGTCATCCAACCAAGCATGCAGAGACTCCTGCACGTACAAGCTGATCTGTCAGAGATCAGGCTGCCAGCGGTGAGTCGAGTCCACCGAGTGCAGCTCGACCGCTTCTCCCGCCAAGGGGTCCGTGTCGGATGTGGCTCCTCCGCCAAGAACTCGGGTTCCGCCCTGCACCTCGACCGAAGCCGGCATGCAGTGCTGGGCCAGGTCAGTGGCAAGGGCTTCGCTCTCGCCGCGAGAGAGGTCAGATCCACCACCCGGCGGCAACAGCTGATCAGCCTGCACGAGGTCCGCCCCGCCGCCGGGAGCTCCGACTCTGTTCTCTGCTGCTCTCCAGCTGCCTTCCAGCAACACGCGACGTCGGCGACGCACCTCCTACCGAGACGATCCTCATATTCGCTGGCGCTCTACTCTTTCGCGGCCGCCGGCTGATCAGCCCGTTTTCCCAGCATGTCCGCCGTGCGGGATCGTCAGGATCCTGGCGGTCGAGGGCTCTACACGGCTCTCGGCATTACGCGAGGCCTGGTCAAAACGCGGCGAACTTTCGTGGCCACCGGCCATCGCGCCGATCCTCGCCGCTGCGTCGACCGTCGGCCAGTCGCGGGTCGTCTTGCACCCGCGGTCCTCGTGTCATCCTTGAGCCTACCAGGTGGGGCTGGCCGCCGCTGCCTCGGCATGCACGCATCTGGGACTCCTGGCCGTACCTGTCTGCCTGGCGGGAGGGCTGGCAGGTTCCATGCGACTCACTGGTGCGGGCGCGCTGGTCGCTTGATGCTCGCACCCCGAGGAGTTCACGCGGCCTTCTCCCTGGAGGCGGCCCCTGGACGGGGTGGCCTTCGTTCTCGCCAGTGCTGGCCACGGCCTGTGCACGACAGCCCGTTCCTGCCGGTGACCTCGGGCTGGGTCCAGCTGTGTGTGGTGATGCAGCTGTTCGGAGGGCTGTGGTTCCTCAGCCAGCGCGCCACCGAGCCCGCGCCGCACCGACTCGGCCGCGGCGCACCACTGAGCCGCTGAGCGGTCCGATAAGGGCGGGCATCCTCCGGTGAGCGCTACAGCGCCATGGTGGCCACCGCCATCGTCTTCCTCATCCTGGGAGCCTTGTTCGGGGCCAACGGCGTCGCCGCGGTCGCCTTCGCCACCGGGCCCGGGCACAAGTCCGCCTCAGGTCTCGCCCTGGCGGTCTGGGGCGTGGGCTCCCTTCGTCGCGGCGCTCCTCTACGGCTCGCGCACGTGGGGTGGCCGCTGTGGGAAGCAGCTCATGGCTGGGCTGGTGGGGCTCGCGGTGGGGGCCTCGACCTTCGGTTTCGCGCCGAGCCTGGTGGTGCTGTCGTCCTGGCGCTCTTGACTGGTGTGCCATCGCTCCCCACCCTGACAAGCAGCAACAACATCGTGCAGGTGACGGTGGCGCCCTCCCAGCTGACCGAGGGCCTGGCCTGGGTGAGCGGCACTCAACATCAGGGTCTCAGTGGGGTCGCTGCTGGCGGGGCAGGCCACGGACGTCGGCGGCTCCGCGCGCCGGGTACCTGGCGGTAGCCGCCTTCGCCTGGGGCGCCGTCGCGGTTGGTCTCCTGGGGATGCCCGCGCTCAGGCGGAGCACTGGACCAGTGGCTCTGGGCGGCCGCCTGGGCCGCCTGGGCAGTCCGGCTCAATTCCCGGCATCCCGGCGGCTCTTCTACACTCAGCACGATGCCCACCGCAGAAATCCACTACACACCCCCTTCCCTCCCCAGTCGGGCTCCGTCACGGACTGCTGGACCCGCGAGCAGGATGCCACTGGCAGTCGGTCGCGACGCTGGTCGCGGCCATGCGCGCGCGCCGTCGTGTCTGCGCCCGCTCGTCACCATTCTGGGATGGCTGGCTGCTGGTGCCCGCCCTACTGGTCCCTGGTGGACGACAACGGCCGGTGGCTCTTCAAAGCTGGACTCCTTCGTCTACTACGAGGCCGTCCGTCAGTGGCTCGACGGAGGACCTCTGCAGGCTGGTACGCCAACCGCGCCCAGCACCTGTGCGGCCCTTCTCTACACGCCCCTAACGCGGCCTGGGTGATCGCGCTGACCTGGATGTCGTACCGGTCGACCGTGCTGCTCATGGTAGCCACGCCGCTGTGCCGCCGCTGACCGCCTACGCGGTTCTCAGGCGGCTGGAAGTCGAGCCCCGGATGGCGCACTGGCGCCATAGCTGGCACTCATCAGGGTCATCGCCCTGGGCCCTTCCCCAGAGACCATGGGTACGCACAGGTCAACGCCATTCTCATGGCGCTGGTGGCCGTCGGACCTCTTCCTGGTTCCCGACGCTCGCGCTGCGCGCAGCCCTCAGCAGCCTGGCCGCGGCGATCAAGCTGACGCCGGCCGTCGCGTCCTGGTGCTCCTGGCGCGCCGGGAATGGCGGGCGGCAGCCACCATGGCGGGCAGCGCCGTCGGTCTGACGCTCCTGGCCGCTCTGGCAGCCTCACCAGTCCTGGGGTTCTTCACCTCGGCCATCGTGGGATCCGGGACGCGCCGGTTTTCGCCGACTACTCGGGCAATCAGAACCTCAAGGCGCGATCGCCCGGGGTCTGCCGGAGTCCGCCTGGAACCCCACCTGGGCGGCCTGCTCCTTGCTCACCAGTGGTGGCTGCCTGGTTCCTGTGCCGCAGGCTGGATCGGCTGCGCGGAGCCGACGGCGCGGCCGGAGCCCTCGGGCAGGACGATGGCCTGGTCCTGTCCCTTCAGATCAGTGTGGTCATGGTGCTCGGCCTGGTCATCTCCCTATCTCCTGGTCGCACCACTGGGTGTGGTGCCTGCCTGCGCTCATGTCGGTTGCGGCGGCGACCTGGCGCTGGCGCTCAACCGCGCTCGGTGTCGTCGCCGCCGCCGGGTTCCTCGTCTTCGTCCTGGCGATGCAGTGGTGGTTCCCCGAGCAGAACCATGTGGAGCAGAACTGGCCCACCTGGGCCAAGGCCGTCGGCTCGAGCTACACCTGGTGGGCGCTGGGCTGCGGGGCTGTCCTGTGGTGGACGAGCGGCCGGCGCCTGAAGGCTCCGCGCCGCTGAGAGGCGGGCCCGGTCACTCATGGCCGATGCTCCTTACCACTCCAGAAGCCCTTCGCATCGGCCCCTGAAATCGGCCCGTCGTCTGGGATCAGGGGTGCCCCTCTCCGATATCGCCCGCGCCGTCGAGGACCAGTTCCATCGCGACACCGTCGGTCCTCAAGCGTCAGGGGCTGGCGTCCCCGTGTCATTCCCTACGACGGCTACGGCACCAGCGCACCTGCTCAGCCGGGCCCGACGGCGCAGCAACACCAGGTCAAGACGGCCCAGCGCATCAGGACCGGAGCCCACCAGCGCCCCACCTCTGCGTCCCGCAGACCTCCCCGACTCCCCTCAGCCCGCCCGGCCCGCACCCATGGCACGGGTCCTGGCCCGCATGGTGATGCGTCCCAGGATGCCCCTGCCGAGGGACCGCTGTTCCGCTCCCTGCCCGACACTCTTCCCGTCAGCGCCGCGGGCCGCAGCTTCGCGCCATGACCGGACTGAGCGATGCTCAGCAGGGATAGCGCCTGTTCATTGAGGTGCGGTGGCGCTTTCTGCCCGTGACGGTCCACGTGGGTCGCGCCAGCATGCGCCCGGGCCGACCGCAGCGGCTACATCGATGTCGTCGTGCGCGATCACGGCCTGGGCCCGGCGGCACGAGGCCAGGATCGAGGCGATGGGGGCGCAGGCGGTCGCCGCCAGGTCCTCATCATCCCCGAGGGGCCGCGCCTGGGCATCATCTCCGACATCGACGACACCGCCATGGTCACGCACGTCCCCCGCGTGCTCGTGGCCGCCTGGAACCAACTCGTCAAGTACTCCTCGGCACGCAGGCCCGTCCCGGGATGGCTGAGCTCTACTCGCGCATCCAGGCGGTCCACCCGGGCAGCTCGATGATGTACCTGTCCACCGGCGCCTGGAACGTGGTCCCCACCCTGCGCTCGCTTCTTCTCCCGCCGGCTTCCCCTCGGGACCCGCGCTCGTGACCGACTGGGGGCCGACCAGCACCAGCTGGTTCCGCTCGGGCATCGAGCACAAGCGCACCGAGCTACGCCGGCTCATGATCGACCTGCCCCAGATCACCTGGATCCTCTTCGGCGACGACGGCCAGCGACCCGCACATCTGCGGCGGGGCCGCCCGCCACCACGCCGACCGGATCGCCGCCGTCGCCATCCGCCGCCTGACCGCCACCCAGCAGATGCTGGCCGGAGAGCTCACCGCGCACCCATGGGCATCGGGCCCGGGCCCGGGCCTGGCCGAGGCCGATGTGCCCGTGGTCGTGGTGCCGACGGCCTACGAGCTGGCCCGGCTCCCTGCCCGCGAGCTGCTGGAGACCGCGCCGCGCCGCTGACGGCCTCACGGCAACTGCCCCGAGCGGGGCGATTCTCAACCGCCCCTCCATGCGGCATGTCTCGCAAGCCCCTCCACCGAGGTCGATCCCCGCCATCATGCGGATCGACCCGTAGTGATCTGTTCATAGGGAACAGCACAGGCGCGCCTTACAAGGACAACAGGCCCCAGCAGTTACCTGGGTTCACCAGGGGCGCACGCCCCGTTCCATACCAGCGAACAGGAGGAATCACATGTCCCCCATCTCCACGGACCCCACCGACCCGACAGACCCAGCGAAGCCCCAGCAGTTCCGCAGGCTCCACCCCTCGACCGCAGCGTCGCTGCGCCGCCACGCGATCTGGCGGACCTCAACGTGCTGCAGGTGGCTACCCTCATGGGCACCGGGCTGCTGGTGACGCTCGGCGTGATCCTGGGCGGACGCTCCTCCACCAGCCGTCACGCCGGACGGCTGGTCCAGCTCCAGCCGAGCGCCCATGGCACGCAGTGCCCAGGACCCCACGGAGGGTCCAGCTCCGTCCATCGACCCGTCCATCGACGGCACCTCGGAGAAAACCGTGTGAGCGCAGAGGAGATCCACCATGAGTCCGCAGCGGCCCCACGCGTGACGCTGTGGGCGATCACGCAGCCCCGATGTCCCTTCCGCCCAGTCACCCCGACCACGGCCGGTATGGTGATGGCGCAGCGGAGTGCTTCCCTCAAGCTCAGGAGACGACATGGCCGGCAAGTTCCCCTTCATCCTCGGACTCGGCGCGGGATACGTGCTCGGGACCCGCGCGGGGCGCGCTCAGTACGAGCGCATCAAGACCGCAGCCTCCAAGGTCGCCGAGCAGCCCTTCGTGCGCAGCGGGTCGACGCCGCCTCCAGCCACGTCAAGCGGGCCGTGCGCGCCAGGGTGAGGCCGTCACCGAGAAGGTCGCCGACGCCGTCAAGGAGCGGTTCTTCAGAGCGCCGTCATCCAAGGGCAACGCAGTCCCAGCCCGTCGACGCCGGTCGAGGCCAGCGTGCGCCCGGTCGGCGAGAATTCCTGAGGCCGGTTTGAGGCCGGCTGAGATCGGCAGCCCCTAGCCCTGCTCGGGCCGCTGCGAGGAGGCGCCCGCCTCTGTCGCCCTCTCGCCGCGGCCGCGCCAGGAGGGGGCCTTGAGCGGCCCCATCATGAGTGACCGGCGCCAGCCGACCAGCGCGCCGGTCACGTCGCGTCGCCCGGCCAGCGCCGTTCCCTGTCGGAGATGACCGGCAACTGCCAGAAGCGCCAGTAGGCGAGCACGCACAGGCCCGCACCGACCACGGTGGACACGAGCATGGCGTGCGCGTGCAGCCGCCCGCCTTGACGGCCACGACCTGCGTGCCGGCGGCGATGAGCGCCGGGATCGCGTGAGCTTGTTGCCGCCGAAGACGGCCGGGGTCTCTCCACCGCGACGTCACGGATCATGGAACCGCCGATGGCCGTGAGGCAGCCAGCAGGGAGCGCCGGCATGACTCCGAGACCGTGGTGAGGGCCTTCGAGGCCCCAGTGGCAGCCCAGCAGCGGGATGACGGCGTCGGCCACCACGAGCAGGCGCCGGGTGGGGCGCGAGGTCAGCGGCACGAACCAGGCCACCGTCGCCCCAGACAGGGCCGTGTAAGGGTAGTAGGGAGTCCGGTCAGGGCGAAGGCGGACCGGCCTGGATCATGACGTCGCGCAGGATGCCGCCGGCGGTGGCCGTGAGCATGGCCAGGGACGACGAAGCCCCACCAGGTCGAGTTCTTGCGCCGGGCGATGAGCCGCCCAGGATCCCGTTGAGCAGGGACCCGCACAGGTCCTGCAGCCGGAAGGTGTCGGTGAGCGAGGCCGGCATGTGAAGCGTGAAAGAAGAGACGTCCAGCACCCCGGTTGCCCGCCTTTCGCTTCTGTCGTGGTGGCGTCCCGCCGTCGACGGTGCCGGCCGGGCAGCCCGCCGTTACCCGGCACTTTAGCCCCACGGCGAGCACAGGGCAGGTGCCGGCCGCCGCGGATGGCGCGTTGCGGCGACACGAAACCTCAGGTGGTCAGGGGCGCGCCGGCCCGCCATGATCGGGGCGTGTCCTCCCGCTACTCGCCCCCAAGGACCTGAGCCGCTACGCGTGGCTGTCCATCGGTGCCGCACTCGCCACGATCGCGCTCAAAGGGGCCGCGGCCTGGCTGACCGGCTCAGTGGGTCTGCTCTCCGACGCCGCCGAGTCCGTAGTCAACCTCATCGCCGCCGTCATCGCCCTCATCGTGCTGAAGATCGCGGCCAGCCGCTGACGCCGACCACCAGTTCGGGCACTCCAAGGCCGAGTACTTCTCCGCCGTCGTCGAGGGCGTCATGATCTTCGTGGCCGCCGCCTTCATCATCATCTCCGCCATCGGGCGCCTCATCGACCCGCAGATGCCCGAGCAGCTGGGAGTGGGGCTGGCGGTCTCGGTCATCGCCTCGCTCCTCAACGGCGCAGTGGCGTGGGCGCTCTGCGGGCCGGGCGCCGCGAGGCGCTCCACGTGACCCTGGTGGCCGACGCCAAGCACAGCCACCGACGTCGTCACCTCCGCCGCGGTCCTGGTCGGGGTGGCGCTGGTGGCCGTCTTCGACTCGGCCGCGCTCGACGCCGTCGTCGCTCTGGGGGCCGGGCTCCAACATCGAGTGGACCGGCTTCACGCTCATCCGCGACTCCGTGGGCGGTCTGCATGGACATCGCCCGTCCACCGGGTGCTCCAGAGCGTGGAGGAGGTTCTGGCGCACCACCGTAAAGCGGGCATGATCGACTTCCACGCGGTGCGGGTGCGAGAGGCCGGCAACCGGCGCTTCATGGAGCTGCATGTGCTGGTTCCGGCGGTCTGGGCGTCAGAAGGGCACGACTTCACCGAGCGGGTCATCGACGAGCTCATCGAGGGCCGACACCAGTCTGCGCATCTCCAGCGCACCTGGAGTCCCATCGGGATCCCAAGTCCTATGAGGATCTGGAGGACATCTGAGAACGTCTGACGTCAACTCGGTTTCCATCAACGTGAGGATGTCAGACTCAGCCCCATAGATGCAATGAGGCTCACCGGCTCCAGCACCGTCGCTGCGCCAGCACGACCACCGCTCCTGTCCCCGCCTGGCGTCACCCCGACCGTCGTCCTGGAGACCTGCGTCGAGGACGTCGAGGGCGTGGATCTCCGCACGGGCGGGGCCGAGCCCGAGGCCGAGCTGGGTGCGGGACCTCACCGCCGCCGGCACCACCCCCTCGATCGGCACCATTGGGGCGGCCATCTTCGCCGCCGCCGAGCGGAGTCGACAGCGCCGCGCGCAGGCCGGCGCCCACTGGGACGGAGGCCCGAGGCCGCCGCTCCCTTCGGCCTGCGGATCCTCATCCGCCCCGGGGCGAGGTCCTTCGTCTACGACGCCGATGAGGGCCGGGCCGCGATCGCCGACGTGCGGCGCATCGCCACCCTGGCCCTGGGATGGCCGAGTTCACCGCCCCCAGGCCACGGGCGGGGCGCACCAGCTGCCGCCGGTCGTGGACCTGGGCTTCGTCGTCGGCGCCTGACCGAGGACGGGATCATTGACCGCGGCCTCGTGCGCCTGCTGGTCGACATGGCCAATGGAGCCCCGGTCACCTTCCACGGGCCTTCGACCAGTGCCGCGACACCGTCGAGGCCTACGGGGACCTGGAGGGACTCGGTGTGCGCTACGTCCTGACCAGTGGGGCGGCCCAGACCGCGGCCGCCGGCGCCTCGGTGATCGCCGGGCTGGTGGCCAGTGGAGGGCCGACCGTGGTCGCGGCCGGGGCCGTGCGCCCTCGACGGCCTGGTCGACCTGGTGGAGTCCACCGGTGTGCGAGGTCACATGCGCTGCCCCGTGAGGATGAGCCCCGACGAGCCCCAGCGCACCGATGAGGGCCCTGGTGCGCCGCGCCGTCGAGACGGTCGTGCGGTGCCGCTTCCGAGTAGCTCGACAGCCCGCTCACCCTATCGTCCACCCGCCCGGCGGCGACACTGAGGCCGGGTGTGCGCTGGCGATTCCGGGCGCGCACCCGGCCTGACGCCCTCCTCAGCCCCTTAGTCCTCGGTCCCGGGTTCCACCGTTGTCGGAGAATCCTCACGGTTCGTCGTTATCTACAACCCCTGGCGGCGACCGAAGGTTTCGACGCCTCCGTCACGCTGGAAGCGCAATCGGAAGAACTACCTACGTATCCCCATGCTCACCCCTATTTTTCTGTCTTAGGGTTGACCTCGCGAGACGACGTCCGCATCGATACACGCGGGATCACCCTGGCCGGCACCCTCAGCTGCCCGCCGGTGCCGCCCCGATGATCTGGAGGTTTCCACGACGTCGGAGGACGCCACGCCCCACAGGCGCGGTCTGAGGGCGTGGTCCTGCTGGCTCACGACTTCCTCACAGACCGTCACGGGCGGGGCGGGCGCCTGGACTGGATCGGTGCCCGCTACCGCGAGGCGGGCCTGGCCACGCTCAACCTGGACTTCTCCGGCCTGGGTGAGTCCGACGACGACGTCATCACGTTGGCGAGCGAGGCCGAGGATCTGCGGGCGGCCTCCAGCTGGCTGGCCGGTCTGGGCTTCACCCGGCAGATGATCCACGCCAACGGGTTCGGGGCGACGGCTGCGCTCTGGCCCGGCCCGAGCATGTGCGCACGGCGGTGCTCGTGGGCGCCATCGTGGGGCCGCAGTCGATCCTGTGGGAGGAGATCTTCTCCCCCGAGCAGCTCGATGAGCTCGCCCAGCACGGGCTGACGCGCCTGGTGGACGACAATCCCAACTCGCGTGGATGGAACGTGCTGTCCAAGGAGACGCTGGCCGACTTCTCCATGCAGGATCCGCAGCGCACCCTGGCCGACCTGCCCTGGCCGGTGCTCATGGTGCACGGGGTGCTGTCCAACGAGCTGCCCAACACCGCTGAGGCCACCGCCGAGGGCTTCCCACTGCTGCCCGACTCCAGCCAGATGGTCCATGTCCACGCGAGACCCTGGACCAGGCCAGGAGGAGGTCGCCCGCCTGAGCCTGGGTGGGCTCAGCGCCGCTTGCGCTGAGGTCAATGACCGGTGGGCTGCTGCGATTGGTCGGATAGCTGGACGACGACGGCCCTGTGGTCAGTACCGGGAATGGTGACGCCCTCCCTCCTTTCCTTCCCAGACCGTGCCGTCGACCAGGACGTGGTCGATGGTGGCGCCAGACGCAAGTCGTGCCCGTACTGCTGGGCCAGGTGGCCAGGCCGCCGATGCCCGCTTGCTCCCCCACTGATGCAGCCGCCCGGGTTCCGCAGCGGGGCATGATCGCGGGTGGCGTTGAGTCCCCGGCCACAATCAGCCCGGCGGGCGGGCGGCGGCACAGGGAGGCGACGTCGGCCGCAGCTCCTCCACCACGTCATCGCCCCGGAAGCGGTGGGTAGGGTGTGAGCACCGACGATGACGGGGCCGTCGCTACTCTCCGGCTCCAACCTGACCGTACCGAAACCGGCCCGAGCCGATTCTCTACCTGCCTGATCCGCCCAGCCGAGTGGCGACGAGGGACGAGTCGTGGAGTACGCCGGGTCGGAGTTCTGGTCGATCCCTGCTCCGACAGGTCGGAGGGCATGCCGGTGTCGGAGAAGACGGCGTAACTCTGAGGCTGCGCGCCACTCGCTTCTTCTGCTCGGTCGGGGCCTCGGCCAGCCGCCGTCCGTAGCGCTGGTCGTCTCCGGCAGCGACGATGTCGGCCCCCACCACATCCGCCAGCTCTGCAACCGCCTCGACGTCGGCGCCTCCCGCTCAGTGTTGGGGCTCAAGACGCTCACGGCGCCGGCATCGACGGGTCGCTGTCGAAGCCCCTGGCCACCAGAACACCGCCATGCGCCCCCGCCACCAGCAGAAGAACCAGTCCGACCACTGCGGTACGCACACCCATCCGGGAGGCTCCTGGCCCAGTCCGAGGCAACTGCCCACGCCGCCGACGACGCCGCAGGATCGCGACAGTGAGGAGCAGAAGGCCCAGAACGCCGCGCCGGCCGCCAGCAGCGAGCGCAACGCAATAGAGCTGGGCAAGGGAAGACCGTCGTCGAGGCAGAACGCTCACCGACGCCAGGGCGACGACGACCACAACAGGGACCCCACCGAAGAGCCGTTGACATCAGAGTCATGCCGCACTCAGCCAGACTCCGGCGGTCTTCTGCCAGTTTCCGCAACCGAGGAGCTCAGCATGGTCGGCGTCTCGGACAAGCGAACCCGCGTCCGTGGGGGACAATGGGCCACCTATGGAACAGGGCGAGCACCTCAAGCGGGACCAGGGCGACGATCACGCCGGTGGGCACCACGGCCATCAGGACGGCGACCTCGGCGCACGCAGCACCGGAAGTACTCAGGCGTCCCCTGGCGGGCCGGACGGGGGCGCCGCCGGTCATGCGCGAGGCGGCGCCCTGGACCGGCAGAGGCGCGATCCCCGCGCGGTGACGGCGGCAGGCGTCGGGGCCCGGCACCCGGGCCGGGCCGGGGACAGCCACCGCAACGCGTGGAAGGGCTACTCCCCGAGCAGCTCGCCGCTCGCGCCGCCGCCGTGCCGGCGATCGTCTACCCGAGGCTGCCGGTCTCCGCTCGCCGCGAGGGAGATCGCCGCCGCCATCCGGTGAGCACCAGGTCGTCATCGTCGCCGGTGAGACCGGCAGTGGCAAGACGACCCAGCTGCCCAGATCTGCCTGGAGCTGGGCCGGGGCGTGACCGGGATGATCGGCCACCCAGCCGCGGCGCATTGCCGCGCGCAGCGTGGCCGAGCGGATCGCCTCGAGCTGGGCACGCCGATCGGGCGTGCGGCGTCGTCGGCTACCAGGTGCGTTTCACCGAGGAGGTCGGTGAGAACACTCTGGTCAAGCTCATGACGGACGGCATCCTCCTGGCGAGATCGGTCCGACCCCCAGCTGCGCCGCTACGACACGATCATCGTGGACGGGGCCTGACGCAGCCTCAGCATCGACTTCATCCTGGGCTGCCTGGCGCGCCTGCTGCCCCAGCGCCCTGACCTCAAGGTCATCATCACCTCAGCCACCATCGACTCCGAGCGCTTCGCCGAGCACTTCGGCCGCAGAGCAGATCGGCGACCGGGGCAGCCCTTCACCGTTCCGGCCCCGATCATCGGGTCTCCGGGCGCACCTACCCCGTCGAGGTGCGCTACCGCCTGGCTCCCGACGACGCTCCGCCCGCCTCCGACGACGCCGGCGGCGAGCCGGCAAAACCCACCGCCACGCCCCAGCCCGGCCCGGCGGGACCCGGCGAACTGGTGAGGCCGAGCTGGAGGCCCCTGGCCTCCCCGATCCGGCGGTGCGCGCCGCAGCCCGGGCCCGCCGCGAGACCCATCCGCTCCGGCGCCGGCCCCTGCGCTCACGCCCGCAGCCAGGGCTCGCGGCAGGGCCGGGGCCGGGCCAGCTCCGCGGCCCGCCGAGTCAGGGCCCAGGACCAGGTGACCGGGATCCTCGACGCCGTCGACGAGCTTCTGGGCGAGCCCACCGGCGACATCCTCATCTTCCTGGCCGGTGAGCGCGACATCCGCGACACCGAGGCGGCCCTCATCGACCATCTGGGGGCGCGTTACACGCCCGACGGCCGCTCGCGCCGCCGGGCGCCATCGAGTCGTCCCCTGTACTCGCGCCTGAGCGCCGCTGAGCAGCACCGGGTCTTCGAGGGCCCACCAGGTGCGCGCATCGTCCTGGCCACGAACGTGGCCGAGGACCCTCCTGACGGTTCCGGGATCCCGTTACGTCATCGACCCGGGCCTGGCGCGCATCTCCCGCTGCTCAACCGCACCAGGTCCAGCGCCTGCCGATCGAGGCCCGGTCAGCCGGGCCAGCGCCAACCAGCGGGCGGGCCGCTGCGGGCGCGTGGCTGACGGCATCGCGATCCGCCTGTACTCGCAAAGAGACTTCGGGCGCGCCCTGAGTACACCGAGCCGGAGATCACTGCGAACCTCGCTGGCCAGCGTCATCCTGCAGATGGCGGCCCTGGGGCTGGGGCGGTGGAGACTTCCCCTTCCTGGACGCCCCCGACTCCGCCAGGTCCGCTCCGGCCTGCAGCTGCTCACGGAGATCGGTGCCATTGAGCCGGCCGGGGCCGCCTCCGCCCGGTCCGACGACACCCTGACCGGGGCCGCCGGGGGCCTGCCTGACGGAGATCGGTCGGCGTCTGGCGCGTCTGCCCATCGACCCGCGCCTGGGGCTGCATGCTCCTGGAGGCCGGTGAGCTGGGCTGCGTCAGGAGGTCGCATGGTCATCGTGGCGGCCCTGTCCATCCAGGACGTGCGCGAGCGCCCGGCGGACAAGCAGGAGGCCTCCGACGCCCTGCACCGGCGCTTCGCCGACCGACAGTGACTTCCTGACCTACCTGAACCTGTGGCGCTGCTGCGCACGCAGAGCCTGACTGTCCGGCTCGGCCTTCGGCGCACATGTGCCGCGCCGAGTTCCCTGCACTACCTGCGGGTGCGCAGGTGGCAGGACGTCCACGCCCAGCTGCGTCAGCTGGCCCGACCGTTGGGTCTGGACGCGGCCCCGGTGGGCTGCCGACGGCCCGCTCGATCCGGGCGGCCACCGAGGCCCTGGAGCCGGGCAGCCATGCCGCCCAGATCGCCAACGGGGGTGTGGCGGCCGCCGTCGTGGCCCTGGGGCGCAGTGCGGACACGCCCGACGCCGACGCGATCCACCGCTCGCTGCTGGTGGGGCTGCTGTCCAATGTGGGCAACTGGGATGAACGTCGTCGGGGTACGCCGGCGCACGCGAGGGCCCGTTCACGATCTGGCCCGGGCTCGGGCCTGCGCCGCAAGACCTACGACTGGTGATGACCGCCGAGCTGGTGGAGACCTCCCGGCTCTTCGCCCGCACGGTGGCCAAAGTGGACTCGCGGTGGATCGAGCAGGTGGCGGATCAGGCCGGTCTGACCCGCCACGTCTTCGGTGAGCCCCTACTGGTCGACCCGCCGCGGGGCGGCGCGCAGTCTCGAAGGTGCTGCTCTACGGGATGACGCTGGTGGCGGACCGGCCGGCGACGCTGGCGAGCGTGGGACGGACTCGGCCCGCCAGGTGGCCAGGGAGATGTTCATCCGCTCCGGGGCTGGTGGAGGGCGGCTGGCACGCCCGTCACGGCTTCGTGGAGCGCAGCCGGGAACTGATCGAGGAGCTTCGGGACGTGGGCGGCGTCGGCGCGAGCGCAGGCTGCTGGCCGACGACGCCGCCCTGTTCGACTTCTACGACGACCGGGTCCCCGAGGTGACCTCCGCGGCGGCCTTCGACGCCTGGTGGGAAGGGCAGCGGCGCACCCCGGACCTGCTGGACTTCACCGGGGCTGCTGCTGCCCGGCGGGGGCGACGCGAGCGGCTTCCCGGACACGTGGGTGCAGGGGGACCTGACCCTGGGACTGGACTACGTCTTCGAGCCAGGCCACCCGAGGACGGGGTCAGCGTCCAGGTGCCGGTGGAGGTGCTGGGGCGCCTGAGCCCGGAGGGCTTCGACTGGCTGGTGCCGGGGATGCAGGCCGAGCTGTGCGTGGCCACGATCCGGGCGCTGCCCAAGCGGGTGCGCCGTCAGCTGGTGCCGGCCCCGGACGTGGGCGCCCAGGGTGTGGGCTGCAGATCGCCAGGGAGTTCCCGACGCCGCCGGGCGCGAGCTGCCCGGTGCCCTTCGAGGCCTTCAGCCGGGTGGTGCTCCGCCTCAAGGGCGTGGAGATCACGGAGGCCGACTGGGCCGAGGCGGCCGAGCGGCTGCCGGATCATCTGGCGATGGGCTTCGCGGCCCTGGATGCGCAGGGCCGGGTCATTGGCCGTGGCCGGGACCTGGTTGCGCTCCAGCAGCGGCTGTCGGGCAAGACGGAGCCGCCGTGCGCTCGGTGGTGCGCGGCGCACTGGCCCAGGGCGATGGCCGGGCCCAGGAGCGCCAGGGCGCGCAGGGCGGAAACCCGGCCGCAAGGGCCTGCGAAGAAGGGTGGGCGACCGGCTGCCGTCAGCGTCCGGACGGTGCCGCTGGGACCGCAGGAGGCGCGGGAGGCTCAGGGGCCGGAACTGAAGCCGGTACTGGAGCCGGCGCCGGGCTTGAGGAGCGCCAGGGCCTGACCGACTGGCCCCGGGGTGTGCCGGGCCTGGGCGACCCGGATGCCTCGACGATCCCGGCCTCAGTGGACTCCACGGGCCGAGCCGGCCTGGTGGTGCGCGGCTACCCGCCCTGGTGGCGGCCTCAGCCAGGAGCGCGGACTTGAGGATCCTGCCGACGCCGTCGCCCAGCTGGGCGCTCACGGCGTGGGGGTCACGGCGTTGACCCTGGCGCGCACGGCCTTGCCGACGGCGGGTGACGAGCCGGTGGAGTGCCAGGGTCACTCATCCTGGCGGCCAGTCCCTACCGGACCACGGAAGCCCTCGTGGAGGACATGCAGGCGGCCGCTGCACGGATCGTGGCCGGGCGCTGGGCGGCATCGGCCTCCGGCTGTCCGCTGGCGAAGGTGCGCAGGCGGGAGGTCTTCGAGGCGCTGGTCGGTGTCATGCGCGATGAGCTCGAGGACGAGGTCTACCGGGTGGCGGTACACGGCCGCGGCGCTCAAGGCGGCCCGAGAGGTGGAGCGCGTGGTGGGTGAGCACACCTCCCTGACCCTGCTGAGCACGCTCCAGGAGGTGCGTGAGCACGCAGCTTCCCTGGTTCCGGACGGCTTCATCACCGCCACTCCGCCGGGCACCTGGCACATCTGGGCGTTACCTGCGGGCCCTGGTGATGCGGGTGGAGAGGCGGCCTCATCGCCGTCGGCCGCCTCCCAGGACGCGGCCCTGTCCTTCCAGGTCTCCCAGGCCCGGGAGGTGGTGGACAAGGCCCGCGCCAAGGCGGCCTCGCTGCCGGCCGACCCGCAGCGCGAGGCCCTCCTGGAGGAGGCCCGCTGGATGCTGGAGGAGCTGCGGGTGAGCCTGTTCGCCCAAACACTGGGCACGAGCCGCAAGGTGAGCCTCCAGCGCATCACCAAGCTCTGCGCCCAGATCAGCTGACAGCCCGGCCCCTCTTCCCCGAGGCACCGGGCGTCCCGCAGGACGAGCGATGACTCATCATCCCCGCAGAGGACCCCTCTTCCCTCAGGGGGAGGAGGCCGACCAACTGCGTTCACCCACCGGAACGATCACACCGGGGCCAGCCCTCCTAGCCTGGAGTCATTCAGGAAGAACGAAGGCCACGAGCATCCCGAGGACTGACGCACCATGACCACCACCATCGACGCCGCAGCCGGCCCGGCCACGGGCGTCAACCGTTTCGAACCCCAGCAGAAGTCCATCCCCGTCTCCAAGCCATCCCGCACCGGGCAGCAGCGGGCCCTGGAGGCAGCCATCTGGCCCAGTCGGCCCCGCGTGGCCGGTCGGCAGATCCTCGCCGGCGCGGTGCGCGCTGAGGTGGATCAAGCTGCGCACCCTGACCTCCACCTGGGTCCGTCGGCCATCACGATCGTCATCACGGTCCTGTTCGGGGCGGGCCTGGCCGTGGGCTACGCCGGCTCCCCCGATCGGGCCGAGGAGGCCAAGACCATGATCGCCACGGGCTCGGTGCTGGGCATGATCGTCGTCGCCGTCCTGGGGGCCCTGGTGATCACCGGCGAGTACGCCTCGGGGCAGATCCGCTCCTCGGTGATGGCCGTTCCTCGCCGCGGACGTCTCTTCGCGGCGAAGGCGCTGGTCGTATCAGGCTTCTCCTTCGTCCTCAGGGTCCTCAGCGTGGCGTTGTCCTACGCGATCTCCACCCATTCATGAAGGGCACGCCGGATCCTCACCGACGCCCACTACCTGGGGCTCTTCTGGGGCACCGGATTGTCCTTCGCGATCATCGCGCTCATGGCCCAGGGGTCGGCTACCTCACTCGTTCGACGGCGGGTGCCATCACCCTGGTGGTCTCGCTGCTGTTCGTCGTCCCCATTCCCTTCCAGATCATGACCGGCCACTGGAAGTGGGCGACCAAGATCCTGGGACTCCTGCCGGACACTCTGTCACCCTGCCGTCTCCGACCCCTTCAGCCTGGCTCACTAGTGGGGACAGGCCGCTGCTACCTTCCTCCAGCACTGGCAGGCCATCGCCGTCTTCGCCGCCTGGGCCATCGTCCCGCTGGCGATCGCCGCAGTCATCTTCACCCGCCGCGACGCCTGAGCCACCGGCTCACGCGTCCCATCCGACTCTTTCTCCGGTTCCACACAGTCGGCCCCCGCACCACTGGTGCGGGGCCGACGACTATCCATGCCGGGTTGGCCGGATCGTTCCAGCGCCGGGGCCGGTCGTCCGGTTCCTCCGCTACAACACGGCGGACATGAGACGGCAGACGTTGTCCACGTAGCGGTTGTACCAGGGCTCGGTGGCCCACAGCTCGGGGGTCAGCTCGGTGCAGGTGGCCCGGTAGTCGGCGTCGTTGACGCGCAGCAGGTCGTCGAGTCCCGCCGAAGGCCAGCAGCATGACCTCGTAGTTGAGGGCGAAGGGCGGAAGTCCATGTTGGAGGACCCCGATGACCCCGACCTCGTCGTCGACCGTCATATACTTCAGGTGCAGGACGGTCGGCGAGGGTGAGAGGTGAGATCCACCCCGCCGCCAGGAGCGCCGAGTAGTAGGGAGCGCTGGGCGTGGCTGACGATGAACTGGTCGGACTCCTTGCCCACGAACAGCTCGACCTCCACCCCTCGGTAGGCGGCCGACGTCATCGCCGCCAGCAGTGCCTCGTCAGGGATGAAGTAGGGACTGGCGATGGACACACGCCGCTTGGCCCCGTGGATGAGGGCCAGGAACATCCGCAGGTTCGGCTCGGTGGGGTACCCCGGCCCGGAGGGGATGAGCTGCATGGCGTTGACGACAGCGTCCGGACGCCCGGGTCTGGGAGCCGGCGTGCCCACCGGGATGCCCGGCGGCCCCTGCCATCTCCGGCAGGGTCTCGGTCGGCGTTCCCAGTGCCAGGTCGAAGGCCTCGAGCTGCTCGCCGGCCTCGAAGAACCAGTCCATGGCGAAGACGGCCTGGGCCTCCAGGACGATCTCGCCGGTGACCTCCACGGACAGGTCCTCCCAGCGGCGCCCGGCCCGCACATTGCGCCGGGTCCGGTAGGTGGGGTCGATGACGTTATGGCTGCCGATGAAGCCCTTCTCGCCGTCGATGACCAGGATCTTGCGGTGGTTGCGCAGGGTCCGGGCGACGCCAGCGGCGCTTGAGCGGAAGCAGCGGCATCATGAGGCGCCAGCGGATGCCGGCGTCGGTCATGCGCCGGCAGAACCGCTTTCCAGCCGGGGTACTTGCGGCTGCCCAGGTGGTCAGGAGGGACGCACCGTGACCCCGCGGGCCACCGCGCGCTCAGGGAGGTGAAGAAGACATCGGTGACCTCGTCCCAGCTCATGATGTAGAACTCAACGTGGACGTGGTCGGTGGCGGCGTCAATGGCGCGGGCCATGGCCTCATCAGGTACTACGGGGTCGGCGTGGACGGGCACCACCTCACCGCTGACGCAGGGCAGGCCGGTGAGCCGGCGGTTCATCCGCAGTGCCCCGGCCAGGTAGGTCGAGGGCCGGGCCCCTTGGGCAGGTCGGGCATGGAGCGGGTGTAGTCGAGGGTGATCTCGTTGACGGTGTGCTGCTGGCGACGACGCGTGCCGTGCACCCACGGGCTGCCGATGAGCAGGTACAGCGGGAGCCCCACGAGGGCAGCAGGAAAATGAGCAGCAGCCAGGCGGTCGACGACGACGGACGGCGGTTCTCCGGAACCGTGCCCAGTGCGGCGATCTTGATGAGGTACTCGATGACGACCAGGTGGTCGCCAGTACCGGCAGCGGCGTCATGCTCGCATCATGTCATGCCCGCTGGCTGGTCACCGCAAAAATGCCTGGGCGCGGACCGGATGGTCAACGCCCAGGCACTGCGAAGCCCGCCCCAGTTGAACCACCGGGTCGGGCCCTTCGCATCGAGGTCGCTACCGGTTCCCATTCGGCAGCGGGTCCTCCTTCACCGAAACGCCCGAGCACATTCCCTTGGCTGTGGCCCAGACTCAGTGGTGGCCGGTCAGTGGTACTCCCAGTACCTCACGGTCACCACCGTTCAGCAGTGACTACGACTCTGCCGATACTGTCTGAGAGGCTGAAATCGCGCATCTAAATGATGACGCTTGATGACGATATGGTCACGGCCCTCCGGAGGTTGTGACACTTTACCTCAAACCCTTGAAATGCAGCGGAATCCGCTCCTCCCCACTGGGTGCCGTCAGGCCGACGTCGGACTGCCGAAGAGGGTCTTGAAGTAGCCGTAGAAGTTCCAGTTCCCCCACGAGGTGCACTGGTCCCCACCATGCGCGGCGGCCTCATTGGGCTGGAAGGGCGTGTAGTTGTAGAGGGCCGGCCGTCGCCTGGTTCGCCACCGTCACCTCAGCGCCGCCGCACTGCGCATCGGGCGAGTAGGCGATTCGCGTGGGTTTCTGCGCCACCACGTCGTAGCTGCCCGGGCTGAGACGATAGCGATGGAACTGGGAGGCCGCTCCGTAGAGCTGGGAGGAAGCCGGCCCACTGGGGTCGCCGGTCTTGTGGTCGGGGCAGGCGTATCCGGCCGCGGCCTCGTAGTCACGAGCGCTCAGGTTCGCGCCGGAGGCGGTGAGCAGCCCCTGCTCCTTGTGAATGAGGACGAGGAGCACCTGGGGATTGATGTCGCAGGCCTGGGAGACCTCCCAGACGACGTCAGCCGCGCTGAGGTCGGAAGCCGCCTTAATGCCTCCGGGGCAGAAGGTGCTGGCCTGGCGGGCCGGCACGGAGAAGGTGGCGGTGGCCAGGCACTCGGTGCCGTCACTGCCAGGCTGGCAGCCGGCGTTGACCCGGGCGACGAATGCGGCGATCTCCTCCGCGTCATGGCCTGGGGTCGTAGAAGACCTCGTCATCGATGATGCGTGCGGCATTGAAGCCGCTGCTGTCGGGCACCAGGGGCGCAGGGGCGGAAGCCGTCCCGTCATGCAGAGGCCCGCCCCCACCCCAGGCGAGACCCACCGAGCGAGGGAACCGGTTTGCACGCAGCACGATGAATCCCACCAGAGCGTGACCAGGGAAGGCGGCCAGGACGACGCCGATCGGGCTTCTCAGGAAGGACTGAACGGAACCTCCCCTGCGTCGTCGTCTCCGCCTGCTGCCGGTATGGGAGGCCGAGGGCTTTGGCCACCTGGCGGCCCCTTCCCCGCCCGGAACGGTGATTCGCATCGTCCCGCCGGGCGCAGTCGGCGCCGCGCTGCACGGTCGGACGGGCACTGCGCGGAGCTCGTGCGGGAGCTGAGGCGAGGCCGGATCTGCAGTGCTTCGCTGAGGCCGCGGACGTCGGCCGGAGGGATGATGGGACATCAGCGCCATCGTGTCACATCACGGCAGGATGCACGGCCCGAAAAGACCCTGGCGTCACGCGGCGACCGTCCGGCAGGGAGCCGACGGAGCGACATGCGCCCACAGCCGCCGTCAGCCGAGTAGAGGCCACCGTCGCATACCGTGGGGACGTGCATCTTCCCGACGTCCTGAGCCTGGCGCGCTCCTCACGGAGGAGGCCGACGTCGGCGACTGGGACCTGACCTCCGGCGCGCGTCGACGGGCCGGCCAGACGGATCATGCACGACGTCGACTCACGCTCAGCCGCCACCTCCATGAGCCTGTCGACGAGGGCCCGGGTCCGCGAGACGATCCTGCGAGATCGCCCACGCCCGCGTGGGTCCCCAGCACGGGCACGACGCCGTCTGGGCCGCCGAGGCGACCCGGCTGGGGGCGACGCGTCGGCGGCTCGTGAGCGCTCAGGCTCCACGGCTACAGGGACGCTGGGTGGGCGCAGGGTGCCCGGCGGGCCGCGAGGTGGACCGCATCGCCGTCCGGCCCTCACCTGTCTCCTGCTCGCGCTGCGCCCTCGATTCAGTCTGGAGCACCTCCTGACCTGGGTCTTGACGGAGTGCCCGTTCCCCCACGAGCGGATCAGCGAGCGCTACAGCCGCCTGCTGCACCTGGTGAAGCGGGCCGCATCGCAAGGCCACGAAGGGATTCACGACGATGTAGGGTGCTTGTACCAACCACCACCTCATAAGAACGGAGTCGCCGTCATCATGCTCGTGACCACCACCCCCACCGTCGAGGGATACCCCGTGACCCAGTACCTGCGAGTCGTCTGCGGTGAGACCATCGCCGGAGTCAACGCCTTCAAGGACATGGCTGCCGGGTTCCGCAACCTGTGGGCGGTCGCTCCCAGACCCTATGAGGCTGAGCTTGTTCAGGCACGGGAGACGGCCCTGGCTGAAATGGTGCAGCGCGCCCAGGAGCTCGGTGCTGAAGGCGTCGTCGGCGTCGACATCGACTACGAGACGCTGGGCGCGGACAACGGCATGCTCATGGTGACCGCGTCAGGCTACCGCGTGCGGTTCTCCCCCGCCTCCTGAACGATAGTGAGCCCCAACTCTTCTCAGGGGAAGGCTTGAGTCACCGAAACGACCCGCCCGCGAATTTCCCAGATTTTTCTCAGGATTCTGTCCCTCGTCTTCACAGGGTGACAGCGTTACATAGTGGTCACCGCCGGACAGGGACGGTCTCGAGGGTTGGGGAGCCCAGTGACGGATCGATCCTCTGAGATGGTGACGGGTCATAGGGAGCCTGACATCGTCGTTCCGGGACGAAGGAGGAACCGCCTCCTCGGGTGCATGGGACCCTGGTTTCGGCAGGTGGGACCTCGCGGAGGCTTGGGCCCGCGGTTCGACATCCGAACCGCGGGCCGAGTCCTTCTCGGTCTCACTGATACGGCCCGTCCGGCTTCTCCCGTCGCGCTCGCGCTATCGGAGAATTCGTGGGACTACGGCCGACGAGGCGCGTCAGGATAAGGGCATGACTGAGCTCGACCAACACCGCCCACCTTCTCCTGCCTGCTCCACCGCTCGCGTGAGCACTGGACCGCCCCTTCCCTGACATGGCAAGCAGCTGGCCCGCGCACATGGGCCAGAGATCACCGCCACGTGGATGAGGCCGTCAGACCGGCTCTCGACCGCTGAGCCGCGAGCGTGACCACCGGCGTCGTCGGGCTCTCTTGTCACGACGGCGTCCTCCAGCTCGACCTGGCCGCCGACGACGAGCACCTCGAGCGCCTCGAGCAGGTCACTGGGATCCACCTGGCCCGCTTTCGGCGCCAGGAGGGCCTCGTCGTGAACTGGATCCATCAGGACGGGACGGCTACCCAGGGGCTGACTCCGGAGGATCTGGAGCGCACTGCGCTAGCCGAGGCCCGCCAGGCCTCGTCGATGAAGCGCCGCGCGTGTCGTAGGGTAGGTCGCGGTCGTACCCTGGACCCTCATCGCGAGGGCATCAGGCCGACCGCGATGGCGGTCTAGGGTGCCGACTCCTCGTCGGCGATGGGGTTGCCCACGCGCAGCATGAGGAGCAGCCCGGCGGCCGAGCACGGCGACGATCCCGAGAATCCCCCAGTAGTTCGCGCCCGACCCGACAATAGCGTCCCCGGGTAGATAGGATGCCGTACATCGCGGGCGCCATGAAGAGACCGCCCGCCCGGTGGTCGCGTAGAGCCCGAAGATCTCCCCTTCTTGTCCCTCGGGGATGAGGCGGGCAAAGGAATGGGCTGGCCGCCGACTGGGCCGGACCCAGCAGGCCGACAGGAGCAGTCCCAGCACCCAGAAGGCCACGGTCCCGGCGGTGTGCAGAAAGAACACCAGCAGTCCGGCCACCACCAGGATGATGAGGCTGGCCATGATGACGTTGCGCGGACCGAAGCGGTCATCGAGCCGCCCGGCCCAGATGGTGGCGATACCGGCCACGATGTTGGCCACGATGGCGAAGATGATGACGTCACCCGATGAGAAGCCGAAGGTGTTCTGGGCGATGATGCTGCCGTAGGTGAAGACCCCGGGCCAGCCCGTCCTGAAGACGGCGGCGGCCGCAGAACCACAGCTGGCGCGGCTGAAGTCTGTGAAGCTAGAGCAGGGTGCGCCGACAGCGGCTATGGGAGGTCAGGATCGACCGCTGGCCTGTCCTGACGACGGGCCTCCTCCGGCTCAGTCTCCATGGCGGGCCCGGTCCGTCCTGGTCTCGGCAGTCGCCATTCCCTCGCCGACTTCCGCGACATCCTCGGCACGGGAGCGCCTTGAGCCTGCGGGAGCGTTGATGAGGACGGGAAGTGCGGAGACGCCGAACGAGGCCGCCGCACCAGCATGGCGACGCGCACTCCCATCCACTGCCGGCGGGGAAGGAGAACAGGGGCTCCGGCCCCACGAGGGTGACGTAGAGGATGAGCAGCAGGACGATGCCGCCGGAGATAGCCCATCCCACCCCAGGCCACTGACGGCACCGATGCGGTCCCTTGGAGGCCAGGTGGTTAAGGATGGCGTTGTAGCTGACTCGAGGCCAGCTCGAAGAAGATGCTGCCGACCCTAGCAGGATATACCGGAGCCACGGGTAGCCGGGCTCCAGGACGCACCAGGAACAGGGCCGCGCGAGACGGCGACACCACCGCGCGATAGCTGAGCCAGAAGACGGTTCGCCCGCCTCTGTCCGAGCGCTGCCCCGTCACCGGCGCCAGCAGGGCGATGAGCAGGGCCGGCAGACGGCCAGCCCGAGGGACAGCGCCGACTCGTTGTCCGCTCCTGGCACGAGGAGCTACTGACCAGGTAGATCGGTGAAGACGAAGGTGGTAATGACCGTTGAAGGCCGCCGATCCCCAGTCCCACAGGCCCCAGGCGATGACGGGCCAGGACAGGAGCCGGGTGCGGGAGCCGGCCTGCGTCGGAGCAGTCACTGTCGTGCTCATGGGAAAGACGATAGAGCCTTCGGGGCCGGTGATGGTACCGAAAGGGAACCGATCTGATCGTCAGTTCTCCCCAGTCCCTCGTATGAGGCGCCTCCTCTGATCGGGCTGCTGTTCCAGGAGCAGCTCGGCCAGGCCAGATCCATTGGCGTGGTCACCTTCATGGCGCGCTCATCTCCGGCGACGACGACGACACTGCCGCCGCAGGCCTCAACGAGACCGGCGTCGTCGGAGGCGGCGAGCGCCTCATCTCCGGCCCGCTCGGCCCCGGCGCGGTGGGCGGCGACGAGCACGGCGATCGAGAAGATCCTGGGGGTCTGGACAGCTCGGAGCCGGTCGCGCCGGGAGTGCCGACGACGCGCTCGGGCCCCGCCCGGCGGGCTCGACCTCCTTGACGGTGCGGTCACGAGCAGCGCGGCAGGCCTCGTGCCCGGCGCGCACGGCGGCGATCACCCGCTGCGTCACCTCCGGCGGTGTCAGCGCCCGCGCGGCGTCATGGACGACGACGACGTCGGCCCGGGGCACGGCGGCCAAGGCCGCTGCGAGCCCCAGGGCCACGGACGCCTGCCTGGAGCGGGGCGACCCTGCGACGACCTCGATCCCGACGCGTCCGCTCCGCCTCGGCCCTCGACTGATCCGTCCGGCAGGCCTCGAGCTCGGCACGGAACCGGTCGACCTCTCAGCAGGGGCGGTGACGACGACGTGGCTGACTGCGCCCGAGCGATGAGGTCCGGCGGCCGCCCGCCGCAGGAGGCTGACTGCCGCTCACCGGGACGAGGGCCTTCGGGACCCCGGCGCCCAGACGGGAACCGGAGCCCGCCGCGGTGAGAACGGCGACCGCCCCACCCGGAGCGGACTCGGGCGGGGCGGATGATCGGCATGAAGGGCTGGTGCTCACAAGCAGGACGCTACCGCGTCCCCGATCGGTCTGAGCACGAGCGCTGCGCGCTAGGAGGCGAGGACCTCGTCCAGGCGGGACTCGGTCCTCCTCGGAGTCTTCTGAGCCAGGGCCAGCTCGGAGACGAGAATCTGGCGGGGCCTTGGCGAGCATGCGCCTCGCCGGCGGACGGGACGCGGTCCGTGTCAGACGCGGAGAGGTCCCGCACGACCTCGGCGACCTTGATGACGTCCCCGGAGGCGATCTTCTCCTGGTTGGCCTGAAAACGGCGAGACCAGTTCGTGGGCTCCTCGGTCCTGGAGCTCGCAGCACCTCGAAGACCTTTTTCCAAAAACCGGTCTCGTCAACCACGTCACGGACGCTCGATGAGCTCAACGCTTTCGGCGGGAACCAAGATGGTCAGGTCACCCTGGGCCACCTCGAGCTGCAGATACGTCTTCTCCTCACCGCGTACCTTGCGCTGCCGGATGTCAATGATCCGGGCGGCCCCGTGGTGCGGGTAGACGACAGTCTCACCGACTTCATAGGTCATAGGATGACTCTCCAGACTGGTTTGGGGACTCCTAGTTTATCAGGTCATTCCGCGCAAAGATCGGGGACGTATCTCACAGAGGTCATGGCGGGCGCGGCGGACCGTGGCGAGAACCGTAGCGGTGCCATCCGCAACGAGATCAGTGCGGAATCCGCGTCCAGGCGATAGCCGGAGACTGACCGTGGCAGGATGTGAGAACTGGTTTGGAGTGGCGTCTGACCTCAATCTGGCCCCCGGAGCCGTTTGGATACGGACGTCCAGAGTTTTCGTGTATCGCTCGTAATCGGGCATAGCGCGCTCATGATTCCGCTGAGGCGAGCACGCGGCCGTGTGACGCAGAAACAGCCTGCAGAGCTCGAACTCCCGCAGCGGCATGTGCGACCACACTCGCCGTCGACTCCTGACCTCGTGGCGCTCGACGTCCATCCGCACGGCTGCCGGCGACCAGCACCGGCTCGGCCTCGCGACGGCGCGGCTACGGCGCAGGACCGCCCTGAGGCGCGCCAGGAGCTCCCGGTAGGGAGTAGGCTTGGTGACGCAGTCGTCGGCTCTGGCCTCCAGGCCGACGATCTTGTAACCAGCTCGGCGTCCTGGCGGTGAGCATGATGACCGGCGCGAGGAGGAGCGCCGGATCCGGTCGCGCACTCGGTCCCGTGCTGCGTGGGCAGCATGAGGTCCAGCAGGACCAGATCACTGGTCGACGCCGCCGTGGGCGCCGGAGGCCTCGAAGATCCGACGGCGCTGGCCATGTCCTCGGCCTCGACCACCTCGAAGCCGTCGCCGCAGACCGAAAGTGGCGAGCGGGTCGCGCAGTTTCCTCGTCCCTGACCAGGAGGATCGGGTCGGGCCGCTCACCGTCGGCACCGACGGCCGCGGCGACGTGCAGCCGTGCCGCAGACGCGGAGCCCGACGACGCAACGGCCCTGGCCCGTGCCCTGCGGGATACGCCTGCCGGGCCTATGACCCGCTCAGAAGTGTGCTCCGGCCGCGACGTCATGGCGGCTCGTCCTCGCCGACCCAGTCGACCGATTCACTCCACCCGCTCCCGTCAGCCCAGACGCGGCAGCACGAGGCGGAGTGGCGCCGGGCGACCATCAGTCTCGACGGTGCGCGCCGTGGTCGGCGGCCACGTGCTTGACGATAGGCCCAGGCCCTGACCGGTGTTTCGGTGGCGTCGCGAGCGGGCCTGGTTCGACGCGGCAGAAGCGCCTGGAAGACGCGCTGCGTCTCGATGCCGATGCCCCTGGTCGTGACCACGGCGATGCGCACGACAGTCAGGTCCTCCGCGTCCTGCGACGCCCACCGAGACCCGGTGCGCGGCTCGGAGTAGCGATGGACGTTGTCCAGCGGTTAGGCACGGCGGTGTAGATGAGGAGCGGCGTCGCCGCGCACCCGCAGCCCCCGGTGCCGCCGCGGGCCACGAGGGTGACCCGGCGGCCGCTCGGCGGACGCGCAACGTGGGTCCACGGCCCGGCGACGTCGTCGACGTCAACGGCCTCGGGCCCGGCTCAGGGCGTCGCCTCTCGAGGCGGGTGAGCCTGACGATCTCCTGGACGTGACGCCCAGGCGGCGGGCCTCGCAGCATGCGCTCCGGAGTAGTCGCGCATCGGGGTCGTCGGCGCCGCCTCGACGGTCTCGGCGAGCAGCCGGATCGCGCCGACCGTCGGAGCTCGTGTGGATGACGTTGGCGACGTAGTCGCAAGCGGCCTGCAACGGGCGGGCGGCGGTGTGGTCCTCGATGAGGATGAGACGCGCCCTGGCCGATGCCGGCCACGCGCACCTGCAGGTGGAAACTGGCCCGCACCCGCACCCGGGGCGGGCCACGGTGACGGCCGCGTCCTGCGCCTGGCCTGAGGCTCCGCATACCGCGCTCCACCATTGCCATCAGCCCGCTGATCACGGTCGGCTCGATGACGGCGCTTCCGTGTCGCGCAGATGTTGAAGTCGTGTAGGCCGACGCCGAGGCGCGCAGGGACCATCGTCGTCGTCGAGGACGACGACCGTCGAGCGCAGCGCCGCCAGCACCGAACGGCTGCGTGGGGTCTCCGGCCAGGCCGGCCAGGTCGGCGGCGCCTCGTGGCCGCCCCTGCGCTCACGCGCCGGCCAGCGCGACACCGATCGCGCAGGCACAGTGAGAGCGCGGCGGCGAGGGAGGAGAACGCGGTGACGGTCAGACCACACGCAGGGTAGCTGAGTTCTCAGACGGCGCCCACCGTGGCCGGCTGCCTGGGGCGTGCCGCCAGTGGCAGTGGGTCCCTGGGAGGCCGCCGTGCTTAGAGACAACATCCCGGCGGCGGCCTCGGCGGGACTCGCCGGGCCGCGCCGTCGCGAGCACACTCACCGACCGGCTCCGGAGCCACGTCGGTCCTCGCCCCGGGAACAGGAGCAGCCCTCTGCGCGCCATCTTCAACCAGGAGCTCAAGCAGCTGGCCTCGACCTGAGTCCATGGTCAACCAGGTGGCCGACCGCGATCGAACGGGCCGCGAGTCCCCTGCGCCGACATCATCGTCGCCGAGCAGGCGATCGACGCCGACGAGCGCATCAACGACCCGCAGCGCGACACCGACGACCTGTGCGTCATGCTGCTGGCCCGTCAGCAGCCGGTGGCGGGGACCTGCGCAACGTCCCGTCCGCGCTGCGCATGGCTCCAGACCCTGAGCGCCAGGGGCGACCTGGCCCGCCACGTGGCGGCCATCGCCCGCGGTCGTTACCCCCGAGCCGCCGCCCGAGCCGGTCCTGGGGCTCATCCTGAGATGGACCTGGGACGGTGCGCGCGGCAGCGACGTCGCCCGCCCATCTCGACGCGACCTGGAGCTGGCCTGGTCTGCAGACCAACGACGCGTCCGAGCTCGACGCCCTGCACCGCTGTCCTTCCAGATGATCCTGGACCCGGCTCACGACCTGAGCCGCCAGCAGGTCGTCGACCGTCCTCAGGCGCTTCCTGAGCGCTTCGGCGACCACTCGACGTCGGTGGCCAGCCGCGTGGCCTACCTGTCTCGGGCGCCCCATGCCCGAGACGCACTGACGCCGAGGACGCCGGGACGCGCTCCACTGAGCGCCCTGAATGACGGGCGGGCGTCGGACCTTGAGGTCCGACGCCGCCCGCGTCATGGAGCGGCAGGCCGCCGCTCACTTGCCCTGGTTGGCCACCGCCAGATCTTGGCCTCGGCCTCGGGGTCGAGGTAGCGGCGCCCTTCTGATCGGGCTTGAGGGTCTCCTCGTCGAGCTCGTAGACCAGCGGGATCCCGGTGGGGATGTTGACGCCGGCGATGTCGTCGTCGGAGATGTCGTCGAGGTGTTTGACGATGGCGCGCAGCGAGTTGCCGCGGGCGGCGATCATGACGCTTGCGTCTTGATCTCGGGGACGATGGTGCCCTCCCAGTAGGGGCAGGAGGCGCTCGAGGACGTCCTTGAGGCACTCGGTGGCGGGATGGGCTCACCCGCGTAGCGGGGTCGGCGTCCTGGAGAACTCGGTGCCGGCCTCGACGGCCGGCGGCGGCACATCGTAGAGCGGCGCCAGACTGCATGAACCGCTCCTCCGCCGTACTCGTCGCGGGTCTGCTCTTCGTTCTGCCCCTGAAAGGCGCCGTAGTGGCGCTCGTTGAGGCGCCAGTTGCGCTCGACCGGATCCAGTGCGGTCGGCGGCGTCCAGGGCGAGGTCTGGCGGTCGGCGATCGCACGGCGCAGCATCGAGGTGAAGAGCCTCGGGCAGACCTGCCCGCGCTCCTTGAGCAGCTCACCTCGTGGACGGCCTCGGCGCGGCCCTTGTCTGACAGCGGCACATCGACCCAGCCGGTGAAGAGGTTCCTTCGCATTCCATCTGCTCGCCGTGGCGGGAGCAGCACGAGGGTGTAAGCCATGGCCCTGGTCCCAAGCCAGGATCGCGGCATGGCGCGAGGCGGGAACGCGGTCCAGGTGAGCGCGTGCCGAGGGGTCACCGGCGGCGCGCACGATCACGACACTGCAGCTCCACACGCGAATTCACGTATTGAGAAACACAACGCCCCTGCGACGCGCCCGAGCGCATCAAACCAGTAGTCGTGGGTGCGAGGCAGCAGTCAGCTCGGAGAATGACGATGCGGGTGACTGGCATCTGAGCCAGGCTGGCACCCACGTTCCCTCAGCTGCCGTTGACTCGTAGTAGGCCTTGCGCACCTCAGCGGAGACGCGGCCGCGGCCAGAAACCTCAAGGCGCTCTACGCCCACTCGCGAATCTTCTGCGTCGATGAGGCCGCTGAAACGACGATCGTCGGAACTATCGACGGCCGCCGGTGCGACGCGCCTTCGACCCATTCCTCAAGGGACCCACGAAGAGCGGCTGCGCTCGCTACCGTCCAGGTCGATCTCGTAGGAGACAAATGCGTATGGCATGCTGCGATGGTCTGTCCGGACCCGTCGTGACATCGTCGACGAGGATGACCCGAGTCTTCGTGCCATGATTCCTCATTCTGCGTGAGGGAGCGGCCCGAAGGACGTATCCCGCCGCGTGACAACGCAGATTGGAACACAGCCGCTGGGTCGCAACACGCGGCTCGTCGCCGCATTACCAGCCGTCCCGACCGCTCCAATCAGCGACAGCGATGCGCGATGACATACCACCGTCGCCTTGATGACTGAGACGAAAATCTGTGAAAGCACTGAGGTCCTGCCTGGAGATCCCCACGAGACCCGACGGAACAATCCAGGCAATGGCACCACCACCTCCTGCAGCGGCATAGAGTGTCCAACGATCCAGTCAACTGAGGCGGGCCATAATCTCCCAGATGACTCCTCAGATAGCGGTGGATCTCTCAGCTGAAGAGAATGCCTGAAGGCCACCACGCTCACCCTGAGGAACATCGATGCTCGAGCCATGAGAATCCACGTCTGAGCGCGCGACGCTCGCCCGCCCGGGATTTTGCGCAGGACTTCCAGCCACTGCGGTCATCTCCAAAGCGCGGCACGGGAGCGTGCCACGCGGCTACCGATGTGCCGGACGGCACACCAAGTATTCTGCAGGCGAGGTGCGGAACTAAAAGCTCCCGGAAGCGACATGGACCTCCCGGGCTGATCGAGCCGCCCAGGGAACCGAACCCACGACCTATTATCTATTACGAGTGAATCGCCTGCTGCCGATCGAGTCTGAGGCGGCGCTGACGCACAAGCAGCAGCTGAACATACCGGCGCGGCCGCCCACCGCAAAATCCAGCGTCGCAGTGGGAGCTGCGTTCCTCGACACAGTCGACCGCCCGCCTGCCGCACGGCACTGCACCGCCGAGGACCGAAGAGCCGCATACCCTCGAGAACCCTGCTCTCTCGCTGGCACTGATCACATGGCAGCGTCGCAGGCGGACACCGACAGGAGTGCGGCTGAGCCTGCGACAGCCGCGCATCACCCGCACCACCCGGCTCCGGTAATTCTCCGCACGTCATCCAACAGGTCTCCTCTCCGTAAGGATCCCCATGAGCGAGTCCCGTCCAGCCACTCCCCACCCTCTCCATCGCCACACGACGGGTGCTTCACCGTCACCGTACTCCACCCGCAGCTCCCAGCCCGACCAGATCCGGGACGCGCAGCGATGCCGGCTGGGCTAAGTCGCTGGAAGAACTGTCACTGCAGATGATCGCCATCGGCGGCTCGCACGCACGGGTCTCATAGGGTGCCAGCGGCTGACTCAAAGGACGGCAGTGCGCCTGATGTGTCTGCCGCGCCGTCTGCGAATCTCTCGCTCATGCGCGGTGCGCTCTGGGCGACGCTCTGCCATCCGCAGCCTCCTCGGGTGCATTCGTGTCCTCACGCCCGTGAGTTCCCTCGGCGAGAAGTGGCGCCCAAGCATCGCGGGCTGACGTCTTCTTCCTGACCGTCGGTCACCGTCATGGCCGACATCACGGCCGTGGCCCCCACCTCCACCACTGACAGCTCTGAAGGTTGTCTCGCAGTGGGCCTGCAAGGCCCATCGCCTGTCCGCGCATCCTCAACATGCTCAACGTCATGATGTTCGGTGAGGTCGAGTTCTGGTTCGCGTACGCCCATCACGTCGCCATCGTCGTCCTTCATGGTGGCGGCCATCGTCGCTGGGCCAGGTTCTCGGCCACACGGGAACGGATCGACGGGAGGCGCGATCACCGCGGGTCCCACAACATCCTCTCGGAAACGGAGGCGTGACTCTTTCCTCGAGGGATTCTGATCGTCTCGCCCCTGACTCGGCGTGGTCTGGGCCTCGGCGGCACGGAGATGGTGGAGCGGCGGCCGAGAGAGTGAAGGTGACGCGGAGAAAGATCCACCAAGGCGATCAACTCGATGATCTCTGCGCACCGTCGTCTCACGTCGGCTCGGTCAGCGTTGCTGGCGCTGGTCCCGCCCCACACGTGGTCCCACTCGAAGACCGAGTCGCCCTTCGTCACCTTCTTCTCCGGGATCGGTGTCTCCCACGCCGGCGACATCATCCAGGTCGGGTCCCCACCGCCGCGCTGTGCTCCTCAACGCCGGCCTGTACGCCGCCACCGGCGCACCCTTGCGCTCGATGAGCGCGTGGCCGCGAGGGCCTGCGGCGGCAATGGGCCCAATATGCTACCGCTCGCCGCATCATCATCACCTCGCGCCTGGGGTCGCCTCGCGTCGTCCTCAACGCCTACGTGCCCGGTGAACGCCTTCGAGATCGCCGGCGAACCTGGCCACGCACCGGCAATCGCCGGGACCCTTGGGGAGCCATCCTCATCACCGCCTCGCTGCGGCGCGCGCGCAGGAGGGCAAAGGAGGTGCGGCCCGGCCTACCGGATGCCCGTGCGCCCTGGTCCAACCACGCGGCCCTGGCGTCTTTCACCGTCGTCGTCGCCTACGAATGGCCGACCCGTGCCGGACGCTGGACCTGGCGTTCGCCATCGTCATCGCCGTCGATGGCGGCAGGCTGGTACGCGGTGCGGGACGCACCTGACCTGCTCGACGAGGTCCTCGCCGACGAGGTGGACGGGCCGCATCCGCCCCGTCGCACGAGGCCTGAGCGATGGAGGCTGAGCCCATGCACGTTCACATCATCTACACCGGGGCACCATCGGATAGGACCCCTCACGGTCTCGTTCCCGGAGCGGATCTGGAGGGGTGGCTCCACTCGCTGCTGGAGGGCACGCCCCTGGCACGCTCGGTGTCCGTGACCTCGCTGGCCCCGCTCATCGACTTCGGAACGCCACCGCTGTCCTGGCAGGCGATCGGACGACCCGCGCCCGACGCCGGCCGACCCGCAGACCGCCTTCGTCATCCTGCACGGAACCGACAATGGCCACACCAGCGCCGCCCTGTCCCATGCGCTGACGGATCTGAAGTCGGTCACCGGTTCCCAGCTCCCTCGAGAACTGGGGAACCGATGCCGCAGCGGAATGTCACCGGCACTCAAGGCCGCCACCTCCGGGCGCCTGAGCGGGGTGGCGCTGTTCTTTGGACATCGGCTCCTGGCCGGGAACCGAGTCACGAAGTCCTCCTCGTGGGCCTTCACCGGTTTCGAGTCCCCCAATGCGGCTCCTCTGGCCACCACTGGCGCCCCGTGGCAGGGGCCCCAAGTACCAGGTGGGGCCGGTTGGACGCCGCCCCTACGCCCGTCACGACGTCGTGGTCGACCTGGTCCCGGGCATCACCGCGGCCCGCCTGGAGGCGCTGCTGACACCGCTGCCCGAGGCCGTGATCCTGCGGGCCTGGGTCGGCAACGCCGTCCCAGGAGCCGGGGCTGACCGACGTCGTCGAGCGAGTGATCGATGCCGGGACGGCCGTCATCGTCACCTCCCAGTGCCACGAGTCCGAGGTCCTCCTGGGGCACTACGAGGCCGGGGACGCACTGGCCCGCAGTGGCGCCGTCGGCAGCCGCGACGATGACCCTGGGGGCCGCCACGCCAAGTCCAGTTCCTGCTCTCGCAGGACTACGGGATGACCTGGCTGGCTGATGGGACGGTCCATCGCCGGTGAGCTGAGCCAGTGAGCCGAGCCGGCAGGAGTCGGGCGCCGGCACCCGTGCTGTTGATTGAGCGGCCCCGACGACGCGATCGTCGGGGCCGA
>BNJV01001876.1_pt1 | contig 111756 bp, 124 predicted proteins | sample 8540591 | NCBI WGS metagenome assembly BNJV01 (sample SAMD00202457, study PRJDB9452) | human saliva metagenome | host: Homo sapiens
GCCGCACGCACGGAGCGCAGTTCGTGGGTAACCTGCGGCGCCTGCGCATAGGTGAAGAAGAGAATAGCGCGCCAGTCCCCGGGTACTGCATCCTCGGCCCCTGAGGGTGAAGGCTCAGATATATCGCCCTCTCCCCCGCTCTCGACACCGGCAGGTGCGGAATGCTGGTGCGCGAAGAAATCTTCATCCAGCGGCACAGGCCCGGTCACTCGAGCGCCTTCCGGCAGGTTCAGCTCCGCCAGGAATGCCTGAACATCATCCTCGGTACCCGTAATGGCCGCTGTGCGTACCGCCGGGGGCAAACCGATCTGCGACCGCTCATCCAGCTCGTACAGCGCAAACCATGTGGGGTCCCACCGCACCAGCGCCTGCTCCACCGGCGATGGTGACGCTGTCGTCACCACAACCCCACCCTGAGCCGCAGAACGTACCAGTGCCGCCGCGTTAAACCAACGCCTCAAGGCAGCCTCCGGGGCACGCAAAGAATCAAAACGTAGCATAGAATCGGCATCCAAAAGCAACGCTGCCGCATAACCGCCAAACGCCACTGGCTCAGCCCCGGGGGTAGCAACCACCAGCGCAGATTCGGCACCCACCGAAGCGCGCACATGGTCCCCCGCCGAAGAAATTACCGGGACACCCCGGAAGGCGCGCCCCAGCTCTTCCGCCGTACGCAGCGCACCCACGGTACCCGAACGCCACTGATCATACCCGCATTCGGCGCACCGCCACTGCTGTGCCAAACGCCCGCACCACGAACAACTCGGCACCGAAGCACCCGCCGCTAGCGAAAGCGGCCCCCGGCACGTATTACAGCGCGCAGGCATGCGACACCGCTGGCACGAAAACGACGGAACATAACCGGTGCGCGCAACCTGCACCAACACCGGGCCATGCTGCAAAGCCACACGCGCACGCTCAAACGCCAACCGAGGAATACGTGCCACAGCCGCCAACGGGTCACGCGCCAGTTGATAGTCATTACCCGTCGAAAAAATGCGCGGCGAAAACTCGTGCACCGTCGCCCGAGGTGCCCGCACATGCGAAGCCCACCGGGTGCGTACCAATCGTGCCGATTCGCTGCTCATTGCGTACCCAGCGAACAGTGCCGCCGCATCCGTTGCTTGGGCGCGCAATAACAGCACATCGCGCGCATGACAATAGGGCGAACGGCGCTCCACAAGCGAAGAATCGCCGTCATCCCAGCACACCACCAGCCCCAAATTAGCAACCGGAGCGTAAGCCGCCGCACGAGTACCGATCACAATGGGCACCAGCCCCAGGCGTGCCTTCAGATAGGCGTGATACCGGCTATGCGGTTTATCACTCGAACTCAACCGAACATAAGCACCCGCCGGCACCCGACGTTTCAGCGCGGACTCAAGCCTATCGAGCGTCTTCTGATCGGGAGCCACCGCTAAGGCACCACGGCCATTCGCAGCCGCCGTCACCACGGCAATAGCCAGCAGCTCAGCCCAATCGAACTCGGGATGCGCGGGCAGCACATTCATGACCGCACGCGCCGGAGACCCAGCTGCCAAGTCCTCTAAAAACTCGGCACCATTCTCATAATCGCTAAAGGCACGGGAGTCTTCTGCCGAAACCTGGGCGGCAGGAGGGTGAATCTGGTAGGGCGCGAAACCGCCCAAGAGGAAACCACGAATATCATCGGTCAAAGAGGGCGAACCACTGGTCGGTAATTCCTCGGAAACTTCCTCCTGAGGCTCACGGTCGGTACCTGAGTCATCTTTGACGACCGATTCAGAAACGCTATCTTCCGCTGTATTGGCCGTTTCGTCGGCTTCTTGTGGCAAACCCATGAGCTCGGAAAACGTGGGCAGAAACTGCGCGTACTGTTTATCAAGAGATGCCACGCGCGGCGTCACCGCAAGCCGCAAAACATTCGCCACGGTTGAGGCGTACCGGTCGGCAAGCGCCTCTGCAAGGTCAAAAATCTCGGCAGAAACCGCAGGAATCCTCGACAGAACCGACAGAAGCGGCTGCAGACCCTTAGCAACATCGGTCGTTTCGGCGCGCTCCGCAATAAAACCCGTAACCCGCTGCGAGCCGAACCTCACACGCACACGAGCGCCGGGAACCGCGTCTTCGCTCAGCTCAGCGGGAACCTGGTAGTCAAAGGTACGGTCAAGATGCGGCAGGGTGTTATCTAACCGAACCCGCGCCACCGGGTAGGGAACCCCGCTCTGGGCAAGCCGCTGGTGCACATCAACCGGCTCAGGCTCGGGCGGAATCAGGGCATCGCGAAGAGCAGGAAATCCCTGCAACAGATCAGGCTGTTGCAGGGATTCCTGCTGAGCGGGCTCAGAAGTCGAAACGTTCATCGACGAAGTATCGGTAGGGTTCTGAGCATCCGCGTCATTGGGCTGCATACTCGCAGGTTCACGCATTAGGATGCTGAAACCGCCGAACGCAGAGCCTCAACACGGTCCAAGCGCTCCCACGTGAACTCGGGTTCATTGCGGCCGAAGTGACCGTGAGCCGCGGTCTTTTTATAGACGGGTCGGCGCAAATCAAGGTCATTGATAATCGCTAACGGGCGCAGGTCAAAGACCTCACGCACAGCCTTTTCAATCTTGAGAGGATCAACCTTTTCGGTTCCGAAAGTCTCGACGTACAGGCCCACAGGTGCCGCCTGCCCAATAGCGTAAGCGACCTGAACCTCGGCACGGTCAGCAAGACCAGCGCCCACAATATTCTTGGCGACCCAACGCATGGCGTATGCCGCAGAACGATCAACCTTCGAGGGATCTTTGCCCGAGAACGCGCCGCCGCCGTGACGAGCCGAACCGCCATAGGTATCAACAATAATCTTGCGCCCGGTCAAACCGGCATCGCTACGGGACCGCCCTGCACAAAACGACCGGCAGGGTTCACAATAAACTTCGTGTTCGAGCTGTCAAAATCGGCGGCATCCAACACCGGAGTAATCACATGTTTGATAATGTCAGCACGCAAATCGGCTAGATCATAATCGGCGGTGTGCTGGCTGGAAACCACCACGGTATCAACCGAAACAGGCTTATTATCGGCGTCATATCCCAAAGTGACCTGGGTTTTGCCGTCCGGGCGCAGGTTCACCAGCGTACCGTTTTTACGAACATTCGTCAGACGCTCTGAGAGACGATGCGCCAGCCAAATCGGTGCGGGCATCAATACGTTCGTCTCGTTCGAAGCGTACCCGAACATAATGCCCTGGTCGCCCGCACCCTGGCGGTCATAATCATCAACCGCGATACCGCTGCGAGCCTCTAAAGACTCATACACACCAGCATTAATATCGGGTGACTGCTCGCCAATTGATACCGATACGCCGCAGAATTCACCATCGAAACCGCGGGTCGATGAATCGTAGCCAATACCTAGAATAGTTTCACGAACGATCGATGGAATCTCAACATAGCTTGAGGTTGTCACCTCGCCAGCAACATGAACCTGTCCGGTTGTTACCATTGTTTCGACAGCAACGTTCGCGGTGGAATCCTGCGCGATAATGCCGTCAAGAATCGCATCAGAAATCTGGTCACAAATTTTATCGGGATGCCCTTCAGTCACCGACTCGCTGGTGAAAGGCGTAGATGGTTATTACTCACGGTTTCTACTCTACTAGGTTTGGGGCACGCGGGATACAGTACCCAAGGATGTGAACTCGTGTATCAATTATGACAGAACGTTACACGGGCTCGGAGGGAGGGAGCCACAAACTTAATCGGCTCGTATTTCTGCATTTCTCAGGGCTTTACATACTGTGCAAGAGTGCGCAATATCTGATCGGAAACGACCTGTTTAGAGCCTGAAAAAACGGGTTCCCAATCTGTGAACGAAGAGAGCAACGTAATCGTATTATCATCGGTTCCGAAACCCTGGTTTACGCCCACCGTATTGAGAGCCAGAAAATCACAGCCCTTACGCGCTAGCTTCTCGCGCCCAAGCTCAAGCGGGGTTCGCTCAGCTGACCCTGTCTCTGCGGCAAAACCCACAATCAAGCGTGCACCGGCACCTGTCTTCTGTCGAAGCTCCACGACTTCACGCAGAATATCAGGGTTGCGTACCAGTTGAATCGTGGGAGCGTCCGAAGAATCTGCGATCTTCTTAATCTTGTACTCGACGTATTCGGCAGGCCGAAAATCTGCGACCGCTGCAGACATAATAAGCATATCGGCGTTGTTCTGAGCTTCCAGCACGGCATCGCGTAGTTCACGGGCGCTCACCACTCGGGTTACCTGTACGCCCTCAGGCGCGGGGACTTCAAGGTTAGCGCCGATTAGATGTACCGAAGCCCCTAGATCACGCGCAGCCTGCGCCAAGGCCACACCCTGTTTACCTGTTGAGCGGTTACCCAAAAAACGCACCGGATCCAAGGCCTCACGGGTGCCTCCCGCCGTAATCACGATGTGTTTCCCCGCCAAAATTCTAGGCCCGGGCTCAACACCTGGCGCAAACGAGCTGCTAGGTTCTTCCCCCGAGCCAGTGTGAACCGGACGTGTGGGCGTATATCCCGGAATCTGCGAAGGATGCTGCTCCCCCTTCGGGAACTCGGCAATTACGCGCTGCGCCGCCTCAAAAATATCTTCCGGTTCCGGCATGCGGCCCACACCCGAATCGGGACCCGTTAGACGCCCAACCGCCGGTTCAATCACGTGATACCCAAGTTCGCGTAAAGTCTGCACATTCGTTTGCGTTGCCGGATGTTCCCACATCTGAGTATGCATAGCGGGAGCCATAATCACCGGAGCGTGAGTAGTCAGTACCGTAGCAGAGAGCAAATCATCGCAGCGCCCCGCCGCCAACCGAGACATCAAATCGGCGGTCGCCGGTGCTATAACAATCGCATCCGCTAGCTCGGCCTGGCGAACATGGTTAACCTCAGGGACACGCTCAAAAACGCTCGTGGAAACCGGGTTTGCCACTCAGGGCCTCGAAAGGTAGCTTTACCCACAAACTCCAGGGCAGCTTCGGTGGGCATGGCAATAACCTCATGCCCATCTTTTGCGAAAAGACGAAGGAGCATTACCGCTTTATACGCGGCAATGCCCCCTCCAATACCAACGATAATGCGCATGGTATTTACAAACGTTCCTTACTCAGCGGAGTCGTCAATAACAACCTCTTCAAGAGCAATAACCTCTTCGGTACCGGCAGGAATGTACTCCTCCTCAATAGCACCGAAATCGGCGTCGCCCAGACCCAAGGATGCGAATTCCTCAGGAACCAGGTAACCATCTTCGTTGAAGTGCCCATCCGGCACGTGATCGGCAACAATCTGATCTGCCATAATTTCACGCATTGCAACCGAAAGAGCCTTGTCATTAGCCTCAGACTCAACCAGAGGACCAACGTGGTCGCCCGCACTCTCCTGCAGATTCGCGTAATAAGCGTTAATCTGGCGAGCACGACGAGCACCGAAAATCACCAGCCCGTACTTAGACTCAGCCTTCTGAATCAGCGCATCCGCGCTAGGGGTTCACAATCCCCTCGGGAGCTACGCCATCAACGAAGTTGTAGTCTTCGTGCTCTTTGATTTCGTTTACCACAGAAACTCCAATATGTTGTCTTTGTACACTGCTGACATTCATGTACACGAACTCAGCCAAAACTAAAGCAATATTTTACCGCTAAACTCGGTAAAAATCACGTACCCGAACGAGAAAGCACAGTAATACCCGGCACGCCGTCAAAATACGTACCCTATGCTTCAGCAGATTCAGCACCCACGATGTGCGCAATCTCCTGCGCCGCGCGCTCTACCGAATCATTGATCACGGTTACGTCGAACTCGCTTTCAGCCTCAAGCTCGATTTTGGCGGTCTCAAGACGCCGCTGCTGTTCCTGCTCTGATTCAGTACCGCGCCCCACCAGTCGAGACACGAGCTCATCCCAGCTGGGCGGTGCCAAGAAAATCAGCTGTGCCTCCGGCATAGACTCCCGAATCTGCCGAGCCCCCTGAAGATCAATCTCAAGGATTACCGGGCGACCAGCATCTAGAGCTTCCTGAACCTTAGCACGCGGAGTACCGTATTTATTCTTACCGTGCACCACCGCATACTCAAGCATCTGCCCGTCAGCGATCATCTGATCAAATTCCTCGTGCGAGACAAAATAGTAGTGCACGCCCTCTTCTTCACCAGGGCGAGGGTCACGAGTAGTTGCCGAAACGGAAAACCAGACGTTCGGATAGTGCTCACGAATATACTGGCAGACGGTTCCCTTACCCACGGCAGTGGGACCAGCCAGAACGGTAAGTCTAGGTTGAGCGGTCATCGGGTTCTTCCCTACGGTGTGATGTAATAATGCGTATTTTATTCGGCGGCGAGAACTATCGACCGATGCGGCGGCGTGTATGCCGAACATTGCGGTTAAAATACTCCACCATTTTACGGCGTTGATGCACGCCAAGACCGCCCAAACGACGGGTCGGCGCGATCTGCAGCTCTTCCATAATTTTCTCGGCACGCACAGCACCAATTCCCGGGAGGGCACGGAGCATTTGATCGACAGGCATCTTTGCAAGAGCTTGGTCGTCATCGACCAGATCGAGTACCTGACGTACCGACAGCTCACGGGTAGAAAGTGCCTGCTTAACTTCCTGGCGGCGAGTACGGGCAAGCAACGCCTTTTCACGTGCTGATGCACGCACCTCATCGGTTAGCGGCGTAATCGGCATGGGGTCTCCCATCAAGCGATATATGTATATAAATCAGCGTTCTTACGTTTTCTAACTTAGCATGTTGCACTGTAAAACGATGAACTGAGGTTCGTAACGTAAAGCCTTTCAGGCTCAACACAGCGCAATGGCGCACAGAGCAGATAAACTCTGTACGCCACCACGCGATCACAACGAGTTACGATGTGCCACGTGCACGCACTAAATCGTCACGTGCACTCTGCGCCGCCCGCGCCAGGTCAGCCAGCTGCGGACCTGCAGAGAGCACGCCACGGCTGGAATTCACCAAAACCTGAGATTCAACACCTGCAAAAATTCGGTATAGCTCCTCAGCGCTAGCCCCCTGGGCACCATATCCCGGCGAAAGAATGGGACCGTTGAAAGTGCTCAGGTCTACCGCCAATTCCTTGAGGGCCTCCCCCACGGTGGCGCCCACAACTAGACCGCACGAACCCATATGTTCCCAAGTTTGTGCAGCGTTCTCTGCGGTAGCTGCGGCAATAACCTGCTTCGCTACCGCGCCGGTATCCTCTGCTTTGCCTACATGCTGCACGCTCTTACCCTCAGGGTTTGAGGTCAGCGCCAGTACGAAAGTTCCACGCTGGTTCGCAGTTGCCGTATCCAGCGCTGGGCGAAGCGACTCGAACCCCAAGTACGGGCTTAACGTGACCGAATCCGTGCCGAGTGGTGAAGAGGTACCGAGCCAAGCATCCGCATAGGCTTTCATAGTCGAGCCAATATCACCGCGTTTTGCATCCGCCACGATCAGAACCCGGTCTTCAGCGGCGCGAGCAAAGAGCTCTTCCAACACAGCAAGACCTGCGGAACCGTGGCGCTCAAACAGGGCAACCTGGGGTTTGAGCGCTGCGGCGTAGGTGGCGCATCCTTCGTAGACATTCATAGCGAAGGTACGCAGAGATTCTGCAGAATCTTCCAGTCCCCACGCCTGCAGCAGGTTCGGATGCGGGTCAATACCCGCACACAGCGGACCGTATTCGTCCATCGCAGCCGCAAGACGATCGCCGAAGGGGATCACGAAAGTTCCCCCTCACGCGCCTGTTCGCCCTTGTCCTGCCCCTGCTCGCCGGTGCTGGCGGTCCGCAAAAACTCACCATGTTCTTGCAGATTTATAATCTCCCAGCTACGCTCGCGCAGCGCGGTAATAGCTTGAACAGCAGCCGCGAACTCCGAAATCGTGGTCATCACAGGGCAACCAACACTGACTGCGGCCGCACGGATTTCGTAGCCATCGCTACGAGCTGCACCGCCGGCAGGTGTATTCAAAATCAGATCAATTTCGCCGTTGCGCACCATATCAACGATCGAATGCTGTCCGTTTGCCTCCGCAAACTTGGAGGCAACCGTGGAATTCACACCATTGCGACGAAGCACATCTGCAGTGCCGCCGGTGGAGACAATCTCGAAGCCCAGCTGTTCAAGCATCTTGGCATAGATGATCACATTGCGCTTATCATGGTTAGCCACCGAAACGAAGACCTTGCCCTCGGTCGGCAGCGGTGACCCCAGCACCTGCCTGGGCTTTCGCAAAGGCAGTGTCGTAGAGGGTATCAAGACCCATGACTTCGCCAGTCGAGCGCATTTCGGGACTGAGTAAGGAATCAACCACCACACCCTCAGGAGTGCGGAAGCGGCTAAACGGAAGAACCGCTGCCTTAACTGCAATTGCAGTATTCTGCGGCAGGGATGCACCATCCATGTTCTTAGGCAAGTATCCCTCTGCCTTCAGTTCAGCAATGGTTTTCCCCAAACCGATCATCACAGCCGCCTTTGCCAGCTGCACGCCGGTTGCCTTTGAGACAAACGGTACGGTGCGAGACGCACGTGGGTTCGCTTCAATCACGAACAGATTCTCGGAGACGTAGGCAAACTGAATATTAATCAGGCCCCGCACTCCGGTACCACGCGCAATAGCCTCGGTTGCTTCTTTAACCTTGGCGATCACATCGGGACCCAAGGTAATTGGCGGCAAGGTGCAGGAGGAATCGCCTGAGTGAATGCCAGCCTCTTCAATATGTTCCATGACACCGCCCAAGTAGAGCTCGGTGCCGTCAAAGAGCGCATCCACATCAATCTCAATAGCGTCTTCCAGGAACTTATCGATGAGCGCTGGCTGAGAGGGAGAAACCTCGGTCGCATTTTCAAGGTAGCGTGCGAGATTTGCCTCGTCATAGACGATCTCCATACCGCGCCCGCCCAGCACATAGGAGGGACGAACCAACACCGGGTACCCAATCTCATCGGCAACGCGTTTGGCGCCCTCGAAGGTGTATGCGGTACCATTCTTCGGCGAAATCAAACCACCTTCCTCCAGCACGCGCGCAAACTCGCCGCGATCCTCGGCAAGGTCAATAGCTTCGGGAGTAGTGCCCAAAATCGGCACACCAGCATCTTTGAGGGCTTTCGCGAGCTTTAGCGGAGTCTGTCCGCCCAATTGCACGAAAACACCCAACAATCCGCCCGTGCGGCGCTCAGATTCAACAATTTCGAGCACGTCTTCCAACGTCAGCGGCTCAAAATACAGACGAGTCGAAATATCGTAATCGGTCGAAACAGTCTCCGGGTTACAGTTCACCATAACCGTCTCGTACCCCAGCGAACGCAGCACCAGCGAAGCGTGCACGCAAGAATAATCGAACTCGATACCCTGGCCGATGCGGTTCGGCCCCGAACCTAAAATCATGATCGAGGGAGTCTCATGGTGAGCGACCTCATCCTCAGAATCATAACTAGAGTAGTGATAGGGGTAAACGCCTCGAACTCAGCAGCACAAGTATCAACAGTCTTGAATACGGGGCGAATACCTAGGGCATGGCGCACACCGCGCACAACGTCCTCAGAAGAACCGATAATCTCTGCGATTTGCGGGTCGGAAAAGCCGTGGCGTTTTGCCAGCTGCAGGATTTCAGGGGTCAAGTTATCGCGATTTTCCCGCACAATCCCGGCGACTTCATTCAGCAGCACCAGCTGATCTAAGAACCATGGATCAATCTTGGTGGCTTCAAAAACCTGCGCGATAGATGCGCCCGCCAAAAGTGCCTGCTGTACCTGGTAAATACGCTGCGTGGTGGGTATCTTGGTCTTCTCGATAAGCGCGTCAAGTTCTTCGGCATTCAGTTGCTGCTTCGTGAACGAGAAAGAAGCACCTTTCTGCTCTAGAGAGCGCATAGCCTTCTGGAGTGCTTCGGTGAAGTTACGGCCCAGTGCCATTGCTTCGCCCACCGATTTCATGGTGGTTGTGAGAGTTGGATCAGCGGCCGGGAACTTCTCAAAGGCGAAAACGCGGCACCTTGACGACCACATAGTCGAGGGTCGGTTCAAAGGATGCGGGCGTTTTCTGGGTGATGTCGTTCGGAATCTCATCCAGGGTGTACCCCAGCGAAAGTTTGGTCGCAATTTTAGCGATCGGGAACCCGGTAGCTTTAGACGCAAGCGCGGAAGAGCGTGAAACGCGTGGGTTCATTTCGATAACGATGATGCGCCCGGTCTTGGGGTCTACGGCAAACTGAATATTGCATCCGCCGGTATCAACCCCAACTTCGCGGATCACGTTGATAGCGATATCGCGAAGTTTTTTTGGTACTCACGGTCGGTGAGGGTGAGGGCAGGCGCCACCGTGATGGAGTCGCCGGTGCACGCCGACCGGGTCGAAGTTTTTCAATCGAGCAGACGACCACGACGTTGTCATTTTTGTCGCGCATCATTTCGAGTTCGTATTCTTTCCAACCAAGAATAGATTCTTCGAGCAGAACCTCGGAGGTAGGCGAATACTGGATACCTGCGCCGGCAATGCGGTAAAGGTCTTCTTCGTTGTAGGCCATGCCGGAGCCAAGTCCGCCCATGGTGAAGGAAGGACGCACGACCATGGGATAACCAAGCTCTTTAGCCGCTTCAAGGGCTTCCGGCATAGAGTGCACAATGATCGAACGTGCCGATTCGCCGCCCGCGCGCTCTACCACGCCTTTGAACGCTTCACGATCTTCGCCTAGGTTTATGGCTTCGATATTTGCGCCAATGAGTTCAACATCGTATTCGCGCAGAGTTCCCTGCTTATCAAGAGCAATAGCAGCGTTGAGTGCAGTCTGCCCGCCCAAGGTAGGAAGAATGGCGTCTGGGCGTTCTTTTTCGATAATCTTAGCGATGACTTCGGGAGTAATCGGCTCAATATAGGTGGCGTCTGCGAACTCAGGGTCGGTCATGATGGTCGCCGGATTGGAGTTTACGAGGACAACACGCACACCTTCTTCTTTGAGCACGCGTAGAGCCTGAGTGCCGGAGTAATCGAATTCGGCTGCCTGACCGATGACGATCGGACCTGAGCCGATGACAAGGACGCTGTTAAGGTCGGTACGACGTGGCATTTAGGCTTCCTTTGCAGTCTTCTTGGTGGAGGTCATGAGGTCGATAAAACGGTCGAAAAGGTATGCGGAGTCATGCGGACCTGCGGCTGCCTCCGGGTGATATTGAACCGAGAACGCGGGAATATCTTTGCAGGTTAGCCCCTCAACCACGTTATCATTCAGCCCGACATGGGAAACCATAACCTCGCCGAATTCGAAGTTGGGGGCAGTTACGTATTCACCGATAGGCGCATCGACGGCGAACCCGTGGTTTTGGGCGGTTATTTCAACTTTGCCGGTGGTTTTATCCATAACAGGCTGGTTAATACCACGGTGGCCGAAGGGCAGCTTGTAGGTCCCAAACCCAAGGGCACGCCCGAGAAGCTGATTTCCAAAACAGATGCCGAAGAACGGGGTACCCTGGCGCAGTACACCCTGCAGAAGTTTAACCTGTTCGTCTGCGGTTGCCGGATCGCCGGGGCCATTGGAGAAAAATACGCCATCTGGGCGAAGCGCATTTACGGTCTCAAGGGTTGCGTTCGCGGGCAGTACGTGCACGCGCACACCGCGTTCCGCGAAACGCTGCGGGGTCATAGATTTGATGCCAAGGTCGAGTGCAGCAATGGTGGCAACCGGCGGAGCGAACCAGCCGTATTGGTGAGGTTCAACTGTGTAGGCTTCCGTCACGGAAACGGTATCGGCAAGTTTACGGCCCGCCATCGGCTCAGAGGCGCGCACCGCTTCCAAAAGTTCGGCTTCAGGACGATTGGCGTGGCGTCCCGAAAAAATACCTGCACGCATTGAACCGCTAGAGCGTAGGCGGCGAGTCAGCGCACGAGTATCAATGCCTTGAATGCCCACGATACTTTGGGTCCTGAGTTCGTCATCCAGGGTACGTTCTGCACGCCAGTTGGAAGCAACACGTGCGGCATCTCGTACCACGTACCCGGCAACCCAAATTTTGCGGGATTCTGCATCTACCTTGTTCACACCGGTGTTACCGATATGAGGCGCGGTCTGCACCACGATTTGCCCTGCGTAGGAGGGGTCGGTCAGCGTTTCTTGGTAGCCGGTCATGCCGGTGGAAAATACTGCTTCGCCTAAGGATGCGCCAATTGCACCGTACCCGTAGCCTCGGTAGATGGTGCCGTCCTCAAGAACGAGTAACGCGCGGTCCGTGCCCAAAGCACCGGAACGTGTCATCTCAGTCATGCTCTTACTTTCCTTTTCTCGGTGGTCTGTTCCCCTGCTTGTGCCCGTTATAAGTGGAACACTGTGTGCAGGAAATTCTTGGTATGCCGTTCGCAATTAGCGGGCATTTTGTGGGTGAGTTGTCTGTGTATTAGTGATGTGCTGTCTCTTCCAGCACCCATTTTTCGGGGCTATCGACCGCATCCGGCGAGATCTCGCGAAGCTTCTCAAGTGCGATTTTTTTCTGATCGGCATAGCGAGTGCGAAATCCGGTCTGCACGCGGTGGCCGTCAAGAGTCCAACCGATCACGATAAGTCCGTCACGTTCTACAACCTTGCCGATCATTCCCCGCCCGGTGGTAATGACCGCAAGTTTCTTCGCAGGAATCCACAGGTCTTTAGCCCCGTTGCGGGTGAAGATAATGCCGTCCGAGTAGATCAGGAGCGTAGATTTTGTTTTGAACCCTAGCTGGTCGAACCCCACACGGTTCAGTTCATCACCGAACATCGTAGTGCTCACATACTCCCCCTCAAACGCCGCCTCGGCTTCAAGCCCGTCGTAGCGTTCGGGAACGTCTTTGAGCGACCCGAACATCGTGGACTGCCGCTTGAGATGGGATTTCCAGCCGCACCAAATACCGAAGAAGCACAGCGCCACAACGGCAACGCAGATAAGGGTGGGAATCAGTTTTTCCACGGTTCTTCTTTCTCCTCGGTTTATTGCAGCGGTTTTACCCCTGTATTAGGAACGATCAAGCCTGCCGGTGAGGGCTCGCGAGCTCGCCATTCAAAACGGTCGGATGCCCCGCGTAAAAAGTTGCGCGCACAGCACCGGGAACCTCCATCCCACAATACGGGTTGTTCTTGCCCTTAGTGGCCTGCTCCTCAGGCTAATAACACGGGTAGCCTTCGGATCAACCAACACTATATTTGCTGGTTCACCTTCGGCAAGCGGACGGCCCTGCTCAGCATCCAGGCTGCCAATTTTCGCCGGAGTTTCGCTCATAATCCGTGCGACATCAGCCCAGGTAATATGCCCTGGCTCCACAAGGGTCATCTGAATAATCGAGAGTGCCTGCTCAAGACCGGTCATACCGTTTGCAGCACATGCCCATTCACATTCTTTGCTTTCTGCCGGATGCGGTGCATGGTCGGTACCAATAACGTCAATAATGCCGTCAGCAACAGCCTGGCGCAGAGCAAGCACATCCTCTTCGGTGCGTAAAGGCGGGTTCACCTTAAAAATCGGGTCGTAAGTGCGCGCCTTTTCATCGGTCAGAATCAGGTGATGCGGGGTGGCTTCGGCGGTTACCTGCACACCGCGAGACTTAGCCCAGCGCACAACCTCTACCGAGCCTTTAGTTGAGAGGTGGCAAATATGCAGACGCGAGTTCAAATGCTCAGCCAGCAGAACATCGCGGGCGATAATAGCTTCTTCCGCGACAGCGGGCCAGCCGGTAAGCCCCAGGTCGGCGGAAACCTTGCCTTCGTTCATCTGAGCGCCCTCAGTGAGGCGGGGCTCCTGCGCATGCTGGGCGATCACACCGTTAAAAGTCTTTACGTATTCAAGAGCACGGCGCATAATCGCCGGATCGTAGACGCACATGCCGTCATCCGAGAACACACGAACCTTTGCCTCAGAGGTCGCCATAGAACCAATATCTGAGAGGAATTCGCCTTTTAGCCCAACGGTCACCGACCCGATAGGCTGCACACGGCACCAGCCGGATTCCTTACCCAGACGATCAACCTGCTCAACCACGGCTGCGGTATCGGCGACAGGAAGCGAGTTCGCCATCGCGAAAACAGCCGTGTAGCCGCCCAAAGCCGCCGCGCGGGTACCGGTCTCAACGGTTTCAGAAGCCTCATATCCGGGCTGGCGCAGGTGAGTATGAATATCGACCAGCCCTGGAAGAGCAATCTGACCGGAAGCATCAACGACCTGAGCGTCCTCAGCTTCTAAATCCTGGCCAATACGCGCAATTTTGCCATCCTCAATCAGGATATCGGCAACGCGCTCCCCCAACAGGGATGCGCCTTTAATAAGGTACGTGCTCATATGTATTTCTTCTTTCGGATAGCGTTAAGATTCGTCGCCGGAGTACAGTTTCTCACTCGACCCATCGGTCAAGAGCAGGTACAGCACCGCCATGCGAACCGCCACACCGTTACTGACCTGGCGCAGCACCCAAGCATTCTGAGAATCAGCGGCTTCGGTACACAGCTCTAGCCTCGGTTCATGGGACCGGGATGCAGAATTGCGATTTCCTGAGGCTGCGCCATCAGATTCTCGAAACGTTCTTTAGTGAGTCCCCACAGGGCGGTATATTCCTCTGCCGAGGGGAAATAGGCGGCGTTCATACGTTCTTTTTGGATGCGCAGCATCATCACCGCGTCAGGTTTTGTAGCGATTGCTTCATCGAAATCGTGGAAAACCTTAAGCCCCCAATCCTGTTTCCAACGTTCGGTATGCACCGGCAACAGCGTAGGCGGAGCCACAAAAGCGACATTGGCACCCAGATTTTTCAGCAGCCACAGATTCGACCGCGCCACGCGCGAGTGCAGAATATCGCCCACAATCAGCACACGCATACCGCTTAAATCGGTTCCTCGCGGTGATTCCAGACCATCACGCTGAGCCTTAAACTGGCGCAGCGAAACCGCATCCAAAAGAGCCTGCGTCGGATGCGCATGTGTGCCGTCCCCCGCATTTAGCACGGGAATATCGGTCCACCCGGCCTCGGCAAGACGCTGCGGAGCACCCGAAGCCGAATGACGAATCACGAAGGCATCCGCACTAATCGCTTTGAGAGTCTGAGCAGTGTCTTTGAGGGATTCTCCTTAGAAACCGATGAACCACGCGCAGCAAAATTGGTGATATCGGCGCCCAGACGTTTCTCTGCGGATTCGAAGGACAGTCTGGTACGCGTTGAGTCTTCAAAGAAAAGGTTGACTACGGTCTTACCGGCAAGCACATTGAGCTTCCGGTTTTCTGCCTTAACCTGTGCCATATAGTCAGCAACATCGAGTATTTCAATGGCCTGAGTTCGTGTGAGATCGCGGGTGTCAAGCAGATGTTTCATGAAAGCTGTCCTTCCAGCTGAATGATATCAACGCGGTCTGTGGCGTTATCCGTTTCTTCGAGTACCACACGAACCTTCTCTAAGGCACTGGTCGGAAGGTTTTTCCCCACATGGTCGGCGCGAATTGGGAGTTGCCGGTGCCCGCGATCAACTAACACGGCAAGACGCACCAGAGCCGGACGTCCGTATTCGTTAAGGGCGTCCAAGGCGGCCCGAACAGTGCGGCCGGAGTACAGAACATCATCGACGAGAACCACATTTTTGCCGTCTAGACCCCCCACCGGGATCAAGGACTCCCCCGCGCTGCGGTTTTCATATTCCTCATCGGTGAGGTCATCGCGATACGAGGTAATATCGAGAGCGCCCAGGCCATTTTTGAGATCAAAATTTGAGTCATTCGTCTGGATGCGCTGTGCCAGACGCTGTGCCAACGGGTATCCACGAGACCGAATACCTAAAAGCACTAGGTTATCAGTTCCCTTATTAGACTCAAGAATTTCAAAAGCAATACGTGTAAGAGCGCGACGGATCTCATCGTCGCTAAGGATAGTGTGCCCTTCATTGGGCGTTTTTATAGGCGCGCCTATAGGATGCGTACCAGGCTCATAGGGTACAGATGTCCCCGACACAGCCGACTCCTTCCCCGCCTCACGGGACGGACTTTAAAGGTTTCTTGCTTTTACCAAGACTACCATACGTACCACGCAGTCCAGGGGTATGTGTTTCTGAAGTTTTATTTTTTTCGGAGTCAAAAATCCTCTACATATCATGCAATAAACGCTCATGTTCCCTGAACAAAGACTCATAAAACGTCGAGAGTCCATTATGCTAGTAAAAGCATCACCGATAGTACAACCACACCGAGGACTGCATCATGGAAGATCTCTTTGAGGGCCTGGTAAGAATTATCTTTGGGATTCTTGCAGCCCCTATCGTTTTCGTGGCGCACCGCTACTTTAAGCGCCGCAACCGAATGCGCACCCGGCAGCTTACGGAGCTTGGCTTTGCTTCTTCCACTCAGGTGATTCGGCATACTCTTGGAGAGACTCAACGCAACTCATACTTCTCGGTTATCGGTGCAGTCCTCTTCGGACTATGTACTCTCATCATGGCATGGATTTGGGTATCTTCCTCTTTTGACACTATCGCTACTGTCCTACTGAGCGTCGTTGCTCTATGCACTCTTATCTTCATCTGGTACTACCGCCGATCCTACGTTGAGTTCCGGCTATACGAGTTCATGAGATCCCAGCTCAGCGAGGGCGTTATCACTCTTGACTACGCTGATATTGATGCCTATACATTTACCTACAATAAGTTTGAAACCGCTCTTAAAATCACCACGGTATCCGGCATATCATTTGAGCTCGATCCCGCCATTCAAGACTGCCGTTACCTCTGTGCCATGATCGCTATGCGTATGCGTTCTAATCGTTGGCCCGATCCGTCCTCAGACCGTGATATGAGCGTTGTGCTTCATATGATGCGCACACAACACTGGCTCAAGTTCCTACTGCACGTACGTGAAGGGTCTAACCTTGCTGCTAATAATCTCGCTTCTACCCAGCATCGCAATACTCGGTACACCCATGAGGGCAGCGAACTTTTTGAAGAGGCTAAACGCCAGCTCGGGTTCTATGCATAACCCGGCTTGATCCGTATGAATGTATACTAAAAGCCGCCTCAAACCCCTAAAAAGCAGGGGTTTGAGGCGGCTTTATAACTGAGCCGTTTAAGCAAGCAGAGTCGGTTTTACCTGGCGCAGCTTATCCAAAAGACCGTTAACAAATTTCGGTGAATCGTTTGTAGAGAGCACACGCGCCAAACCGGTTGCCTCCGAGATAGCAACCGCATCTGGAACATCATCATTATAGAGAAGTTCCCACGCGCCGATCCGCAAAATTACGCGGTCGACAGCTGGCATACGCTCAAACGACCAGTCACGCGCATAGGTCTCAAGGTATTCTCGAATCTCGTCATCATGTTCACGTACGCCGCGCACGATCTCTTCGGCATAGGCCGAGATCTGAGCGGCAGTATGCAGACGGCGTCGCTTCAGCACATCAATAATGTCTTCTTGACGCTGATCGGCTTCAAAAAGTACCTCGACGGCACGTAAGCGGGCTTTGGTACGAGAGTTCATTAGTCGTTAACACGGCCCAGGTAATCGCCAGTACGGGTATCAACCTTCACCTTGGTGCCTGTCTCCAGGAATAGTGGAACTTGAATTTCATAGCCGGTCTCAAGAGTTGCAGGCTTATTGCCACCAGTGGAACGGTCACCCTGCAGGCCAGGCTCGGTGTAGGTAATTTCAAGAACAACAGAGGCAGGAAGCTCAACATATAGCGGAGTACCCTCATAGAGGGCTACAGTCGCGGTCTGCGACTCCAGCATGTAGTTAGCAGCATCGCCCACCACAGCTGCAGGAACATTAATCTGATCATAGGTCTTCAGATCCATGAAGACGTAGTCTTCGCCGTCCTGGTAGAGATACTGATAGTCGGAACGATCAACAGTAGCAGTCTCAATCTTAGCGCCAGCATTGAAAGTGCGGTCGACAACCTTACCGGAGGTTACGTTACGCAACTTGGTACGCACAAACGCGCCACCCTTACCGGGCTTTACATGCTGGAACTCAACAACGGACCACAGACCGCCATCAATCTTGAGGATTGCACCGTTTTTAATATCAGTGGTAGATGCCATGCGGCTCTCCTTCGTATTGTCGACGCTTACACACAACACGATGCGTGTTGCCGCAGGCGCTAAGTTATCAATGAGCAAATAATGTCGCCCTTTAGTTTACACTATGGCACCGCTACTATGACATATCTAAGTAAAATTCCCATCACGTTCTGCATGTTTGACTGCCTAGACATGGGTACCCCCTGTAAAAGCACCTAAAATGCAGTTAGTTATTCGGCGATTTCTTGGTATGTCATATACAGGATGGAGTCATCGGGAACCTCATAAACACGCGGTTTACCCAGTCCTTCCAAAACGATAAAACGCAAAAGCGAGCCGCGCGCTTTTTTATCCCGGCGCATAGTTTCGAGAAGCTCTTTCCAGCGATCCCCCCGGTAACCCACTGGAAGATTCAAAGATTTGAGAATGGCACGGGTGCGATCAACAATTGTTTCATTAAGATACCCAGCGGCAAGCGCGAGCTCGGCCGCATACACCATCCCCACCGCAACGGCTGCGCCGTGGCGCCACTGGTATCGCTCGGCACGTTCGATAGCGTGCCCTAAGGTATGCCCGTAATTGAGAATTTCGCGGCGACCGGATTCGCGCAGGTCTTCAGAAACAACCTCCGCTTTCACCCGAACGGCACGCTCAATCAGGTCACGGGCTATCGACGACTGAGAATCTCGAATCTTTTTCTGGGTTAGCCTCAATAATGTCAAGAATCTGTGGGTCAGCAATGAACCCACACTTTTACGACCTCCGCCATACCTGTTAAAAGCTCATGCTCCGGCAAGGTACGCAGCGTACCAATCTCGCAAAGCACTGCAGAAGGTGGCCAAAATGCTCCCCACAAGATTCTTTCCCTTCGGCGGTGTTAATACCTGTTTTTTTCCTCCCACAGCGGCATCGACCATGCCAAGAAGAGTGGTCGGAATGTGAATCACACGTACCCCACGCAGCCAGGTTGCCGCCACAAAACCGGCAACATCAGTAATGGCTCCGCCGCCCACTGAAATAATTGCATCCGTGCGTGTAAAGTCGTTCTGACCTAAAACCTGCCAGCAAAATGCGGCCACTTGATGGTGCTTAGCTTCTTCAGCATCAGGGATTTCAGCGCTAAAAGACTCATAGCCAACTTTACGCAGGTCTTCCATAACGAGCTCGCCGGTAGCCCGTAGGGCGCGCGGATGTATCACCAGGATTTTATGCGCTGTGTTGCCTAGAATATCGGGGATTTTCTTAAGCAAATTATGCCCCACCAGAACATCGTAGTTCTCGCGTGGTGAGCTGCCTGTGACGGGTATATAGGTAATGTCTTCCTCACCGGAAGCTCCGAAAGTTGGAGCTACAGAGGTTTCGGACTCAGCGGCGTGATGTGACTGTTCAATCATGAGAGTGTTCCTTTCGGAAGGCAAGAACAAAGTTCTGAATTTCGGTGGTCATAACGCTAATATTTTTTTCTCCACGCGCATCCAAAGTATGCTGTGCAAGTTCCTCGTACCGATGCTGCCTATGCTCAAAAATCTCAGACCAGCGCTCTACCGGGTTAGGCTCTAGAAGCGGGCGGGTTTTATTGCCTGTAATGCGCGGCTCAACCGTATCCACATCGACCAGAATGTAAACCACGCATTCGTCACGCAAAAGGTCAGCAACCGCATCAGTCATAGGGGCACCGCCACCCAGCGAAAAAACTGTGTTGCGATAGGTTGGCGAGGTCAGCACATCTTCAATAGTCTTGCGTTCAAGTTCCCGAAAATAGGCTTCACCAAAGATTTCAAAAATCTCGGATACCTCACCATAACGTTCCACAATCAGCTGGTCGGCGTCAAGAAACTCATAGCCGTAAAACCGTGCAAAATGGGTGCCAATATAGGTTTTTCCCGCCGCCATAGGACCGATGAGAACTACCGGACGGGCACGTTCGGCAAATTCTTCCTGAAGCTCACGTACCTGCTGCGGATGTATGCGAAGGGTATTTTCCTTGCTTTTCTCCTTAGAGATGCTTTCGCGCTCTGATTCTAAACTAGCAGTGCTATGCCTCAAATGTGCAGTCTGTGCCATACGCGCTGTAATCGCGGCAAAACTTGCGGATTCATGTGGCTGTTCAGACACAGGTGCCCGTTCCAAGTCACCATCTTTACGCGAAGCCTGTTCCGCAACGACGCGCGGGCGCGCAAAGATTGCGGGCGTCGGTATAGCGTCTGATTGCTGATCGCGTGCAGCCTTGCTCGTCTCCGATGCTTCAGGCTCTTCGGTAGCTTGAGTACTCCCCTGTCCGTCCTGCGGTTTATGAGATTCTACAGTAAAGCCCGCCAATTTTTCACGAAAAACGCTTGAAGCGAGAGGAGCGGGTGTGTCCGAATCAGATGAAGCATATACCCGTACCTTCGACGTAGCGCGAGGGGCAGCTTTCCCAAATTTCCCAAAAACCGTGAGTGGGCTGGGAACAGCCGCTTTGCGAGCAGAATGAAGTTCTTGAGTGTGTGAGCCTACCTCATGCTGTTCAGCCGTATTCTCCTCAGGTTCCGAAAGCTTTGACTGCGGGCGCGATGCATTCCCCTCTCGGGCACGGCGCGCTGCTTCCGCTATGCGAGAGAAAGGGTTCGTCTCCGACGATGCGCGCCCGGAAGGCGCTGGATCCTCAGCAGCCACAGTCTAGGAATCCCATCCCGCAACATTAGATGCCCAAGCCAGAGATTCGGGAATCTCTGCCAGATAAGAGTCCATATTTCGACGTGTCTCGCCGATGGAATCGCCACCAAATTTCTCCAGTGCTGCCTGTGCGAGTACAAGGGCGACCATAGCCTCCGCCACCACACCGGCGGCTGGTACAGCACACACATCAGATCGCTGATGATGCGCCTTCGCGGGTTCCCCGGTTGAAGTATCAATAGTTTTGAGTGCCTTGGGAACGGTAGCGATAGGCTTCATAGCGGCACGAACACGCACAAGATCGCCTATACTCATACCGCCTTCAATGCCGCCGGCTCGGTTCGTATCACGAGTCACGCCATGTTCACCGACCGAAATCTCATCGTGTGCGACGGTACCAGGGCGGTCGGCGGTCGCAAAGCCATCGCCAACTTCGACACCCTTAATAGCTTGAATCCCCATCAGCGCTGCGGCAAGGCGAGCATCCAGACGACGATCCCAATGCACATATGAACCGAGTCCTGGGGGCATACCATAAGCCAAAACCTCGACGATACCGCCGAGTGTTTCTCCATCTTTGTGCGCCTCATCAACCCGGGCGACCATAGCATCTGAAGTAGCTTTATCGAAGCACCGAAGAGGATCAGCGTCAAGAGCAGCAACATCACGGGGAGCAGGCACTGACACTCCATTGGGCGCGTGTACGCCGCCCACTGCAACAGTATGCGATACAAGCTCAACACCGAGTGCTTTTAAAACCTGAGCGGCGACCACGCCTAGAGCTACCCGAGTCGCAGTTTCACGTGCCGATGCGCGCTCAAGAACAGGACGAGCCTCCTCAAAGTTGTATTTCTGCATACCCGTAAAATCCGCGTGACCGGGGCGCGGGCGTGTCAGGGCAGCATTGCGGGCACGCCCTTCAATAAGTGCGGGATCTACCGGATCTGAGCTCATGACATCAACCCATTTAGGCCATTCAGTATTCGCGATTTCAAGTGCTACGGGGCCACCCTGCGTCAGGCCGTGCCGCACCCCGCCCAGAATACGCACTTTATCTTCTTCAAACTTCATACGAGCGCCGCGACCGTACCCTAGACGGCGGCGAGCCAGCGCATCACGCACCATCTCGCTGGTAAGCTTCACGCCGGCGGGGACTCCTTCGATAATACCGACCAGCGCTTCACCGTGAGACTCCCCCGCGGTCAGCCAACGTAGCTCCATATATTTCCTCATCTCCGTTTTGCCGTCTTGAGAGTTCCGGCACCGTCAAAGTTTGAATCTGTATATAAATTCTAACGTCTCTTTTAACACACAATGTCAGGAAGCTGTTCACGCGGAGCAAGATTTACAGCGGCACACATCGCATTGAGCACATCAAGCTCGTGCGGGAGATGCTGATCTATAGCATGCCCTGTAAAAACGCGTACCTGGTCGAGAGCCTGATAGAGAAGCATTTCAAGGCCCGATACGACGCGCCCGCCGCGCCGCTCCCAAATCTGCGCTAGCTGAGACGGCCACGGATCATAAGCTACATCCAGTAGAACAGCGTGCGGGTAGACCTTGTGTATGTTTTTAGCAAAATTATCTGCAGCATGAGCGGGGAGAGTCGAGATCACCGAGTAATACGCGGCGCTGCCTTCCGCAAACCGGGCAAGAGGCTCTGCCTGGACCTCAAGACTTAGACGTTTTGCTGCGTCATATATGGCAGAGAGCTTATGCAGTGAGCGCGCATACACCGTCACACGAGTGTACCCCAAACGGTGTAAGGCGGCTAGAGCAGAAATAGCGGTTGCGCCGCCGCCCAGGATAGCCGGTTGTGTCGTTGCTTGGTGAGTTTCAAAGCCCAGCATGTAGAAGTGCATTGACGATGCCGCCGACATCTGTATTATGACCACGCGGCAACGGTACTTCGGTATCTTCCGTCTTTCTCCAGAAAACGGTGTTAACCGCCCCAGTCACCTGGGCCAAAGCGGTTGTTGAGTGAAGATACCGAATAATATCGGTCTTGAGCGGCATTGTGACCGAAAACCCGCAGATTGCTTCTCCGGCCTCTGCCTCATCCATGAGAGCCGGAAGATCCGCGGAGAGTGTGTCACGACGGGCATACGCAATGTTCTCTTTGAGTACCTGGTACGCAGCGGTATGTAAAACTGGCGAAAGCGAATGCGCTATAGGATGCCCCAGCACATAGGCTCGTCGTGCTGCCGCTGCCTTAGTCATGGTATTCCCTTCCCACGAGATGCCGTCTAGATTGTCCGTCACTTTACGCACATAAACGGAACGGATGCTCCTTCCAGTTTAGTGGAAGGAGCATCCGTTCCGTCTTACGAAGAACCGTACAGAACCTACAAATACGGTGCCTCAGTACTGACCATGCAGTATCTTACTTTACAGCGACCTGAGTGTTCCTCACACCACTGGTTGTACTCGTCAACGTACTTCTGGTGTTCCTTATAGGTGCGGGAGTACTTCGTCTCACCCGTGTCAAGGTCAACCGTTACCCAGTAGTAGTACGGGTTGTTCTCGGGATTTGCTACCGCTTTGATTGAGGATAACCCTGGCGATGCAATCGGACCTGCAGGCAACCCTGTATTTGCATAGGTGTTGTACTTATTATTCTTATCTGCCTTTTGCTCTTCCGTGAGGTGATATGAACGTACACCCAAGCCATAGGTCACGGTAGCATCGGACTGAATCAAGCCGTTAGTCTCACCCTTGGGGTTATTGAGGCGGTTATTGATAATGCCCGCAACGGCCACATAGTCCTTAGGCTGTGCTTCAAGCTCCACGATAGAAGCCTTAGTCAGGACCTCAAAGGTTCGTTGGTCTCCGCTAACTCCTGCTTCCTGCAAATCAGCCTTTGTTCGCGAAACCATAGCCTCAATAATTTTCTTGGCGTCGGTCCCTTCCTTCGGAATTCGGTATTCGCCCGGGTGCAGCCAGCCTTCCATAGAGGGGAAGTTCTTCGGGATACCGTATTCTTCGGGGTGAGACATAGCGGCTTCAATATCGCGACGACTTATCTTGCCTTCGGTAGCTTTAGCGATAATATCGACCGTCTCGTTCATACGCTTACCCTGCTGAACCGCGATATAAAATATTATTATCGCTATCTACCAGGTTCTTCACGACCGAAGAGCTGCTCATTTGCTTCTGCAACTCATAGGTACCAGCCTTAAGAGTTTTACCGTTAGCCTCTTTCTGGTACACGTCAATAAACTTGCCGGGATCGGCAATAATGTCTTTTTCTTTGAGCGCCTGCGCAATCTGCGCGGTACTCTCACCCTGCTCAATCGTGAAGCTTACCGGTTCGCCATTTCCCGATCCCGAGTAGTCACGATTTTTGAAGGGGTTAATGTCGTAACGCTGCACGAAGACCACCCCAAGCACAATAAGTACCACGGCAAAGACGCTCAAAGCTGTTGCCATGATGGTGTGGCGGCGACGCTTACGTGCGCGTAGCTCCCTAGCGGTTACCACCTCATCCTCAAGGGTGATACCGCGAATGCCAGCCTGGCTTTCGGCGAGTGTCGGACTGAGAAGCTCGCTTAAGCTACTCTCTCGCGTCCGCTGTTTTGTAGGTTCTTCGGTCACTGAAGGTTCTCCGTTTCGTTGACGGGGCCGTCTATAGTCTCTTGCAGATGGGAATCTTCGCGGGGTGATTCATACACCAGATATCCAGCGACAGCTTGCCCAGCTTTAAGAGCATCCAGACTGTACTGCAATATGTTAACAGCAGCAACCTGGTCAACCATAGTCTTGAAATTTCGGCTGGATACACCAGCCTCGTGGAGGGAACGATGCGCGCTCACCGTGGTGAGACGCTCATCGACCAGCCAAATGTTGATGTGTGTATTTCCTTCTGCATCCAATTCGGAGCGCAAAGCGTGGGCGTAATCCCGTGCCATGCGGGTGGAGTCCGACTCTCCTCCCCGCATGGTTTTGGGAAGCCCCACAAAGATCTCTTTCACGTCGTTAACCTCCACAAGTTTGCGGAGAACTCGACGGTCCGAGTTCTTCTTGCTGTCACGACGGAGTGTCTTGAGCGGAGTCGCCAGAATGCCGTCTGGATCGCTCAATGACGTGCCAACGCGGGCATTACCCACGTCAACACCCATCCGTACTCCTCGTTGAAATTCAGTCAAGTTATGCCTGCGCTATCGCGTTGCGAATAGCATCCAGTGCTTCTGAAACCTTCGAAGCATCCTGTCCGCCACCCTGTGCAACATCGTCTTTACCGCCGCCACCGCCGCCGAGTACACCTGCTGCGAGTCGCACCAAGGCACCGGCTTTAATGCCAGCTTCACGGGCACCTTCATTTGTGGCGACAAGAATAACCGGGCGACCATTGGTCACGCCAGTCACCGCCACAACGGCAGCTTCAGAGCCGAAGCGTGAACGTAAATCTAACGCTAGCGAACGAACACCGTTGGCGTCCAGCTCTCCCGCATGATGTGTAAGAACTCGTACGCTGCCGATGGTTTGCGCGTTTTCTAAAAGCTTACCAGCCTCAGCCTGAAGCTTCTCGCGGCGCAGCTTTTCAAGTTCTTTCTCAGCTGACTTTAGTTTCGCCAACGTCTGGTTTATTTTCTCGGGTAGCTCGGACGAGGACTGCACCTTCATCATGCCGGTCAGCTGATTGACTAGGGTACGCTCAGCGGCAAGATGCTCGAAAGAATTCATACCGACCAGTGCCTCAACGCGGCGGTTACCCGAGCCCACAGACTGTTCGGTGAGCAGAGTCAGAGAACCAATCTCAGATGAAGTTCCTACGTGGGTACCGCCACAAAGCTCACGCGAAAACTCTCCACCGATTTCGACCATACGCACGATGTTGCCGTACTTCTCGCCGAAGAGGCTCATAGCGCCTAGGGCTTTAGCCTCGGCAAGAGGCATCTCACGCGCAATAACTTCGTGGTTATCCCGGATAGCGAGGTTTGCTACCTCCTCGACTTCACGCTTAGCGGAGTCAGATAGGCTCTCACCCCATGCGAAGTCAAAACGCAGGTAGCCTTCCTTATTGAAGGAACCACGCTGAGTTGCTTCATTACCCAATACCTGGTGCAAAGCCGCATGAACAATATGGGTACCCGAATGTGCTTTTTCACCATCTCGACGTCGCTGCACATCAACCTGCGCCACAACCTCAGCGCCCGGATGCGCTTCACCTTCACGAACAACGGCGCGGTGAACGCTCAAGCCCTTGACAGGCTGCTGCACGTCCTGAACATCAATCACGAAACCGTTTCCAGTAATCACGCCGATATCAGCTGCCTGTCCGCCGCCCTCCGCATAGAACGGGGTTTCGTCCAAAACAACCTCGATCTTATCGCCCGCTTTAGCTACGGGAACGGAAACCCCATCCTTCAGCAAAGCACGAAGATGAGTCTCAGTGCGAAGTTCGGTGTACCCGGTAAAGATAGAACCACGTTCATCCACGAGCTTACGAAGCTCAGAGAGGTCTGCGAAAGAACCTTTTTTAGCCTTAGCATCAGCCTGAGCACGGTGACGCTGCTCAGCCATCAGTTCGCGGAACGCCTTCTCATCAACCTTTACGCCTGCTTCAGCAGCCATTTCAAGGGTCAGGTCGATTGGGAATCCGTAGGTATCGTGCAGTGCGAATGCTTCTGCCCCAGAAACAGAGTTTGACCCGTCTTTCTTAGCCGTAGCAACGGCTTCTTCCAAACGCTCAGTGCCGGTTTCAATCGTATGCAAGAATGCCTTTTCCTCGGCATAAGCGATGCGGGAAATACGCTCGAAATCATCCGCCACGTAGGGGAAAGCACCAGCCATCGCATCGCGAGAAGCGGGGAATAGGATAGGCAGGCACGGTTCAGTAACGCCCAGCAGACGCATCGCACGAATAGCGCGGCGCATCAGGCGGCGTAGAATATAGCCGCGTCCTTCGTTGGAGGGAGTCACACCATCGGCAATCAGCATGAGAGAAGAGCGAATATGGTCCGCGACCACACGCATGCGCACATCGTCTTCATACCCCGGATCTTCGGGAGATTCAGAGCCGTGGTATTTTCTTTCTTGGAGAGCTTCGAAGCGGCGTCAAGTACCGGACGCACCTGATCGGTTTCGTAGAAAGTTTTCAACACCCTGCAGAAGCATCGCCAAACGCTCAACGCCCTAAACCGGTATCAATATTCTTCTTGGGCAATTCACCCAGAATCTCGAAGTCTTCCTTACCGATCCCTTCACCACGCTGATACTGCATGAACACAAGGTTCCAGATCTCAATATAGCGATCGTCGTCTCACCGCCGGACCGCCTTCTTTGCCGTATGCGGGTCCGCGGTCATAGAAAAATTTTCGGAATCGGGGCCTGCAGGACCAGGCTGACCTGTAGACCAGTAGTTTTTCCTTCATGCCCATGCGTTGGATACGTTCTTCGGGGAATCCTACGGTTTTTAGTCCATACGTCGAAGGCTTCGTTGTCTCCTTCGTAAATGGTCACCCACAGACGTTCCGGATCTAACCCGTAACCGCCTTTATCTTGGCTAGCGGTGAGTAGTTCGTAGGCGAAAGGAATAGCTTGCTCTTTGAAATAGTCGCCGAATGAAAAGTTACCCGCCATCTGGAAGAAGGTGCCATGACGGGCGGTCTTACCTACTTCTTCAATGTCGAGGGTACGAATACACTTCTGAACGCTTGTTGCACGCGAGAACGGAGGGGTCTCTCGTCCAAGAAAAATAAGGGATAAAGGGCACCATACCGGCAATGGTAAACATGGCACCGGGTTCGTTTGAGATGAGTGATGCAGAAGGCACCACGGTATGTCCGCGCTTCTCGAAAAATTCGATCCAACGCTTAGAAATTTCCTGTGAGAGCATCGCTTTCCTTAGACAATTCTGTGTGAAATTCTACGAAATCTATCAAGTTCGTCATGCCGTCATTACGGCTACGTTACAGTACCGGCTAGTTAAAGAAATCTTCACCCAGCTCTCGGTCACGTTGGATGCGGGCGGAGCGAAGTTCCTCCTCTGTAGCGGCAATCCGCGATTCCACGTCGAGCAGTTCCCGCTCGGCAGCAGCCCGATTTGTGGAAGCAATTTCTTGCTCACTCATCTGACGGTCCCAGGTATCTATAGAACCAGGACGTATATCCTGTTTCTGTCGCTCAACTTTAGCATGAAGTTCAGCTTCTTTTTCCTGCATGCCTTCACGAACACGCGCAGCAAATTCGACAGCTTTAAGCGCATAGGGTTGAAGAGGCTTACCAACGGGTGAATCGAAAAACTTTCCCACCTGTGACTCCGGGTTAAGAGCGAGTGTACCCTGTTGGTACTGAACAAGAGCGCCTGTTTTCTTTTCGGACGATGCGCTGGCACGTTTTGACGCGAAATAGCCTACCGCCGCGCCCGCTCCCACAAGAAGAACTGACCGAAATAAACCCAATTACTGTTCACCTCCCGGTGAAGTACCAGCTGCACGATCGTCGTCACCAGGCTTCTTACCGCGGAATGCCTGACGGACACCGTATGAGAACGAAGCAACTTTAATAAGGGGCTGCCCCACAGTTGAGGTCACCAAAGAAGACAGGGCAGAAACGTTCGCGGAAGCATCGGATACGTTAGAGGTGATACCGTCTACCTTCTCAAGCTGCTCATTCGTGGTAACGACTGTTTTAGTAACTTCGTCGATCAAAGGTGATGTGCTCTGGTTGAGCGAACGAATGGTCACGATAAGTTCATCGAAAACTTTAGTCAGGCGAATAATAGGTAAAGCAAGTAACGCCACAAGAATTGCGAAAACACCGGCAGCTATCAGACCTGCAATGTCTCCACCACTCATCACGACCTCTTTCCTATATCAACCAGTAAAACACAGTGGGCGCCCGCGAGAAACGAGTTTTGAAGCGAGCACACAGAAAAACCGTACCCACGGCTTACTCCATCATAAATGAAAAACCTTGTGCATGCCCATTTTGAACGCCGCTTGTCGTCAAAATATACAGCTCTACCAGGGGTTTTATAAAAAATTTACACTTCCTGCGGCATCTCGTTACAGTTCAGATTCCACGTTTATTACCCTCATCAAACTCTATAAGACATGCATAAGATGCAACATCAAGGAATAATCCTCAGGTTAGTCATACACCACCGACCTGAATTTTGGGTTCCGAAGCAAGTAAACACCTTCAATAAAATGTTGTACCGTCTATTAAACCGGTAATAGCACACAAGACATTATGCAATAAAAAAATAACCCCTCCTACAGCCGAACCGTAGGTAGGGGTTATACCCTTCTCGAAAATTCGAGATTATGCTAGGCGTGAGTAGTACTCAACAACCAGCTGCTCATCGCAGACCACAGGGATCTCTTCGCGCTTGGGGGCGCGTTCGAGCTTAGCGTGCAGCTTCTCGATTTCGACGTTCAGGTATGCCGGAACCTCAGGCAGAACTGCCTGGTTCTCGCCCGCAGCTGCGACCTGGAAAGGAGTGGTCTTCTCAGACTTCGGGTGAACGTGAATCAGCTGACCGGGCTTGACGCGGAACGAAGGACGATCCACGCGCACACCGTCAACCATAATGTGACGGTGTACAACCATCTGACGAGCCTGTGCAATGGTGCGAGCAAAGCCCGAACGCAGAACCAGAGCGTCAAGACGGGTCTCAAGGTGCTCAACCAGGTTCTTACCGGTCTGACCCTCGACACGCTTTGCTTCAAGGTATGCGCGGCGCATCTGTGCCTCACGAATGTTGTACTGAGCGCGCAGACGCTGCTTTTCCTTCAGCTGGGTAGCGTAGTTAGAATCAGCCTTCTTGCGGGCACGACCATGCTGACCGGGGCCATAAGGACGGCGCTCAAGGTACTTTTCTGCCTTCGGGGTCAGTGCGATGCCCAAAGCACGGGACTGACGCACGGTACGGCGGGTGCGGTTATTTTTAGCCACAATTACCTTTCATAGTGCAGAACCCTCATGTATTCACGCTAAGGGCTCTTATCTTTTTGGAGCTGGCCTCCTCGGTTTACCCGCACCGGGTGGTGGGGCGGAGAGTTTGGGGCAGAGTACCCCAGCACTACGTCAGCGTTATTCCTAAACCAAAACACAATATACTGCGCTATATAGTAGATATAACGAGACTGCCAGACCCATCAAGTCTACCGTGGTTCGCATTCAGAATCTAGCTGAGTACCGCACAAATTTTGTGTTCTCAACCATGCGCAAGAACACATTATGACACTCCCTCAAAACTTTATGACAGAAGTTCCTTTACCGAATCTTTACCATGTCATAGAATAAAGGCAGTACACCGGATGTGCGACCGACTTCCGGGCTCATAAGAGTCTGGTGCGCATTCGGAGTTTATCTATCACATCTCACTCTAGCGGTATACACCACGGCCGAGGTGGTGCATACCGCTTTTCTGTTCGGTTAGCTATCGGCTCGATTCAGAATTTCTCGAATACGCTCGCGCCGTTCAGCCAGGGTTCGTTCAAATCCGTATGGCGTCGGCTCGTAGTAGACCTTATCCCGCAAGGTATCCGGCAAATACTGTTGAGCCGCCACATGCCCCGGCTCATCGTGCGCATAAATATATCCGTCGCCGTGTCCCAAATTGGCGGCGGCCGCATAGTGGGCGTCTCGAAGATGAGCTGGAACCTGCCCCGAAAGCCCAGATCGTACATCCGCTATTGCCTTATTAATAGCCACATATGCCGCATTTGATTTGGGCGCTAAGGCACAGTAGATCACCGCCTGCGACAGAATAATACGCGCCTCTGGCATGCCGACCAACGCCACCGACTGGGCGGCGGCGGTCGCTACTTGAAGCGCCTGCGGATCGGCAAGACCGATATCTTCACTCGCCGCAATCATAATGCGCCGCGCCACAAAGCGTGGGTCTTCGCCGCCTTCGAGCATGCGCGCTAGATAGTGGACGGCGGCATCAGCATCGGAACCGCGTATAGATTTAATGAAGGCGCTAATCACGTCGTAGTGCTGATCGCCACCTTTATCGTAGCGAACGGCAGCACGGTCAACGGCTTCCTGGGCATGTGCCAGAGTAATGCGCACAGGCTTGCTAAGGTTTACCTCTCCCCCAGATTCCGCGTTCTCGTCCGGGGATTCGACCTGTTCATGCTCACTGAAGGCTATGGCGGCGGCGGCTTCTAAAGAAGTTAGCGAGCGACGTGCATCGCCACCGGATACTGCGGCAAGGTGGGCACGAGCATCTTCATCAATCACAGCAGCACCGTTGAACCCGCGGGAGTCTTCGAGCGCTCGGTTAATTAAAGACTCAATATCGGCTGGCTCCAAAGAATGCACCCGGAGCAAAAGTGAACGTGAAAGAAGAGGTGAAATCACGCTGAACGAGGGGTTTTCCGTCGTTGCCGCCACAAGAATAACCCAGCGGTTTTCGACTCCGGGCAGCAGCGCATCTTGTTGAGCCTTTGTAAACCGATGAATCTCGTCAAGAAAAAGCACTGTTGTGGTGCCGTACATGTCACGGTCTAAAAGTGCTTGGTCCATAACGGCGCGAACGTCTTTAACTCCGGCGGTGATAGCGGAAAGTTCGACGAATTTACGCCCCGGCGCACGTGCGATGACATGCGCCAATGTGGTTTTCCCGGTGCCGGGAGGGCCGTACAAAATAACAGATGAAGGTCCTGCTGGTCCAGACTTATCGGCACCGGCAAGCACACGAAGCGGAGACCCTGGGGTCAGCAGATGGGCTTGTCCAAAAACTTCATCGACGTGACGCGGGCGCATACGCACTGCCAAGGGCGCTTGGGATGCGGTACGTGAAGACGGTACGGACGCAAATTTTACGCGATCTTCGTCGTCTGGAAGGTCAAGGTCAAAAAGCGAATCTGCCATGCTTCAACTCTACCGTGCGTATACGCGGTATCTAGAGGGTTTCGCTATCGAGAATGAGGGTTACCGGTCCGTCATTAACGAGTTCAACCTGCATATCGGCGCCGAAACTCCTGTTTCAACACGGAGCCCGATAGCGCGGAGCTTCTGGACAAAAGCCTCAAAAATCGGCTCGCTGACAGCGCCCGGAGCCGCTTTCGACCATGACGGGCGCCTACCTTTCTTTGCATCTCCGTAGAGCGTGAATTGACTAACGGCGAGAACGGGCGCATCAATCTCAAGCGCAGATTTTTCGCCCTCAAAAAGACGCAGGTTAGCAGTCTTATCCGCCATTTTCGCCAGTTGTGCCTCGCCGTCCTCATGGGTAATACCGACGAGTGCAAGATACCCGGTTTCTTCAATCGCCCCAACGATTTTATTCTCTACACGCACGGATGCGCGGCTTACACGCTGCAAAATAACTCGCATGGGTATGCTCTGCCTTTCGATGTTTATAAGACGTTCAGATACTTCCGCGAAGCTGTACCGCTTGCAGAAATTTCTTTGCTTCACGGGGTGTTCGGAATTCGATATATCGTTTGTCAGGGTGATTTCTGCGTGCTTCGGCCATCAGAGGCGCATATTTAGGGTAGCTGCTCCAGGTGTAGCGAATCATATTTTCGGGGTCGGTAAAAACGCTCCACAGAGGCGGCTCAGTATTTCCGGCCCAAAGTTCTTCACGAGTCACTGCTCGGTGCAGGGTTCTTCGAATAACCCGCTGCTCAACAAACCATCTCGGATAATGCAGGTAAATGACGGTATCAGCACGCTCTAGAAGACGCTCACGTACCTGCGAATACTGCCATTCTGTAATCCACGAATCCTGCGCCGCGAGCTCATCCACATCTGCTTCAAAACTGGGGCGGGGCGTCCAGTTCTCGCCCCAGTGCAAAGAATCCATTTCGGTATGCGGTATGCCTAAAATCGCACCAAGTCTTCCGGCAAATGTGGTTTTGCCGCTGCCACTGGCGCCTGTCATGAGGATGCGCATAGGTTCATGCCTTTCGTACGGGGACTCTTTCCAGAATAGCTAACCCATACACGAATGCGCGCCGAAACGACGAAAGCGGGCTGCATATACACCGTGTGTATCTACAGCCCGCTTTCCTCTCAGCGCTCACACGCAGGAATTTTCAAAGTAAGAACTACTTCTCGTCTTCATCCTTCTGCTTCGGCTTGAAATCAACGCCTGCTTCCTTGCGCTGCTGCGGCGTAATCGGCGCGGGTGCGGCAGTCAGCGGGTCGTAGCCGTTACCGGTCTTCGGGAAGGCAATAACCTCGCGAATCGAATCTACCCCCGCAAGAAGCGAGATAATGCGATCCCATCCAAATGCGATACCGCCCATCGGAGGTGCGCCGTACTTGAAGGCGTCCAGCAAGAAGCCGAACTTCTCCTGTGCTTCTTCCTCGCCAATTCCCATGACCGCAAAAACACGTTCCTGCACGTCACGGCGGTGGATACGGATAGAACCGCCACCGATCTCGTTACCATTGCAGACAATATCGTAGGCGTATGCCAGCGCCGAACCGGGGTCCTTGTCGAAGGTATCCAAGAACTCGGGTTTTGGCGCCGTGAAGGCGTGGTGCACGGCAGTCCATGCTGAGTGCCCCAGCGCGACATCTCCTGACTCGGTGGCCTCCGCGGCAGACTCGAAAAGAGGCGCATCCACAACCCACAGGAACGACCACTCGCCGTCCTTGATAAGGCCGGTACGGTGACCGATCTCAACACGGGCAGCGCCCAGCAGAGCACGCGCCTGTTTAGCTTCACCGGCGGCGAAGAAGATGCAGTCCCCGGGGTTGGCGCCGGTTGCTGCAGTAAGACCTGCACGTTCTTCATCGGTGATGTTCTTCGCGACAGGGCCGGTCAGTTCGCCGTCTTCCTGCACGAGTACATAGGCCAGACCCTTCGCACCGCGCTGCTTTGCCCATTCCTGCCATGCGTCCAGGGTGCGGCGCGGCTGAGAAGCACCGCCGGGCATCACCACGGCACCCACGTAGGGAGCCTTAAACACACGGAAAGTGGTGTTGGCAAAGTAATCGGTAAGTTCGGTCAGCTCAAGACCAAAACGCAGATCTGGCTTGTCGGTACCGTATTTCTCCATCGCTTCGGTATAGGTCATACGGCGAATAGGACGGGGAATCTGCACATCAATCAGGTTCCAGACAGCCTCGACAATGCGTTCGCCCAGGTCAATAATATCGTCCTGATCTACGAAGGATGCCTCAATATCGAGCTGAGTGAACTCAGGCTGACGGTCCGCGCGGAAGTCCTCATCACGGTAGCATCGAGCAATCTGGTAGTACTTTTCAATGCCGCCCACCTGCAGGAGCTGTTTAAACAGCTGGGGTGACTGCGGCAACGCATACCAAGAACCAGGTGCCAAACGCGCAGGAACCAGGAAGTCACGGGCACCTTCGGGTGTTGATCGGGTAAGAGTGGGGGTTTCAACCTCTAGATAACCGTCATCAGCAAGCAGGTTGCGTGCCGCGCGGTTAGCGTCGGAACGCAGGCGCATGATGCGAGCGGGTTCGGGGCGGCGAAGATCGAGGTAACGGTAGCGCAGACGCGCCTCTTCACCAACCTCAACATGCTCGTCAATCTGGAATGGAAGCGGTGCCGCAGTATTGAGAACCTCGACCGCAGAAACTTCAACCTCAATTTCACCGGTTGCAAGATTCGGGTTTTCATTTCCCTCGGGGCGCCTGGTCACCTGACCGGTTACACGCAGAACGTACTCATTACGCAGGTGTTCAAAATCATCTTCGTTATGGAACACGCATTGGGTAACGCCCGCGCGATCACGCAAATCGACGAAAGCTACGCCGCCGTGGTCACGACGACGAGCTACCCAGCCAGTGAGGGTTACGGTTTCTCCGATGTTGGCGGCGGTGAGCTCGCCATTGGTATGGGTGCGAAGCACTGCATTCCTTTCATTGCAGGCACCTCACGACTATAGACAGTAGCCGGGTGCATGCGCTTGATTTTCTAAGATACGCACACTGCGTGCGCATTGTCCCATTGTAATGCCGCCACGCACTATAGTGTGGCGACACCCGCAATATTTATGAGCCGATACTCTTGGCAGGCACTACACGCACGTTCAGGTCTTCTCCTGGCGGCATCCAGCTCGCGGGGTCCGCAGCAACTTGTTCCCCCGAACGGATATCCTTCACCTCGTGCGCCAGCTCGCCGTTATCCCCCGTCGAAATAAACCATACGAAGGGAATACCGCGTTTTTCAGCGTATTTGATCTGCTTACCGAATTTGGCTGCGTTCGCCGAAACTTCACAGGCGATACCGCGCGCCCGAAGCGCATCGGCAACATCGTTGGCGGCAGACCAGCCTTCTTCATTAGTGAGGGCGATAAACACCGCTGAGGGAACCTTACGGGTGGCCTGCGCAAACCCCTGCGAGAGGATGCGTGCCACCAGACGGGTTACCCCAATCGACAGCCCAACTCCGGGATAGGTTTTCTTCCCGTTCGAGGCTAGTGACTCATACCGACCGCCCGAGCAAATCGACCCCAACGATTCATGCCCCACGAGCACAGTCTCGTAGACAGTACCGGTATAATAATCCAGCCCGCGCGCAATAGAGAGATCGGCGAGAACTTTTCCGGGGGCGCGGCGGGCAGCCTCATCAATAACTTCGGCAAGCTCGGCAACACCCCGATCAAGAAGCTCATGCTCAACTTTGTACCGTTCAGCGAGTTCACGGACCTGAGCCACAAAAGATGAATCCTCGGTCCGAATCTGAGCAAGCTCTAGGGCTGCCTGAGCCTGCTCTTCAGAGGCACCAGCTTCACGCTGAAGTTCCTGCGCCACCGCATCCGCACCAATTTTTTCAAGTTTGTCAATGGAACGCAGCACCGCGGCTGTATCGGTGAGTCCCAGCCCAAAATAAAAACCCTCCGCGAGTTTGCGGTTGTTCACCCGAAGTTTGAAATCGGGAATAGGGAGTTTTGAGAGCGCATCCACAACAACGAGGGCGAGGGTCACGTCATAACGGAAAGGCAGTTCCCCATCACCCACAACATCAATATCAGCCTGGGTAAACTCGCGTGCACGCCCCTCCTGCGGGCGCTCGCCGCGCCAAACTTTCTGAATTTGGTAGCGAGAGAACGGGAAATTCAGGTACCCAGCGTTCTCAACCACGTACCGTGCGAAAGGCACGGTCAGATCGAAATGCAGAGCAAGTTTTTCTTTAGCTTTAGTGGCGTTATCATCCAACAGGCGAGAGATCGAGTAAACTTCCTTATCAATATCACCCTTGCGAAGAAGCTGCTCAATAGTCTCAACCGAACGGGTCTCAATCGAAGAAAAACCGTGAAGCTCGAAGGTCTTACGCAGAGTGTCAAGAACATGGTTCTCAACAAGTCGTTCAGCCGGTAAATACTCCGGAAAACCAGACAGCGATGCCTTGCGAGCCATATGCTTCTCTCCTTGAAATCGTGGTATCAGATGTGCGCCATATTGTGTGACGCGCATAGCCTTTTAATGATAGCAAGGATGCGCCCACAGCGAACCGCAAAACTTCGCGCTTATTCTGGCGCGTCACATGCCGCTATAGGATGTATAAACCGTATACACCCGCTATGCTGTATAGATGCGCTATATGTTTCGGCCTATAGCCATGAGACGTTTCCCCGGCATGACATAGAGCCTATTCTTCCGATGGGTTTTTCATGCCCCTAGTGAATGAGAGTTATAGCGGTGACTATTAAATCCGACGACACCCAGGTAAACCTTGAGCAGGCACGTAAGTTTGGTCGTGTATCCGATGACGGTCATGTTTTTGTGATTGTTGAGGGTGAAGAGTACGCCGTAGGGCAGTTGCCCGGTGCCTCCGAAGAAGAAGCCCTGGCATATTTCGCCCGCAAGTTCGAGAACGTTGAGGCACAGGTCTCTCTGCTCGAATCGCGTGTCGAGAATAATTCCCCGGCGGCAGATCTGCAAAAGGGTATCACCTCCATCGGTGCGCAAATTGGTGTACGCAATATGGTGGGCGATTACGCAAGCTTGCAGGAGCGCCTGTCCGCATTGAACGAACGCATTATTAAGCTGGGCGAGGCTCAGCAGCAGGAACGTGCCGAGAACCGTGAACGTGCTCTGGCGGCGCGCGAAGAGATCGTTGCTGAGGCTGAGCAGATTGCGGCTCAGGATGTTGAGAAAATCCATTGGAAGAATTCTCACGCCCGTATGAACGAGCTCTTCGATGCGTGGAAACAAGCCCAGCGTGAAATTCATTTGGCGAAAATCAGTTGAAGACGAGCTGTGGAAACGATTCCGCGCCGCCCGCACCACCTTCGACCGCAACCGTCGGGCGCATTTTCTCGCAGCTTGACGACCGTAACGCCCGCATCAAACGCGCGAAGGAAGAGCTGATCGCTCGCGCTGAACAGCTGTCTTCTTCAACCGATTGGTCTGAGACCTCACGTGAATACGGCAAGTTGATGCGTGCTTGGAAGGAAGTTCCGCGCGGTTCTCGCCGTGAGGACGATAAACTGTGGGCGCGTTTCCGTGCCGCTCAGGATGTCTTCTTTGATGCCCGCAACGCCGCCGAAGCACAACAGGACGAAGCATATGCCGAGAATCTCAAGGTTAAAGAGGCTCTGCTGGTTGAAGCTCGCGCCCTGTTGCCGGTAACCGACATTTCTGCCGCTAAAAAGGCTTTTGAGAAGATCCTTGACCGTTGGGATGCAGCCGGTCGAGTTCCGCGCGCAGATTTGCGCCGTATAGATTCTGAGCTTCGTAAGATTCAGGATGAAATCAACGGTGCAGAAGCCGCTAAATGGAAGAAGAACGATCCCGCTAAGGCAGCCCGCGCAAACTCGCTGCTCACCCAGATCCAGGATTCGCTCGCCGAGCTTGAGTCTGAGCTACAGGCAGCACAGGCCTCCGGCGATGCTAAGAAGATCGCCAAGGCACAGGAGGCTTTGGAGGCGCGCCGCGCCTGGGCGGCAACCCTTGAAGGTTTCAACGCCTAAAGCTTGTTCCTCCTTTCTTACGAAGGTACAAAAACTCCGGGGTGTTCCCTATCGGGAGACCCCGGATTTTTTGTGTTTATCTGCCAAGCTATGCCCTACTTACACGCTTTACACACCCTGCGCAGATTTCACGCGCCTACAGACTATGCAGCCGCTGGCTTGGCACCGGTGAGACGATACGCCTTATAGACGCCCTGCAACGTTGCGCACAACGTTCAAGACATGCTCCAGCATAAACCTGTCCCCTAGCTCAACCGCAAACCGGTCGATGACGGTACGATCCTCAGAGGTGTGCACGCGCGCATCCAGAATGCTTACTCCGGCCTCTGAAATAGCTCGGATGAGGTCGCTGAGCAGACCCTTACGGTCCAGACCCTCCACCTGAATCTGCACGCGGTACATGGCATCCGGTGAGGAAGCCCACTCCACCGTGGTAATACGGGGTTCCTCATCAGCATTACGCATATTGGGGCAGTCGCGCCTATGTACCGAAATACCGTTATACCGAGTCACCATGCCAATAATGTCATCGGGCGGAACCGGTGTGCAGCATCGCGCAATCTTCGTCAGCACGCCCTCGGCCCCTGGAACGACCACGCCGTTATCGCTGACGGCACGGTGAGTCTGCTTAAGCAGGGTCTCATCAAAGTCGCTAACCTCAACCTCGGATTCTTCAATCTGGTCGCCGTTATAGAGCTCGACAAGAGAATCAATAACCTGCTTTGGCGATATTTCGTTCTCACCAATTGCCCGGTATAGCGTTGCAACGTCATTCTTGTGCAGCTGTTGAGCTACCTGCGTCATGAGCTCTGGGCTCATCATCTTTTGCAGCGGCAGCTCATTATTGCGCATGCTCTTAGTGAGAGCTTCACGCCCGCGATCTAGAGCCTCAAGACGGCGTTCTTTTGCGAAATGCTGACGAATCTTTGTTCGCGCTCGCGATGAACGCACGAATTTGAGCCAGTCTTCGCTGGGGCCAGCATCCTCATTTTTGGTGGTCGTAATTTCGACTGTTGAACCCGTGGGCAGCACTGTATGAAGTGGCACTAGGCGCCCATTCACCTTAGCGCCAACGGTACGATCCCCCACTTCAGAGTGAATAGCATAAGCGAAATCTACGGGGGTTGACCCGGCGGGAAGAGCAATTGCTTCACCGTCGGGGGTGAGCACCACGATCTCATCAGTATCGAGAGTTTCCGCCAAAGACTCATAGAATTTATCTGACTCAGGGTTGGAATTAGAGATTTCGGCAATAGACTGCAAAATCCCCACATTCATGGCAGAGGTATGCGCCCCCGGCTCGTGTTTCTGCTGGGTTATTTTCTCACCCCGCGAAGCCGCTTTATATCGCCAGTGTGCAGCAACGCCGTATTCCGCTTCCTCATGCATCTTATAGGTGCGGATTTGAATTTCCAACGGTAAATTACCCGGCCCATAAACTGTCAAATGTAATGATTGATAATTGTTATTTTTAGGATTCTTAATATAATCTTTGAAACGCCCCGGCATAGCGGGCCAGAGTGAGAGTATATGCCCTAAAACGGTGTAACATTGTTCATCCGTTTCGACCATAATGCGCACCGCGAGAATATCGTTAATCTCGTCAAAACTACGCCCTTTGGTTTTCATTTTTTGATGAATGGAATAGTAATGCTTCGGGCGGCCTGTCACCGTAGCTTCAAGCCCCACCGAGTCTAAACGCTCTGTAATTTTGCTGCGTGATTCATCAAGAAATTTTTCAAGTTTAGGGGTACGCTCCCCCACCATACGCACGATTTCGGCATATATTTCGGGGCTCATCGCGGCGAAGGATAGATCCTCAAGCTCCCACTTGATGGTGTTGAGTCCCAGGCGATGAGCCAGTGGAGCATAAATTTTAAGAGTTTCTTCGGCTTTCCGCGCCGCCGACCCTGCGGCTACAAAACGCCAAGTACGTGCATTGTGCAGACGGTCGGCAAGTTTGATAAGAAGCACACGAATATCTTTACTCATCGATAGCACGAGTTTGCGAATAGTCTCGATGGATGCGTGCTCGCCATAGGTCATTTTGTCAAGCTTCGTCACACCATCAACAAGGTAAGCAACCTCTTCACCGAACTCTTCTGTGAGCTCTTCCATGGTGTATTCGGTATCTTCGACTGTGTCATGCAGAAGCCCCGCTGCCAAAACAGGACCGGTCGCGCCCATTTCAGCAAGAATCGCGGTCACGGCAACGGGGTGGGTAATATACGGATCGCCACTTTTACGCTTTTGACCTTCGTGATATTTATTCGCTATTTCAAAGGCACGCTGCAAAACTTGAATATCTTCATCGGGGTGATATTTCCGCACGGCGCGTACAACAGGCGCTAAAAGCGGTGAGAAACGTACGGACGCGCTTTCGTTGGCTCCCCCAGATGTTGAAAGCATGCGGCGACCAAAAACCAAACGGTTAGGCACACGTCCGGATGCCGCCATCACACGGTGAGAGCCACGCACAATTTTCTTAGGCGCCTGCGTCTGCATGCCGCCTTCGTTATCGGGGATTACGGGAGATCCTGCTGCGCTCATCTTTCTGCCTTCTTCCTCGTGCCCTCCACGTATTGAGAATCATCGTCGACCCACGCATCACCATAAACCTGCGATATTACGATATCTTGAGTGAGACTCTCATGTGTTTATTTATCCTACTCACTGTTGTGCAAATGCGGCAAACTCATACAGTGAAACTTTCAAGATTTATTGTAGGTGTTACATAAACCATAGGGGGCGCTCTTGTGAGAACGCCCCCTATGATTATTCACTTATATGCCCCAGTCAAGTTATTGGTCTGCGTTTATAACGTTGACTTCAAAACTCGGTTTACGGCGTTTACGCGGTTTATCATCGTCATCCTCAGATGCGGCATCCGCCTCTGCCTGACCACTCGCGCGGTATTCCTCAACCTTACGTGTGTGGGCGAGGATCTTCCGCTCGCCCAAACGTAGGGTTCCATAAAGCGGCGCCGATACGAAGAGTGTACCGACCATGCCGACCAGAATACCGACGAACAATGACAGTGAGAGATCTTGCAGAGTACCGGCGCCCAGCATAAACGCGCCGATAAAGAGGATCGAACCCACCGGAAGAACACCAACAATAGCGGTGTTAATTGAACGCACTAGCGTCTGGTTAACCGCAAGGTTAATGTCTTCCGCAAATGTCCTGTCTTTACGGGAGAAAGCATCCTCGGTGTTCTCACGGATCTTATCGAAAACCACCACCGAGTCGTACAGTGAGTAGCTCAAGATCGTCAAGAAACCGATGATCGCACTCGGGGTAATCTCGAATCCGAGAGCCGCGTAAATTCCTACCGTAACAACTACGGTAAAAAGCAACCCGGCTATAGAGGCCAGCGACATCTTCCACGTGCGGAAATAGAACGCCATGCCGATCAGGGCAAGGATCACGAACACGATCAACCCGAAGAATGCCTGGCGAGTTACATCTTCGCCCCAGGTAGGACCAACGTAAGAAGAGGTTACGTCGTTCTCGCTCACACCATAAGCATCTTGCAGAGCTTTCTTGACACTGAGGGTTTCGTTATCAGAGAGCTTGCTCATTTGAGCGCGGATAGTTCCGGGGGCAATATTTGTAACACGCACATCCGATGCCGAGGGTGCATGCTCTTTCACGGCGTTTTCGCCCTCAGATACCTCAGTGTGGGTGGTTCGAGATACCACAAATTCCGAGCCGCCACGGAAATCAATACCCAGGTTAAATCCACCGCTTACAAGTGGTATGGCAACAGATACCGCCATCAGCAGAACCGCAAGTAAGAGCCAAAGGCGGCGCTTGCCGATGAAAGGATAAGACCGAGCACCCGAGTGCAAGTCATTACCGAAGCGCGCAAAAATATTAGGCTTAACTTCAGCAGCCATGATTACGCCTCCTTCTCATCATTTGTTGCTTCTCCTGCAGCGGCGGCACGCTCAGCACGTCGACGCTCCGCAATACTGAGTGTAGATTCCTTTGACGAGCGGAAACGACCGGCACCTCGGTATAGAGGCGCTGCTCCCAAGGATTCCGGTGAAAGCCCGGAATGGCGGTGCCCCTCGCCAAAGTATCGTGTATTTGCAAGCAGAGTAAGCGCCGGGTGGGTGAAGAGATACACCACAATCAGATCTGCGATCGCGGTAAGACCCAAGGTAAATGCGAAGCCCTTCACCGAACCAACCGAGACCACATACAGCACTACTGCCGCCAGAAGGTTCACAGCTTTAGAAGCCAGGATAGTTCGGGACGCTCGCTTCCACCCGTGACTGACAGCCGCCGGTATTGTACGTCCGGCACGAATCTCATCACGAATACGCTCGAAATACACAATGAAGGAGTCTGCTGTCGCGCCAATTGCCACAATCAAACCAGCAACACCAGCCAGGGAGAGTCGGTAATTCAAGGCCCATCCCAAGAGCACAATAGCTTCATATGAGATAATGCCCGCGACCACCAAAGAAGCCATTGTCACAAACCCGAGCAGACGGTACTGGAACAGTGAGTACACGAAGACCAAAAGCAGACCAATCAGACCGGTCAGAATACCCACTTTAAGCTGTTCTGCGCCCAAAGTTGCAGAGATCTGCTGCTCTGATTGAATAGAGAAGCTAATCGGGAGAGCACCGTACTTCAGCTGATCGGCAAGATTCTTAGCTTCCTGCTCTGAGAAGTTACCGGTAATCTGCGGCTTGCCGTCTGCAATAACCGCCTGCGAGACTGGCGACGACAAAACCTTACCATCGAGCATAATAGCAAAGCGGCTGCGGGGATCGTTCGGGCTCTGACCGCGAATAGCGTTCAGACGAGTCGTCACGTTCTTAAAAGTTTCACGGGCCGAGTCGTTGAACTCAATATTCACGGTCCAGCGACCGGTGTTAATGCCCTGCCCGCTAGTTTCTTGCGAGTGACTTGCCGTCGAAATATCGTTACCGTTGAGTTCTACCGGGCCCAAAATGTATTTCTCGTTGCCATCGGTAGAGCACGCCACGATAGCTTTCTTGGGGTCTGCCGCTTCCGCATCTTCATTATTGCCCGCGGAGCAGTCTTTAGCCTCAAACTCTTTATAAAGCTCGGGAGTAATCCAGTTGGTATCCGAACCATCCTGTGGCTCTGCGGTAGGCTTTGGGAGTTTATCGTCAGGAGTGCGTGATTCCTCAGGTACTGCTGTACCGGGCGATGAGGACTGCAGCACCGCGCGGAAGGTCATGTTGGCGGATGCCTGAATAAGCTCACGGGTTTCTGGGCTGATATTTCCAGGAACCGAAACCACAACGTTGTTTCCAGAGCCGAAGGACGTTGTAACTTCTGCTTCCGAAACGCCCGCACCGTCAACGCGCTGACGAATAATTTCAACGGCCTGTTTCAGCTGCTCCTGGCTAACGTTGGTGTCGTTCGACCCGTTCACTTTGGGTGAGAGGATCATCTGGGTACCACCAGATAAATCAAGTGCTAGTTTTGCTCCCCACGACCCACCGGCTTGCGTGGTACCAAAAATACCAGCGGCCATAAGGATCATGAGCAAAACCATCGAGACGAGGGCGCCTCGCGCGGCTGCAAGCGGTGAACGCCTAGCCATATGTGCCCCTTACTAGTTCTATGTTCTAGATATTCTTATGTGCATGAGATAAGGAGCTCCCCCTTTTAGCGGCGAAACTCCTTGACCAGTTATTCTTTGGTCTCTGAAACGTCAGAGCTTGTTTCTTCGGATGCGCCAGCACCTTCGGCAGAATCTTCAGCAGCCGTAATAACCTGCGCAATCGAGTGTGGGTTAATGGTGATGACGGTGCCTTGAGCAATCTCAAGTTTGGCTTTCTGCGCCTCAGCATCAACGGAGACAATTTTGCCGTATAGACCCCCACGTGTCATGACTTCGTCCCCGGGTTTAGCGAAGCGATCATATCCTGCAGCGCTTGGAACTGACGCTTCTGCCGCCTAAAACTGCTGTAAATCAAAAACCCAGCAAAGACGACGACAAGAATCATCATAAGCGAATTGACGTCCATATGTTTCCTCTCCGTAGGCGCAAGCCCACCGCCGCAGGTTGGTAATTCCTACGGATATTTTGACGTTTTATCTGTGCACTACCTATCCATCCTACGCGAGAGGGCTGTGTTTCCCTACTCGTTTCATGATCTGCGTGTAGATTTTCTCAAGCATTATTCGCCGTTTTGACAATGCTCGGGCACCTTTTATGCGGATAGCTAACGCACCATTTTTAGCTTATACCCCACACAAAGGTATATCCCGACAAAGACAGTGCCTGTACCTAGTCTCCGATCTCGCTGAGCAACAGCGAGTACTAGAGGCTAATTTCAGGTGCCTCAAGCCCCAAATGCTCCCAGGCGGCAGGCAGTGCTACGCGCCCGCGCGGAGTGCGACCAATGAGACCCTCACGCACCAGATAAGGTTCAGCGACAGTTTCTACAGTTTCGGTTTCTTCCCCCACCGCGATGGCTAGAGTTGAGAGGCCCACCGGTCCCCCACCGAATTTGTGGATAAGAGACTCTAAAACGGCGCGATCTAGACGGTCGAGGCCGCGCGCATCCACCTCATACATATCAAGGGCGGTCGCGGCGTCATGAGAGTTGATATCGTGAACATCATTGACGAGTGCCCAGTCTCGCACACGGCGCAGCAAACGGTTTGCGATACGCGGGGTTCCGCGCGAACGACCGGCGATCTCGGCATATCCTTCACTCGTGATACGCATATCCATCAAACCGGCGCTTCGGCGAAGTACAAGTTCTAACTCGGGCACAGAATAGAACTCAAGGTGCCCGGTAAAACCAAAACGGTCACGCAGCGGACCGGGAAGCAGACCTGCCCGGGTTGTGGCACCTACCAACGTAAATTGAGGAAGCTCAAGCGGGATCGAAGTTGCTCCGGCGCCTTTGCCAACCACAATATCCACACGGAAATCTTCCATCGCCATATAGAGCATTTCTTCTGCTGGGCGGCTCATACGGTGTATTTCGTCAAGAAAAAGTACCTCGCCCGGTGTGAGTGAAGACAGAATCGCAGCCAAATCACCCGAATGTTGAATTGCTGGCCCGGAGGTAATACGAAGCGGTGCCTCCATCTCAGCGGCAATAATCATTGCCAGGGTGGTTTTGCCCAGCCCGGGAGGGCCGGAAAGCAACACATGGTCGGCACTGCGCCCACGCATTTTTGAGGCTTCGAGTACAAGGGAAAGCTGCTGACGCACGCGCTTTTGCCCCACGAAGTCGTCAAGCGACTTAGGACGCAGAGCCGCCTCAATCATTTTCTCCTCAGGTTCTTCTTCCATTGCAACCAGACGTTGCCCAGGAACCTGCCCTGGCGCGTATCCGCCGGATGTAGCGTTATCGTATGGATTCTGAGTCACAATATCGTCCTTTATGGAAGAGAACACCGAGTCTTCTTAGCCTACGGCACTGGCGTACCGCTAATGCCGCCCCACCGTATTCTGCGCTCCCAGAGAGGCAAGTACCCCTCGCAGGGCAGCACTAACGGCTTCCTTTTCTGCATCTGGGTTATGCTGCACGTAAGCGTCGATTGCGGCATCTGCGTCTTTTTCGCTCCACCCTAAAGAGGTGAGCGCATCCATAACCTGGGGCTTCCATGCGATGCCTTGGGCGGGAGCGTTTTCTTCGGCCTGACCTTCGCTCAAAATGAGTTTACCAGCCAGTTCTAGCACAATGCGCCGCGCACTTTTCGGCCCGATCCCCGGAACTTTGGTAAAGGCTTTATCATCGCCGGTTGCAACGGCTCGCTCAACCTCGGTAGCAGTATGCACGCTCAAGACGGCAAGGGCGATACGCGGGCCAATCCCCGAAACCGAAAGCATCATCTCAAAGACCTCTCGCTCTGCAGGTTCTGCAAACCCGTAGAGAGTCATGGAGTCTTCACGCACGATCATAGAGGTCAACAAGGTTGCAGTCGATCCCGTGCGCAGATTTGAGAGGGTACGTGCTGTAGCCCGAACGAGCATACCAAACCCATTGACATCAAGAATTGCGCTCTCTAGCCTACATGGGTTACATGCCCCGTTAACGACGCAATCATCTTTTCCCTCTCTTGTTACCTTGACCCTGCCAACGTGGGTGCCATCATCCAGTATATTAGAATATTTTTCTGAATGTACAGTTTATAACAATCTTTATCGAAAATATTTCCGATATAAGTTTAGCGTCGTGTCTTTGCCTCAGCTTCAAGCCAGATTCGTTGTGCTGGTGTCAGCTTCGCATGCTGTGCACGCACGGGGCGTGACCCCTGGTGAGTCTGCGTATTCGCTGACATATTAATGCCAGAACCAATGCCGCCACCGCGCCAGCCATGACAGATTGCGATCGCTAAAGCATCTGCTGCATCGGCGGGTTTAGGAATTTTTTCCAGCCCCAAAATCTTGGTAACCATACGACCGACCGAGGCTTTATCTGCACGCCCCGAGCCGGTAACGGCGGCTTTCACTTCAGAAGGCGTATGAAAGAAGACCGGAATGCCGCGTACTGCCGCGGCAGAAATAACCGCCCCAGAGGCATGGGCCGTACCAATCACCGTATTGACCTGCTCCTGCGCAAAAATGCGTTCAATAGCAAGAGCATCAGGTTGATAGGTATCAAGCCAGGTTTGCGTCACGGTAAAAATCCGCAGAATACGCTCGTCAAGAGGCTCAGCGGCGGCGGTTCCCGCGATCCCCACGTTGATGAAGCTGGCTTTGCGGTTGGCGGTCATATCTATCATGCTGAGCCCACAGCGGGTAAGCCCCGGATCTACACCCATAATGCGGGTGGCACCAGCAGAGCGCGGCTCATTACGAAGAGGATGGTTTTCTTGCGTAGTTGCGTTCATGGTCCTCTTTCGTTGTTGCGCTGGCGGGGCTGTTTATATAGTTCATGCCCGAGTGGCTGCGATGCCGGTGTCTGGTACCGTATCGTATCCGTGCTCGGGCATGAGGAATAAAAGGCTTTTTACTCTGCTTCTAGCTGTTCCATGACGTCGGCAGAGACGTTGGCGTTGGAGTATACGTTCTGCACGTCGTCAAGTTCTTCGATGGCATCTGCAAGTTTGAGGAATTTCTTAGCGCCTTCGAGGTCGAGATCTACCTGCATGGTGGGGCGGAATACGGGGTCGTCGTTGTTGTAATCAAGTTCCGCTTCATCCAACGCTTTACGGATTTCGGGCAGATCAGTGGGGGCGGATACAACCGTGAAGACATCGCCTTCGTCGAGTACTTCTTCGGCGCCTGCGTCAAGCACAGCCATAAGAACATCGTCTTCGGTCAGACCGTCGGTCTTGGTAACTTCGGCAACGCCCTTGCGTTCGAAGAGGAAGGCGACCGAACCTTGATCTGCCATGGTGCCGCCGTTACGGGTGACTGCCAGGCGAACATCTGACGCCGCACGGTTACGGTTGTCGGTAAGGCACTCGATGTAGAGTGCGGTGCCCTGAGGCCCGCGAGCTTCGTACAGGATCTCGGTGTAATCGATGGTTTCACCAGTGAGCCCAGCGCCACGCTTAATAGCACGGTCAATGTTGTCGTTGGGTACAGAGTTTTTCTTTGCTTTAGAGACGGCTAGGTCGAGTGCGGGGTTACCAGAAATATCTGCGCCGCCCATACGAGCCGCAACTTCAATAGCTTTAATGAATTTTGCGAAAGCCTTCGCGCGCTTAGCGTCAATTGCGGCTTTCTTATGCTTTGTAGTGGCCCATTTAGAGTGACCCGACATTCGTATCTCCCTTGTCTCTTCTTCGCCCGTGGCGGCGTACTTGCCCTGTTGCCACGTCACAATACTTTTACACTATACCGGTTTCGCGCGGTTCTCGGATAGTTTCATACCTGCGTTTCGCGGGGTGCATACCGTCAAAGTTTTGGTGTGCACCCCGCGGTTTGTTTGGATGTTGTGGCGAGTATCTGCCCTAGCGGGGGCGTTTCATAGCGGATGCGCGCGCTTTTTCGACCATCGAGTCATCAATTTTTTCAGGAGTAAACTCCCCATATTTGCGTTGCGCTGCCGCCTCAATCAGGTAGTCCGAAATCTTCGGGTTCTTCGGCAGAAGCGAACCATGCAGGTAAGTACCCACCACGTTGTGCACGCGAGCGCCTTCGTGATGATCTGTCGAGTTGTTCCCTACGCCTTTGGTCACGGTTGCCAGGGGCTCGCATCCTGCGCCGAGGTAGGTTAGTCCCGAGTGGTTTTCAAACCCCACGATGGTGCCGAATTCTTGTGAGTCTTCAACGATGTTGCCAATCAGACGTTCGTTGCCGCCGACCGTGTAGGCATCAAAGATGTTAATACCTTTGAGGGTTTCGCCTTCGTGGGTGCGGAATTCTTTGCCGAAGAGCTGGTAGAGCCCGCAGATCACGAGCATGGGCATGCCCTCTTCTGCATTCTTTTTGAGCTTGGCTCCTATGGCGTGCAAGTCTTCTTGAATTACGGTTTGTCCGGAGTCTTGGCCGCCGCCTCCGATAATAATATCGACGTCGTCGGGGAAGGTATCTCCGGGGTTGTAGTCGAGAATTTCAACGTCGAACCCATGGGCGTGTGCGCGGCGTGCCAGCGCTAGGGTGTTTCCCCAGTCCCCGTAGATGTTCATATCTTTGGGGTATAGCTGAAGAATGCGCAGGGTTTTGCCGTTATTAGGGCTTGAAACCGGTTCTCCTGCAATGGTGTGGGTCATTACGAAACCCTTTCGACGTCGGTGAATTTGGTGAGCTCTTCGCGTAGGGCGAGCATTGCGGTGTAGGTACAGAAGATTCGCATGGGCGCGTCACCGCTGGTGGTGATGAATTTCCTGAGGGCTTCGCTGAGGTTTTCGTTAACGTCTTCCACTCGTACACCGTCGTGTTCGAGGCGCAGCGCCATATCCCAGGCGCGTACCCCTGAGACCATGTCTACGCCGGTGTCACTCAGCGAGTCGAAGTCTACGTCCCATAGCCATGAGACATCACGGCCGTCTGCGTATTGGTCGTTGATGGTGATCATGGTGGCGTAGTCGTCTGCGCTGGCGCTGGCGAGTGAGAGGCGGAATCCGCTGGGGTTCTTAACAAGCAGAAGCTGCAGCGGGCGGCCATTGATGTTGAGGGTTTCGCCGCGACCGAATGCCGGGGTGATTTTAGCGAGTTCGTCGATGAGGGCTTGTTTGTTGAGTTTTTCGCCCAGAACCGCACGGGTGAGGGCAATGGCACCTGCGGCGTTGTAGATATTGTAAATGCCGTAGAGGTTGATGTTTCCTTCGCAGGTTTCACCGGCGAGATCGAAGGTTGCGCTGGTACCTGAGAACGCGGTGAGGGTAACGTCTGCGGAGGGCAGTTCGCCGCGGTTGTTATTGATTCCGGCGCGCATTTCGTCGTCCGAGGGGAAGAAGGAACGCAGCGTTTCGTTGAGTCCCAAAGTAGCTGATGTTTGTTCCGGTTTTTACGGATTGCGCAAGCGAGAGGATGCGCGGGTCTTCCCGGTTGAGCACCACAGTGTCGGTGGTGGCTTCAGCTACGGTGGAGAGCATGCGGCGGGTTGTGTCAATTTCGCCGAATCGGTCGAGCTGGTCTCGCAGCACGTTCAGCAGCAATGCGTAGTTTGGTTTGACGGCTTTGACGAAGTGAACGGCGTGGGCTTCGTCAAGTTCTAGTACGGCAATGTCTGCGTCGAGTTTGCCGCTAAGATCCATGGCTCCGAGCAGTGCCGCCGCGACACCGCGCACGAAGTTTGATCCAGTGCGGTTGGTGAAGACTTTGAGTCCCTGTGCTTCGAGGAGCTGCACAGCCATTTTGGTGGTGGTTGTTTTGCCGTTGGTTCCCCGAAACGACGACGACGCCATAGGGCAGTTTGGCGAGTTCTTCGGCAACAAATCGTGGGTGTAGTTTTTCCATCACGAGACCGGGAATGCTGATCCGCCGCCGCGTAGCGTGCTGGCGTAGCGAATGCCCTGTCCGAGAAGGCGAATTAGGGGTTTTGACATGTTCACCATTCTATACCGTTTGTGGTGTATTCCTGTGCGAGGGTTCTTCGCAGCGTAGCACCAGCTATACACCGGGCTGGATACCGCTCACCCTGCTATAAGCGCTAAGTACACGACGATATTCTCTCTCTGTATGAAGGACGACCTAGAAAAGCGAGGTCTGTACCGTGATGGCACTGAGAGTATCCGTCGGTTCTACCACATAGTTAGCGAGTTCTGCGGTGTTGATCAGCACGGCAGCATCCGGGTCTCCAACGTGAGCGGTCACGAATTTTCCTGCGGCTCCGGTACAGAAGAAGCCTGCTTCGCGGGTTTTGAGGATGCTGGGGAATGCGTCGAGTGGTTCCGGGTTTTGCGCACGCAACGCCGCGTAAGGGCGGTTCATTGCCACGGAGGGAACCCAGGGTTCATCCAGGGCGGTAAGCTGCGCTAATAGCCCAGATTCAGTGAGTGCCTCACGCGCACGATCCACGGTGTTTTGATGCGCTGCCCGCAGTTGAGCCCCGGGCAGCGGCTCAGTCCAGGCTCGGTATTTACTCGCTACCTGTTTGACCTGCGGAATATTGGCGATGCGAGTTACCGCGTCCTCAGCTTCACGAATCAGCAACCCATCGGGCGCCTGGGCTATATAGGTTGCTGTGGCGACGGCCTGCTCATCCAGACGACGCGGTGTTGAGTGTTGCGAGCTGGTGCCGACTTTAGAGCTTCCGTCAGGAAAAGTGGCGATATAAAGCCTGTGGGGTTGCTGTGCGTAGGCGCGCATTCCGGGGGTCAGCGTTCCCGCGTAAAGATGTGCGGTATGCAGAGCCGTGAACTCGTCATGCGCGGCGCAATATTCGCATTGTTTCCCGCTCTCTAGGCGGTTTCCCTGTGGGCACGCTACACGCTGTATCTGCCCGGTTTCTGTATTGCCGCGTGTGTATCCGGCGCAGAACTTTTGGAGGTTCCCAGCACCGTCCAGCGCGAGCCGCAGTCCAAGAAACGCACCCGGAGTCACGGGAACGCTCATAATATCACTGCTGGGTTTTGTGCTTGTGCCGCCTGAGGCATCCGCCAACACCACGGGTTCAAGGCGCAGAAAAGGCTGCCTTTCACGCCACTGCACATCACGCCAGATAAGGGCACGTGCGTGTTCGGCTGCTGTGGAAACATCAAATTGAGTCCAGCAGGTTGGGGTACCTCATACGTTCAGTGTAACCCTGCCTTTCACACGCGAATAGAGCTGCCGTTTTTCTCTGAGGCTAATACTCCTCATTCTTGAAGAATTCGTCGCTGCTGAGCGAGACGGAAAGCTTCTTCAAAACTTCGAGTTCTTTAATTTTCCAGCCTTCGCCCTTCACATAGACGAACGTGGCTTTCATTTCTCGGTTCATACCGCGGTTGCGGTAGATTTTGTTGTTTTGCAGGCTTTCCTCGTTATACCAGGCGTAGCGGTTGCGTTTGTAGGAATACGTCACCACCCATTCAGCAGAGTCCCCGGAACCAACTTTTTCCGAGCTTAGAATCTCTACTTTATAGAGCGGATTCACAGGCCAATACCCCGCCGAGGTCATATCGTCAAACTTCATGGACTCTTCGGGCGTATCCCCGCGGTCTTCGGGGGTGCGGGTGTCAAACGTTGAAGGACGCTCGGTAAATTTATAGTCTTTGGTGAAGAATTGTAGCGACTCTTCATCAGTCATTTCGTGGTTTGTAAGAATCTCATACTCATGGAATTTTGCGAGACGTTTAAGCAACGTTTCTGGCCCTTCAATACCCTGTTCTTTGACCTTCGGGTCGAATTCAGGCTCGTGAACGTTATAAGCGGGGTGCTCTTCGGTAGCCGCGACAAATTCCCCGTTGTCATAACGGTTCTGTTCACTGGGTGTCAGGGGAGCTTGAGCGCCGCTGGGCAAAGAGTGCAGGCCCACTGGGCTTGATCTTAACGGGGGAAGGTTCTGCTGTCGGCGTCGGGTTGCCGCTGGCGTCGTCATAGGAGTTTCGGTTGTCCTCAGATGCCGTGGAATTTCCGCCGCTGTGGCTCATGGGAGAGGATGCCACGCATCCAGGCGTAGCTAAAATACAGCCCGTGAGAGCGAGAGATAAAAGGGTACGCTTGTACCCAGCGGCGGATGTTGTCATCAACAAACCAGCTTTCGAGAGTGGTTGGTATGCGGTTAATTGTTGAAGCCGGAAGAGCGCTTCAAGCGGTGATGTTGCTATCTCTATCCTGCCACATGCACACGCTAAAAGCATTAATGTACCAGATGATGGTTGAGTGTGGAGGACTTCAAGAGCAATTTTGCGATTAAAGAGCAGGTCACGCGCGTATTTTTACGTCGCGTTAAGACTTCGGAACACTCATGAAGTATACCTGCATACGCGGTTTAACGTGAATGTTTCATGGCCCCTCAAAGTAACATAACTGTCGGAAACGTTCAGGCGAAGCTATGAGAGCATGCGAGCGAACCCGTCGGCGATAATCTGGCGCATGTCATCAAGGGTTCGAGACATGGTTTTTGTATGGGCAATAATGGGCAGAAAATTGGTGTCACCGCTCCAGCGAGGAAGAATATGCTGATGCAGATGATCGGCTATACCCGCGCCCCCGACTTTGCCCTGATTCATGCCGATATTGAACCCGTCATTATGGGAGACTTCGCGCAAAACCCGCATCGCACGCTGAGTCAGGCACGCCATTTCGAGAGTTTCTTCCTCACTCGCCTGATCGTACAACGGAATATGGCGGTACGGGCAGATGAGCAAATGCCCGGGATTATAGGGGTATAGGTTGAGCAGAGCAAAGGCGTGCTCTCCACGATAAACAATGAGCGATTCTTCATCACTACGCGAAGGGGCTGTGCAGAACGGGCAGGTTTTCTCAGTGTGGTCCTGCTGCCCGCCGCTCACATAAGCGGTACGATGCGGTGTCCAGAGCCGCTGGAACGCATCGGGCACGCTGGGCAGCTCGAAGTCATCGGTGACGTTCGTGTTCTGGGCATTCTGGTTTTCGCTCATACCCCTATTAAACCGTATATTTATCTCCGCGAGCGGCTCACGTGTGCTCTAATCTGAATCACGTCCCAGGCGCACCGCGATCTTCTGACGAATCACCGTGAGCGTCTGCTTAGTCTCTTCCAGTAGTTCCATTGGTTGTTCGGGCTCGTGATCGTCTTCTTCGTTATCAGCATCATGATTGCGGTGGGAGGCGAGAAATTCCTGGGTGAGTTCTTCGGGTGGATGGTGTACCGTGCCGTCTCCCATGCGGATGGCGAGCATCGCTTTCAGCTCGGCGATTTCGGCGTGAAGTTCCTCAATATCGGCTTTCGTTGCTGCGTGGTCTTCTTCGGTGACTCCGCTAATTTTTTCGATCACCCAGGTAGCAAGCGCACCGGTAATCACGCCGAACAGACCAACCCCGTAAATCATGACAATCACGGCAATAACCCTGCCGGGTACGGTCACGGGGTATACGTCACCGTAGCCCACGGTCGCCAGTGTTGCGAGAGTCCACCAGTACGCCGTCCAGATATCTTTGATGAGGGCACCTGGGGCACCTTGCTCAATGGAGAAGATAGCAAGGGACGCCATGATCACGAAGATCAGTGTGTACCCGAAGAGTTTAACGGCCAGTTCTGAGAGCAGTTTGTACTGGCGGTTGGCGGTCATGTGGAGCATTGCCAAGAAACTCACAATACGCCAGGCTGGCAGAAGCACAATGGCGAGGTTCATCAGGTTATGCGTGAAGAAGTAGATACGCCGGGGCGCCAGGTAGAGACGCACACAATAATCGACCGCGAAAAGCGCCCACAGTATCATCTGAAAAATATTGAGGATACCATCAAGTGGTGCGCTAATGCGCGTGCTTACAATGGGCGCGGCATAGGCAACAAGGTACAGAAGCGAGGCGATAAAAAGCGGTTTATCGGTGCGGCGCTCCCATTCAGTAAGTCCTTCTTCGCCGCGGGTAATCTTAGGGCGGCGCTTATTGTGTGGGTGGTCAGCCGCAGTATCAGCGAAGGCAGCGTTCTCAGGCTCGGGTACGGTACGGGTCTGTGGTGTTTCTGTACCGTTTGCCTCTGCCATACTGCCCAATCCTTACATGCTCTTCGTTAAGCAGGTCTGCCATGAATTGTTGGCTCGCGTACGAACCTCCTCTAGCCATCATATCGGTTTTCTACAGGTATCTGTGGATGCCGCTTACCCCGTGTAAGGACACTCGCCGTCCTGGAGCGTTGGTTTGCTTCGGGTGTTTGGCCCAGACCAATACGTTATAGAGAAGAGCCGTATCTGAGAGACTAGAACTATGAGTTCTTCAATCTCTCAGGCAGTCCGTGAGCTAGCCGAACCAAAACTGGCGGAGTTCACGGCGAAGCTGATTCCTACGGTTGATCCCGAGCGGATTTTAGGCGTGCGTATGCCCGCACTGCGCAAGCTCGCTAAGAAGCTGCTGCGTGAATATCCGCAGGAAGTCGTGGAATTTAAGACGGCAGTTCCGCATGATTTTCAGGAAGAAGACCTGCTGCATGTGCTGCTTCTGAATGAGGAACGCGGCTTCGCCACCTGGCATGCGGAAATTACTGATTTCTTACCATATATGACGAACTGGACTCTTACGGATGCCGTCTCCCCAGCCTGTGTAAAAGGCGATAAGGCAGCGAATCTTCCTAAATTAGAACGCTCCTGCCTTAACTGGATGCTTGATGATCGCGTGTATGTGCAACGTCTAGGCGTGGTGGTGCTCATGTCTCTGCTGAGCACCGAGTCCTTTTCGCCGGAGCATCTGCGGGCGGTTGCAGCGTTGGCGGGCAGCGATGAGTACTATGTGCGGGTTGCTGTTGCCTGGTATTTTGCGGAGGCGCTGGCTCGCCAAGAACGTGCAGCTCTCCCCTGGTTCGCGCTCGCCGATAGTTCCGGCAGCACCGATTCGCTCGGTTTACCTGCGGTGACGCTTCGCATGGCGATTACGAAGGCTATCGAATCGCGGCGTATTTCGGACGAACTGAAGGCAGAGTTAAGGCAGATTCGTTCCACACTTCCCCGCCGTTCCTAGACTCTACTCAGAGCGGTTTTAGCTCCGGGAACATAGGTTTGCACAGATTACTCTGCCGGAAACCGCCGAGTAATATCTAACAAACCTCTAGTCACGGCAAAGAGCCCCTGCTAGTCTGAGAAACCAATAGTCCGCTGAGTGCTCGCCACGCCGCAAGGTTTTACTACCTGGGCAGACCACTAGTGCAGGCTATGCAGCCTATCAACCATAGTTAAAGGATCGGCGAATGTCTTACCCTATCCCGGAGCACCAGCAGGCCCCGCGCCAATCGCATCTGGAAGAAAACTCTACGGTAGAGGACTGTACCTACCGTTCTATTGAGGTTGAGGCTGAGCAGACTCAGGGTTTACCGGGTGAATACCTTTCAGCATATTCGGCGAAGAACGACAAGCTCTATGTGACCGGTATTTTCAATATCACCCCGGAGCACGGTTCAACGGTGGCGACGATTGCCCGCGTGAACCCGCATACTTTGGAGATTGAGGCAACCGCGAAAATGCCTGTTGCCGCCGAGGTTCACCCGAATCTTGCCGGGCAGTACCAGTTCCGGGGCGCTTTCGGCATAGATGTTGATGATGAGCATGGCACGCTCTGGGTGACCGATGCCGGTTCGTATTGTGTCTCGGTGTACCGCCAAGACGCTTTAGAACACGGGACTCTTAAGCCGCTGTGGACTAGCTATGATCCCGCGAAGGGGCTGTTCGAGCAAGATATTACGCATCCCCGCGAGGTTTATGTAGACACCAAGACCGGCAAGGCATTTGTTACGGGCATGGGTGGAGTGTGGGTGATTGATACCGCCACTATGAGGTTCAGAAGATTGACCCGATTCCGGGACGGCTTACGCACCCGCTTACCTTCGGGTATGACCGGCTGAGCGGGTACCTTTACGTGACTGACTACTATCTGGATACCGTCTATGAAATAGATCCGGCAAAGAACTCTGTGGTGCGCACTCTGCATGTGCCCGCAGGGGATGTACCGCATTTTACCCGTGTGAAGGTGCACGCGGTGGGGGTCAATAGTTCTTTGGGCGAGATTTATGTTTCGGCTCAGGGTTTTGAGGGCAAGAATGCGGGCATTCAGGTGCTCGATCAGGGTACCGGCGAGTTTAAGCGGTTTATACGGTACGGGGTGAACCCGACCGACATGGTGGTTGATGATTCGCGTGACCTCATTTATCTGGGCGATTTCGGCACGGTTCACGCTACGGAACCTAGCGGTGGAACCGTGGGGGTGATTGATGCCCGCAGCGGTGCCGTGTTGGGGCAGGTGCGGGTTTCTTCGGCGAGGATTAATCACCTGACTTTATTGCCTGATAGTTCTGTGATGGTGCTTGATAAGGCGGGCGATTACCCGAACGTGACGGTTGATTTTCATATTGATGCTCTTACGGGTGAGTTCTCGTCGGCCAGTGCAGATGTGCATTCGGGTGTTTCTGTGCCTATTCATGCGGATGCGCTGACGAAGATTACGGTGCACGATACCGGTAGTAAACTTGGGCATGTGGAGTCTCGCCCTGCGGGTATCCCGTTCACGATGACAAGCAGTGAGGATGGTTCGACGCTTGGGGCTCCAGCCACGGTTGTGCCCGGTGAGAGCGTTGAGCTTTCGGGCGTGGGCTGGTCGGCTGGCGAGAAGAAGCACCCGGATGTTCCGCCGTATTTCCCTGGTTTGAAGGTTCCCGCACAGTTAATAGTGAAGTTTGACGGCGAATCTGTCGCAGAGTTTACGGGTAAGCAGCTGGCTCTTGATACGTATTTCGTGACGGAGGCGCATATTCCACAGAACTGGCAGCTTGGCGAAGAGCACACGATCACCGTCGAATCGGAGGCTACAGATAGCGCTCCCGCGCAGTCAGCGACGGTGACGGTGCAAGTGGTGAAAAGCCACGATAACCCGCAGATGCAGTACTGTGTTCCGCCAGCTCCCACGGAAACAATTCCGGCACAGGTGCCGTTTGTCGGGTACCCGCCGGTGGGCGGCGGAGTTCCTGAAACAGCCGGTGATTAGGGCGGCTTTTGTGGCTGAGCTTGCCAGCTGTCAGAGAAGCAGCAGAGAGTTTCTTACCGAACGGTAAGCGTGCCGTTTATCTGGATCGTATTGGGCGGGGCTTGACCTATCTAAAATTATGGGGTGCTGTTGATTCACCGCGTCGCGGCCAGCAGGTAATTTCGGAAAAGGGCGCAAAGCTTGTTCGGCAATATCCGCAAGGTATTCCGGCTGAGGTTGTCGCGGAGATCGTTCGCACCGCCCGTAAAACAGATACCCAACCTAGCACCAAAGAATCCATTCAAGCGCCTGAAAACAACGCTAACGTTATTGCTGATGTTGCTGAAAGTACCCCCGAAGAGCTTATTACTGAGAGCGTCGCTCAATTAGAGTCGGCGCTCGCGCACGATATTTTGGAGCGCGTGCGTGTGCTCTCCCCTAGTGCCTTCGAGCAGTTGGTGGTGGACATTCTGCTGTCAATGGGTTACGGCGGATCTGAGGGGCGTGGCATGGTTACCCAGGCTTCCAATGATGGCGGTATTGACGGTGTGATCGACCAGGATGCGCTAGGTCTGTCAAAGATTTATGTGCAGGCCAAACGCTATGGTGAGAAGAATTCGGTGGGCCGCCCCGAGGTCCAGTCATTTGTGGGCGCAATGCACGGGCGGGCGACACAGGGCGTCTTTATTACCTCTGGCTCTTTTACATCCGGTGCGCGGGAATATGCGAAGAACCTTGGCGGTGGGCTGTCTCTAGTGCTGATTGATGGAGAACGTCTGGCACGTCTCATGATTAAATACCGTGTAGGTGTGCAGATGGCACGCACCTATACAGTTATGAAACTCGACGAAGATTTCTTTGAAGAATCCTAAATATCCATAAGGTCGAGGTAATGATCATATGACTCTTTGTCCCACAACGAGGGATACTCATTTGAGGATATTTAGCACCCAAAACGGCCCATGCAACCTCTGCCGGTTACACAAAGATAACCAGAACCCTTTAGAAAAGAGCCTGGTAGCACGTAAAAAAGTGGGCAATCAATCCTCCTACCACGACCCTGTAATAGTTAAGCTACTTTATGGTCTCTTCGAGGGTATAGGTAATCTGGCGGTTAAATTCGCTTTTGTACTGTTTACTACTATTTAGGCTCAGCTCTGGAGTTTCAGTAATAAGTGGGCGCCAAGGTGCAGTCTACGATGGATGTGCCACAAATGTTCAACAGATCTGCTAGGGTAGAAGGTATTACTGAGGCTGGTTACAGAATCTCAGTGTTTGTTTTAGGGCGAGCCGATGAGGTTTAAATACTCGAGGAGTATCCCAGCTAAGGTACTATCCAACGGCGTGAGCAGAGTAGCAAATTGTGTGATGGTAAGTCCGGACGTGAACAATGGTTTTTATTTATACGTGTGTAAGATATATGCCCGATCCTCTCTCATAAATAACTTCGTATATCAAAATTTTCAAATTATATATTTTTTGATACTCTGAAACATTTTCTCTTTCTTCCACAGACCGTCAGATATAAACCTGTCCAGCATCCAGCCAACAATATATTTTCCAGATTGAGAAGCACAATGTATGGATTTTAAGAGATCTTTATCTGTAGAAAATATAAAGTTCAATATAAATTCAGTGTCATGCGAATAAATATATTGCCTAGTATCAATTCTCCCTTCGCGAGCCTGATCTAAAATATTATTTACATTATCTTTAATCCTATTATCTGAATGACTGTAACAGTCCATAATCGTAAAGTGTCCATCTTTAAAATAGGATTTATACTTTTTTCGGAGACTCTCAACCTCACGTTTCACTGTACTCCCATCTCCCTGATTAAAAATTCGCATAAAGTACATAGAAACTAAGAAATTAAGAGCATACTGGTATCTAGTATCAATATCTTTATACCTTCCTAAATACGCGTATTCGTTAATTTTTATAAATAGTTCTTTGGTAAACGAATAACTCTCTATAGCGGGGTAATCCGTATAAAATAAATTATCTATACGAATTAATTCATGATCCTTTAATAGATCTCGATCCCTAATAAATACCCTATCTTTCTTTCCATTATCTTGTTGAGCCATCTGCTCAACTATCCCACACATTCCAACGCTCTTGTCAATATTGGAATAGGTTCCGACGATATTCTCAACCTTTTCCACCCTAAAAATTGTACTAGAAAAATCCTTCTGTATAGAATTAGTCCATTTAGTGTAAAATTCAATATCATCTTTTCCCTCAACACACAACTCGATTACTCGAATAGATTTAGAGTCTCGACTACGTGCAATTAATACGTCAACACGTTCTCTATTATAAGCAGACCTATACTCAGACATTGGATACACCATATTCTTTGCTGAAAATTATATCTTCTTCTATGTAATCTTCAAGAATTATTGGAGAATGAGTTGCTAGAACTATCTGAACATCTGATCCTTCAGAAAAATCCCTTATGTATTTAACCAGTACTTTCTGCCATAAAATACCTAGAGATATTTCTGGCTCATCAATCATAAGCATCATGCTGTTTTGTGAAGAGGCGAGTGCTACATTTGCTAGAAGTAAAATTATATGTTTCTCACCGCTGGACAATAATTCAGGATCAATTTCGCTGCCAAGTTCTTCCGGATCTGAACTCTTTAATTTATGCAATTTAAATCCAGTATTAAAAGAGTAAGATATACGTATATCTCCTAATAGTGTATTTATTGCATCAACAAATATATTAATCTTTTCTGCAATGGCTAAAATTTCAAGCATTCTTTCACTAAGGTTCTGCAAGTAAGGCAATAAAAATGGAGCTACATATTTAAACTCACTCTTATTAACAGGACTTGCGCTTGATATTAACTGCCGAACAGAATCATATTCCTTAAAATCAATTAAATTGTACTTACGAATGAGTTCATCATTTCCATCTATTTCATTAATATATTCATCGATAGCTTTACGGGCGTTTCCTGCACTATTAAATATCAGGCTCTTACTGTTGCTGGAACTAGCTTTGTGCAGTATATTCCTGGTAAAATTAGCATACACACCTCGATCACCTCGAGAGAATATTGATTTATTCTGTATTTCTCTTTTATATAATTCACCAAGTGAATCTAAAGATGTCTCGACAGTAGTCCCTGAATTAAAACCTGAATCTTTCATAGAAATTTGGTTGTAAATACTATTCTGACGCTGTCTTGCCATTTTATAGCGATAGAACCTCCTAGATTGATGCTCTCCTTCAGAAAGATATAACCTATCTGTTCCTAATAGTTCTATATTTCCTATAATATAATTAACAATCTCTTTGAGTTCCATATACTTATTTTTTATATCATCATCTATAATAATAAATTCACTATCCTCTCCGAGTACTGTACGAATATCGGAGACTGAAACCTTAAATTTATAGCTCTTACTCTCAGCGTTATTTATAATTTCAAAGACAGCATTATAAGGATCTTCTCGAATGTATTTAACTATGCCCATTTTTGACTCGATCTCAATAGATTGTACTGGAGTCATTAAAAGCCGACCTATGGACTCAACATCGGCAATAGACATATAACGAATAGCTTTTAATAAATTCGTTTTCCCATGTCCATTTTCTGCATACAAAGCTTTTAAATTATCTTGAATGTCACCAAAATTAATAATATAACTGTATCTATCAATGACTCCATGAGCTTCAATTTTTAATATGTTCCCCATTCCTAACCCTTCCTTTTGAAGAATGCACTAACGCGCATTTTATTAGTAAATCAGAATTTCAGTATAAGGATATCCAGGTTATAATCTTCCTCCACTTACATTTGAAATAGCTTCTCCACCCCACTCAGCTTCGGGTCTTCATTTACCCTGTTTCCGAATATGGTCGACAATACGTGCCACCGCCTCATCAACGGGAACACCGTTTTCCTGTTTGTTGCCGCGGAAACGGAATGAGACTGCGCCAGCCTCCGCATCCTCGCCGCCAGCAATCAGAATGAACGGCACCTTCTCGGTAGAGGCGGTACGAATCTTCTTCGTAAAACGGTCCGAACCGTAATCGACCTCAACGCGCACACCCTGCTCACGCAGCTTATCCGCAATCTCAGTCATATAGTCGTTGAAAGCCTCCGCCACAGGCACACAAATCACCTGCACCGGTGAGAGCCACGCCGGGAAACGCACCCGCATAGTGCTCAGTCAGCACACCCAAGAAACGCTCAATCGAACCGAACTTGGCCGAGTGAATCATTACCGGCTCCTGAATCGAACCATCCGCAGCCTGGTACTCCAAACCAAACCGGCTGGGCTGGTTGAAGTCATACTGCACGGTAGACATCTGCCAGGTGCGGCCAATCGCATCCTTCGCCTGCACCGAAATCTTCGGTCCATAGAACGCGGCCCCACCCGGGTCAGGCACCAGCTCAAGGCCGGTCTCTTTCGCCACCTGCTCCAGCACGGCGGTAGCCTGCTCCCACTGCTCATCGGTGCCGATAAACTTATCCTTCTTATCGCCCTCAGTATCGCGGGTCGAAAGCTCCAGGTAGAAGTCCGTCATGCCGAAATCTTCCAGCAGGCTCAGCATGAAATTCAGCAGGTGCCGCACCTCATCGGGGGCCTGCTCCTTCGTCACATACGAGTGCGAATCGTCTTGCGTAATCATGCGCACGCGGGTCAAACCCTGCAGCACGCCCGACTTCTCGTCACGGTACACGGTGCCGAACTCGAAGAAACGCAGCGGCAGCTCACGGTACGAACGCCCACGCGAACGGTAAATCTCGTTATGCATGGGGCAGTTCATGGCCTTCAAACGGTAGTTGCCGTTATCGAGCTCCATCGCCGGGAACATGCCATCCGCGTAGTACGGCAGGTGCCCGGAAGTGTAGAACAGGTCTTCCTTCGAGATATGCGGGGTGCTCACGTACTGGAAGCCCTCAGCAATATGGCGGGCGCGCACATAATCTTCCATCTCGCGCTTAATCACGCCACCCTTGGGGTGAATCACCGGCAAAGGCCTGGACCAATATTCTTCGGGAACGAGAACAGGTCAAGCTCCTTGCCCAGGCGGCGGTGGTCGCGGCGCTCAGCCTCAGCAATACGGTGCTTATACTCCACCAGCTCGTCCTTCGTGGGCCAGGCGGTACCGTAAATACGCTGAAGCATGGGGTTCTTCTCAGAGCCGCGCCAATACGCGCCACCGGCACGCATGAGCGCGTAACCGTTAGCAATCAGCTTAGTATTCGGCAGGTGCGGGCCACGGCACAGGTCATTCCACAGCACCTCACCGGTTTTCGGGTGCACATTGTCATAAATCGTAATCTCGCCAGCGCCAACCTCAACCGAGGCGCCCTCTGCGGCATCAGCGCCCGAACCGGGGCCTTGGCTGAGCGAAAGCAATTCGAGCTTATACGGCTCGTTCTTCATCTCTTCAACCGCTTCAGCATGGGTCACCACGCGGCGGCGAAACAGCTGGCCCGACTTGACGATCTTAATCATCGACTTCTCGATCTTCTTCAGATCCTCGGGGGTGAAGGGCTCAGCCACATCAAAATCAAAATAGAAGCCATCGGTAATATAGGGACCAATGCCCAGCTTCGCGTCCTTGCGGTATTCCTGCACCGCCTGCGCCATCACGTGCGCCGCAGAATGGCGCAGCACATTCAAGCCGTCAGGTTCGTCAATGAAAACGGGCTCAACGGTATCTCCCTCAGACAGCTTGTGAGAAAGGTCAACCAGCGTGCCATTCACGCGGGCAACCACAATCTTCGCATTATCCGCAAAGAGCTCAGCGGCGGTGGCGGCAGTAACCTCGCGCTCCTTGCCGGATACGCTGATCTTAATAGGTGCTGACAGTTCAGCGGCAGACATGTGTCTCCTTTAGGTTAGGCACGGTGCCTACTCCCCCAGCGTACGGGGCCAGGATAGGCGCAGCCGCGCAGACTAATCCGCACTGTACAGGTGCACGGACATCACCATTCTACGGCGTTCACAGCAAATTTTCAGGTAACGGCTCAGGGTGGACACAATATCAACGATAGTTTCCCCGTCATAATGCCTCAGTAAAACGTGTATTTCGGCGTGTAAGCCTAGCCAAAGCTAAGCAGACATAACGTGTGCAAAAGCACATACTGGAAGGATAGGAAGAGAACTATGCCTACACCGGTAAGGAGATTATGGCCCATGACAGTTGTATCCAATACATCCGAAGCTCTGAACTCCCCCTACACCAACGCCCTTGAGCATATGCTCGCCGAAACCCGCGCGCACGCCCTCGATTCCAGTGTCAAAGAAATTGACAGGCTCGCTATCGCGCACGATGCCTCGCATTACCTGCTGGTACCCGCTGGAATCGTACGCCCCGATTCTGCGGAGGCGGTCGCCGATATTTTCCGTGCCGCCAGCGCCTTCAACCTGCCGCTCACCTTCAGGTCGGGCGGCACGTCTCTATCCGGTCAGGCAAGCGGCGACGGCCTGATGGTCGATACCCGCCGTAACTTCAAGAAAATTGAGGTGCTTGACGGCGGCAAGAGGGTGCGCGTTCAGCCCGGCGCCACAGTGATGGCGGTCAATAATATGCTGGCGCCCTACGGGTATAAGCTCGGGCCTGACCCGGCCTCATGGTCGGCATGCACTATCGGCGGGGTGGTCGCCAATAACTCCTCGGGCATGTCTTCCGGCACCGAATTCAACACCTACAACACGCTGGAATCTATGGTGTTCGTACTCCCCAGCGGAACCGTTATTGATACTTCTGCGCCCGATGCCGATGACCGCCTGCGCGCCCTCGAACCCGAGATTCACGAGGGGCTGCTGCGTCTGCGCAAGCGTGTGGTCGAAAACCCGGAATCGGTTGCGCGCATCCGCCAACAGTACTCCATGAAGAACACCATGGGCTACGGCGTAAACTCCCTGCTGGATTACAGCATGCCGGTTGATATTCTTCAGCACCTTCTGATCGGTTCTGAAGGAACGCTCGGGTTCGTGGCGTCTGCAACCTACCGCACTCTGCCCATTCATAAATTCGTTTCAACCGGTCTGCTCGTGTTCGATAACCTCTTGGATGCTACCCGTTCGGTGCCCGAGCTTGTGGCTAACCGCCTGGCGACGGTTGAGCTCATGGATGCCACCAGCATTCGCGTGGCGCAGCGCACCGGGCAGGCGGCGGAGGCTCTTGCTGCTATTGATGTGCGTGATCATGCGGCTCTGCTTGTGGAATTTCAGGGCAACTCTGAGCAGGAGCTCACCGATCTTGCCGCATCTGCCGCATCTATGTTTGATGCTCTCCCGGTGGTGTCGCCGGTCGAAATGACCAGCAAACTTTCTGAGCGTAATGCGCTCTGGGCTGCACGTCGCGGACTGTACACCACAGTCGCAGGCAACCGCCCCACCGGTACGAATGCGCTGCTTGAGGATGTGGTGGTCCCGGTGGACGTACTTGGTGCTACTTGCCGCGATTTGACCACCCTCTTTGATGCCCACGGATACCAGGAATCAGTGATTTTCGGGCACGCAAAAGACGGCAATATTCACTTCATGCTCAACGAACAGTTCCGCGATGCCAAGCAGCTTGTGCGGTACCGCGACTTCACCGAAGAAATGGTGCAGCTCATTCTGGAGGCTGACGGCTCGCTCAAGGCAGAGCACGGAACCGGGCGTATTATGGCACCGTTTGTGCGCCGCCAATTCGGTGACGAGCTCTTTCGAGGTCATGCGCGAGATTAAGCGCCTGATCGACCCGAAGGGTTTCTTGAACCCGGGTGTGGTTCTTGCCGACGAAGACACCGATTATGCCACCGATCTGAAGGTTGCCGAAACCGTTGAGGAAGAAGTCGATCGGTGTGTGGAATGCGGGTACTGCGAACCGGTGTGCCCGTCTAAGGATTTGACGCTGACCCCGCGCCAGCGCATTGTGCTGCGCCGCGAAATTGCTGCGGCAGAAGCTAACGGTGATACTAAACTTGCCGAACGCCTACGCCAAGAATACGAATACTACGGTGTGGATACCTGCGCGGTAGATGGCATGTGCGTTACGCGCTGCCCGGTACTGATCAACACGGGTGACTTGGTGCGCCGTCTGCGTGCCGAGAACCAGGATGCCCTCGGTGCCGCCGGGTGGAAATTCGCCTCGAAACACTGGGGTGCGGTCGATAAAGTGGCGGGTAAGGCTCTCACGGTCGCAAAAATGCTGCCGTTCCCGGTGGTACGCGGAGCCACCGATATTGGTCGTAAACTCTTCGGTGACGATATGGTGCCCGCCTATAAGAAGGAGCTGTCTGCCGGCGGTGCGCCGCGCGTTCCTCATGCGGAAGCGAAACCCCGATATCGTGTTCTTCCCCGCCTGCGTGAACGCCATGTTCGGCGGTGTTGATGGTGACGGTAAGCACGACCCGGTGAATGCGACTCAGGCGTTTATTCGCCTCTGCGAACGTGCGGGCGTAAAGTACCGGGTTCCCGAAGGTATCGACCAAATGTGCTGTGGCACGCCGTGGAAGTCCAAGGGGTACACAGACGGCTACTCGATTATGAGCGACCGCGTGCTCAAAGCACTGTGGCAGGCGACCGACGGCGGGCGCATCCCGATCGTGTGCGATGCTTCCTCATGCACCGAAGGGCCTTGAGGTGATGCGCGCGAAAGTTGCCGCCGCTGTAGAGCATAAAATCACGCAGGGTTTGGGGCGCGGGCGAAGCAGATTACGCTCAGTTGAAGCTGATTGACTCGGTGCAGTTCGCCGCCGATACGCTGCTGCCTAAGCTCACGGTGTCAGCTCCTCTGCCGTCGCTGGCGCTGCACCCCACCTGCTCAATGACTCATCTGGGTGTGCAGCCAGCATTCGAGAAGATTGCAAACGCCATGAGCGATCAGGTGTACGTTCCCAAGAACTGGGGATGCTGTGGTTACGCGGGTGACCGCGGCATGTTGCACCCCGAGCTCACGCAGAGCGCTACCCGTGCCGAGACCGCTGAGCTAAACGAGTACGAGTTCGCCGCATATGCGTCATCAAACCGAACCTGTGAGCAGGGTATGACCGAAGCAACTGGACATACCTTCCAGAACGTGCTGCAGCTTCTAGAGCGGGCCACTCGGTAAAACTTTGATCCGTTAGAATCGTAGGGCTGTGGGGGCATCGTAGGATGCTGTTACCCATAGCCCTATGTTTGTAATGCTTCTTATTTCAACAGCTCAGGAGGCCAGTTTATATTCTGCCTCCCCCGGATATACAAAAACGCTATGTCCTGTTTCCTAGCGTCAGAGCTAAATCTTCAGGACATAGCGTTTTTAGCGAAATCGCTAATAATCGTGTTGTGCGGTGCGATATAAGAGCAACCCGGAAGTTTTGTTGCCCAAGGTAACCCTTCAGAACTACCTCACTTCTAACATTAGCCTTATCTGTAAGCGAACTTCAAAGATATTCGGAAATTGTAACCAAATCTTTATGTTTAGCGAAAAGTTCAACCTTTTATCAACATTTTGGTAGTGTCATACTAATTTTTACGACAGGGAGTATACGAGACTTTCTCTTGTACAATAAAACAGTTTTTATATGTGAGGTATTACTCTTTATATACTGACAATCTGTTTACATGTTGGGCCAGGTCGGGTGCTAACCGACCCTCACTATCCCCCACCCCCACATCATCCAAATGCCACCGCTGACCCGTATACACATCCACCTTACGCAACTGCGGATTCGGATTCGCAACATCAGGCTCCTCCGCATGACCCGGACACCCCCGCGCACCAGGATCCTCAGTACAGGTCTTCCCTACTGAGTGCACCTCAGACTCCCACACCCGCACCAGCACCGGCTCACTGACCCGAGACACCTCGGTTCCGAAAAACTGCCACGGCCCACCATCAATACTGTACTGACCCGCATACCTCACCGTGACATAGGCATGAAAATTCCCCACCTGCGGATACGCATAACTCGTCGACGTCTCATGCAAGGATTGACCAGAATACTGTGAAGACACCGGGCTACCAGCACTATGTGTTTTTAGGTCGTGCCCGTCTCCATACTCATACCGATACGCCACCGGCACCGCACGAATCCTGGTATGCCCAATCGGCAAATCCCCTTCAAAAATATTAGAACTGCCTTCTAGAGTGGTGTAGAAATTCGTTTCCTCACCCTTACTCGTATGTGGTGGATGCGCACTATCCAAGATCAGATGCGGATGTGCCGGGATCAACTCCAGCAAATGGGTGCGCATCTCGGTGATAATCCGCTCGTACTCACCCTGGGCTTGCTGTGCTGCTTCCGGGTCGTTCAGGGTGCAGGTATCACCGAACAGATGATTCGTAATCGTCTCCCCGACAGGTTTAGCCTGACCATCATCAGTAAATTCTTTATACTGGCCTACACGCCCATCCCGACTAACACAGTACGAACCATCATTTGGCAACATCAAATCTAAACGACTTATTAGCACCACTTTTATCTTGAGCGAACCCAAGATTCCCACGATGATGCTCCCTATACCATCTCGTCCACTCATCTTGCCGACGTTCATTATTTCTCCTGAGACGTGTGCAGATCGGCATTTGGATACTGTCCTATATTTTGCTCTGGCGCTTGTCTCCCACCGCGCCACTGTTGGCTTTGAGATATCTCCTGCTCTGAACACCATAGTGAAGCATCCGAATTACCGCAGAGAGGATCACCCATAACCGGAACACCTTGAAAAAGTGAGGCACATACCAATGATGCAACCATTAGGCGTGGAAGAGCTCTATTCTTCATTCTTCTCACCCTTCATATCCAAGAACTCAACGCTATCGATAAGCCACCGATTCCCATCATGGTGAAGAGTCATCATATACCAGTTATTTCTCGTAATCTTTATTAATAACTTCCTTATAGTGCTCTCCATCAGCCTCAATATAGATGAGATGTGGCCAAGCCATGAAGAACTTCCACTTATATTTACCACCGCCGTGGTTAATAGGCTCACCATGGAACTCGTAGCCATGCACATCTCCACCTACAATCCAGCCGCCCTTTTTATAAAGACGAGTATCAAAATCATAGGTCTTCTGTTCATCTGTGAAGTTCTTGCTGATAAATTTATAGGCCTCTTTGAAAGTCCCCAGTCTGAAGCCCATAGTTACGCCATTCCGTCCAGGCTTTTACCGACTTAGTCATCCCCGTCTAACGAAGCATTCGTATACCCCTCCTCCGTCTTCGGGCTTCGGAACATTCTGCGCAGGACCATACACATCAGCGGCACGAAATTCTCCATCTGGTGCTTTCGAGTTCCCCGAATAATGCGGCGGCACATCTCGACGACGGCGAAGGGCTCTCGCTTGAAGAAACAGACGCAGAACTGGAAGCACCAGCACCTTCCGCACTAGAAGAACTGAGAACTCTCAGTAGCCGCTCCAGCAGGCTTCGCATTCCCTCCCCACACGCAGATAGCAACACAGCAAACCCAGAAACGCCCAAAGCGCTCATAAGGGCACGACGAGACAAACTAGGGGTACGAGTATTCATCGGTGAACACATCCTCAAAAATTGTGGCTGGGTGAATAAAATATGGAAACACGATTCGCCCCCACACTCCTACTGGCTTATGTATTTCAGGTTTCCAGCGGCGGAACCCCAGAGTAAGCCCTGAGTGAGAGTGGCGAGAATTTATCGCTTAGTAGCTACTCTACGATGATTCAAAATATTTAGCGATTCACCCGCGACATATATAACCATTTATCAATAAACAACTCTGTGGATTTTATTCAAAACATTAAAGATATTAGACTTTCGAGTTTACATTTAAAAACTCAACTTCCACGCAGAACCACTCTTAAGAATTGCACCCAAAAGACTATATTTAGATAACGCGCACAATGACACACGCCCTATACACTTTGAATACAACAGAGGCCCTTATACAAGAACCCGCCCGGCGCATCCCTCATAGAGTACGCCGGGCGGGTTTATAGTCTAAAAATTGCTTATGCTGCGTGCTGGCATGTGGGGCATGCGCAGTCATCACATGCACAGTTGGCGCAAGAATCATTGCAGTGTGCGCATTCGCAAACCGCATGATTACAGGTCGGGCAGGTGCAGTTATCGCAGGTGCAGTTGACGCACAGGTCAGAGCAGTTGCCGCAGGAGCATACGTTGCACTCATCGTAGTGCCCTTCGTGCTCGCGGTGCGCGTGCCCGTCATGCAGGTAGTCTACGTGATCTAAGTGAATGACTGCCTGGTGACCGCATGAAGGTCCCGTGGGTATGTGCGTGGCTTTCGGAATGACGGTGGGGTGCAACGGTGGTCATGATCTCTCCTCAGATAAACCGAGCTAATCGCCGGTGTGTTTCGTATGTTCGTGCACATCCTTCACAATGTGACTGATGTGGTGGTCTAACAATTTGTAGATAGTGGTTCTGCCGTGCTGCTCCCCTTCAACAACATGCGCCTCTCGAAGGATGCGCAAATGATGCGAGGCGAGCGGCTGCGAAATACCCAAGCAGGTATGCAGTTCGCTCACACTATGCGGACGCTCCACCAAATGGTGTGCAATCGCAAGTCTTAACGGATTAGCGAGTGCTGAGAAAATTGCTACGGATGCACCGAATTCTTGTTCCCAGTCTCGTGGTTCCGTCTGACCTGAACCGTTATCCATAAACATAATTTTATATAAACACCTTTTTATAGGTCAATACGCTACAAACTTCTCACCAAATTGTGAAATTAACGTACTGACTAGGCGTTTTCCTCCTTTACATGAAATATAGGCTGTCCCAAGACGTCACAGTCCTCTTAGACTATGTGCCCCATCGTTTCCGTTTATTCTCACTCTAGCAGGCCCCCTTCTCCGTCAAACCTTAGGTTACGTTTCCTAACACCCCCTTATCGCGCACAAAGGTTCAGGTCAACAAAAGTACCTGCATCCTCTCCTTTGTATGGGTGAGAACGCAGGCACCTTAAATACAAAGCCAGGAACGAACGCGCAGACCATACGGTACTGCACTCTTTTGCAGCGTTTACCCAGCCATCTGAATAAACCTTGTGTTATCCGCTATAAGGCTGCGAGCACCTGTTACTGATAGCGCCAATTCCTTCAATGCGGGTTACGAGAGTCTGCTCAGGCTTAAGCCAGTTCCGTGGGTGCAACGAAAGCCCTACTCCGGCGGGAGTTCCGGTAGCGATGAGGTCGCCCGGTTCTAGGGTCATGAACTGCGAAATATATGAGATAAGCTGTGCAGAAGTAAAAATCATGTCAGAGGTATTACCGTGCTGACGTATCTCGCCGTCAACTTCGCAGGTAAGCTCTAATCCGCGAGTCGGGTCAAGTTCGTCCGTCGCAACAATATAGGGGACCAAACGGTGTCATGCTATCCCAGTTTTTACCCTGAAACCATTCGCTGGTACGTCCCTGCCAGTCGCGCACCGAAACATCGTTGAGAATGGTGTACCCCAACAGTCCAGCGAGCGCATCTTCTTCGTCTACCCGGCGCATCTTTTGCCCAATAACAAGGCAAAGTTCGACCTCCCAATCTATTTTTGTGCTTCCGGTTTCGTTTGCAGAAGGCATCTGAATTTCTTCGTTGGGGACCGATGAGCGCATTCGGATATTTCGTGAAGATGGTGGGATATTTTGGGATTTCGAGTCCCATTTCTTCGGCATGATCGCGGTAGTTGAGCCCGGCACAAAGGACTTTTCCAGGGCGGTCCAGCGGTCGTACGAAAGGTAGGGTATTCCAGAGTTCTTCGCCATGCCCTAGAGTTGTAGCACCGTTTTCACGGAGGATGCTCACCGCGTTGACAGGGATCGCCGAAATTGGTGCGGTAACGGCTGTAGAACTGGAGTAGGGGTGAGAGTTTTGCGGGGAGTTCATAGATGGTTTCTTCGTGCATGCAGACGGCGCGGCGGCCTTTGTCGTCTTGGATTTGTCCCCAGCGCATATGCTCTCCTTGAGGTGTGAGGGCGGTCGTATTACCAGTCTACGGTGAACTTGTCTTTATTGTCTCGCTAGGGGTGCCGTGCAGCTGCAGGGATTATGTGGGAACCGCCGATAGTTTTAGCGGACATAAGGCGGGAACGCTGCCTTGGTGCATAACGGCTATTTGAAGCCGTTCTGTGCATAAATCTCTAAAATCGCGTCTTCGAGGTCTTCCATGAGCAGGGCGGGGTTTGCGTCTTCGGCGGCACCTACAGTTGCAGGGTTAAGAGGCATGCCAAGAGCATCGTATACTCGCGAGGTAATCTCGCGTAGAGATGCCGAGTGTATACAACGATTCCGGTGCTGAACCACCAGCCACCCTGAATAACGCGCTGTGCGGTCCCCACAAGTTTGATGCGCTCCCCAGAGTGTTCGCCGCCTAGCCGGGCGTATACGGAGTATTCACCCGGGCAGTATTCTTGGGGGATTTCGCCGACTGCCGCATCCACCCCGACGAGTTGCAGGGCTTGAGCGTACATTTCTCCGAAAGAGTTTGTAACGCAGGTTGTTGCCGGTTTTTGCGTCTTCGGCGGGCTGAAAATGATCGATGACGAGGCAGCCGGTGTGGTAGGCGGCCGCGTGACCGCCTACTTTACGCACGAGTATGTCGTACCCGAGATCACGGCATGTCTGCGCGGCGGCGGTAAATCCTGGATTGAGCTCATCGCGACGACCGAAAGCGACGGTAGGGTTCGGCTGGTAGATACGCAGGGTTGCGGGGCGTTTTCCCGCTGCGACCTCGCGCAGCATTGCCACGGTATCGTCGTGGTGCATCAGGAGTTCACCGGATTTTGGGCCTTGTTCACGAAGGATTTCCACGGATTTTATTCTACCGGGTTGGCGCATCATTCCCGACTGTTCAGCGAAAGTAAGGGAAACCAAGGCAGCCCTGTGTTTTTGCAGGCAAACCCTTTTCTGAAAGGTGAGTCTAGACGTAAACTTAAAACGTCTGAACGGTATTCCCACACAAACCATCAGATACCAACACATTCACAGCATAAGAACGCTGACGAAACCGTATGCACACTGCACGTGTGCGCCTATCAAGTTTCGTTTCAAAGGAGTACGGACATGAGCCAATCGTCCTCGAGCATCCGAACCCGATGCCACCGCTCGCAATGAGCAATCGCAACCTCCCGAAAAACCCAAGCAGGCTAATACTGTTCTCATCGTCAAAGTTGCGGTGATTCTCGCGGTTACTATAGCCATCTGGTTTATTCCCGTACCCTCGGGGGTGGAACCACGCGGCATGCATATGCTCGCTATCTTTGCCGGTACTATCCTAGGTCTTATCTTCCAGCCGCTGCCAACCCCATCAGTGGCGCTTATAGGTCTCGGCGCTGCAATGATCACCGGTACCATGAACGCGAAAGAAGAAGCGCTTAAAGGCTTCGGCAATGACTCAATCTGGATTATTGTTGCCGCGTTCTTTATTGCCGATGGGTTCCTCATTACCGGGTTAGGAAAGCGCATCGCCCTATTGTTCGTGCGTATGCTCGGTAAGTCTTCCCTGGGGCTTTCTTACGGCATGGCGATCACGGACCTCGTGCTTGCACCGGCTACTCCTTCAAATACGGCTCGCGCGGGTGGCGTGATTTACCCGATTATTCGCTCTCTTGCTGAGGTGAATGGCTCTACCAACGAGACCCCCAAGAAACGCCGCAAGCTAGGCTCTTATCTGCTCATGACCGAGGCGCAGGTCAATACCATCACCGCCGCAATGTTCGTGACGGCAATGGCTGGTAACCCGCTGGCTCAAAAATTTGCTCAAGAAAAAGGTCTGCACCTGGACTGGGGCACTTGGGCACTTGCCGCGTTAGCCCCCGGCCTGATTGCCCTTGCTATTATGCCTTGGTTTATCTCGAAGGTATACCCGCCGACCATCAAGCACACCCCAGATGCTCCCGACCATGCGCGCAAAGAGCTTGCCGAGATGGGCCCCTTAAGCGTGTCGGAATGGATTATGCTTGGTACCTTCGTACTGCTGTTAGCCCTATGGATTGGCGGCACGTCCTGGGGTATTAGCGCGACCAGTGCAGCTTTCTTCGGCATCGCAATTCTTCTCGTGACTAAGGTGCTCACCTGGAAAGATATGGCGAATAACTCCAGTGCTTGGTCCACCCTCATTTTCTTCGCGGTGCTTGTGGGCATGGCGGATCAGCTCAAGAAGCTCAAGGTTGTTGAATGGGTAGGCGATCGCGCCGCGCACAGCGTTGCGGGTATGTCCTGGCCGCTCGCCTTCGGCATTCTGATTCTGGTGTACTTCTACATTCACTACATGTTTGCTTCTAACACCGCGCAGATTGTCGCCCTCTATGCTGTGTTCCTGGGGGCAGCAATTTCGGCGGGTACTCCCCCAATGTTCGCCGCACTTTTCCTCGGCTTTACCGGCAACCTTATCGGCGGTATCACTCACTATGCCTCTGGACCGGCAGGGGTGTACTACGGATCGGGGTATTTCAGTGTGGGCGAATGGTTCAAGCTGGGCTTCCTGTCTTCGCTCGTAAATATTATTATATGGGGTGTTGTGGGCACCGCGTGGCTATTCGCTCTCGGATACGCTACACCCTAGTGAGCGCTCGCTAAGCCTTCCGATTCTATTCAGCCACATAAGCTCCGGGCGCTGAATCCTTTTCTAAGATTCAGCGCCCAGAACTTTTTATTTCTGCCGACATTCTGCAGGCTGCCTGCGCACCCAAAGCGCCTCGATACAGCGTGGCGTAAACAAAGCCGATGCACCAAGGTTCTAGCACTGAAACTTAAGCCATCTTCCGTAATCTTACTGCTCATCCCTGCAGGAATATGCGCTAAAACTGTTAGGGTTGTTGTACAACAACGGCGATGTGTTCCATCCGCCATATACGTATTCCCCATCTAAGCATTAACTGTCCGCCATCTACGGGAGAGCCCCATGCATCAAGACCAGCATTTCACGCATGACACCCAATCGCTGCCCATCATCAAGCCCCACCTGCACGGTGCGTTTCCCCCAAATTTTCTGTGGGGCGGCGCTTCCGCAGCCAACCAGTGTGAAGGTGCCTGGGATGAAGGCGGCAAGGGTCCTAGCATCCAGGATGTACTTCCTCACGGAGGGCTGAGCCCACGAAGTGCCGCGCCCACGCCCGATAACCTCAAACTTGAGGGTACCGATTTCTACCACCGCTACCCCGAAGACATCGCTCTCCTTGCGGAAATGGGGTTCAAAGTATTCCGGTTCTCCATCGCCTGGTCACGGGTCTTCCCAAACGGTAACGAAACAGAACCAAATGAGGAAGGCCTCGCCTTCTACGACCGTGTGCTTGATGAACTTGAAGAATACGGCATCGAACCGCTCATCACTATCAGCCACTACGAAACACCACTTTACCTTGCAGAACAATACAACGGCTGGGTAAGCCGCGATCTTATCGACTTCTACGAACGATACTGCCGGGTACTCTTTGAACGCTACGGCCACCGCGTAAAATACTGGCTCACCTTCAACGAAATCAATTCGGTACTGCACTTACCGTTTATGTCTGGCGGTATTAACACCCCCAAAGAACAGCTGAGTAAGCAAGACCTCTACCAAGCAATTCATCATGAGCTTGTCGCCTCAGCGCGCGCTACCCGTGCTGCCCGCGAGCTCGTACCTCAAGCCCAGATTGGCTGCATGATTTTAGCAATGCCCACTTATCCGCTCACACCATCACCCCAGGATGCGCTCGCCGCCCTGCACGCCGAACACGCGAATTTTGCCTTCGGCGACGTGCACGTTCGTGGAACCTACCCCGGATATTTCCTACGCATGCTCCACGAAAAAGGTATCGAGCTCAACATTACCGAACAAGATCGGGAAGACCTCAAAAATACGGTCGATTTTGTCTCGTTCAGCTACTACATGTCCACCTGTGCCAGCAGCGACCCAAGCCGCGGCGAAAGCAGCGAAGGGAATATTCTCGGTGGAGTATCTAACCCGACATTGACCGCTTCCGAGTGGGGATGGCAGATCGATCCTGTCGGGCTGCGTATTGTACTCAACCAGTACTGGGACCGCTGGCAGAAACCTCTTTTCATCGTCGAGAATGGCTTAGGCGCACGCGACGAACTTGTTGAGGTCGATGGTGAAATGACCGTGATCGACGATTACCGTATCGATTATCTGCGGGCACACCTGGAACAGGTGCGCGAAGCTATTGCCGATGGCGTGCAGCTACTCGGTTACACTACGTGGGGCTGTATCGACATGGTTTCAGCGTCTACAGCGCAGATGTCGAAACGCTACGGTTTCGTCTATGTAGATCGTCATGACGACGGTTCGGGGTCACTCTCCCGCTACCGTAAGAAGTCTTTTGATTGGTACCGTCGAGTGATCGCATCTAACGGTGCGGAGCTTGAGAGCTCCTAGTAAATCTTGTGAGAAATGCGGGGTTGGTCTTTGGATAAGTTTCCGAAAGACCACCCCTGGTGTTGTGGGCGCTCGCTGAAATTCTCTGACTCTCGCCGAAAATTTACGAACTTTACGATGCTTCATCGAGCGGCATATCATGCACGCTCGTTGAGACAAACTCCCACCATGTAGGGATGAACCCGGCCGCCAAAGCCACACGCTGTGAGAGCACATGCGAAGGGACTGGTCCCATAAAATGGAACATACCCATCGGCAAGAACCATTCGAGAAAGTTCATATACAAGATGCGCAGCAAGCCCGCGTTGTCGTACCTGTGGCAGCACATCAATACCGATTTGACGCATCAGTGGCGAATCGTCACTTGCACCCGCCATTGCTAAAGGTTCTGCTAAAGCAAGGTCGGCGTCAGAGTCAAACGCGGCAAGGACCATAATATCGGGGCGACGATCGCTAAACCCTAAAGCGTTCGAATACCGTGGATCACCGCGAAAACGCTCGTACTGCTCAGGGGTGAAGGAGCTCTATTCGCACCGAGAGTTCCGAAAGCCGCCGTATCATCTTCATCTGCCTCTAAAGCATCTGCCGAGGCGTTCGGCGCTGTCATCACCGTGCGAAGACCGCAAATATGTTGCCGTAAACGATTTTCGAAGCGCCCCGCTATCTACCCGGCGCATCATACCGATTCCGGGTACCGCACATTTAACCTCTTGCTCCGGGACATCCGGCGGAACCACAGATTCAAGCAGGTTGCGTGAAGGCGTGTAATATACGCTTGTTCCGCTCACCTGCTGGCTGTAAGGGGTCAAGAGTTCATTCAGCTGGCGCAATGGTGCGTAATCGCCCAACCAATTTGAGAGATCCCCACGCATATACTCAGTGGCCGTTTTCAAAACCCGGGTGATACTTTGCGCAAAGTAACCCCACGCCCAGATAGTTACCTACCCGAAGTTCCCAGGTATCAGCGTTGCGGCGGCGGGATGCGCTCATCTCTTCTGCTGGAAGCTGCAGTGCGCTCAGGACCTCAGCACCCAGATTCCGTGCTTGAGAGATAGCTCCCGCAGGTAAACAGAAATCTGCCTCTAACTGAGCAGCAAGAATGTGGTGCACTCTGTCGAGAGTTGTTACAGCACCGCGCATCTGCGCTCGCAAATGATCACCTGAAATATCACTCATACCAAAAGTTCTTTGATGAAACGTCCGGTATGAGACTCCTCAACCTGTGCGACGTCTTCAGGCGTTCCTTCGGCGATTACGGTGCCTCCCACCATCGCCACCTTCCGGACCCATATCAATAATCCAGTCGGCACATTTAATGACATCAAGGTTGTGTTCAATCGTGATAACGGTATTGCCCTTATCAACAAGAGACTGAAGCACAGTTAAGAGCTTACGGATATCCTCAAAATGCAGGCCTGTTGTAGGCTCATCAAGCACATAGATCGAACGACCGTTAGAACGCTTCTGCAGCTCTGCAGCAAGTTTCACGCGCTGCGCCTCACCACCTGAAAGCGTGGTTGCGGGCTGCCCCAGACGAATGTAACCAAGCCCCACATCAACCAGCGTGTTCAAGTGCCGAGCGATCGGGGTGAAGGCCGCAAAAAATTCTGCAGCTTCCTCCACCGGCATTTCAAGCACATCAGAAATAGTCTTACCTTTGTAATGCACTTCGAGGGTTTCGCGGTTATAGCGTTTTCCCTGGCAGGTTTCGCAAGGCACGTACACATCCGGCAAAAAGTTCATCTCAATCTTGAGAGTGCCGTCACCCGAGCATGCTTCGCATCGACCGCCTTTAACGTTGAAACGAGAAACCGTCCGGGGGTATATCCGCGCACTTTAGCCTCATTCGTCTCGGCAAAGAGCTTACGAATATGGTCGAACACGCCGGTGTACGTCGCAGGGATTTCGACCGCGGAGTACGCCCAATAGGCGATTGATCAACGTGAATAACCTTATCCAGATGTTCCAGACCGTCTACCTTCTTGTGCCGTCCTGGAACCTGTTTTGCACCGTTGAGTTTATTCGCCAGTGAGGTATAGAGAATATCGTTCACGAGGGTTGATTTACCCGATCCCGATACGCCTGTGATCGCGGTAAAAACACCTAGGGGGAAGGTAACATCAACATTTTTGAGGTTGTTCTCGCGAGCTCCATAGACCTTTAACACACGTTTACGGTCATGTGGGCGGCGTTTCTTTGGAACTTCAATAGAGCGCCGACCCGCCATATAATCACCGGTTATCGACTTTTTATTGGACAAAAGTTCCTTGTAAGTGCCCGAATGGACGATTTCACCGCCGTGTTCGCCCGCACCTGGTCCGACATCGACAATCCAGTCGGCTTCCCGCATCGTGTCTTCGTCATGTTCCACTACGATGAGGGTATTTCCCATATCGCGTAGCTTTGTCAGGGTATCGATTAGACGTCGGTTATCGCGCTGGTGCAAACCGATAGAGGGCTCATCCAACACATAAAGCACACCAACGAGCCCGGAACCAATCTGGGTTGCCAGTCGTATGCGCTGGGCCTCCCCGCCCGAAAGCGTGCCAGCGGAACGTGATAACGTCAGGTAATCGAGCCCTACGTCCAAGAGGAATTGCAAGCGTGCATCTAGTTCCTTGAGCACCTGGTCGGCGATCTTAGCCTCGCGAGGGGTCAGCTTTAGGGCGCGCATAAAATCTAAGGCGGTACGAAGCGGCATAGCGGTTACATCCGCAATGGATTTACCCTCAATTTTGACGCTGAGAATAGTAGGGTTAAGCCGCGCACCGTGACATACCGGGCATGCAACCTGACGCATATATTGTTCGTAGCGATCACGCGCAAAATCAGATTCAGTTTCTTGATGTTTACGCATGATATTGGCTTTAACACCCTCAAACCCGGAGGTATAGCGGCGTTCGCGCCCAAAACGGTTGCGGTACGAGACCTCAACTTTAAAATCTTTGCCCTCCAGAATTGCTTTGCGAACCTTGGCAGGAAGATCTTTCCACGGAGTGTTAAGGTCAAATCCGAGCTCTTCGCCGAGACCTGCAAGAAGACGCAGCCAATACTCGGTGGTAGATTTTCCCTGCGACCACGGAGCAATAGCGCCTTCACCCAGAGTCATATCTGGGTTGGGTACTAAAAGATCCTCATCAACTTCAAGCCTGGACCCAATACCATCGCAAGCTTGGCATGCGCCAAAGGGCGAGTTGAAGGAGAAGGCACGCGGCTCAATAGTGTCCACCTGCAGGGGATGATTGTTGGGGCAGGCAAGGTTTTCACTAAATGTTCGAGTACGTTCGGGTGAATCTGCTTGTACATCTACGAATTCGATGAGCAAGCGGCCATCAGCTAGTCTGAGTGCGGTCTCCACGGAATCGGTCAGTCGCTGGTGGATGCCCTCCTTAATCACGATGCGATCTACCACAACGTCAATGGTGTGTTTGTATTGTTTCGCTAGTTTAGGAGGATCCGAGAGTTGAACTGTTTTTCCGTCCACCCGGGCACGCGAATAGCCCTGTGTCACCAGGTCTTTGAACAGATCAACAAACTCACCTTTGCGAGCTGATACCACGGGGGCAAGAACCTGCAAACGCGTACGTTCGGGGTATTCCAGCAGTGCATCGACAATCTGCTGCGGGGTTTGCTTGGTAATTTCTTCACCACAGACAGGGCAATGCGCACGTCCTACACGGGCCCACAGCAGGCGCATATAATCGTAAATCTCGGTGATGGTGCCTACCGTCGACCGCGGGTTTTTTGAAGTAGATTTCTGGTCGATAGAGACCGCTGGCGATAGCCCCTCAATAAAATCAACATCGGGCTTATCTACCTGCCCAAGGAACATACGCGCGTAGGAAGATAGTGATTCAACGTACCTGCGCTGTCCCTCTGCGAAGATGGTGTCGAAAAGCAAGTGAAGATTTGCCTGATCCCGATAGACCCCTGTAAAAACCACCATTGCGTCACGTGGAATCGTAAGATCAACGTTCTTGAGGTTGTTTTCGCGAGCACCCTGCACACGAATGCTGCTCAAAGGTCGTTTGAACTGCAAAGGGGCGGTTGCTGATCCAGCGCGGGGAGGCATCGAAAATCCTTTCGTCTATCTTCGAATCTACATTCTACGCTCTTTCGGCGGGGATAGCATGCTTTATGATGCAGGTTTGACTCGTGGCGAACGTTTTTCCTGGTGACTTTCATTCCCGTTACCCCCTTATACCTGCCGCTAGAAACGGGATATACACCGCATCAGTACACTGGATATATGGCTACTTATCCCGAATCAACTCTTATCTTCGAAAATCCGGAATTTACGGTACGTGCCCTAAGCGTCTCAGACATGGATAACAGCGTCTACCTGATCACGATTCGCCATACTGGTGAGCAAATGCTGATCGATCCCGCTTATGATGCAGAAGCACTGTATACCTTCACGCTTGAGGCAATCATGCAGGACTGTCCAAACCTAGCCCTTACAGAAGAGAACGACCGCCGAGTGCGCATTCTCGAATCTGAAGAAGATTTCGAGCCTATCTCCCGCCGTGCTCTTGGCGTGACGGGTATTATGGTCACCCATGGGCACTGGGACCACATTCGTGCTCTGCGCGAGCTTGAATCTCTCACCGGTGCCATTACTTATGCAGGATCCGCGGACGCCGAGGCCATTCGTGCGCAAGAAAATTTCACGGTCGAAAACGAGTTAAACGGCGGCGAAGTTTTTGATTTTTACGATACAGAGCTGCAGGTGCGCGCTATTTCCATTCCCGGGCATACTCCCGGATCCATCGTATATTCTGTGCAGACCACATGGGAAGATGACTCCCCCGCTACCCTGCTTTTCACTGGCGATGCGCTCTTCCCCGGCGGCGTAGGCAAGACCGATTCTCCCGCGCAGTTTGGCGAACTTTTCTCAAACGTTCTTGAAAAGCTCTTTGGAAACTTTGATGATGATGCGATTGTGCTTCCGGGTCATGGGCGTTCCACAACATTAGGCACCGAGCGTCCACACCTTGAAGAATGGGGTTCACGGGGCTGGTAGCCCAGTACATCCTGTAGGCTTTCTAGCAGCACAAGTCTGGTTAAACAAAACGACCGCGCTACCATAGCGCGGTCGTTTTATGACACCCGGGGGTATCTATCACTCACTCAAACACAAGCAACTCGAGGACAATTCATGAAACCTTCGATCACTTGATAACTCAAGTTTAGCCTACTTTTGGGTCGGTTTTCTACATGGTTTTTACTCCCCAAAAACCTTAGATAAGCTGAGCGCATATTTGTAACCATTCTGTTATTTTTACCCCGCGTGAAAGCAAGGGCATTTAAATACCAATCGAGATTTTATTGATTTTTGTATGATATAAATCACTAAAACTTTTTTCTGGAAGTTCCGCGTCATACAGCCATTTTTCAAGGTACACCCCTAAATAACAGTATTGTTAAACCCGCGTAATCATGCGGATTCTATACACCAATTGGTCTGTCTGAATGGTTTTTTCGCAACACACACGAAATCGGTAAAAACTACCCCTCGGTACAGCCCGCGAAGACACAGAAAAGGTGCCGTGCGCATCCCAACATAACGAGGATGCCCACGGCACCTTATCAAGCTTGCCTTCGTCTGTTTATGGGCGAAATATGGCCCAGAAACCACTACGAAAGACCGATCATCGTACCGTTTTCATCAAAAGCCAATGCGCTCTGCAGCAGGGACTCTTGCTCAGACCGGGCATGGTGCGCATCGTGCCGCAAATAGCGTAAACATAACCGGCACCTGCGGCAAGACGAACCTCGCGCACAGGCAAAGTCCAGCCGGTGGGTGCACCCTTGAGGGAAGCATCCGAAGAGATCGACAGGTGGGTCTTGGCAATCACCACCGGCAGATGCGAGTAACCCAAATCAGCAAAACGCTTAAGCTGTTTTGCCGCTGCGGGAGCAATCGAGATACCGTCTGCCCCGTAAACCTTAGTGGCAACCTTCTCAAGCTTAGTTTCGAGAGAATCCTCAAGATCATAGGTGTACTCCAAGTTCGAAACGTCGTCGCAAGCCTCAGCAACCACATTTGCCAGGTCAACCGTGCCCTTGCCGCCCTCAGCAACACCATGATGGATAGCCACGCGAGCGCCAGCCTCTTCGGCAATACGGCGAATAGCTTCATGCTCAGAATCGAAATCGGTGGGGAACGCGTTAATAGCCACCACCGGCTGCACACCGAAGTCACGCACAATCTCAATGTGCTTCTTCAGGTTAGTAACCCCTGCTTCAACGTCGGCAGGGTTCTCCTCAAGCATGCCTTCGGGCAGAGGCTTGCCCGGTACGATCTTGTACAGCCCAGAGTGGGATTTGAGGGAACGTACGGTGACAACCAGCACAGCAGCATCAGGCTTCAGCCCTGAGATTCGGCATTTAACGTTGAAGAAACGTTCAGCACCCATATCTGCCCCGAAGCCTGCCTCAGTAATCACGTAGTCGGAGTATTCCAAACCAACGTAGTCAGCGACAACTGAGGAGTTACCGGTAGCGATGTTCCCGAAGGGGCCCGCGTGAATAAGTGCCGGAGTGTGTTCGAGAGTCTGAAGCAGGTTGGGGTTAATGGCATCCGCCAGAATAACCGCCATTGCGCCATCAGCCTTCAAATCGGCGGCGGTGACTGCCTCACCATCGTAGTTCAGACCGATAACAATCTTCGCCAAACGTTTGCGCAGGTCCTCAAAGGAGGTTGCCAGCGAAAGAATCACCATGATTTCAGAGGCACTGGTAATATCAAATCCGGTCTGTCGGGGCACGCCGTCAATACGCTCGCCCAGACCGACTACGATGTTGCGCAGGGAGCGGTCGTTCATGTCGATAACGCGGCGCCACTCGATAGCACGGGGGTCGAGGCGCAGGTCATTACCCTGGTGCAGGTGGTTATCGATCATGGCGGCCAGTAGGTTGTGGGCTGCGGTAACGGCGTGGAAATCACCGGTCAGATGCAGATTTAGCTTCTCCATGGGAACGATCTGCGAGTAACCGCCGCCAGCGGCACCGCCCTTTAATACCGAAGGTTGGTCCCATGGCAGGCTGGCGAAGCGCCAGCGCAGCTTTACGTCCGGTCTGGGCGAATCCCTGTGCTAGCGAGACAGAGGTTGCGGTCTTACCTTCGCCGAGCGGTGTGGGAGTTACAGCGGTAACGACAATGTACTTGGAACCGCGCTTTTGGGCGGTTTCTGCGTTGGTGCTTTCGTCGAGCAGGACCTTGGCAACATATTTACCGTAGGGCTCCAAACGATCTTCGCTGATGCCGTTCTCGGCGGCTATTTCGGTGATGGGCTTAAGCTCAGCAGCGAGAGCAATTTCGAGGTCGGAAGGGAAAGGCTTGTTCGTCATCATTGTCCTTAACAAGTAGAAACCAACAGTTCCATATCCCATTCTATGCTCTAGCTCACGGATTGTCGCCTAAATTTATATGTGAGATATACGGCGAGGAAAATATGCCATCTTGCGGAAGGTCTCTTGACACAATGTTCCCAGGTCAAAGACGAAGCAACTCCCACGCTCATGATTCAGTTGTTCATGCTCGCAGGAGTTTCTTCGCTCGACAGTAAATATAGTTACTACATCGTCAGCAGCACCTTGGTCGCGGTACGCTGATCCATTGCCTCATAGCCCTTGGGAGCTTCGTCGATGGGCAATACTAGATCGAAGACCTTACCGGGTTCAATCTCACCCTTGTAAATCAGGTCAATCAGGGTCGGCAGGTATTTACGAACCGGCGCGGGGCCTCCTTCAAGATGAACCTGTTTGCCGAAGAGCACATCGGTACCGATCGAGCTGTCGTGGGGCACGCCTACGAAACCGATGTAGCCGCCGTGGCGTACGCATCCGAGGGCTTGGTCAAAGGCCTGCTGAGTACCCAACAGCCTCTACTACACCGTGCGCTCCTACCCCGTCAGTAAGCTCTAGAACCTTGGCGATGCCTTCTTCACCGCGTTCTTCCACCACATGGGTTGCGCCGAACTGCTTAGCCAACGCCTGACGCTCGGGGTTGCGAGACATTATGATGATCTTTTCAGCGCCCAGCTGCTTAGCCCCAATAACTGCGCCCAGACCAACGGCACCATCGCCTACCACAGCAATGGTCTTACCTGGGCCGGCTTTTGCGGCATCGGCTGCGTACCAGCCAGTCCCCAGCACATCGGATGCTGCCATCAGATGAGGAATCTGCTCTGCGGTAGGGTATGCGGGAGTCTTAACCAAAGTGCCGTCTGCGAAAGGAATACGGGCGTATTCCGCCTGGGTACCGTTCGAGCGCATACCAATGAAACCATCGCCTGCAGCAATGGCGTTCAGGCACCGCGATGGGTAACCATCCTGGCAGGTTGCACACTCACCGCATGAGATGCAGAAAGAACCAACGACAAAGTCACCAGGCTGACGGTCTTAACATCGTCGCCAACTTCGATAACCTCACCGATATATTCATGACCCATCTGCTGATGGTCTACAGGTTGCGCGCCACGGTAGGGCCACAGGTCAGAACCGCAGATGCAGGATGCGGCAAGTTTAATAACGGCATCCGTGGGTTCCAGGAGGGTGGGCATGGGGCGGTCTTCTACGACAACCTTACCGGGTTCTTCCATAATGACTGAACGCATTAGCTGTACTCACTTTCATGTAAATTCTTTAGGTTTTAACCAGCCGTTGTATTAGAGTACGCCCTTCGAGTTACTCGAAAGCAAGCACCATGGAAGATAAAAGGTATGTTATTCCACGTGTATTTTTGAGAATAAAACTTAGTATCTTATGCCTTTGGGGTGCCGTGAGATACTGGAATTATGAGTTACAGCGTCAAAGAAATCTCAGAAAAGCTTGACATAAGCCCGCATACGGTACGGTATTACAGCGACAAAGGTCTTATTCCCACTGTGCAACGAGATGAACATGGACGGCGTGTTTTCACCGAAGAATGCGTGGGCTGGTTTGAAACGATTCACTGCTTACGTGCATGCGGTATGAGCATTAACGATGTCAAAGCCTATGTAGACCTCAGCCGTCGTGGCGTGTCTACAGCATCGGAGCGTTTACACATTATCGAACATTACGCACACGTCGCTCGTCAGCAGCTACTTGATGCTCAGCGAAGGATTGATTTTGTGGACCGAAAAATTGCGTACTACCAAGATTTAATGGCGCAAGAGAATAAGAAGCATGCATAACCCAGCACTCAATTTATTAGTGAATATCGAATATAAATCGGGGTACCTCACGCCATATAGGTGAGATACCCCGATCATTATCACTCTCAGAGAGTATGTGTGAAAGACCCGTCTACCCAAGCTATCTTTTGATACTCTCTAGCATTGGATCTCGCCACCTTACACAGGCTGGATCTTCTTCTTATTCATGAAGGGTTACCTGTGATGCAGGAAGCTGCTGCACCTTCAAAGACGATGCAGGAGCATTGGTGTAAACCCTTACCTTAACGGTGCGTCCCTTCCATGGTGCACTCATCGGGCGCCCCAAGCACGGAGCCCTCAACAGTGGCCACATGGAGAGTACCGTTACTTTCAGCAGCTTCGGCGCGTACATCAAACAAGTTGCGGTACCGGTCGGTACGCTAAAGGTAATCTCGTGATCACCCGTCACCTCATAATCCGACCAGTTAACAACATGTTCATGTTCCAAGGGGACGGAGTTCGAATCATGTACTGCCGGAGCTGAGATACCTGCATCCGAGCTAGTTGCCGGAGGAATGACCGGAACGAACGCCTGCACATATGCAGAAGCTGCGGGGGCGGACAGCATCGAAGCGCCCAACGCGAGAGAGACGGCACCGACCCCGACCAGGGTGGCACGCCGAACGGCTGACAGCGTAGTCTTAAACATGAGCATCGCTCCTTTGCTCGACAATTGCTTGCATCTCCACCCTATAAGTTTTTAAATCTCAAGTGAAGAGTTACATAAAGATGACACACCCAAGATTTAAAAAATTTTTACGAGTCTCCTAGACTCCCCTGAATTTGACGCACAAAACCCGTATATTCCCTATGTTTTCAAGGAAATATACGGGTTTCTTAAAGTTATATCTTCCTGATCTCAGGATCAGTTTTTGAGACTAAAAATCCCAGTCCTCATCCTCAGTGTTCACGGCTTTACCGATCACATAAGATGAGCCAGATCCCGAGAAGAAGTCGTGGTTCTCGTCGGCGTTGGGCGAAAGAGCCGATAAAATAGCAGGCGAAACATTGGTCACGCTCGCGGGGAACATCGCTTCATACCCCAGGTTCATGAGAGCCTTATTCGCGTTGTAGTGCAGGAACTTCTTGACGTCTTCGCTCCAGCCCACACCGTCATAGAGTGAATGCGTGTAGGCTACCTCATTCTCATACAATTCGTACAGCAGGTTGAAGGTGTACTCCTTAAGTTCTGCCTGCCGTTCCGGGCTCTCTTTTGCTAAACCACGTTGGAATTTATAGCCAATGTAGTAGCCGTGAACAGCCTCGTCACGAATAATCAGACGAATCAGATCGGCGGTATTCGTCAGTTTAGCGTGTGCCGACCAGTACATGGGCAAGTAGAACCCTGAGTAGAACAGGAAGGACTCCAGCAGCGTAGAGGCAACCTTCTTCTTAAGCGGATCATCCCCCGTGTAGTATGCGAGAATAATCTTCGCTTTCTTCTGCAGGTGCTCATTTTCGGAGGCCCAACGGAAGGCATCGTCAATCTCTTTAGTCGAACTCAGAGTCGAGAAAATCGAAGAATACGACTTAGCGTGCACCGACTCCATGAAGGCAATATTGGTGTATACGGCCTCTTCGTGGGCGGTGACTGCATCCGGTAAAAGAGACACGGCGCCAACGGTACCCTGAATAGTATCCAGCAGAGTCAGCCGGTGAAAACACGCATAGTCAACTCTTTTTCTTCTGCCGTCAAGGTTTTCCATGAGGGAACATCATTGCTCAGCGGAACCTTTTCAGGCAACCAAAAGTTACCGGTCAAACGGTCCCATACCTCAAGATCCTTATCATCTTCAAGACGGTTCCAGTTAATAGCCTCAATCGGGTGGTCGACGAGGTGCACTTTTTCACTCATGTGTATCTCCCAGATTGGATGTCACGCCCACACAGGCATGTAATATTTTCTAAGTTACCAAGCGAGTCTGTTTCGGGGTACAAGAAGAACCTCTTGCACCCCGAAACCCGTAAGATGCTGACTCATTTACAGCATGCAGGATACGCAGCCCTCAACTTCGGTGCCTTCAAGAGCCATCTGACGCAGGCGAATGTAGTAAATAGTCTTGATACCCTTACGCCATGCGTAAATCTGGGCACGGTTAATATCGCGGGTGGTCGCAGTATCTCGGAAGAAGAGAGTCAAAGACAGACCTTGATCCACATGCTGCGTTGCCACGGCATAGGTATCAATGATCTTCTCGTACCCAATTTCATAGGAATCTTGGAAGTATTCCAGGTTATCGTTCGTCATGAACGGTGCCGGGTAGTAGACACGCCCCAGCTTACCTTCCTTACGAATCTCAATCTTAGAAGCAATCGGGTGGATCGAAGAAGTCGAACCGTTGATATACGAGATAGACCCGGTGGGCGGAACGGCCTGCAAGTTCTGGTTGTACATGCCGTATTGGGCTACATCGGCGGCAAGCTGAATCCAGTCTTCGCGGGTCGGAATATGATGCTTAGCAAACAGCTCACGCACCCGTTCGGTCTGCGGTTCCCATTCCTTCTCAATGTACTTGGCGAAGAACTCACCGTTAGCGTACTTTGAACTCTCAAACCCTTCAAAGGTCACGCCGCGCTCCTTGGCGATCTCCATGGAAGCGCGAATAGCATGGTACGTCACCGTGTAGAAGTAAATATTGGTGAAGTCCAGACCTTCTTCGGAACCATAGTAAACGTGCTCACGCGCCAGGTACCCGTGCAGGTTCATCTGCCCCAGACCGACCGCGTGGCTCATATCGTTACCGCGTTCGATAGACGGCACGGAACGAATATCGGATTGGTCGGAAACTGCGGTAAGCGAACGAATAGCGGTTTCGACGGTTTCCTAGGTCATCACCGTCCATGGTCATTGCGATGTTGAGAGACCCAAGGTTGCACGAAATATCTTTCCCAATTTCGGCGTAGCTCAAATCGTCATGGTAAATCGACGGCTTTGAAACCTGCAGAATCTCCGAACAAAGGTTAGACATGATGATCTTGCCTTCAATCGGGTTAGACCGGTTAACCGTATCCTCAAACATCACGTAGGGATACCCGGACTCGAACTGCACCTCAGCAATAGTCTGGAAGAACTCGCGCGCGTTGATCTTGGTCTTGCGAATCCGCGAGTCATCCACCATTTCGTAGTACTTCTCAGAAACGTTGATATCTGAGAAAGCTACTCCGTAGATACGTTCTACATCGTAGGGCGAGAACAGATACATATCTTCGTTACGCTTTGCCAGCTCGAAGGTAATATCAGGAATCACAACGCCCAAAGACAGGGTCTTAATGCGCACCTTCTCGTCCGCGTTTTCACGCTTAGTATCTAAGAAAGCATAAATATCGGGGTGATGCGCGTGCAGGTAAACCGCGCCTGCACCCTGACGAGCACCCAACTGATTTGCATATGAGAACGCATCCTCAAGGAGCTTCATCACAGGTATAACACCGGATGATTGGTTCTCAATCTTCTTGATGGGAGCCCCAGACTCACGTAGGTTCGTGAGGGCGAACGCGACACCACCTCCACGTTTTGAAAGCTGCAGGGCAGAGTTGATGGAACGGCCAATCGACTCCATATTGTCCTCAATACGCAGCAGGAAGCAGGAAACGAGCTCACCACGCTGCTTCTTACCAGCGTTCAGGAAGGTCGGGGTTGCGGGCTGAAAACGACCGGAAATGATCTCATCTACGATCTCTTCTGCAAGTTTTCCATTGCCTTCAGCAAGAAGCAGAGCCACCATGCATACACGATCCTCGAAACGCTCCAGGTAACGCTGACCGTCGAAGGTCTTGAGCGCGTAGGAAGTGTAGAACTTGAAGGCGCCTAGGAAGGTGGGAAAACGGAACTTGGCAGCATAGGCACGTTTAAAAAGAGACTTCACAAAGTCAAAACTGTACCGGTCGAAGAGTTCCGGCTCGTAGTACTGATTCTCAATCAGGTACTCGATTTTTTCTTCGAGATCGTGGAAGAAAACCGTGTTGTTATTAACATGCTGAAGAAAATACTGACGTGCGGCTTGACGGTCGGCGTCAAATTGGATCATGCCGTTTTCATCGTAGAGATTCAGCAAAGCGTTCAGCTCGTGGTAACTCATACCTTTGAACTTGTCAGGTACCGCTTTGGAGCTGTGTCCGGCACCGAGAGTCTCTAGCGCTGAAGGCAGTTTTGCGTCCAAAATTCTTCCAATCCTTTGTTTACTTTTTCGACATCTGAGGAGGTTCCCATAAGCTCGAACTTGAAGAGCAAGGGAACATCGCATTTCTTCGCCACAATATCTGCTGCGATTCCGAAGAGAGATCCGAAGTTTGTATTTCCCGATCCGATAACACCGCGAAGCTGGCGACGGTTCTCTTCATTGTTCAGGAATTTGACTACCTGCGGGGGGAACATTGCCTGCACCTTCAGGCTTCCCGTATGTGGGTACGCACAGCACATAGGGTTCGTGCATAACGGGAGTCTCATCCTTAGTTCGCAGAGGAAGGCGCACGTTTCGTGCCTGTAGTTTCTCAACGAACTTATGAGTGTTGCCTGAAATTGAGGAGAAGTAGACAACGAGCGGCGAATCCTTACCCAACGAGCTTTGAGTCGCTCGGCCCTCAGCGGCATCACGTGTCTGAAGAATAATCTTCTGAATCTCAGCGTTCTCATGCGTAGGATTTTGTGCGAGGGGGGTGCTCATATTTCTCCTTACTCCACGATCGAATACCCACGGAAATTCTGTGGGTTGAGTCGTGCTTGACGCTGCCGCCTATGCTAATGCAAGCGCGTTAATCTTGTCAGGTTGGAATCCTGACCAATGCTCTTCACCGGCGATGACGACCGGTGCCTGCATGTATCCGAGGGACTTAACCATCTCTAGCGCCCGGGAATCTTCCGTAATGTCTACTTTGTCGTAGTTGATGCCCTTGGCGTCTAGCGCCCGGTAGGTCATGTTGCACTGAACGCACTGCGGTTTGGTGTACACGGTCACTACCATCGGTTTTCTCCTTGTCAGCCCCAAAGCGGAGCGTAATTGCGTGAATACTTTGTGTGCAAGGCAGAGGATTCTTGTGCTTGATGAGACTTCCTTTAGCTCTAGAAGACTGGAAGCATTTCGTCATCGGCCGCGCAAAGAATCGAGCCGGGTATTAATACTACATGTTGTGTCTGAAAATTTCTCTGGCACAAGATGCTGTGGTGAAGTGTGGATGTTTTGTTCGAGAAACCCACACGCGAGCACAAGGACATTCAGTTTATCCACACCTCCGGAGAGTGTAATTCCGCTAATTATTGCGGACAATACAGAGTTATCCACATATCGGCTCTGTGATCGGAACACGCATCGCTCTTTTAAACTGAAATCTGTTCTGTTTTTTCAGGGCGAACAGGTCTTTGTGTGAGATTTCTGGCATTGTTTCCCTCTTGATTTTTAAGCTTTTATACCCATTCCTTGATTCTCTGCGGAACGAGGCTGAAAAACTCGCCTGGAATCCACCTACATGCGTCGTGTTGGAAGTTTTTTATGGCTTTTGAGAGTATGGCAAAGATGTGATTAAGAAATTTTTGAAACATTCAGATGATCGGCGTGTTGTTGGGTTTTTGTGAGGGAAATCGTCAAACCCATTAAAACCCACATCTCGTATGAGGTCAGTACAGTTCGCCTGTGGATAAGCGTAATGATCTACTTGTCTCAATAGTTGTTCTTCCCCTGCCAGCCCTCAAGATGAGGTCAGCTCTTCCCCACACCACAGAGAACAGCCATACAGATGTACAACCTAATACGTGTTTAGAGAAGTCCTCGCTCACGAAGCAGTCGGCTCAACGTATGCCCATCATTCGCTTCCATCCACAATGGAGAATTTGTCATTTTTTGCGCTCTCTGATCGCTCCAGACCCGCCCAGAGGCGAGAACGCTCTCCCCCCACCGTGAGGTTACGAATCATGATAGCGGCGACGTTCTGCGGGTAGCGCACCGCAAATCCGTTGTATATATCCGGGTCACGCTGTCCGTCGTCGCCGATAAGAATCCACTGCATCTGGGGAAATTCTTGGGCAAGTCGTTTTAGAGAGTTCACTTTGTGTTGGGACCCCGACCTAAACCAGCGGTCAGGAGTTGGCCCCCAGTCTGTTAATAGGAAGGTTCCACGCGGGTAGCCGTTGCGGGTCAGAAAGCGGCGCAGTGTCGGTGTAATATTCCAAGCGCCAGTGGAAAGATACATAAAAGGTGCCTGAGGATGTGCTCGATGAATGCGATCCATGAGCACCGCCATGCCCGGGGTCGGAATGCGCGCGTGCTCATCCAGTACAAAAGAGTTCCACGCAGCGACAAGAGGACGCGGCAACATAGTCACCATAACGGTATCATCGACGTCTACGATAACCCCGATTTTCTGGGATTCCGGAACGATATAAACGTTAGTTTCAACGGCGCGGGAACCCGGTACATACATGATGACCTTATGCATTCCGGCCGGTAAGTCTAGGTCAAGGCGCACATCCAGCACTCCACCACGGTCGGTTTGTACCTCAAACGTATGCCCCGCAATAAGAATAGTCACATACACATCCGACATGGCAACGGTGGTAAAAGCCCGCCACCCGCGCGTCGGGTTATCGGTATCTTCGGTGCCTTCCACCACATGCAGGAGTTTTTCAAAGGCAGCCGTTTTATAGAGGGCACGCCCAAGAATACGCACCCACCCGGATTCAGTATCTGTGGCTACCCGTCCATATCCTTCAGAAGGCACCACAATAGGCTCACGCCCGTGAGCCACAGCTCGCTGTTCACGCCAACGATGCACGGCATCGCCCATACGATACCCTAGGTTAACGGCTTCACCTGCAACTTCGGTGACCACGCTGCGCAATTCTTGTGAGCCTAGATTCTCCATGCTTTCTAGTTTTCCATATCTTGCAAGAAAACACCCTATTTTCAAGTTCGACTTCTAAAGCGTCCTCATCAATTAGTTTCATAGCCGCTCAACCTTTTTCTCAGGGGGTATTCAAACGGGTTAAAGAGAAAAGGATCTCGGTTCCCCTCTACTGTGGAAACCGAGTCCTTCTCTTTCGTCGTTAGGGCTGCTACGGATTTAGTGTGTGCGATAGATCAGATACTCTCAGCCGATGAAGGAACAAGTATCAGTTCAGTGCTCACCACTTTCTAGTGATGCTCAGACTGCCCAGATTCTTCAGTATGCAGCTGGAATGGACCTGAGCTGAGTTTTACCTGGCAGTACGCCGAACCTTTACCTTCTGCCTGTTCTACGTGGTGCACAGGCTCTTCTTCACCGGTAACTTTGATACCGCATTTCACCACGTCATTAGGGTTATCCGCATAAACAGCCACCTGAATAACTTTGCCAGCCAACTCATGGTTATCAGCCGAAGTCAGCCGATAGTAGTTAGTTTTCGCTTCTAGGCTCTGTTCGGCAGAGTTGATTTCTTGACCGTCTTGAAAGATCCGAAGCTTTCCAGTTTGAGCCTTATAACCATTATGTTCACTGCCGTTTAGGACCTCGGCAGAGACGGTAATATCGCCGCGATTTCCATAGTCTGGAGCGGAATTCAGAGACAAACCGGGCACAACTTCTGCGGAGCACCCGGTGAGTAACGCAACCGAAGCGGCCGCAACGAGAGTAATTTTCTTGACCATATGTCCATGGTAACAGTAGGCTACAGGCGAAAACGCTAGATGATGCAAGGTTTCAGCATTGTATCCGTACTAGTTAAAATCTGACACTTTCGCAAAAGCGTCGATTGTCATCTCTTGAGCTAACCGCACGTTATCCTTAAGAGTATGCCGCACTCTCCTTCACGCCGTCTGCTTCTCGCTGGTTCTCTCGGTGCATTAGCACCGATTATTTTTGCCTCCACGCCCAAGACTATTAATGCGACTACTAGCGATTTTTCCTCTACCGCTCATGAAACACAGGATAATGTTCCTGAGTCGCTCACGTTCTCTCCCGCAGCGCCGCCAAAGCCGAATGAAGGTTTCAACGTAGCAACTATTGCGAAACAGCCGTGGTCTGCCCCTATGACCCGCCTGCCGGGTGAAGGACGTTATATCGCGTGGACCGTTGACGATGGAGTCAGCCCAGAAACAATTCGAGCCTACGCAGAATTTGCTGCGCGTACCGGTGTGCGCCTAACCTTCTTTGTCAATATGACCTATGTGGGGTTCACTCAAAATGTTGATGTGCTCAAGCCGCTAGTGCAAACCGGACAGCTTCAAATTGCAAACCACACCTTTAGTCACCCCGATTTAAAAACTCTCAAAGATGATCAGATTAAGCACGAACTAGAGAAGAACGAGGCTGAGATTCAAAGAGTTTTTGGGGTCTCGGCAAAGCCTTATTTTCGTCCCCCCTACGGCAGCTATGATGCGCGAGTGCTCAAAGTAGCCGCTAGTGTAGGATACACGCGCCCGGTGCTGTGGGAGGGAACTCTCGGAGATGAGGCTAAAACCTCAGCGCGTGTTATCTATATGCGATCGCTCAAATACGTTCTGCCGCAACGAATCCTGTTAGGGCATCTGAATTTCACGACCATTATTCCGCTTCTTGATCGTCTTGCTGGGCTAGTCGCCGAGCGTAAACTCATCACGGTCACACTCAACGACTATTTTGAGGGGCTAACCGAGGAAGAACGTAAGGCCTCCGAACCAAAACCCGAAGATAAGAAGGACGAAAAGAAAGAAGAACCAGCTTCCCCAGCTCCGGCCGCGGGATCTGGCCTTGGCACCACCGGAAATTAGAAACATACAGGATTTTAAAGAAATATGTGCATCTTTGACCGTAGGTACAGCAAACAGTTATAGAGGCACATGTTTTGATCTAGCATCATTTGCTTTGGCTGCCATAGGAACAGCCATGCCCACCGAATCCACAGGTTGTTCCTTCCGCTCTCCCCCTTGGAGGCATTAGAGCTTTGAAGCCGTGTTTGGCCGTACAGGACTTATAATTTAGGGCTTGTGAGTTTCAGCCCAAACCCGGTTGAGTCCTTCCAAAATCGCTGCGGGCGGTTGAGCCCCATTAATAACCCACTGCGCCTCGATCAAAAAGAAGGGAACACTCGTAATACCCAATTCCTGTGCCACACGTTCGTCAGCGCGCACATCCTCAGCATAGTGATCAGCCGCGAGTATTTCATCAGCTTGACGTGAATCGAGACCGATTTCAGCGGCAATCTTCCGTATGGACTCGTGTTTTTCGATGGAGCGTCCCTGCGTAAAATATGCTTTTTTGAAAGCCTCTTGAGCCTCTGCGGCTTTTCCCTGTGCAGTTGCGTGATGAATAATACGGTGGGCATCAAAACTATTGCCGTACTTTGCGTTGCGCCAGTTAAAATCCAAGCCCACTTCTTGGGCACGTTCTGCTATTCCTTCTTGGGTAGCGATAGATTCCTCTAGGTTGAGAGAATATTTCGCGGCAATACGTTCAGCAAGCGGCAAAGCATTATCTTCCCGGGCATTTTGGTCGAGCTCAAAGCTATGCCAACGAACCTCTACTTCATCACGGTGCTCAAATTGGGCGAGAGCTATTTCAAAATTCCTCTTACCTAAATAGCAGAAAGGGCAAACAATATCTGACCAAATATCTACGCGCATCATGTACCTTTCAAGAGACTAACGATTACGCCGGTAAAACTTGCACAGCACTAATTTATCCCAGCGTACGTTCTACCCGTAATAGTCGCGCAAGGTTACGGGGGTAAGATTCCGTTCGTCCAAAAGCATTTTGATCTTATCGAGCACTTCAATAACTCCGGGGTAGTTCAAATGGCCAATGAGAATAGTCTGCGAGTTCGCATATTTTTCGGAATATGCGTATATTTCTTCGGCAGGTATGGGTGAAGAATCAGCTAAAGACCCGTACCAGAGAACCGCCCTGTCGAATCCTGCACCTGCCGCAGCCTCAAGCACACGAGAATCATAGTATCCATATGGTGGGCGGTAATATGGTTTAGAAGATACGCCGAAAAGCCGCTGTATCTCTTCGTCATTTTTCGTTAATTCTTTGGCGATTCCTGCATCATCTAGCGTAGTCAACGCCGCATGCGACCACGTATGATTGCCGATTTGAATCTGCCCTGATTCTACCAACGGTTTAAGAACGTCTAGGTTCGGTTCAAAAGCGTTATATGACCCGTTGATAAAGAAGGTAAGCCGGGTTCCCGTTCGGGCGGCAAAATCTGCATAGGCGCGCACAACATCAGGGCTTTTCCCGTCATCAACGGTCCAAGCAATATAGTTCCCTGCACCTTCCAAAGCGGTTTGCGGTTCATCCCACGGGTGCGCCACCTCTATGGGATTTATCGACTCCGGCAAGGCCGCTTTCTGCTGGTCATCCTCTTCTGAGGAATCTAATGCTGGTGCCGAAGATGCAGAGGACGAATCTACCCATGATGCTGATTCCTCAATGCCCGCGACCTTTTCATCTCGTGTTACGGCATAAGGCACGCCTGCGCCCAAAAGCGGGGTGAGCATACCTAAAACGGCCGCTCGGCGTGGTATACGGGTGAAACGATCCGCCGAATTACGATGTGGAGTTTCTTTGCTTGGACTCTGGTGTTTATATGGGTACATATACTTCTACCCTATCGTGCTCTCGTGCAGAGACATAGTGCTTTTACATAACTTATAAAGTTGGGCGGGAGCGTTCCCACCCAACTTTTTATAACGTAGTTATTAGGGTTTATTTCTTTTTAGGTTCGCAGGCGATACCATCACCGTCTGAATCAAGATGAGTTCCATACCCCGGCTGTCCGCGGTATAAAGGCGCAGCCCCTGCCGCCCGTACAGCAGCACAATTTTTGTAATAGACACCACCGCCGTTATTTACAGGCGCAGGCTGTTCTGGAACCGGGGCAATATGTCGCTGCTGCGCCGAAGTCTGTGCAGGCACGGGAGCAACAGGTTGCTGCTGCACGGGATCCTGTTGCTGTTGAACCGGAGAAGGTTGTTGAGCTGCCTCGGGCTGAGGGGTAGAAGTAGAGGCGTCATTAAGAGGTACCTCGACAACATCCTCATGCTGTTCAGCGTCAGCAGTGGCAGCTGGTTCTGGCGTTACTTCAGAAATAGTGGGAGATGTAGTTGGAGTAGGGGTTAGTGACGGAGTTATGGAAGCCGTAGGGCTTGCAAAAGTGCTCGTAGAGACCGTCGCAGAGACTGATGGGGATGAAGAAGGGGTTTGTTCTTTGCGGGCATTATTGCCGGAGCATCCGGTAAACAACACGGCACCAATAAGCGCCACCGCGACAATGTGGTTTCTCATATACAATTATTCCTCATGAATGAGTGGTGAATAAATCCTCATGGAGAGCTACCGTAGCTCTCTGTACTAGTTTAGCCTAAACTTATGGTCTCTAATACTCCGTGTTTTTATATTTGAGAAATTCCCAATGGAATCATATCTTGACATATGTTTCTTAGAACAGGTTCATTATTATAAAGTTTTTATCTCTGAGTTATAACGAATGTCTTCTCCAGAAGATCTTCAGATTTTCCCTAGAAGCCTCACAAAATTCAGCATAATATTCTTGCTATCGAAGGTTTTCGAGAAAATTATCGAGCTCAGCAGGGGCACAGAACCGGTATATATGGGCTTGTACTTCTGGATGCGCGCATGCCGCCATAATACGCGGCAAGCTATCGCGCCTATAGCGCAGAATCCATTTCCAAAATTCTAGGTTCTCCGGGGAGCGCCGTAGCGCACGCATACCGCATACGCGAGCGCTAAAGTCTAAGAGAATAACCGTATCTGCGGCCTTGAGCCGTTCTAATAGTTTGGTGTCATATACGCCTAAATCACCGTCTATAATCCACTCAGGTTCAGAGATGATCTGCTGATGAATAATATTCCACTGATCTACTGGAGTAGGCGTAAGGTCTTCATCCCAGAAATACTGGTCTAGCTCGAAAACAGGTAGTTTATAGCGGGTAGCAAGATAGGAAGCCAGGGTACTTTTGCCGGCACCACCGCGGCCTAAAATAGCAATACGTTTCATCATGACACCTTATAAATTCTCAAAGACTAGTAGTATTCGAGTTCGTCAATGCTGCCCAATACGGCAACATCCATAGTTCTCAGGGCCTCAAGATTTGTAATAGTGTCATCTTGATCAATCAGATATACAGTGTATCCCTCGTGTCTCATTCTTCTCATAATTTCTAGAAGCATATGCTGGGCGACCTCATCCACAGAATAAACTCGGGTAACATCAAGCGCTATTCGTGTTCCCATGTAGTGTGTATCAACAATTTCACGGATAACTCGCTCTGCACCGGCAAATCTAATTCTGCCCTGCAGCTGAATTACCTGGGTTATTTTCTCACCGGAGCCTATTCGGTAGTTAGCTCGTATTGCGGACCGAGCAACAGTGGGTATGTTCATAACGTGCATGCCCATATCTGAGGAGAATCGTTCGAAGAGAGATACACCGCGCACGCTGTTGCCGTGTACATCTAGGCGTGGTGAAAATGTTGCTAGTCCCAGCTGGCCCGGTACGGCGCCAATAATTCCTCCGCCTACCCCACTTTTAGCGGGAATTCCGACCTGCGTTGCCCAGTCCCCTGCAGCGTTGTACATACCGCAGGTGAACATAACACTCAGTACCTGGCGCACCACTGTCTTAGGTACTACCTGTTCCCCGGTAACGGGTTGAATTCCGTAGTTTGCCAGAGTTGCCGCCATCATCGCCAAATCCTGCACGGTTACCAGCAAAGAGCATTGACGGGTGTAGCCTTCGACTACACCGGTGGGGTTCTCCGTGAGAATGTCGTGACTGCGAAGCATATGAGCGATCGCTAAATTACGATGCGCGTGCTCGATTTCAGATGAGTACACCGCTTCATCAACGTCAAGGGAACGACCAGCGAAAGCAGAGAGCCCAGAAATCACACGTTCCATACGCTCTGCCCGGATTCATTGTTTCTGTACCGACTAAAGAATGCGTGGTAATTGCGCCGGCGTTAATCATGGGGTTTAGCGGACGACCAGAGCTATCTTCAAGGGAGATCTCGTTGAAGGGCTCCCCGGACGGTTCAACTCCCACTTTGTCTAAGACTTTCTCAAACCCGCGATCAGCAAGGGCTAAAGCATACACGAAAGGCTTTGAGATGGATTGAATGGTAAATAGCGAATCAGTATCGCCGGAAGCATAGAGTTCCCCATCGACCATAGCTATAGAGGCGCCAAGACGTTCAGGATCAACCTCGGCAAGTTCAGGAATATAATTCGCAAGTACACCCGTTCTATCGGCCGCAACGCTTGGAGGACTTCGTCAAGGTAGCTCGGTATCGGTGAATGCATGAGTTCCCTCCTGACGGATGATATTTTCCTAGTACACGGCGTAAGGTTCTTGAGCGTAGAAACTTCATGCATCTTCGCGGTGGCAAGATTCCGCCCATTCCCTAGCTTCTTGAAGTTTAGCTTTTACGCCTTAAATACTCCAAATATGGCTTAACTATTCCATCTGTTCATAGGTGTATTCCCCTTTCCTCTTCCCAAGGGCTAGGGCAAATTCTGCTTTCAGGTAGTTTTTCGTGTCCTGCAGGTCTTTAGCACGACCGTATATTGTAGCTTTGACATTGATACGAAAATTACGAAAGGAGAATCATGGCTACATTAATTACTGGTGCTTCCTCGGGCATTGGAGAAGAATTTGCACGCCGCTACGCTGCACAAAAGAAAGATCTCGTGCTCGTCGCTCGCAGCCAGGATAAGCTCAATAAGCTCGCCGAGGAGTTCACGTCTCAGCATGGTATTCGAGTTACCGTCTTTGCTCTCGACCTATCCGAACCCGATGCGGCTGAGCGACTCTGGGAAGAAACGAACCGTGCCGGGTTAGAGATTGATGTACTCGTCAATAATGCAGGGTTTGGAACCTCCGGTGACGTCGCCGATGAGAACCCTGAGCGTCTGGAACAAGAAGTACGCCTTAACTGCCTCACATTAACAGGTCTGACGGCTCGGTATCTGCCCGCCATGCGTAAACGCAAAAACGGAACCATCATCAACATTGCTTCGGCTGCTGCCTTTCAGCCACTGCCCGCATATGGCGGTGTACGGTGCCACCAAAGCATTCGTGCTTTCCTTTACTGAAGCGCTCTGGTCCGAAACCCGAAAAGACGGCATCCGCGTACTTGCGGTCTGTCCCGGCCCCACCGATACCTCATTCTTTGAAATCGCCGGTGAATCTGCAGCAGTCGGAAAAATGCGCTCTGTCCATCAGCTGTTAGACAACACGTTGCGTACTCTAAAAACCACGAAACCCAGTTTTGTGGATGGAGTGGGGAACGCCATTGTGGCACGATTTGTAACCCGTGTGGTGCCTAAGCGCTTCGTTATGACAATAGTCGATCGTGCACTTCAACATAGGAGCTCTCAATAAGATGCATACCCCCTCTCTTTCCTGGATGAAGGAGCACATTCTTTAAACTCTTTTTAGAATCTTAGCTAGGTTTTTAAATGTATTGTTCGGGGTAATCGCCATACCTCTCTTATCTCTTCGCACTATTAATTTCGTGTGAGGAACAAATACTATTACGCGCCAAAGGTACATTCATGTGAAAGCACCATGTACTGTTAGAAAAATAATAAAAATACCGCCCAGTCCTTTTGGACCAGACGGTAAATAGTGGAGATAAGGGGACTCGAACCCCTGACCCCCTGCATGCCATGCAGGTGCGCTACCAGCTGCGCCATATCCCCTCATATAGTTTTGCGTTGCCTTAGCAACAGAAAACATAATACACATCTTTCTGCCACGCATGCAAGTTCTCGCACTGGTACAGACATAAAATGCAGAGCACCGCCGAAGATACCAAATTCTGGTATACCTCAGCAGTGCCCGCATGGTGCAACAAAATTGTTATTCGTCAGCAGGAACGACCCGAGACGCTTCCTCGTCGCTTTCGCCTTCTAGGTCAAACGGAACTTCATGGGTAACTCCTAGTTCAATACGCGGAGCCTGCGCCCACAAACGATCCAGAGCATAGAACTCGCGATCTTCTACATGCTGAACATGCACTACGATGTCCCCAAAATCCAGGAGAATCCAACGACCAGATGCACGTCCTTCTCGGCGTACAGGCTTCAAATCAGCCTGTTCTCGAAGCGCATCCTCAATTTCATCAGCAACCGCATTGACGAGGCGCTCATTATGTGCCGAAACTACCAAGAAACCGTCAATCAGCCCCATAGCGTCAGAAGCATCTACCGCAAAAAGCTGGGTTCCTTGTTTTTCTTCCGCCGCTCGGGCGGCAATGCGCAGAGCCTCACAAGAGGACTGTGCAGCAGTCATTTTTTCCTTTCTTGCCGCCAGGTTTCTCTGACGGACAGGCGCCAAAGCAAGCAAATGCTTAATGCCAATCGTTACCTTTGATTGGAGATAAACATGTACACACCCAGAATAGCTAGGACAATGCACCCGATAATTACGATCCAGGACAGCAGGGACAAGGACTTGTTTTCGCTTGTCTCAATAGATTCATACTTCGACACTGTTTCATCCGTGTTCGTTGCAGGAACCTGTTTCATGCTTGCAGTATTTCCAAGCCTACGAGGAGACTTAGCAGCGTTAACCTTCGCAATTGAGGAGGTCATCGCCTTTTCCGTACGTGCAGACACGCGCTGTGCGAGTTCAGTTGCTTGGTCTGACGTGAGGTTCTTGCCATCATTTAGAGCTTTATCAAAGCCTGGCTTATTCTTCGAAGGTGCAACAGGCTTTGCATCCTTACTCTGAGGCGATGGTTTAACAGCAGAGGTAGAACCTGTTGCCGGAGATTTAGCGGGTGCAGAATCAGACTTCTTCACCTGTGAAAGCGAACCAGTACGCGCGTTTACCTTCGGGGATGGCACCGGTACGCTCGGAAACCTTCGGAGTCGAACCGGTACGATCCGAGACCTTCGCCATCGAGCCGGTACGAGTAGGCACCTTAGGCACAGATCCAGTGCGCGAAGAAGACACCTGCGAGACGGAACCTGTACGGGTGTTCACCTTCGGGGTGGCACCGGTACGCTCGGAAACCTTCGGAGTCGAACCGGTACGATCCGAGACCTTCGCCATCGAGCCGGTACGAGTAGGCACCTTAGGCACAGATCCAGTGCGCGAAGAAGACACCTGTGATACAGACCCGGTACGCGGTGAGACCTTTGGGGGTTGAGCCGGTGCGCTCGGACGCCTGCGACGGTGAATCTGCGCTCATCGGATTCTGCAGACGGACAGTATTCCAAGGGTTTACAACCTTCGGAGCTGCATCTTTCTGCTCAGACGCTTTCACCTTGGGGGTTGAACCAGTGCGATCCGAGACCTTCGGCATAGAGCCAGTACGAGCAGGAATCTTAGGAACAGTGCCGGTTGCCGACGGTTTTCGTTTAACAGAACCGTTCTTTGCCGCTTTCTGTGCAGGAAGAGCACCAGTCTGAGCATGCTGCGCCGAACTCTTTGCTGCGACGGTATCGTTTTGTTCCTTAGCCTCAGAGCCAGCTTGAGCGGATGCGCTATCTTGCTGAGATTTCTCGTCCAGAACCGACAGGTCAAGTCCCTGAGCATCCATCGCGCGGATGGGCGAAGGAAGGTTCAACGGCACAGGAGCAACATTAATGCGGTTCTCATCGGCTTCACTCTGCGCATCAGCTGTATGACGGCTTTGCTGAGCTTTAGAGTCACTAGGTTTTACTGTAGGCTGCGGTGCAGTTGCCGGGCGAGCCTGTGAGGAAACAGTTTGATCCTCGGTCTCAACGATCTCAGTATCTTCACCCTCGACAACAGGCTCATCGCGCACCATGTACTGGTGCATCTTCGGGGAATTATCAGGAGAAATAATCGGGATTGACGAGGTGAACGTCAAATCGTCTGCCTCCACATGGAGGGAATCCTGAAGCAGGGAATCTTCCGGCTGTGGCTGAGGAGCAGGCGCCGGAGGCGCGGCAGGGGCAGCAGCTGGCGCAGGCTTATTAGCTTTAACCTCTTCCGGGCGAAGAGCACGCATAGTGCTGGTTAGCGGCTCAGGTTCATGCAGTTTCTCTTCATCATTCGCATTCAGCTTAATAGACCCCTGAGTAGCGAGTGCAGCAAAACGACGCTGTACCGCCAAAACGCGTGGATCTATATCGTGGGTATTTGCCAAAGACCCCATATTCTCAACAGGGTTAGGGCGCTCGCCACGACCCATAGCGCGCAGATAGTTCGCCACGTCTTCGCGATAACGTGCTAGACGGCGCGGACCCATCACACGCGTGGGAGGCGGCACCTCAATGCCGTCCTCAGTCACGTATGTTTCGTAGAGGTACGCGTCTCCCTCGCTGTAGGGCTTCTCTTCTTTGCCCTTAGCTTCAGCCATGTAAAACCTCTTGTTCCATTACTTTGTCTTCACTAGTTGGTTGAATATCTGTTGAGTCTTTCTGGCGAGGCAGCCCGCCGCCGTAGTGCGTGGCAGCATCCTCAGGAGAATACAACCGATACTTATTGATGTACTGCACCACGCCATCAGGAACCAAATACCAGATAGGGGCACCCTTAGAGGCGCGTTGGCGAATATCGGTTGACGATATTGCCATCGCGGGAATTTCAAGTGTGGTAATCTGCCGTCCTTCGCCTAACGGAGGATCAAGCTCGTGTCCCGGACGGGTCACTCCCACAAAGTTAGCCAACTCCCACAGCTTATGAGCATTACGCCACGTCATGATCTGGCTAATCGCGTCTGCACCGGTGATGAAGAAAAGATCTGCATCGGGTCGCAGAGCACGTAGTTCATTAAGGGTATCAAAGGTATACGTTGCGCCGCCACGATCTATATCTATCCGGCTTACCGTAAATCGTGGATTAGATGCAGTCGCAATCACCGTCATGAGATAACGATGCTCGGGATCGCTCACGTGCCTCTCCCCCGTCTTTTGCCACGGCTGACCAGTCGGTACGAATACTACTTCGTCAAGATCAAACACCGCCGCAACCTCGCTGGCGGCTACTAAATGCCCGTGATGAATAGGGTCAAAGGTGCCGCCCATAACTCCTAGACGTACACGCCCAGGAGTTCGCGACGGAATCGACTCAAGGCTGAGCCGCAGAGCTTGAAAAGTCACGATACTTTCCTTAGCGACTAGCGGTTATGCTTCTCACTATAGCTACGCAATGCCTGTGCTTCGTCACCCTTCCATGAGCTCCGGTGTGTGATCGGGCCGTACAATACCGCGTCCGCTGTACGAGAGAGTAACAAGCAGCAGAACGGTAAATACGACGGCAGCAACGATGCCGTAAACATAGGTCGGGATGCCGTTAAGCATTCCCGCAGTGTGCTCAGCACCGTGAGCTGCTAGGACAACCGAGTTCATGTGTGTGCTTCCTTTCGATGGTTAAGCTACTCTCTATGCTACCGGTTAGGGGCGAAAATACGCGAAACGACGGGCCTATATATGCGTGATAGTTGAGACATCTTCCACGTCGTCAGGCTGCCTAATTCCCCGACTTACCGGGCTACTGTTTGGCCTCAGGCATATCAATACCTTCAGCTTTACCTTTTTCCTTGAGCTTACGGCGATATTCCACCGATTCAGTCCACACACCCGCAACGCGCTCTTGCTCAAGCTCGGCGCGAGCCTCTGCTTTTGCATCCATGCGTTCCTTATATTCCTCACGTTTTTGGGCTCGGGTAGGGGCGAATAATCTCTTCGAGGCGAGAGTCAGTACCACGAGGGGAAGACAGAAGTTCAGCGCCGCCTACCATAGTGGGTTCCCAGTCAAAGACCACGGAGTTATCATTTTCACCGATAACCACGGCGTCTCCGGCACGGGCACCGGATTTAAAGAGTTCGTCCTCAACCCCCAGTTTTGCCAGGCGATCCGCCAGGTAACCAACAGCTTCATCATTATTGAAATCGGTCTGCTGAATCCAACGCTCCGGTTTCTCCCCAATAACCCGAAAGAGCGGCTCCAAATTACGTTCTTCGCGGCGAATAATAAATTCTTGTTTTTTCTTGGAGCGGAAGCCCTGGGGGCGAATAACTGGGGCTTCAATCGTAGAATTATCTTCTTGAGTAACACGCTTCTGACGGTCTTCTTCCACAAGGTTTGCCATTGCAAAGATGAGCGGTTTAAGCCCTTCATGGGACGCTGTCGAAATTTCAAAAACTTTGTACCCCATGTTCTCAAATTCAGGTCGCACGAAATCGGCAAGTTCACGCGCTTCAGGCACATCAATTTTATTGAGAACAATAATCTGGGGACGATCATTGAGCGGCACAGTTACCCCAGCAGTGGGGTCTACCGCATAGTTTTCTAGCTCACCACGAATAACTTCAAAGTCGCTGATGGGGTCACGCCCGGGTTCTAAAGTGGCACAGTCAATCACATGCACTAGTGCGGAGGAACGTTCAACATGCCGTAAGAAGCGGTGGCCAAGCCCTTTACCCTCGGAAGCTCCCTCAATCAGACCAGGAACATCCGCAACGGTGTACCGAACATCACCTGCCTGCACAACACCCAAGTTTGGGATAAGAGTGGTAAAAGGATAGTCAGCGATTTTAGGCCGAGCCGCAGAGATAGCAGCAATCAGTGAAGATTTACCGGCTGATGGGTATCCCAACAAGCGCAATATCGGCAATAGATTTGAGTTCTAGGACAATATCGGTTTCTTCCCCCGGAATACCGAGGAGTGCGAAGCCAGGTGCTTTACGTTTGGTGGATGCCAACGCAGCGTTTCCGAGACCGCCCTGGCCGCCTCGTGCAGCAGTATATTCGTCACCCACATGCAACAGGTCGGCAAGCACGTTGCCGTCACGATCTTTGACGACGGTTCCCTGAGGTACGGTAAGCACTAGGTCTTCGCCGTTGTAGCCGTGGTGCATATCGCCGCGGCCGATATCTCCGTTGGGAGCGTGTTGGTGCGGGCTGTGATGATACTCCAATAGTGTGGTGGTTTGGTTATCAACACGCAAAATCACGTCCCCGCCGTTACCGCCGTTACCGCCGTTGGGGCCGCCGAGAGGCTTGAATTTTTCTCGACGTACAGAGACACATCCGTTGCCTCCGTGACCACCGGATATATGCAGGACCACGCGGTCCACGAATTCTGCCACGGGTGTTCTCCTTCTGGTAAATTCCTGGTTCGCACAAGCCTGAAATACACGAGATTGCTTGAGCTTGGCGAGGGGCGCATCCTCAAGTAGATGCGGAAAATCTTATGGTAAGAGGGGGTAGACTTTCGCCTACCCCCTCTTCCTAGCGTGAGCGAGTTTTACTCAGCTGCTGCCAGGATGTTAACGACCTTGCGGCCCTTGCGGGTACCGAATTCGACGGTGCCTGCTGCCAGAGCGAACAGAGTATCGTCGCCACCGCGACCAACATTCAGGCCGGGGTGGAAATGGGTGCCGCGCTGACGAACAAGGATCTCTCCTGCATTGACGGTCTGACCGCCGAAGCGCTTAACACCGAGGTACTGGGGGTTCGAGTCACGACCGTTGCGGGTGGAGCTTGCGCCCTTCTTATGTGCCATTCTGTTTTCCTACCTTAAGGTTGTATCCGGTGGTTAAGATTACGCGTTGATTGCGGTGATCTTAACGGTGGTCAGCTCAGCGCGGAAGCCCTGACGCTTCTTGTAACCGGTCTTGTTCTTGTACTTCTGAATAACGATCTTCGGACCGCGCAGGTCTTCAATCTTTTCAGCAGTTACCTTGGCGGAAGCCAGGGACTTTGCGTCAGCGGTGATCTTGTCACCGTCAACGAGCAGCAGTACGGGCAGCTCGATGGTGCTACCGGGTTTACCTGCAACACGGTCAAGGGTAATTTTGTCTCCGACAGAGACTTTTTCCTGGCGGCCGCCAGCGCGTACAATCGCGTATGCCACTTTGGGACTCACTTTTCTCGACATCTTGCTTCTTCGTATCTCACACGTGCAGACAGCCTGCGCTTTCATTGCTGTGCGCTCCACGGGTATCTTATCTCTCTTGGTGAGTAATAAGGAGTGGATGCGACCCGCGCTCCTTGTGGGATCGCCCAGTTGGATGCGCGCTCGGTCTGCTGGTGGTGTCTTCCGGAAGTCCTCACTATGGGGAAAACCAGAAGCGGTATCTCCCGCTGACCCTGCGTCGATAGGGCTTCACTGAGATAAATACCAATCGTTAAGGATACTGTATGCGCGGGGTCATGCGCAATTGTATCCCTAAACTATAAAATAACGTTGGCAATACAGCCTCTAGTCCTGCATTGCCAACGTTATATTCATCATCTACGGCAAGGAATCATATACGGTTAGTCTTCCTTACCAACCCGTTTAATATCTGCAGCAGAAACACCGATACCGAAGAGAGTCGGAGCCTCAGATTCGACGGGTTCTTTCGCATCCGCCACAGAAGCCGAAGCCACGACCGAACCGTGAGCCAACTCGGTGGCATCCACCGTCACGACCCTCGACTGCGCGCCCGCCGACGAAGCGGCTCGACGGGAGCGACGTTTACGCGGTGCAGATGAAGCAGCTGGCGCAGCTATCTGCTGCTGAGAACACATCTTTATCGTTCTGAGTCCTCACCTGGGTTAGACGCAGAGCCACCTGGGGGTAATCACACCGGACACACGCGGCGCACTGCCAATAACACCGCTTACACGGGAGGCCGAAGCTGACTCTTCCGCACGTTGCTCCTGTCCTCGGCCTGAACGCTCCTTCTCAGAGGAACGGCGCGAACGGCGGCGCTTACGCGGGGCTCTCGTGCACATCTTCAACCTGCAGATTCTCACGCTCGGCGCGAGGTGACTTCTGCTCTGCTGAAGACTCGTCACCTTGATTTGACTTAAATCCACCGCTCTCGCTGCGGGTAATGCGGCCAGCTTTCTGTGAGGCACGAGCCTTCGCCTCTCCAGCGCGGATAGCCTCCGAACGGGAAGACTCACGGGTAAACCGAGCATCATGTTCTGGATTCAAATCACGATCAAATGCCCCAGCAAGCTGTTCCAATGTGAAGTCACCCTGCTCACCAATCCAATCGGTCTCGGCTACCTCAGCAACCTTGTCCTCGCGGGATGAGACTTCGCGGTGTGCCTTCACCCCCGCTTTGATGCCTTGAATCTCCTGCTCCAGCGAAAGCTCGGCAGTTTCGGTACGACGAGAGCGCTTACGACGTTTACGCTTCTTACGGTTTGCTTGGTCCTCAGCTTCAAGCTCATCAGCCGAGTGCGAGGCTGCAGCAATAGAGGCCATAGCGTTGCGGCGCTCTGCCTTTTTCTCGTCCTTCTCTGAGTCCACGCCCTCAGCGGCATCACGGGTATTATTGCGCGAAGCCGCTCGTGAACGCTTACGTTCGGTGCGCTCTTGACGGTGAATAAAATCGGAGGCACCGCCGGAACGCCCGCTTAACGGCTGATCGTGCACCAACAAACCGCGTCCACCGCATGAGTCACATTGCTCAGAGAAGACCTCAAGAAGACCTGTTCCCAAACGTTTACGGGTCATCTGCACAAGACCCAGCGAGGTTACTTCAGCAACCTGGTGCTTAGTGCGGTCACGCCCCAGGCACTCGATCAGACGACGCAGCACAAGATCACGGTTTGATTCAAGCACCATATCAATAAAGTCGATAACAATAATGCCGCCAATATCACGCAGACGCAGCTGACGCACGATCTCCTCTGCCGCCTCCAAGTTATTCTTGGTGACGGTCTCTTCGAGGTTACCGCCGCTACCGGTAAATTTACCGGTGTTAACATCTACCACGGTCATAGCTTCGGTACGGTCGATCACCAAGGAACCCCCCGAAGGAAGATATACCTTGCGGTCTAGTGCCTTCGCCAGCTGCTCATTAATGCGGTAATGGTCGAAAGATCATCTTCGTCTTCCCACTTCTGCAGGCGTGAGAGCAGATCAGGGGCAACATAGGTCACGTAGGCCTCAATAGAGTCCCATGCGCTCTGGCCCTGCACGATCATAGAGGTGAAATCCTCGTTGAAGACATCGCGCACGGTCTTAATCATCAGGTCAGGTTCTTGATAGAGCATTTCAGGGGCAAGCACCTTGCGGGAATTCGCTTTTTCCTGAATCTCTTCCCACTGCGTCCGCAAGCGATTAATATCGTGGGTCAGCTCTTCTTCAGATGCACCTTCCGCTGCAGTACGCACAATCACGCCCGCACCATCGGGCAGCTTATCCTTCAAAATCTTTTTGAGGCGTGCACGCTCAGTATCGGGGAGCTTACGCGAAATACCGGTCATTGAGCCACCGGGCACATACACCAGGAAGCGACCGGGAAGCGAAACCTGACTCGTCAAACGCGCGCCCTTATGACCGATTGGGTCTTTGGTCACCTGCACCAGCACGGAATCGCCCGGTTTAAGTGCATTCTCAATCTTGCGGGGTGCACCGTCAAGACCGGTAACATCCCAGTTCACTTCACCCGCATAGAGAACAGCGTTACGACCGCGCCCAATATCGACGAATGCTGCCTCCATGGACGGAAGAACGTTCTGCACTTTGCCAAGGTAAACGTTCCCAATCAAGGAATCCTGCTGGGTTTTAGAGACAAAGTGCTCTGCCAGCACGCCGTCTTCGAGAACTCCAATCTGAATGCGCCCCTCTTTTTGGCGCACAAGCATCTGACGATCTACTGACTCGCGACGCGCCAAAAACTCTGCCTCGGTCACGATGTGACGACGGCGACCCAGCGACCGGGACTCGCGGCGGCGCGCACGTTTAGCTTCAAGACGGGTAGAACCACGCACGCCAGTCACGGTGTCAGAAGCATGAGAATCTGCAAGGCGAGGAGTGCGGACCTTGGTAACGGTCTCAACCTCGTCATTGGCATTACCTTCAATTTCTATATCTTCGGTTCCACGACGGCGGCGGCGACGGCGGTGACTCGTCACCTCAGCTTCAGCTGCTGCCTCTTCACGACGGCGCTCCATACGGTCGCGGCGCTCTTGTTCCAAACGCTCGGCACGCAAACGCTCGCGCTCCACAGCGACTGCAGAAGCAAGCTCAGAAAGCTCAGTGGGTTCGGGCGAATAGAATAGGGGCATAGCGCCCGGGCGCACCGATTCGCGCAACTGCGCAATCTTCTCATTCTGTACGTCACGCAAAGTTTTTGCTGGCTCCGCCGTTTCCTCTTCGTCTGACTTTTCATCTTCGAATGTGCTGGCAGTGCTCTCTTCGTCTGTCGGCTCAGAAGTCTCAGCTTCATCCTCTTCAGCGTCGTAGGTCGCTTGAGGCTCAGAGTCTTCATCGTTCTCTGCCACTAATTCCTTTGACTGGATGGTATGAGGCTCGTCAGCATCTTTAGTGTTTTCTTCCGAAGATATAATGGCTGTCTTATCTTCTTGGGCAGCTTCTTCAGTCTGGGCTTCTTCACGGTTATCAGAGACAGGCTCTGCTACCTCAGTCTGTTCGGCAAGTTCGGACACCTCAGTGTCCACTTCGGGAGAGGCAAGGTTTTCGGCAGAAGAATCGCGGGTTTCAGTTTTCTGAGATTCGGGTTGGGGCATAGTTTCATCAGCTGATGCTGCAGACTCGGCGGCTTGGGTAAAAAGAGTATCAAGAGTGTTCGCTACTTCTTCGGCAGAGGCCGCAGCCACAGTCTTCCTTGGTGCAGGGGCATGCTTAGCCTTCTGATTGCGTAAATCCGTTAATCCAGCCGCAACAGCGTCTTCGGGCGTGGGTTCAGCAACTTTCTTAGCGCGCGATGAGTTCTTACGACGCGGTGCTGCTGATACTGCAGATTCACTACTCCTTCAGGGGATCTGCCTGCTTTTCAACCCGGGTATTATTTTTTTCCTGATGAGTTCTCATCGTCTCGCCGGAGATATCTTGTTTATCAGCGAGAGAGATCATGTCAGCAAGAACATCCATATTCATGCTAGATTGATGGGCGTTCTTTTCGTCAGCCATTCTTTTCTTTCTTCTTCCTTCAAGAATTTTACGCCGCATCGTAAAACTCTCTGCATCAACGCGTTAGCGTGTCATAAGCCTAATTACCAAGAAATACGTGGCTCAAGCCTGCTCTTTGTGTCTGCCTTCGTTTGCGTCCGGGCGTACAAGACGGCGAGCACGAAGTCGGCTTACTCCGCAAATACGGCGGATGCGTTTCTTCATGATGTTCTCGGCCAGTATGTTTAACCGAGATGTCACTAAGATGCCAATGCCTGGGGTCATCATCCGATAACGTCTTATCTAAACTTTTGCTATGACGGATGCGCGTGCACGTTCTCTCGGTCAATATACTGGGTATCTTTTATGCGTGCGGGGCATAAAAACGTACCGCTCATCATTATACCGTGTGCAATCCAGAACACCCTATACATGCATAAAGCGCAACGTTGGTGTGACCAACATTGCGCTTATCACGAGAGTAAAAACCTAGCCGAGACCTAGTTCAGCATCACGTTTTTCGCGTGCTTTCTGCGCCAGTTTTGGGTTACTAGGCAGATACTCTGGCCCGGAACCTGTGGCAAAGGGAATACCGAGGATGAAAGCGAAAGGAGCTGCGATCAGTAAAATAACCCACACCATCGAGAACTTTCCTGCGGTCAGAAAGAGTAGCGCCGCCAAAAAAATTACTGCTGACGCCAGCATCAATGTTGTGCCAAAGCCTTTCACGGATTCTCCTCGGTGATTGAACAATAACGCTACGATTATACGCCTCTTCTTAAAAATTTCGATGGCGTAGCTTGGCAGAAGCACACATGTCGGCGCCTCTTTCCCCTATGATATTGAACAACCGCCACAGAATGAACGCAAACAAGATAGAGGAAAATTATGACCGAAAAGACCCTAATTCTGGTAAAGCCTGACGGTGTTGAACGCGGGCTTATTGGCGAGATTTTGAGCCGCTTTGAGACTAAGGGTTACGTGATTGAAGGACTGAAAATGCTTCAGCCCACCGAAGAACTTCTCGCCCAGCACTATGCTGAGCACGCAGGCAAGCCTTTCTATCGTTCCCTCGTGGATTTCATGGTTTCTGGTTCCGTGGTCGCCGCTGTTCTCAGCGGAGATCGTGTAATCGAGGGTGTACGTACAATGCTGGGGGCCTCGGACCCAACGACGGCAGCACCGGGAACAATTCGTGGAGATTACGGACGTGATTGGGATGAGGGTGTGCAAAAGAACCTAGTGCATGCCTCAGATTCCCCCGAATCTGCAGCCCGTGAGATTGCTCTTTGGTTGTCTTAGAGTTGAAACCATATAACAGTGAGGGTGGGTCTTCCATAATCTTCTGGAAGACCCACCCTCACTGTGTTTACATAAAAATTAGCGCATCATATTCATGATCACGTCAAAGAAGCGGATCACAATAATCCCAAAGATGAGAATGAGCACCAAGGTGATAGTAAACCAGCTCCACGTACCGATACTCTCACGAATGTTCTCAGGGGCAGGAATAACGCTATGAGAAATATTGCGTACCGTCACCTTTTATGAACATGGTAATCGTCATAACCCACACGATCATGCAAAAAAGACATAGGGCGTTAATGTGGAAGGTAGTCTCAAACCAGAGCCAGAAGACAAACGCTGTCGCGAGCGCTAAGCCGATGTTGGTGACTACCCAGAACCATTTTTTGAAGGTAGCTCCTGCAAGCATGGCGGCGGCTATCGTCATAACGATGGAGAACCCTATGAGTCCGATGAAGGGGTTGGGGAATCCAAAAGGCTTCAGCTTGCGGGGTACGCATCACGGTGCCGCAGTTAAGAAGGGCGTTGATGTCGCAGACCGAGGTATGCCCCGCATCCACGAAAATCTGAAGACGCTCAAAAACAAGGGTTGCCGATGAAGCCAGGGCTATAGCTCCCGTCATAAAGAGCCAGATCGCTAAGGAACGCTCCGATCCTTCTGCCGTATCTCGCTCACGAGAGGAAACCTGGGAGTCTATAACATCTTCAGATAGTAGATCGTCGGTTTCCGATGTTTGCTCAACGGCACCCATGTGCTGCTCCTTTACATATACCTGTTTATCGGTGATAAGTGACGCATCATACCGCAGCCGCAGTATGATGCGTTAAACCCTTTGTAGCTATCCTAACGTGTTCGGCGCCTAGGGTTAAGTTTCTCGTCATAAAGACAGGGATTTTTATACCTATATCTCGGTGTTGCCCGCGATCATGGCGCAATCGCCTGTATCGTTGCTTACTCACTCTCATGTAAGTTTTTACGCTCCCATTCTTCTTGTTCGGCGGCGCGTATTTCGTTTTCGGCATCGATGCGGGTACCGGCGTGTAGCGCATACCACCAGCAGGCAACAAACGGGATTATTACCACGAGCGAGAAGGGTAACGCAATGACTGAGGCAAGAAGCATGGCGCCTTGAAGCACCCAACCAGCAGAGTATCCCCACGGTTTTATCAGCTTAGCGGGTAGGACCATACACGCACCGGCAAGAACCAAACCTGCAACCCAGATTATAATTTTTACAGTACTCGGATCGTTAAAATGAAGTCCGAAAACGGCTAGTGTGCCGAAGAAAATCGTGAATGCTTCGAGTACCAAAATGGTGGAAGCAAACATGACTTTCGTAGAACGTGGTTTCTTAACCGTCCCGGGCTTCCAATCCCGTTGAGAACGTGTCATAAACTGCTTTTTTGCCATATAGTCTTAGCTTTCCTCAGGATTATCGGTGCCGTCTGCCAGAGGCAATCCCAATGAGTCTTCTAACGGGATTTCACGAGGTTCCTCCCCCGCCAGCTCAGCCATAATCTCGCCGAAATAGTTCATCGGAATCGGTTTCTGCAGCCTCAGCGAGTTCCTCAGGCTCAGCGTTGTGCTGTGCAGTGGATTCTTGGGCGGGTTGTGCCAGCAGGGTACGC